>Ga0153915_10002930_pt1 | contig 15586 bp, 12 predicted proteins | sample Opewatmetagenome_2_FD_107003 | JGI IMG/M metagenome (GOLD analysis project Ga0153915, IMG submission 107003) | Freshwater wetland microbial communities from Ohio, USA - Open water 3 Core 3 Depth 3 metaG | ecosystem: Environmental > Aquatic > Freshwater > Wetlands | place: USA: Ohio, Lake Erie...
CCCAGGCACGGGGACAGGGCCCGGGCGGGATGATGGGTCAGGGACAGACAACAACCGGCCAGGCCCAGACAACCGGACAGACCCAGTCGACAGTACAGACCCGGCGCAGCATGGAACAGGGTTCATTCACCGGACAATCCCAGGCTATGGGGCAATCGCAGTCAACAGGCCAGGTCGCAACAGGCAGTCAGACCAGCCCAACTGTTCAGTCCGGGACCCAGCAGCAGGGTGAAAGCAGCGATGAAATTTTGGAACGTTTAAAGGAAAAGCGAAAAAAGGAGCTTGAAGAATGATCAGTAAAATCAGGGATAATAAGGATAGACAGTGCGGTTTCTTGATCTGGAAGAGGATGGCATTATTGCTCTCGACAATTATTGTCCTTTCTTCCATATGGATAACCGATATAGACAGGATCGCCTACGCAGAGGAAAAGGATAAGACGATACAGCTGAATTTCAAAGATACCCCCATAGATACAATCCTGGCGTATCTTTCAGAGACGGCAGGACTGGTTGTCGTATCTGAAACGAATCTGACCGATCGCATGACCGTCATAAGCAGGCAGTCCCTCAGCGTGGATGAGGCGGTATCCCTCATCAACACCGTGCTGCAGGAGAAGGGATACACCGCCATTAAAAATGGTAAGACCCTTAAAATCGCGACCTTAACAGCGGCAAAAAAGATGAGCATCCCTATTTACACAGGAAGCGACCCCAAGTTGATACCGGCCAGCGATGATGTAATCACCTGCATCATACCTGTAAGCTATGCCAAGGCAGCAACCCTGAAGGATAACCTTACAGCCTTCCTTTCCGAAAACACGGATTTAACGGCAAATACAGATACAAACACGCTTATTCTTACCGATACCGCCAACAACATCAGGCGGATAATGGAGATTATCAAGGCCATTGACACGCACATGGCGGCAGTGGCGGAGATCAGGGTCTTCAGCCTTAAATATGCGGACGCGGAAGATACGGCCGATCTTATAAATGATCTTTTTGAGTCACAATCTCAAAGCACATCCAGCAGCAACCGCATGCAGGGAATGGTCCAGCAGATGATGAGGTCTCAGGGCGGCCAGCAGCAGGGCGGCATGCCGGGACAACAGGGGCAGGCAAGCAGCCAATCCACAGGCCAGAGTGCAACATCCGTAACCGTTACCGCCAAAGGCGACGAACGGACAAACAGCGTGGTAGTCAGCGCGTCCCAGGACGCCATGGTTGTCATCGCCAAGATGATAGAGCAACTGGATTCGGATTCATCGGCAGGCGAGGCCATGTTTGTCTATAAACTGAAGAACGGACAGGCCTCCAACCTGGTGGATGTATTGACCAACCTCTTCAGCGAGGTGTCGAGCAGTTCATCCTCAACCAGCGGGACGGCGGGCGGACCGGGCAGCGGTGGGATGCCGGGTCAATCAAGCGGCGGCCAGGCCGGCGGTATGGGAAGCGGCCAGTCCTCGTCCACCTCAAGTTCTTCAACCGGGCTTGTCGGAGATGTATATATTGAGGCTGATGAAGACACAAACTCGCTGATAGTTATGACATCGCCTGCGAATTATGAAAAGGTAAAGAAGGTCATAGACGATCTGGATAAGCCTGTGCCCCAGGTGCTGATAAAGGTCCTTATCGCCGAGGTAACCGAGGAGGCCTCCCAGGACCTTGGAACCGAGTTTTCATTCCTTAATAACTGGAGCGAGAAAGGAATCAGTGATATTGAGGCAGGTTCGGCATTTGATGTCCCGGCTACTCTAGCTGATCTGTCGAGCGGCGGGTGGGCCACGGTCGTAGGCAAGAAGTTCGATGTGAAGATCAAGGCACTTGCCGAGAACGGCAAACTGAATGTCCTTTCGAAACCCTATATCCTGGCGACCAATAACCAGGAGGCCACCATGACGATCGGCAGTTCAGTCCCCTACATTACAGACACCAGGACCACCGATTCAGGGCAGACCATAAACACCATTTCATATGAGGATATAGGCATCATACTGACGGTTACCCCTGTGATCAACGACGAGGGCCTTGTAACAATGGATGTAACCCAGGAGATATCATCGATCAGCGACACCACTATAGCGATATCCAGTACGGTTGACGCCACTGTATTTAATAAACGCACCTCTACAAACAGGATTATTGCAAGGGACGGACAGACGGTTGTAATCGGAGGCCTGATGCAGGACACCAAGACCAAAACCACAACCAAGATCCCCCTTCTGGGAGATATCCCTATCCTGGGTGCCCTTTTCAGGGAGAACAGTAAAGATAATTCAAAGACGGAACTCCTCATCTTTATAACGCCTACTGTAGCGGCGACCGATAAGGACCTGGAACGGATCTCAAATGAAAAGAAGGCGGAAAACCCGTCTATAGATAAGGTATACAGTAAGAAGGACCTGGGTTTTGACGAAGATGCCGGTGAAGAGGAGGATGCCTCTTCTGTAGAGTAATTTGATCCTTATTATGCAGTCCCGTACCTGCGGGACTGCATAACTCTCACGTTTAACACCTTTTTATCATTTCAGATTAACCCAGATTATGCAATAGCCCTTGAATTCAGGCTCCTTGTGCCGGTTTTCACAAGCATAATCGGGACAAACCAGACTTCAGCAGATTTTTATTGCATAAGCTGGGGTTAATGAAATAGAAATATTTGCTTCCCCGTGTTCCCATAAACCTTGACACAGTTTGTCTTGCCATTTAGTATAGCGGACGGTTTAATAAGTTATAGTTTCATTATGGTCTGGCCGGGTCCGGAACTAAAAAATTTCCTTAAGAGAAGACTTCAGTCTTATATGGAGAACATTAATGTCAAATGTCGTTGTAGTTGGAACACAATGGGGAGATGAGGGAAAGGGCAAGATTGTGGACCTCCTTGCATCCAGTGCCGATCTGGTAGTGAGGTTCCAGGGTGGGAATAACGCGGGTCATACACTGGTTGTGGGGGGAAAGAAGACCGTCTGTCATCTGATTCCATCAGGCATCCTTCACGAGGAAAAGAAATGCATGATAGGAAACGGGGTAGTGGTTGACCCGGAGGTCCTGCTTCATGAGATGGAGACACTGACAAAGGAGGGGATCAGAATCACGCCGGCAAGATTTTTCCTGAGCGAAAAGGCGCATCTTATCATGCCCTACCACAAGGCCGTGGATATTGCCAGGGAGATTGCAAAGGGCAAGGATAAGATAGGGACAACAGGCCGCGGCATAGGGCCGTGCTATGAAGACAAGGCAGGGAGGAGAGGCATAAGGGTCCTGGACCTCCTGGACGCGAAGGCACTGGAGATGAAGATCAGAGAGAACCTGGAAGAAAAGAACTTCCTGCTTACAAGATTTTTTAATGCCAAAGGCCTTGAATTCCAGCCTATCTTTGACGCACACATGCAGATGGCGGAAATGCTTAAACCATTTATCGCCGATGTATCCATTAAGGTTGACAGGGCCACGAGAGAAGGGAAAAAGATACTTTTTGAGGGGGCTCAGGGTACACACCTTGACATAGATCACGGGACATATCCCTTTGTCACATCTTCAAATCCAATAGCAGGCTCTGTATGCGCCGGAGTAGGCGTGGGGCCTGATAAACTCCACCATATCCTGGGGATAGTCAAGGCCTATACCACCCGTGTAGGGTCAGGCCCTTTCCCGACGGAATTAACCGATAAAACAGGGGAGTATATCCAGGAGAAGGGCGCGGAATTCGGCGCCACAACAGGCAGAAAGAGGCGCTGCGGCTGGATCGACCTTGTAATGCTTAAAGATTCAATACGCTATAACGGCCTGACAAGCCTCAGCATCACCAAGCTGGATGTCCTTTCAGGGCTTGATACCGTCAAGGCGTGTGTTGCCTATGAGTGCGACGGCGAGAGGATTGATCACATGCCCGCATCCCTGGAAAGACTTGCCAGGTGTGCGCCTGTATATGAAGATATGCCAGGATGGAAGGAGGATATCTGCAACGCGCAAAACATGAAGGACCTGCCGGCTGCAGCAAGAGACTATCTCAGGTATATCGAGGAGAAGACGGGGGTCCCCATGTCCATAGTATCAGTCGGCCCGAAGAGGGAAGAGACCATAGAGCTTATGGATTTGTTTTAATATCTGCCTATGCCCACCTATGACAAAAAATATGACGTAATCGTTGTCGGCGCAGGCCACGCTGGATGCGAGGCCGCCCTGGCGTCAGCCCGCATGGGCCATCCCACCCTGCTCCTCACCATCAATCTCGACCATATCGCCATGATGAGCTGCAATCCTGCAATAGGCGGGCTTGCCAAGGGCCACCTTGTAAAGGAGATAGACGCCCTTGGGGGCGAGATGGCAAAGGCGGCGGACCGGACAGGCATACAGTTCAGGCGCTTAAATACCAGAAAGGGCGTGGCTGTCCAGGGGTCAAGGTCCCAGAACGACAGGGACCTCTATAGAAGAAGGATGAAGTCAACGGTTGAGCAGCAGGCTAATCTGGATGTCAGGCAGGCGATGGTTGATTCCATACTTGTTGAGGATGGAAGAGTCGCGGGGGTTGAAACCCACATACATGAAAGATTTTTATCGAAGACGGTGATCCTTACCACAGGCACCTTTCTCCGCGGGCTTATACATATCGGCCTGGATAATTTTCCCGCAGGCAGGATGGGAGATCCACCTTCCTCCAGGCTCTCTAAGCAGTTGGCTGAGCTCGGGTTTGAGGTCGGAAGATTGAAAACAGGCACAACACCCAGACTCAACGGCAAGACCATTGATTACAGCGGGCTTGAGGCACAGTACGGCGATGAGGTGCCCAGGCCATTCTCTTTTTCGACGGAGACCCTGCCCCTGCCCCAGGTCCCATGCTACATTACATATACAAATCAGAAGACCCACGACTTTATCAGGTCCGGGCTGGACAGGTCTCCCCTCTATAGCGGCGTAATAGAGGGAGTCGGCGCCAGGTACTGTCCGTCTATCGAGGACAAGATAGTCCGGTTCTCCGAGAGGGAGAGGCACCAGGTATTCCTTGAGCCTGAGGGTCTTGAGACCAACGAGATATATCCCAACGGACTTGCCACGAGCCTGCCCATAGATATACAGATGAAGATGATAAGGTCCATACCCGGCCTTGAAAGGGCAGAGATATTAAGACCGGGCTATGCCATAGAGTATGACTATATGGACCCTGTACAGCTTAAACCCACACAGGAGACAAAGCTTGTTGAAGGGCTATTCCATGCGGGACAGATAAACGGTACATCAGGCTACGAGGAGGCAGCGGCACAGGGCCTGCTTGCGGGTATAAACGCCGTCCTGAAGGTAAGGGGGGAGGATCCCCTTATCCTGTCGCGGTCACAGGCGTATATAGGCGTGCTTATTGATGACCTTGTCACAAAGGGCACCAAAGAGCCTTACCGGATGTTCACATCAAGGGCTGAATACAGGCTCCTATTGAGGGAGGACAATGCGGATTTCCGGTTGAGGGAAATAGGCCGCCGGCTCGGACTGGTCACGGATGAGGATTATCAAAAGCACATCCTTAAGAGCAAGAAGGTTGAAGGACTCCTCCTCCTGTTGAACGGGATAAAGATAAAACCTGAAAGCCGCGTCTTGGACAGGTTAAAGGAAATAGGTTCATCTCCTATCAAGGATCTTACCACCCTGGCCCAGTTATTAAAGCGGAGCGAGATCTCCATAGGCCAGCTTAATTATTTTGCGCCTGAGATTGATGCAGCTTCCCCGATCGTAAAGGAAGAGGTGGAGACCATTATAAAATATGAGGGCTATATCACCAGGCAGGAGCAAGAGGTTGAAAGGTTGAAGAAGATGGAGGACGCAAAGATCCCCCAGGACCTGGACTATAATGCCGTCTATGGTCTTACCAGGGAGGTCCGTGAAAAACTGAGCAAGGTAAGGCCCATGTCCATCGGCCAGGCATCAAGGATATCCGGCGTCACCCCAGCCGCCCTGATGGCCCTGCAGGTTCATTTCAAGCGGCAGGGCAAATGAATATCTCCCCCCATTTGCGGTTACAGCTTATCCACTGTTACGGTATGATTAAAAAAGGCAGGAAATGGGTCTCCTGTCCTGCCTTTTTACTTTTATCGGGTTTGACTGGCCCGAACCAGGCTTTTAAGTTATAACTTTAATCCGGTTGTTATTCCCCTTCGTCTGTATAGGACCAGGTTTCGCTCCAAGTTTTATATGGTTTCGGAGGCCTTGGGGTCATTGTAACTATAGAGTCTTTAGACCAACCTGTGTATTGTTTTTTATACACATAGTCCCAGTTAGGCTGTCCGCCGCCACCTTGTGCAGAAAGTTCACTGCCGATTGTTTCTCCGGCATTTTGTTTTTCTGGAGTGGTACCGGGAGCACCAGCAGGAGCAGCGCCGGGAGCACCACCATCTGGAGCGCCAGCACTCGGGGCGCCGCCTCCACCAGGAGCGCCAGCGCCGCCGGGAGCGCCGCCTTGGGTGCCAATTGCCTCACCTATAGGAGAAGAGAAGTCGGTATAAACCTTCATATGCCATACCTTCCATTTTCCGTTTTCTCGGACAAAGTCAACCCCGTATTTTTCCCACATCCATTGAGAGTTGTTTGAACCGTCTGAACCGTATGAGCCAACAATACCGGGTGTGTACCAGATCCCTTTGGCAGTTTGACGGTCTTCGGCTATTTCTACAACAGGCGTGGTAATCGTATGCCAGACAAAGCCCCCTTTGGCATCAGGCATGTTGCCTTTACTATCTTTTGAACCATAGTTTGCCATAATTTTGTCCATGCCCATCCAGTAACCCGAGGTCTGTGCCCAAATGGCGGTTTTGCCAAATTCACCTGTTGGAGAAACCCAGATTTCCTGACACTCGATATCGTTCCGCAATGCTGCATGATACCATGAATGAAGGCTCATCAAATTACAGATTTCTGCATAGTCAGCACCCTTAATTGCCGCCTTTTTTTCCTCAGCAGTCTGGCATGCAACGGTACCGAACAATAAAAGAGGCAGGATACAGATCCAATAAAGTCCCTGATAATTGATTTTAACGTGTTTCATTTAATAATTCTCCTTTTAAAAAAATGTTGACATGAGTCACGACATTACGGACACTATTGCATTAGATATCTTTGGGCATTGCGGGAAAAACGCAATCACGGATCATTTTATTGAAAAGCTTAAGCTGTATTATATAATTAAAGGTGTGTCTGCGGTTGTCCGCATATTATGGACTCAGATATCATATTCCAGATTAACCATTTTCCCCAATTTGAAGCCGACTGTATTAAAAAATTTCAAGAGTTCCCAATCACTCCAGACCACAAAAGTAGTAACCTTGTTCACGCCGACCTTTTTCAGGTTAGCTATCATCTCCTTAAAAAGAAGGCTGGCAATCCCCATCCTCTGATATTCAGGGTCCACACCTACGGTGTCTATCAAACCGGTCGACTCAGGGACGCCATATTCCCATCCGCTGGCATCACCGATTATAAAGCCGACTACCTTCCCGTCCATTTCCGCCACAAGGGAAGATACCGGAGAATGTCTTTCAGCAATAATAAGTTTCATCTCCCAATATTCCGGTCTTGCCGTTCCAAGCACCTTTGTGTCTATCTCAATAATTCGTTTAAGGTCTTTAAAAGCCATCTTCCTGACTACAGGTAAAACGGATTTATCGGTCATATATATTCTCCTTTAATAAAATAAAGAATAATTATTATTTATTAACTAATTTTTTCGCCTTTTCTCCCCAATATAATGCCTTTGCCTGATCCGGTATTACACCATATGAACCTTCTTTGTATATTTTTGCTAGGGCAGAAGCGGAAGGAGCAAAACCTTTTTCTCCAGCCATTTCCAATATATTAACGCATTTATTAGGATCTTGTTTGCCTGCCCAGCCATTTAGACACATATAAGCAAGGTTATGCATTGCACCGATGTTTTTATTATTAGCTGCATCGTAACATATGGCATAGGCATTTTCCTGGGCCACTTCAAGCCCCTGTTCTGCGGCCTTTAATATCCACTTGTATCCTTTGTCCAGGTCTTTTTTAACGCCTAATCCATTAACATACATAACGCCTAAAAAATTCTGGGCCAGTGAATATCCCTGTTCTGCTGATTTGTTATACCAGTAAATCGCATTTTTGTAATTTACTTCAACGCCGTTGCCGTTATAGTAAAGGGAGCCAAGATTGGCTTGTGCAAAAGCATTACCCTGTTCTGCTGATTTTAAATACCATTCCATGGCCTTTTTATAATCCTGTTTGGTCCCACGGCCTGTTTCATACATCGACCCGATATTATATTGGGCGTCAGAATCACCTTTTAAAGCAGCTTTTTCATACCATCTGATCGCTTCCTTTTCATTCTTTACTACACCCAGACCCTGGGAGAGCATATATCCAATATTGGTCTGGGCAAAGGTATCGCCCGCTTCTGCCAGGGGAAGCAATAAGGCATAGGACTTCTGATATTCCTGTCTTAAAAAGGCTGTTTTGCCATCTTCCAGCTGATCTGCATAAGAACAGATACAGATAAATAAATTTATTAATAGGCAAAAAAACAGCGATTTATTAAATTTCATGCAGATTATTCCTACTTTTTAAGATCTAGAGGAAATATGCTAAATTTCTTTTAAAAGACGTTTTAGCAAATTCCATTGATACCCGAAGATTCATTTATTATCCATAATAAATGTGGATTTATAATGGATTTTATACCATGTCAACACATTGCCATGGTCCGTAAATGACTTAAAATCGGGTGTACAAAGGGATTCTCCTTTACTAATTAAATCATATGGAATATAGGGCTGCGATATAATGTTTATCAGACTTCGGAAGTCTAATAACAAAAAATATTCTTTTATAATAATTATTTAGATTATATTATAGTGAACCCATGACATAATATGATAAGATCTTCCCCCTATAAATATAGGATAATTCTATAAATATTAAATTATGTCAAATATATTTTCATTGTAACCTTTTTTCTGTTAAAACGTATTAAGATAAAAATGGAAGAATTCGGGACTTTTTTTAAAAAACAACAAGATAAGCTGTTATCCTATTTGATGCGCATTACCGGAGATTATCATCTTTCGATGGATTTAATGCAGGAAAGCTTTACGCGTTATCTTGAAAAATACGCAACCAGTACGAGGAACGTATCGCTTTTATATACTATCGCCCGCAACAGTTTTCTTGATTATAAAAGAAAAGCAGGGAGACTTGTTGCCCTGGAACAGGACTACGAGGATCTTTCTGCCAATCAAGCCGATTCTTTTCAGATAAAACAGGAATATATGCGGGTGCTTTCAGCAATGAAGGTACTTGAAGATGATGAAAGAGAGATCCTGGCCCTGGTATTGTCAGGTGATCTTAATTACAAAGAGATCGCGTCCATAATTAAAACAAGCGAGGCCAATATAAAGGTTAAGGTACACAGGGCGCGTATAAAAATAAAAAGTAAATTGCATGCGGGAGAATGATTATGAATTACTTTATCAGCATGTTTATTGATAATGAGCTGGGGCTTGATGAAAAAATTGAGTTTGTAAAAAGTATCCATGAAGACAAGGAGGTCTATGAGGAGTCTCTTGAACTCCTGGAGCAGGAGAAACTGCTCACCTCTGAGGTATTGACTAATGCCCCGGTCTTTGCTCTTAAAGAGAGAAAAAATTGGTTTTCATTCCTGAATGTCAGACCGTTAATGTATGCCTCTGTCGGGGCAATGGCTGTGATAATGGCATTATTAATGTTCCCGGTCCAGAAGGGTTCTGTTTCCTATCTGCCTCACAGATTCGTTATCTACAAACCTGAAGTCAGCAAGGTTGAAATTTCCGGGAGCTTTACCGACTGGGAGGTCTTGCCCCTTTCAAGAATCGGCTCAAGCGGATACTGGCAGATTGAGTTAAATGTCCCGCAAGGGGAACACAGATATACTTATATAGTAGGAGGTGAGGAGCGGGTTGCCGATCCGACCATTTTAACTCGTGAACAAGATGATTTCGGCGGAGAGAATTCTATTCTTTTCGTGGGGGCATAGAAATGACAAAAATATTAACAGCCATAGGTGTAGCGCTAATGTTTTTGTCAGGATGTGTGACCAATAATTATTATTATCAAATTAAAGATGATCAGTTGCATATCTTTTTTCATGAACCCAAGGCAGAGAAAGTTTATTTTCTTTCATCGCTTGATCAGTTTGAGCTTCACGAGACAATAAAAAATGAAAAAGGATTATGGGAGATTTCAGTTCCGTCTGGACAGGAATTCGAATATTTTTTTATTGTCGACGGGACGCTTTCAATACCGGCTTGTGATCAAAAGGAAAAGGATGATTTCGGATTTGAGAACTGCATCTATATCCCGGAAGAAGAGATTTAACAATTTTATTGTAGATATAAGGATTAGGGAGGCTATCCGATGAAAAGACTATTAATGGCAATGTGTTTTGTCTTTTTTATCCCTTTCCTTTCATTTGCGGATGATGTGGATAAGGGACTTCCATCCGGCACCTCCTCGCGAATAAAGGAAAGTGCGAGGCAGGTTATTCAACTTGGAGTTGAGCCAAACGCTGTAATTAAGATGACTCAAAATATGATCTCAGACAGTTTTACTGAACAACAGATCATCGCCGGCCATGAGCTTTTGATAAAGGCTAAAAGACAGAATATTGTCGAAGAGCCTATAATAAACAAACTGCATGAAGGCATTGCAAAAAATGTTACGGCAGAAAATATCCTGCAGGCCATGGAAAAGGTCAGGGCCCGCTATGAGTTGGCAAATACCTATACTCAGAATATGAAAACGGATGAGCAACAGACAAAGGCAATGGCTAACGAAATGGCCGAATGCATGGCTGCGGGCATGGATAAAAACAGCATGAGTAAGATAATGGAGATGCTGCAGACGAAAACAAGGAATACAAACAAGGAGGAGTCCCTAAGGCTGAATAAAAAAACGCTTGAGACGGCAAGGACCATGGCTCGTTCAGGGGCAGATCCGAAAGATATTGTTGATGTGGTGAATAATGCCTTTAAAAGGAACTACAATGCAGGGCAGATAGAAAAACTCGGCAACACCTTTTTGACACAGGCAAGGGGATCATCCTCTGCCTCAGAGCTCGCAAAGACATACTCTAATGCCATTAAAAACGGAGCAACCCCTGATAATATAGGAAGCTTTAATCCTCAATTCCCTTCACCGAGCGGAGATTTTACAGCCGGGGCGCCGCCGACTCAGGCAGGCAATGCTCCTCCAGGGGGTGCAGGAATTCCTCCTGCAGGCGGTGCGCCTCCGGTGGCGGGTTCCCCTGCGGGAAATATCGGCGCTCCTCCGGGGATGCCTCCTCCAGGGGCGGGGGCAGGAACTGAAAAAAAGTAAAATAGAAGACAACCGGCAGTCGCCCCAAAAGGGGCCTGCCGGTTTTTAGTGCGCCTCATCCCAGTTCTTTCCATAATTAATATCCACCTTAAGCGGGACATCAAGTTTATAAACCTCTTCCATTTCCTTTTTAATGAAAGGCAGCACTAATCGGATCTCATCATCCGGGACCTCAAAGAGCAGTTCATCATGAACCTGCAAAAGCATCCTTGTCTTGAGCCTTTCCTTCTTTAAAACGGCGTGAATGTTTATCATGGCCATTTTTATGAGGTCAGCCGCTGTTCCCTGAATAGGTGTATTTACAGCCACGCGTTCAGCATCTGAACGAAGCCGGCTGTTTTCATTTCTGATCTCGGGGAGATATCTCCTCCGATTAAAAATGGTGGTGACATAACCGTCCTTAACGGCCTTGCTTATCATGTCTTCCCTGAACCTTGCCACCCCTTTATATCTGCTATAATACGAGTCTATATAATCCCTGGCTGTTTTCTCGTCTATCCCCAGTTCATCACTTAATTTCCGGTAGCCCATGCCGTATATTATCCCGAAATTAATCGCCTTTGCTATCCTTCGCTTGTCAGGGGTGACCTCATGGAGCGGTATCTTAAGTATCTCCGAGGCGGTCAGAGAATGGATGTCTTCTTCTCTTTCAAAGGCATTAATAAGCGCATCATCTCCGGAATAATGAGCAAACAGCCTCAATTCAACCTGGCTGTAGTCCGCAGATAAAAGGACATGTCCTTGTCCCGCCACAAAGCCCTTCCGGATCTCCCGCCCTTCTTCACCTCTGATAGGGATATTCTGCATGTTCGGGTTGCTGCTGCTCAGACGGCCGGTAGCCGCAACTGTCTGGTTAAATGAGGTGTGTATCCTGCCTGTTGAAGGGTTTACCATCTTTACAAGTGCGTCCAGATATGTTGATTTCAATTTTGAAAGGGTCCTGTACTGCAGGAGCAATTTAGGGATTTCAAATCCTGTAGAGGCAAGTTTATTAAGCACCTTCACGTCTGTGGAATAGGATTTGGTCTTTGTGGTCTTTTTTTGTGTGGGGAGCCCAAGCTTTTCAAAGAGTATGAATCCCAATTGCTGGGGGGAATTGATATTAAATTCCATGCCTGCCTGCTGGAATATCATTTTCTGGACATCCATTATCTTTCCGGTGAAAAGGCGGGACATCTCCTTGAAAAACGGGATATCTATCAATATACCGGCAAATTCCATATCCATTAAGACAGGAAGGAGTTTCATCTCAATATTGTTGAAAAGTTCCTGGTTATGATCCTCTTGGAGCCTGTTATCCAGGATGGACTTCAATCTTAACGTAATATCAGCATCTTCACAAGCATATTCCATTGCCGTTGTCACATCCACCCCGGAGAAATCAACCTCCGCCTCTCCCCTGCCTACGACATCATGAAAAGCGATCATCCTGTGAGAAAGGTAGCGGTTTGCAAGATAATCCAGATTATGCTGCCTTAATCCGGGATCTATGACGTATGAAGCTATCATCGTATCAAAGGCAATGCCTTTAAGTTCAACGCCGTGATATCTCAGGACCAGGGCGTCGTATTTGATATTCTGCCCGATCTTTATGATTTTTTCATCCTCAAGGACCTGTTTTAAAATTTCCAGGGCACGGGCGCAGGGCACTTGTTTAGGGGCTCCCAGATAAAAATGTCCTACAGGGATATAATAGGCCTTCCCCTCTTCAAGTGAAAAAGACAACCCGACAAGCCTTGCCCTGTGGGGGTCGCTGCTTGTGGTTTCCGTGTCAACGGAAACACTGCCTTTCTCTTTGATTCTTTTTACAAGAGAAATAATATCTTCTTCTAAAAGGCAGAGTTGATAATCCTTTTCCTGGAGGCCTGTTGAATGGCTGCCGGCGGCTGAAAATTGCTCCCACAGGCCCTTGAATTCAAGCTCTTCAAATATCTTCAGGAGCTCATCCCTTCCGGGTTCTTTTGATTTGAGGTCGTCAATGTCCTCTGTTATAGGCACATGCCTGTCAATGGTGACAAGTTTTTTACTCAGGACTGCCTCTGCATGATTGCCTTCCAGGTTCTCCTTAAGTTTTTTTTGTTTTATCTCCGATATATGCTCATAGATATTTTCAAGGCTTCCATATTGTTTAACAAGATTAAGCGCCGTCTTTTCCCCCACTCCCGGCACACCCGGGATATTATCGGAACTGTCGCCGGAAAGACCCATCATGTCTGTCACCTGATGCGGCTCTATGTTGTATTCCGTTAAAAAAAGCTCGTAATCCATGACCCTGTCCTTCATTGTATCCCATAATGACACGCGGGGCGATATGATCTGCCTGAAGTCCTTGTCTCCTGTTACAATGACTATATCCTGATTCTTTTCCTCGCCCTTCCTTGCCAGGGTTCCTATAATATCATCAGCCTCATATCCTGACATCTCGATAACACTGATATTCAATCCCCTGATTATTGACCATATATAGGGCAGCTGTTCAACAAGGTCATCGGGCATCGGCGGTCTTGTCGCCTTGTAATCCTTATAGAGGGCATTCCTGAATGTAGGACCCTTGGCATCCAATACAACAGCAATATAATCAGGAGACTTTTCTTTCATAAGCTTAAGCAGCATCTTGGTAAATCCGTATATCGCGTTTGTGGGAAGGCCCTTTGAATTGGTTAAATGACCTATAGCATGGTAAGCCCTGTGGATATAGGAGTTGCCGTCCACCAGATAAACAGTGTTATTTTTTTGTGCCATAGTCTTCCGCCTTTTTTATGAGATGGGTGAAAAGATATTTTTTACTGTTATTAATGTAGTTGCCGCACATCATAACTCAAAGCTCCTCTGATTGCGACGATAAACTGCTTGACATAAAAAAACCGATTTCTTTATAGTTTTTCTATTATTTCATTATGCAACTCGATTCTTTATAAAATCAGGAATCAATCTTATCACTAAATAGCAAGAGGTGATTTTGACATCAAAGGTTTCCATTGTTCGATGCCGCGATTATGACCGTGAACTGATCTTTGAGAAAGTAAAGGAGGCAGTTGACCTTTCAGGATCTATTCATTCATTTGTTAAACCCGGAGAGAAGGTCCTGATTAAACCCAATCTCCTCAAGGCCAGGCCGCCCGGAGCCGCAGTTACGACACATCCGGAAATGGTGCGAGCGGTCATTCGTTTGGTTCGTCAGGCAGGCGGGATCCCTGTGGTCGGGGACAGCCCTGGCATCGGGGAAGAAAAAGATGTCTTAAGGCGTTCAGGGATCATGAATGTTATAGAGGAGGAGGGGGCCTCTATTGCCGATTTTACCGATTCAGTAAAGATGAAGGGTTGCGGAAGGTTTCATCATTTCGAGGTTGCCAAATGTGCTGTAGATGCAGACGTCATTATTAATCTTCCAAAACTCAAGACCCACGGGATGATGGTTATGACCGGCGCAGTAAAGAATCTCTTCGGCTGCATCCCGGGAAAGAAAAAGGTGCAATGGCATTTCAATACAGGCATTGATCATGATTCTTTTGCCAGGATGCTTGTTGAACTTTCAATCCTTCTTAAACCACGTCTGACCATCCTTGATGCGGTAACGGCTATGGAGGGAAACGGCCCGGGCAGCGGGGATCCGCGCCGGATGGGTTTAATCATTGCAGGGGAAGATCCGGTGTCCCTGGATGTTGTGTCAGGGATTATTGTTGGGCTATCTCCAATGCAGATTCCGATAATCCGGGCCGCAAGATCGGCAGGGATAGGAGAGACAAGGATTGAACATATCCGGATACTTGGCGAAAAGATCGATGAAATAAAAGTTAAAGATTTCCGCCTGCCCATATCTACAAATCCGGAATGGTCCATACCCGAATGGGCGAGGCGCAGGCTGAAGGATGCCCTGACAATAAGGCCGATGATCGATAAAGATATATGCATCCGTTGCGGCGTATGTCAAGATGAGTGCCCCAGGGAGGCTATCGGAGAAAAGGACGGTTATCTGAAGGTGGATTACAGGAACTGCATCCGTTGTTTCTGCTGTCAGGAATTTTGCCCCGAAGGTGCAATCACCATAGGGAAGGGATGGCTGCTCAGGTTTGCGGGCGGATGACCTGCCCATCCTTTAGTTAAATTTAGAAACCCACGCCCTATGGGCGTGGTAATGTGGGTTGGCTACGCCGACCCCGAATGGGCTTGGCTAAAAGCCCACTCACTGCTATTCCTTAACTCGAGTTGTAGCCGCA
>Ga0153915_10002931_pt1 | contig 15583 bp, 14 predicted proteins | sample Opewatmetagenome_2_FD_107003 | JGI IMG/M metagenome (GOLD analysis project Ga0153915, IMG submission 107003) | Freshwater wetland microbial communities from Ohio, USA - Open water 3 Core 3 Depth 3 metaG | ecosystem: Environmental > Aquatic > Freshwater > Wetlands | place: USA: Ohio, Lake Erie...
CCGGCGATGCGGTAGTCGTAGCGCCAGGATTTCCCCCCGGCTGGTGTGACAAACAGGTAAAGCCCCTCACGGTCGGCAAGCTTGTAGGGTTTTGTTTTCGGCCTTGCTGCTTTCGCTTTGGTGTCGCTCAGCATATTGCCTCCTGACGGTATTTTTCAGATCAGCTGGCGCTGCTCTGACGGTATTTTGTCGGTGTAAGACTCCGATACCGTCAACGATACCGTTAATTGAATCAGGATGCAATAGGACGCCGATAGACGGCGAAGGACATGTTTCTAGAGGTAAAACAACAGGAAGGAGTAAAGCGTTGGACCTACTTGGACGCCGTTAGAAGCCGCTCGACATAACGCGCCAGTATGTCGACCTCCAGGTTAACCCGGTCGCCTTCACGCAAATCCAGAAGGCCGGTCGCCTGCAGCGTATGCGGGATCACGTTGGCCTCAAACTCGGCCTCGTTCACCGCGTTGATGGTAAGGCTGACGCCGTTGACCGCAATCGAGCCCTTGCGCGCGATGTACTTCCCCAAGTCGGCAGGGGCCACGACCGCCAGCAACCGGTTGTCCCCGACAGGTTCGAACCGACTGATGCTGCCGACGCCGTCGACATGGCCGCTGACGAGATGCCCGCCGAGCCGGTCCGACAGGCGCAGCGCCTTTTCCAAATTGACCCGCGCTCCGGTCGGGAACCCGGCCGTACACTCGAGCGTTTCCAGTGACACGTCGGCTTCGAATACCGCGCGGTCGAGGGCAACCACCGTCAGGCACACACCGTTCACCGCGATGCTGTCACCGACCGCCACGTCGTCCGTAGGCAGTCCGCCGGCTTCGACGCGCAATCTGACCCCGCCCCGTGCCGGAGTGACAGCGGCAATTCTGCCTACCGCAGCGACGATGCCGGTAAACATTATACGAACCTCGCGATCACGCGAATATCGCGTCCGACCATGCGCAGGTCGTGAACTTTCAGCTCATGCCGGCCACACAGGTCCTCGAGCTCCGGCAGGTTGAACATGCCGCGAGCCGCGTCGCCGATGAGGTGCGGCGCAAGGTAAATCACCAGCTCGTCGACCAGGCCTTCGCCGAACAATGAACCATTGAGCTTGTGGCCGGCCTCGACATGCACCTCGTTGATGCCGCGCCGCGCGAGTTCCCGCATCAACGCTTCAAGCTCGACTTTTCCCCCCGCGTCGGGCAGCACCACCAGTTCCGCTCCCGTCGCCTTCAGCGCCGGGAAGTTGCCGCTGTCGTTCACCGCCGCCGCGATCAGCACCCCGCCGCCCTGCAGAATCCTCGCCGCCACCGGCGTCTCCAGACGGCTGTCCACTATCACGCGCAATGGTTGGCGCGTCGTTTCGACTTCGCGCACTGTGAGTTGCGGGTCGTCGTCCTTCACCGTGCCGATTCCGGTGAGCACTGCGCAGGCGCGCGCACGCCAGGCGTGTCCATCACGGCGCGCCGCGGCCCCCGTGATCCATCGGCTCCTACCGTTGTTGAGCGCGGTCTTGCCGTCGAGGCTTGCCGCCAGTTTCATCCTGACCCAGGGGCGGCCGCGCTTCATGCGCGACACAAAACCGATGTTGAGCTCGCGCGCCTCGTCTTCCAGCAACCCGCATTCGGTAGCTACGCCAGCTTCCTCCAGGCGGGCGAGACCCTTTCCCGCCACCAGCGGATTGGGGTCCTGCATTGCCGCGACCACGCGCGCGACGCCTGCGGCGACCAGCGCGTCCGCGCACGGCGCGGTGCGGCCGTGATGCGTGCACGGTTCCAGCGAAACGTAGACCGTCGCGCCGCGCGCCGCCGCGCCCGCAACAGTGAGCGCGTTCACTTCAGCATGGGGCGCGCCGGCCCGTTCGTGCCAGCCCTCGCCGACCCGGTTGCCGCCGTGGGCGATCACGCAGCCAACGCGCGGGTTGGGTGCTGTTGTAAACAATCCGTGTCGCGCGAGCTGCAGCGCGCGCGCCATGAAAAGGTGATCGTCAGCCGAAAACATAAACTGCGTGAGGGGTGAGGCGTGAGGCGTTCGAAGTCCTGAGAATTGCATAATTTGGCGATATTGCCGACCCCCATCCTAACCGTCCCCGAAACGGGAGGGAATTCATTTTCCCTCTCCCCCTGTGGGGGTGATCCGTTGAAACACGCGAGGAGTTACGGTAAGGGGAAATTGCACAAGACTGTTTCTGTCATTCATTTATGCAAGGCTCAATAGCGATGGTTTCGCCTCGCGCCTCACTTTTCTTGGCGTCTTGGCGGTTCAACCTACTTCTTGGTGGAAGCCGGTTTCTGCAATGCCTTTAACGCGTCATGAAAATCGTCGGCACCCTGGCAGCTCTTGTAGACCGATGCGAAACGGATGTACGCGACGTGATCGAGCTTGTGCAGCTCGCGCATCACCATTTCGCCGATGCGCCGCGACTCGATCTCGCGCTCACCGAGCGCAAGCACCTCCTGCGTGATGTTCGCGAGCGCTTCATCCACCTGCCGGGTTTCCACCGGCCGCTTGTGCAGTGCCCGCATGAAGCCGGTGCGCAGCTTTTCGAGATCGAACTCGGCGCGGCCGCCATCCTGCTTGACGACCTGCGGCATGCGCAATTCCACCGTCTCGTAGGTGGTGAAACGTTTGCTGCAGCTCGTGCAGCGCCGGCGCCGGCGGATGCTCTCGCCGTCATCGCTCACCCGGGAGTCGATGACCTGGGTGTCGTCGGATTTGCAGAAAGGACACTTCATTTTTCGGTGAGGAGTGAGGAGTGAGGAGTGAGGAGCACAAGCGTCCTCTGCGCAAACTGCACGCCTCCCGCCTCCCGCCTCCCGCCTCCCGCCTTATTGGCCATATACCGGAAACGTCGCGCATAGCTTCTTGACCTCGCCTGCCACACGCTTGGCAAGCTTGTCGTCGGCTGGAGCGCTGAGCACGTCGGCGATCAGATCGGCGACCAATTCCGCCTCCATTTCCATGAACCCGCGTGTCGTCATTGCCGGCGAACCAATGCGGATACCGCTCGTCACCGTCGGCTTCTGCGGATCATCGGGAACCGAATTCTTGTTGACGGTGATTCCTACCCGGCCTAATGCGGCCTCGGCCTCGCGGCCGGTGGGCCCCTTGCCGCGCAGATCGATGAGGAACATATGGCACTCGGTGCGCCCGGATACGATCCGGAAGCCGCGCTCGTGCAGCACTTTGGCCATCACCCGCGCGTTGTCCATTACCTGCTCCTGGTAATCCTTGAACTCCTGGCTCATCGCTTCCTGGAGAGCGACCGCCTTCGCCGCGATCACGTGCATCAGCGGTCCGCCCTGGATACCGGGAAATACCGCGGAGTTGATCACTCTTTCATGCTCGGCGTTGGCAAGAACCAGACCGCCGCGCGGGCCGCGCAGCGTCTTATGCGTGGTGCTGGTCACGAAATCGGCGACGCCGACCGGGCTCGGATAAAAACCCGCCACGATCAGACCCGCGTAGTGCGCGACATCAGCCATCAGGAGCGCGCCCGCCCGGTCGGCGATGGCGCGGAATCGCTTCCAATCGATCACCAACGAATAGGCGGAAGCGCCGGCGATGATGAGCTTCGGTTTCTTCACGTGCGCAAGTTCCTCGACCTCGGCGTAATCGATCTCCTCGGTCTCCGGATTGAGCCCGTAGGCAAACGCATCGTAGTAGCGTCCACTGATATTGACGCGCGCGCCATGGGTGAGATGGCCGCCGGCATCGAGCGCCATGCCGAGTATGGTGTCACCCGGGTGCAGCACCGCAACGTACACCGCCTGGTTGGCCTGCGCCCCCGAATGCGGTTGCACGTTGGCGTACCCCGCCTGAAACAGCTCTTTCGCGCGGTCGATCGCGAGTTGCTCGACGACATCGACATACTCGCAGCCGCCGTAATAGCGCTTGCCCGGATAACCTTCGGCGTACTTGTTGGTCAGCACCGAGCCTTGCGCTTGCATCACCCGCGGGCTCGCGTAGTTTTCCGAGGCGATCAGTTCGATGTGATCTTCCTGGCGGCCATGCTCCCGCTCGATCGCACCCCAGAGTTCGGGGTCGAAATTCTCGATAGTGTCTTTCAATGAATACATGAGCGTCCTGCACTTAAGTTTTTGATTTTACCATGCTTAATGCGCCCAAGCAGGTGATTATCCGGGCGAATCGCCGGCGATGGTCATGTGTTCGACCAGTATCGAGCCGCATTGCCGCGAACCGCGGCGGACCACGTCGTTGCCGATGGCGGCGACGCCGCGAAACATGTCCTTGAGATTGCTGGCGATCGTGATCTCCTGCACCGGGTAGGCGATCTCGCCGCGCTCGACCCAATAGCCCACCGCCCCGCGCGAATAATCCCCGGTCACCGGATTGACGCCCTGCCCCATGAGCTCGGTAACCAGGAGCCCCGTGCCCATCGTCTTCACCAGACCGGCGAAATCTTCGCCGGTATCATGCAGAATCAGGTTGTGGTTGCCGCCGGCATTACCGGTCGACTTCAAGCCCAGTTTGCGCGCCGAATAGCTGCCGAGAAAATAGCCCTGCACTACGCCGTCGCGGACCACTTCGCGCGGCCGCGTTGCAACACCTTCCTCGTCGAAGGCGCTGCTGGCAAGCCCCTTCTTGATATGCGGCAGGTCGCTGATCGTGATGAACGGCGCGAATATCTGCTTGCCGACGCTGTCAAGCAGGAACGACGACTTGCGATAAAGATTGCCACCGCTCACCGCGGACACAAAATGACCGAGCAGGCTGGCCGCGATTGACGCTTCGAACAACACCGGCGCTTGCGTGGTCGCGATCTTGCGCGCGCCGAGGCGCCGCACCGCGCGTTCACCGGCGCGTCGGCCCACGGTTTTCGGCGCGGGAAGTTCCGCCGGATCGCGCGCCGTTTCATACCAGTCGTCGCGCTGCATCGCGTCGTTCCTGCCGGCAATAAGCGCGCACCATAGGCTGTGCCGCGAGGTAGGGTAGCCGGCGAGAAATCCGAGTGTGTTGCCGTAGACAAAATGCGATTCCTGGGTCGACACGGTCGCGCCTTCGGAATTGCTGATGCGAGAATCAGCGGCGAAGCCCGCGGCTTCACATGTCTTGGCGAGCTCGATGGCACGCTCGACCGGCAGATCCCACGGATGCCACAGGTCAAGGTCCGGTATGTCGCGCGCCAGCAGCTCCGGCTCGGCTAGCCCGGCGCAGTCGTCAGACGCGGTGAAGCGCGCGATCGAGAGCGCCGCATCGACCGTATCGCGCACAGCCTGCGGTGAAAAATCCGAAGTGCTGGCGTGGCCGCGCTGCTTGCCGATATAAACGGTGACGCCGATGCCCTTGTCACGGTTATATTCGATAGTTTCGACCTCGGCCCGGCGCGCGGTTACGGTCTGCCCGAAACCCTCGCTCACTTCGGTCTCGGCGGCGGTGGCGCCGCGTTGCGCGGCATAGTCGAGCACATCCTGCGCCATCTGCTTGAGCTTATCGGCGGGGGATACAAAGCGGTTGTCGGACATGATGAGCAGCGATTAGCCGTGAGCGGTGAGCATTCAGGCATCAGCTTCGGCGGCCGCTTCGCCAGCTTTGCTGACGCTGGTCACTCTGAAAAACCGCTATGATAGCAGCTTGACCGCGTCCCGTAGTTCCCGACCGATGACTGACGAGCTTCCCAGCAAGACACAGCGCAAGAAGCAGATGCTTGCGCTGCAAGACCTCGGTGCCGAGCTCGTGGCGTTGAACGACGACCAGCTTATAGCGATGGCGCTGCCGGACAATCTGCACGAGGCCGTTCTCGAGGCCAGGCGCATCAGCAAGTTCGAGGCACGCCGCCGGCAGCTGCAGTACATCGGGAAGCTGATGCGCAGCATTGACCCCGAGCCCGTACGGGCGCGGATTGGCGCCTGGAAAACCACATCGCGCGAGCACACCGCCCAACTGCATCTCATCGAGCGCTGGCGCGAACGCCTGCTCGCCGACGACGCCGCGCTCGGCGAGCTGATCGTCTCATACCCGCACGCTGATGCACAGCAGCTGCGCGCACTGGTGCGCAATGCGCAGCGTGAACGCTTGCTGAATTCACCGCCCAGGAGCTACCGCGCGCTGTTCCAGCTATTACGAGAAACCCTGGAACAGCGTCGAGAGCAGAGAGGAGAGAGGAGAGAGGCGTAAAACCGTGGCGGGCAGCGTCTCGCTTTTTCTCCCCTCTCCTCTCTCCTCTCCCCTCCCGCCTTTCCTGTCTTTATAATCCGCCCCATGACTACCGCCAATGACGAGTTGCTGATCGGTCTCGTCTCGGTCAGCGACCGCGCCTCCCAGGGCATCTATGTGGATCAGGGCATCCCCGCCCTCAAGGATTGGTTCGGAAAAGCGCTCGCCACGCCGTGGCGCATGGTGACCCGGCTCATTCCCGACGAGCAGCGGGTGATCGAAGCGACCCTCACGGAACTCGTTGACCAGGACGGCTGCCATCTGGTACTGACGACGGGCGGCACCGGGCCGGCGCCGCGCGACGTGACACCCGAGGCCACGCTCGCCGTTGCCGACAAGGTGATGCCCGGCTTCGGCGAGCAGATGTGGCAGGTGAGCCTCAAATTCGTGCCTACCGCGATCCTGTCGCGCCAGATTGCGGCCATTCGCAAAGGCGCGCTGATCATCAACCTGCCTGGTCAGCCCAAGGCGATCCGGGAAACGCTCGAAGGCCTGAAAGATGACAAAGGGAACATCGTCGCCAGCGGCATTTTCGCCGCCGTCCCTTACTGCATCGACCTCATCGGCGGGCCGTACATCGAGACCAACGAAGACGTGGTCAAGGCGTTCCGCCCGAAGTCGGCCTTACGGCAAAAGTGAAAGGGTGAAGGAGTGAACGAGTGAACGCCTCACTCCTTCACTGTTTCATTCCTTCACTCCTTCACTTCAACATGACCCAATTACTCGAATCCATCGAAATTGAGACCGCACCCAATCCAACTGTCTCAATCATCTGGATGCACGGACTCGGCGCCGACGGCAACGACTTCGTGCCGATGGTGCGGGAGCTTGACTTGACCGGAATGCCGCCCATCCGTTTCGTGTTTCCCCACGCGCCGATGCAGCCGGTGACGATCAACAACGGCTACGTGATGCGCGCATGGTACGACGTCTCACTCGCTGATCTCGAGGGCAACTCGCGGCGCGCCGACGAGAAAGGCGTGCGCGCATCGCAGACGGCGATCGAAAGTCTCGTCGAGCGCGAGATCGCCCGCGGCATGGCGAGCGAGAACATCGTGCTGGCGGGGTTTTCGCAGGGCGGCGCGATCGCGCTGCAGACCGGGCTGCGTTGCCCGCAGCGGCTTGCCGGTATCATGGCGCTCTCGACATACTTGCCGCTCGCCGAAAGCCTGCCGCAGGAGGCCGCTGCCGCCAATGCCAAGACGCCGATTTTCATGGCTCACGGCACCCACGATCCGGTCGTGCCGTACGCGATGGGATCAGGCTCGCGGGAACTGCTGGGGAAAATGGGCTACAACGTGGAGTGGCATGACTATCCGATGCAGCACGCCGTGTGCCTCGAAGAGCTGCGGGATATCTCCGCCTGGCTGCGCAAGACTATTTGCGCATCACCTCAAGTCTAAGGATCTCATAATCTGAGCCGCGCTCGATCGTATCTTTCGCCTTCAGCAGATGAGCCGTCTCCGCGACCACCATTTCAACGCGTTCCTGATGGTCAAGCAGGCCTTTTTTTACAATGACGTGGACCTCTTTTTCCACCTGCGGTTTAGACGAGATCAGGACCGCCGGCTTGAGTGCCGCAGACGCTGCGTTGGCGGGCCCTGCCGTTGCTTTCCACCGCAATTTGACGAGCGTGGCCGTCTGCGTGAGCAGCTGCACTCCCACCCGCTGCTGGTGTTGCTCGTTGCGGGTCACGCGCCGGATCACGCCCACACGCCAATCCCGGAACGATTCCCCTTCCACCCCGACGAGGCCGCCCACCTCCACCCAGTCCCCCGACACCGACGGGATGATCGCGCCGTAGCCGCCCTCGCTCATGTCTTCAGCGATCCAGCTCTCGGCCGCCGCCTGGTGGGTGAAGTCGAGAGAATCGTTTATGGCAAACTCGAGCGCTTCGATAATGTCGTCAAGCCCCGGCACAACAGTTACCCGCGCCGCGATCTTCCGGCGCTCGAATCGGCGCGCCTGGGTTTTACCCGCCCAATCCTGTTCGAGATGCTTCAGCAAGCCCAGCAAGACTTCGTCGTCATGCCGCTTGCCGTTGAGATCGAGGCCCTCCGGAAGGCTGCGGGTATAGGCGATATGCGCCCTGATCTGTTCCAGTTCCTTCAGGGCCGGTCCCGCACCGAAATAACGCACCGTGGCGCTGGCGGGAGGATTACGCACGACGCGCACCGGGGCTCTTGGCGATGCGAAGTCAAACCAATGGGTGCACCCTTCGCGAGGCTCCTTCGCGATCACAAACGACCTGCAACAATGCGCCACGAGGCGCGCGGCGATGTCCTGCCCCAGAGGTTGCAGGCTTTCGGTAGCCGACGCGGCGAGCATCAATGATTTCAGAAACTCCTGTTTCACCGTGCCGCTGCCGCTCGAACCGGGATAAACCGCGATTGCCTCATCGACGAAGCCAGCGGTCTCGGCGAACTGATAAAGGCGCGCGATATCGGCCCAAACCTGCGTCTCCGCCGTCTCATAGCGCAGCAGAGCCCACCTGAGCCGCTGGCGCAACGCGCGCAATGCGCGTCCGACGAAGATCGGCAGGCTCGCTTTAGAAGCGCCCCTCGAGGCTTTCTCGCACTGCCGCAAGCATTGCTGATAGCCTGCTCCCAGCTCGCGCCAGAAATTATAGGCGCTTGTCCACAACCTTTGCTCATGCGATTTTTTCTGCCGCGGCGTGGCGAGATATTCCGTCAGGAGCGCGCGTTCGTGCGCCCTTGAAGCGCCGTCAAGCAGATCAAGATTCTTGAATCGATATTCAAGCTCAAGATCGTCGGCACGATTCATCAGCTCGAGCCAGGTCGCGATTTCCCCGAGTGCTTGAACACTATCGTTTGCCGGCAGTTTAGCGATCAGCTCGTGCACCTTGGCAATGTCCGCCAGCGGGTGCTCAGGCTTGCTGCGACCGAACCAGTTGATCACGAATCCCCCTTCAAGGGCCTGTTTCTTCAATGCGTGCCGGCAAATGGGGATTTTATCCAAAAACACGCGGCAATATCCACCAAAACGTTTTCTCGCGCGTAGTCAGGCGCGCGATCTGCGACGGGTGCTATGCGTCGAGCGCCGCGCGGCGTCCTCTCGCAACGTCGAGGCGGGCGACGATCGCGATGCCGATCACAAAATACACGCCGGTGACGAGGATCGCCAGGCGGTGATCTCCCGCGAAAATCCAGGTGACCAGACCGTAGGTCACCGGCCCGAGGATCGACGAAAGCTTCACCGCCAGTCCCCACAGTCCGAAGAACTCGCCGCTGCGCGCGGGCGGGCTCAGATAGCCGACCAGTGCGCGTCCGGCGGATTGGCTGGAGCCGAGGCACACGCCGACGAGGTTGGCCGCAATCCAGAATAGCACCGGTCCCTGCGCAGCCCACGCCAGCACGACCGTGAGCAGCCAGCCGAACAGCGTGAGGACGATCGTGCGCACGTGGCCGATCCGGTCCTGCACCTGGCCGAACAGAAACGCGCCGAGCGCTGCCGTGATATTCACCACGAGAATCAGAACGATCGTGTCGCGAGCGGTAAAACCCATCACTTGTTGCGCGTAAATTGCGGCCAGCGCGACGACGGTCTGGATGCCGGCCTGGTAGAACACCAGGCAGACCAGAAACCGCCGGAGGTCGGTGTACCGATGCGCGTGGTACAGGGTCTGCTTGAGGCGGCCGAACGCGACGCGAACGATGGCGGCCCCGGCGGCCGTGCCCGGCACCGCGCGCTCGCGCAGAAAGAGAAAGGTCGGCAGACTGGCCACAGCAAAGATCGCCGCCGTGATCATCATCGTGCCCGGGACGAATTCGGTGGCGGGAGCGCCGTGTGCCTGGGCGACGCTGACATAAGCAAGACACGCGCCCAGGCTTGCGAGCCCCCCGACATAACCCAGACTCCAGCCCCATCCCGACACGCGGCCCAGGGCGTCTTCGTGGGCAAGCTCCGGCAAAAACGCGGCGACCAGGTTCTCGCCACTGCCGAAAAAAAAGTTTGAGAGCACGACGAGCGCGAACCCGAACGCGACGTCACCGCGATCCGTCAGCGCCAGCGCAGCGGTGAACAGCACGCACCCTACGGTGGTGACCGCCAGCAGCCGCTTCTTCGCGGCGCGGGCATCGGCATAGGCGCCCAGCACCGGTGCGGTCACGATGATCAGGGCGTAGGACACGGCCAGCGCCGAAGTCCAGGCAAAGGTTGCCCACGGCGCATTGCCCGCGACTTCGGCTACGAAATAGGCATTGAAGACAGCCGTGATGACAACAGTCGTGTAGCCGGAGTTGGCGAAGTCGTACATCGCCCAAGAAAAAACCTCGACTGGACGTACGCCGGGAGCGAGGCTTCTTCTTAACGAAGAACTCTTCAAGATACCTTCACCTTGCACGCCTTTGCATCATTACAGCGGTTCCGTCTCGCTCTGCGACGGCCGCCATACGAGCAGGCGTTTTTCGGCCACCGTGACCAGCCCGTCGAGCGCCAGCGCAAACCCGGTCAACACCAGGATCCCGGCAAACACCGTGTTGATGTCGAACACCGATTCAGCCTGCAGGATGAGGTAGCCGACACCTGCCGCGGACCCCAGGTACTCCCCCACCACCGCGCCGACGAAGGCCATGCCGACCGCGGTATGCAGGCTCGAAAACACCCAGCTCGTGGCCGATGGCAAATACACGGTGCGCAGCAGCTGGCGCGGGGCTGCGCCCAGCATGCGTGCATTGTTGAGCACGGTAGGGCTCACTTCCTTCACGCCCTGGTAAACATTAAAAAACACGATAAAAAACACCAGCGTCACACCTAATGCGACTTTCGACCAAACGCCCAGCCCGAACCAGACGGCGAAGATCGGCGCGAGGATCACACGCGGCATCGAGTTGGCGGCCTTGACATACGGATCGAGCAACGCGGAGGCGGTGGGACTCAACGCCAGCCACAGGCCGATTCCCAGTCCCAGCACCGTGCCGACAGCAAAAGCCAGCACCGTCTCGACCAAAGTGATCGCCAGATGCATGTAGATCTTACCCGATGCGAACCACTCCCAGGTTTTCTGCAGCACGACCAGCGGCCGGCCGAAGAAGAACGGCGGCAGGATGCCGGTCGCCGTTAAGACGTGCCATACCGCAAATACCGCAAGCAGCAGGGCGGCCTGATAAAGCCGCAGGTTGTTTTGACTGGGCTTCATATTGTTAATCGTTCTGCACGGTCAGATAGAAGTAAGCGGCCAGCGGTAATCGGCAAAACCCTCCCGCTGTTCATCGCTCACGCTGTCTGGCTCTGCAAATACCCCTTCATCACCTCATCTTTCATGGTGTGCCAGATGTCGCGGTGGAACTCGACGAAGCGCGGTGTGAGCCGAATCTCGGCGACGTCGCGCGGCCGCGGCAGATCGATGGGATATTCGCCGATGGGACGCGTGTCAGGACCGGCCGAGAGCACGATGACGCGGTCCGAAAGGGCAATCGCTTCCTCCAGATCGTGGGTAATGAACACGACCGACTTGCGGTCCGCCGACCACAGGTCGAGGAGTTCATTTTCCATCAGCTGACGGGTCTGAATGTCGAGCGCTGAGAACGGCTCGTCCATCAGCAGAATCTGCGGATCCAGGATGAGTGTCTGTGCAAGCGCCACCCGCTTTTTCATTCCACCCGAAAGCTGGTGCGGATACCGGTGGCCGTGATGAGCAAGCCCCACTCGCGCCAGCCAGTCCCGGGATTTGTCGTGTGCTTCCTTCTTCGGTGTGCCGCAATAGCGCAATCCGACCGCAACGTTATCGAGCGCACTGAGCCATGGCATCAGCGCGTCGGCCTGGAAGAGATAACCCGCGTTGCGATTGAGCCCGGAGAGGACCGTTCCGAACACCGCCACCCGTCCGGTGGAAGGCGCGAGCAATCCCGCAGCGACGTTGAGCAGCGTCGACTTGCCGCAACCGGTCGGTCCAACTACCGACACGAACTCTCCGCGCTCAACGACAAGCGTTGTATCGCGCACCGCCGTATACGGACTGGCGCCGGCACTGCGCGCCGCGAACGTCACCGTGATGTTTTCGAGCGTCAGAGCGGGAGCGTCAGCCACGGATAAATCAATTCCAAAGCGTCAACGCAAAGGATCCCCTGTTCTACTTCGCGTTCGCGCGCTTGATCTCTACGGTTTACGCTTTTCCGCCGTACTTCCTGAGCGCTCTGTCGACGAAGCTGTTGTCGAACGTACTGTCGAGATCGATCTTTGCCTTCTGCACTTCGGGAATAAAGGCGTCGAGCACCTTGTGGACATTCCGCGCGCCCTGCATCGAAAACCGCCCGTCAGGCGAGAATCCCTCCTTGTTTTTCTGCAGCCCGATCTTGTAGAGCGTCATGTCGTCGCCGTAGTACTCCTTGGGCACGGTTGCGACGATCTCATCAACGCTGGCGGTCCGCAACCATAGCACCGCCCGCACCATCGCGTTGACCACCGCCTGCGTCGTATTGGGATGCTTTTTCACCCATTCGACCGGCGCGTAAATACAGCCCGCATGGTAATCGCCGCCATAGACTTCCTTCATGCCCTTGGCAGTGCGGGTATCGACCACTACCACCACATCCCCGTCGGTTTCGAGCTTGGTGATGACCGGATCAAGGTTGGAAATAGCCTCGATCGAACCTTTCTTCATTACCGCCACGGCGCCGGCTGAGGCGCCGACACCGATCGCGGAAATGTCATCGGGCTTGAGGCCGCTCTTCACCAGCAGATTCTGAACCGCCATGTGGGTGCTTGAGCCCGGCGCAGTGACGCCGATCTTCCAGCCCTTGAGATCTTTCGGCGACTTGTACTCCGCTGCCTTCGACTTGTGAACGGCGAGCACGATGCCATTGTAGCGGCCTTCCAGCATCACCGCGACGATAGCCTGCCCTTTCGCCTGCATGTTGATGGTGTGCTCGTAAGCCCCCGAGACCACGTCAGCACTGCCGCCCACCATCGCCTGCAGCGCTTTCGCGCCGCCGGGGAAGTCGACGATCTGCACGTCGAGACCCTCGTCCTTGAAATAGCGCTTGCGTTCGGCAATCGTCAGCGGCAGATAATAAAACAGGCTTTTCCCGCCAACGGCGAGCGTAATGCGCTGTTTCTCAAGCGCTTGTGCATACCCCACTGACGCGCCGATAAGGCCCACGGTCAACGCCGCGACGACCCCGATAAATTTCATGACACGCATTCTGGCTCTCCTTCTCGTTTGACTACTTGATCAGGCCCATGCGCTTGGCGATCTCGAGATATTCCTTGCTGCGCTCCTTCACGAAAGCAGCGTTCTTGTCGACGGGAATGTCGACGACCTCGAACCCGCCATCGGCCATCCATTTGAGGATATCCGGGTCCTTGTTGAGCACGGCCATCATGTCGGAAACGTGCTTCTGCGCGTCGCGCGGCGTCGACTTCGGTACCGCCACGCCCCGGTAGGCGCCGTCGACCCATTTGTAGCCCAACTCCTTGAAGGTGGGCACGTCGGGAAACTGCGGATGCCGCTTGTCGAGCGCGACGGCCAGCATCCGGATCTTGCCTTTCTGCTGCATTGCGAGCGGAACATAGGACATTGCGCCCGTCACATGCTTGCCGATCACCGCCGTAATCAACTCGCCGGTACCCTTGAACGGCACATAGGTACTCTTGACACCGGTAAACAGATTAAACTTCTCGTGCGCCAGATGGTTGGCCGAGAAAGTGGCCGAACCCCCAAAAGTCAGCCCGTCCGGCTTCGCCTTTCCCGCCTTTACCAGATCACTGAAAGTCTTATACGGGCTGTCGGCGGCCACGACGATCGCATCGGCCGTGTAGTGGAACCAGTAAACCGGAGTAATGTCGTCGGTCTTATACTGCACCTGGCCTTCCAGCGGCTGCAGCACGATGTGCGGCAGATTGCAGCCCATGATGGTATAGCCATCGGCCGTCAGGTTATTGAGCTGCGACCAAGCGAGCCCGCCGCCCGCGCCCGGTTTGTTGACGACGATCAGGTCGTGCTTGTACTTTTTGCGAAACACCACCTGTTGCCAGCGTGCCATTACATCCGACTCCCCACCCGGGACGAAAGGAATGATGTACTGGACGTTCTTCTCCGGGTAGGCCCACACCGCCGGCGCCACCGCAATTACCGTCACGGCGATCAGCATCAACGCGAATCGATTGAGTTTCATCTTGGCTCCCCCTCTGGTTGTGGGTCGTTCTGACATAGTCAAGTCAGGCTGTAATCAGGCTGGTAGCGAATTCAATGGTACACCGGCACCGGCAAATGCGGCCGTCCGCGGCATGTGCGTCAGATTATCCCTTTGCGTTTCAGCTCGTTCTGCTCGGACTCGCCGTAGCCCAAGCTTGTCAGGATTTCGGCCGTATGCTCGCCGAGCTCCGGCCCGACCCACCGGGTTTCGCCGGGCGTTTCCGACAGCTTGGGCACGATGCCCGGCAGTCTTAATGATTTTCCGTCTTTCAGCCGGAACTCGCGGATCATTTCGCGCGCCCGGTAGTGCGCGTCGGCTGCGATGTCGGCGATGTCGTAGATTTTGCCGCTCGGCACCTCGGCCCGCTCCAGCACGTCGAGCACGTGCTCCAGATCGTGCTGCGCGACCCAGTCGCTGATCACCTGCTCGATCTCCCCGGTGCGGGCCACCCGCCCATCGTTGTGCGCGAGCCCCGGGTCCCCGGCGAGATCGGCGCGGCCGATCGCCTGCATCATGCGTTTGAATATACTGTCGGCATTGGCGCCGATCACCACATACTTGTGGTCGCGCGTAACGTAGGTGTTGGACGGCACGATGCCGGGCAGCGATGCGCCGCTGCGCTCGCGGATGAAACCGAACATGTCGTATTCCGGCAGCATGCTTTCCATCATGTTGAACACCGCCTCGTAGAGCGCAACGTCGATGCACTGCCCGCGTCCGCCATTGACGTTCCTGTGATGCAGCGCCATCAGCGCGCCGATGACGCCGTGCAGCGCGGCGATCGAGTCGCCGATCGAGACACCGACGCGCACCGGCGCCCGGTCGGGAAAGCCGGTCACGTAACGCATACCGCCCATCGATTCGCCGATCGCGCCAAAGCCGGGCCGGTCGCGGTACGGCCCGGTCTGGCCGAAGCCCGACAGCCGTACCATGATGAGCCCGGGGTTCACGTTCGACAGCGTGTCCCAGCCGAGACCCCACTTCTCCATCGCGCCGGGGCGGAAGTTCTCGACCACGATGTCGGCATCCTGGACAAGCTTGCGCACGATCTCCTGCGCTTGAGGCAGTTTGAGATTCAGCGTGAGCGACTTCTTGTTGCGCGCCTGCACGTACCACCACAGCGACGTTCCCTGATAGAGCTTGCGCCACATCCTGAGGGGGTCGCCGCCGTCGGGCGCTTCGATCTTGATCACTTCCGCCCCGAACTCGGCGAGCATGCGCGCGCAAAATGGCCCGGCGATCAGCGTGCCGAGTTCGATGAC
>Ga0153915_10002932_pt1 | contig 15583 bp, 14 predicted proteins | sample Opewatmetagenome_2_FD_107003 | JGI IMG/M metagenome (GOLD analysis project Ga0153915, IMG submission 107003) | Freshwater wetland microbial communities from Ohio, USA - Open water 3 Core 3 Depth 3 metaG | ecosystem: Environmental > Aquatic > Freshwater > Wetlands | place: USA: Ohio, Lake Erie...
GCAATCTTCCGCACAGCGCGACACGTTCTGCAGAGTAGATGATTGAAACTCACCGAAGTTTTCTCTACCATTCGATTGAGATAAACTCCGTTGTCGAGTATGGAACCGAGAGAACTCACACGGTGGACGAATGACCGTTGAAGAGTTTGAAGAGAAACGCGCTCAGCTATGGCACTTGAGGCCAGAGTTCGCCCTCACTGCGGAGAGGGAGTTATTCAAATTTGTTCAAGGCGTCGGTGCTGCGTCTCTTTCGCGCGCAAAGAATGCCCTTTTCCCCTCGCTTGTTCGTGCAATCGACGGTTCAGCTCGTCGACGGCATCCGGGTTGGGATCGGCATAGCCCTTATGCTGAGCTCATGGAGAAATTCTTGAGCCGCTTCATTGAATCCAAGCAGATCTTCGAAGTCAACTTGGTCCAAGATACTCCGGGAGTTGTATCGAGAGAGTGGATGGTTGCACTCTTCGCGATACTGGGTGAGAGCCATCTGGGTCGACGCAGGCGCGCGTATTTTGTCCAGCCGAGGTTCACTAAGCTCGAGGATTCTGTCTACAAGGTTATCCGGGAGAAAGGCCCAATCTCCCAGAGGCATCTCACTCTCGCGCTTAACCTGTGGACCAAGACATCGCGCCGTCAGATGGGAAAGGGTCTTCAGAGACTATGGAAAGCTTTGAAAATTCTCCGGGTCGGCTACGCGTGGCAAGATGGCGCGCTCTGGGATACCCCAATGCATTGGGATCCTTCTCTGCGAGAGAGCGCGAGTGCAATTCCCCCAGAGAAGGCAGTCGCTGAGCTCATCAAGAAATATATCACGATGACTGTAGCAACCAGCCGCAAGCGCATTTCGAGGGCCTTCGCTGCGATCCTCACACCTACCCAAATCTCAGAAGCACTCCGCTATTTGTTGCTGAAGAAGTCTGTTGTTGTTGATAAGAACCTCATCCTTGATGGGAAGAAGGCCTTGACGGCAGGGCCTGTCCGATAAACTGAGGATCCCAGTTTTCTCTCCAGCGTAAGAACTTTCAGCTTGACAATTCACTGGTTTTGTATAAATTTGTGTTTAGGTAAACCTAAACCCGAAAGCCATGCCCACTTCAAACATTGAAGACTATCTGAAGCACATCTACAAGCTCCAGACAAGAGACAGGAGGGTAACAACCTCCTCCCTTGCGGGACAACTCTCAATTGCCCCAGCCTCTGTAACCGATATGATCAAAAAGCTTTCTGAACAGGGGCTGCTTCGACACACCCCATACCATGGAGTGGAACTCACCGAAAAGGGGAAGAAGCATGCACTCCGGATTGTTCGCCGTCATCGCCTATGGGAAGCTCTGCTGGCAGAACTTCTTGGTTTCCCGTGGGATGAAATCGATAGAGAAGCAGAGAGACTCGAGCACAGCACTTCAGAGGAGTTGGAGCGAAAGATTGATGAGGTTCTTGGGTACCCCAAAACTGATCCCCATGGAGATCCGATCCCAACGGAAGATGGAAAACTAAGGGAAGCATCGAGTGAATCTCTGGCCGATGTGGAAACTGGCGGAACATGCAAGATCACTCGCGTCAGCGATGCAAGTCCGGAGATTCTGCAGTACGCCACGAAGTTAGGGTTGTCTTTGAGAAAGAAACTTACTGTCAAGGAACAGGTAAAGTTCGATGGCTCGCTGCTTGTCAGCGTTGGCAAGCGGGAGTGCTATGTGAGTCAGCGACTAGCACAGAGTATTTTTGTTGAGCGCGTCTGATTGAGAACTGTGAATTCTCTCAGGGCACTCACATTGGCGTTTTTCTGTAGCGCTCGATGGTGCAATCGCAGGAGAATTGTGTTTGCCCAGGCAACTCCGTCAGATTCTTGAAGTAGGCTATTCTGCATCCAGTGAAAACGAGAACAACACGCGGCTATTCAAGAGTATCGCTTTCTGAAGTTCATCGTTCGGTTTCGATACCGACAGATGTAGGGAGACTGAAACGACTTTTTGCATTTGCTGGACCGGCGTTTCTAGTCAGTGTCGGCTACATGGACCCAGGAAACTGGGCGACGGATCTCGAGGGTGGCGCACGATTCGGATACCAGCTCATCTGGGTCCTCCTCATGTCGAACCTCATGGCCGTTCTCCTGCAAACGCTCTCAGCGCGCTTGGGGATTGTTACAGGGAGGGACCTTGCTCAAGCATGTCGGGAGAACTATCCAAAATACGTTGCCTACGCGTTATGGATCCTCTCTGAAATTGCTATCGCAGCCTGTGACTTAGCTGAAGTTCTTGGAACCGCTATTGGGCTCAACCTTCTGCTGAAAGTCCCACTCCTCTATGGTGTCATCATCACAGGCTTCGACACTATGTTCTTTCTTGTGATCCAGCATTTCGGCATCAGGAGAATGGAGGCATTTATCCTGATGCTCATTACGACAATCGGCGTGTGTTTCGGCATCGAGATATTCCTTTCCCAACCCGCGTGGGGCAGCGTTGTCAGCGGATTCACACCACACCTGACATCAGAGAGTTTGTACGTGGCAATCGGAATTCTTGGGGCAACAGTGATGCCGCACAATCTCTATCTCCACTCCGCTCTTGTGCAGACACGAGATGTAGATCCGAGCACTATAGGCAAAGCACGTGCGTGCAAGTACAATCTCTTTGATACTTCAATCGCGCTCAACGCAGCCTTTTTTGTGAACTCTGCTATTCTCATCGTCTCGGCGGCTGTTTTCTACAAGAATGGTGTGATCGTTACAGAGATTCAACAAGCACATGAACTCCTCACGCCACTCCTGGGAACGACGCTCGCAAGCACTCTCTTTGCCATTGCACTTATCTCTTCCGGACAAAGTTCTACACTCACAGGAACTCTTGCCGGGCAAATTGTGATGGAAGGATTTCTCCAGTTCAAGATCCGCCCGGTGCTCCGAAGGCTCCTTACGCGCTTGCTTGCAATCATTCCAGCCGTCCTTGTTATTTCTCTTCAGGGGGATCAGGGCTCTTACGGTTTGCTTATTCTCAGTCAAGTGGTCCTGAGTCTGCAACTGCCATTTGCTGTCATTCCACTCATTCGATTTACAGGTGAGAGAGAAAGAATGGGAGAGTTTGCAAGCAAGCTGCCGGTGAGGATCCTGGCTTGGATCACAGCAGCCATCATCGTTGTTCTGAATGTGAGACTCATCCTGCAGATCCTCGCCAGTTGGCTCGAAGCGGCTGGATCAAGTGCAATCTGGTTATGGTTAACGGTTGTCCCAATCGTTGTTGGATGTGCACTATTGCTTTTGTACATCTCACTTCCAAAATCATTGTTTAGGAGAAAGAGAATCGTGGCTCGACCTCCATTGGCAATTGAGTTGACACCCCAAAAGTACTCTCGTGTTGGAGTCACACTGGATTACGGGGCGCTTGATCAAAAAGTCCTCTCGCATGCACAAACGCTGGCAAGACAGCACGGTGCTGCCCTCTATCTGTTTCACATCGTTGAGGGTGTTAGTGGGCAGCTCTACGGTACAAAGGCTTATGATGACGAGGCCCGGACCGACCTTGAGCACCTCGAGTCCATAGCAGCGCAGCTCAAACAATCTGGTGTTGACGCCCACGTCATGCTCGGTTTTGGACGGGTCCCTCAACAGATCGTCGAACTCGCGAGGAAAGCGGGCATCGATATGCTCGTCATGGGTGGGCACCGGCACCGAGGATTGAAAGACATTTTCTTCGGCACATCGATCACAAGGGTGCGGCATCAATTGCCCATTCCAGTCCTTATCGTTTGACAGTCGGTTCAACGATAAGCAGGCGGGGGGACTTCGGGTCTCTATCGCTGGGAAGCCCATTTCGTGCCTCGCTTCCAAAGTTTGCTTCCCGTGAGCTTCAAGACCCGCAACCTGTCAACTATCGAGCCGTATGTATTGTCAAATGAGATGAACAGATCCTCGCATATGGCCCCAACGGATGACCAGATGCTGGTCGAGCAGGTCTGCGGAGGCAATCTCGATGCATTCCGGGTGCTCGTCGAACGGTATCAGCGCTACGCGTACCAGATCGCATTCAGGGTGCTCAGGAGTCATCACGACGCCGAGGATGCCTCGCAGGAAGCTTTTGTACGAATCTATCAAAGGATACGAAATTTTCGGGGCGAAGCAAAGTTCTCTACGTACCTGTACCGTACAGTCGTTAACCTTTCCCTCAACGCCTTGAGAGAAAGAGGACGCGAATACGGAAGTGAGAACTTAATGAAAGACGGTGATCATGAGGACAGAAAAGAGTTCGCCGAAAATCCTAACATTGAGTCGATTGATGTTGGTGATCATCTTGACCGGGCAATCGGACGATTGTCGCAGAAGCAGCAGGCAGTACTGGTGCTGAGGCATTACGAAGGTTTCTCGACAAGAGAAGTCAGCGAGATTTTGAGATGTTCAGAGGGGACAGTGAAGCAGCAACTCCACCGAGCAATGATGAAACTGCAGAAGTATCTTCATTACATGCGGGATTGAAGTCAACAGTCTTGCAGGATCGAGACTATGTTTGGGAAGAAGCACGTTGGCGACAGACTCTACGACTTTCTCTCCGGTACGCTTCAAGAAGGAGAGGGGGCTGCAATTGAGAATCATCTGGCGAGATGCCAGAAGTGTTCAGCGGAACGAAGAAAAGTCGAGAAAGCAATCCAAGCGCTCAATGCTCACGAGCATAGGTTGCCAACACTCCCAGAGCGTTATTGGGATGGCTACTCGAAAGCTGTTGAAGTTCGAATAAAGACATCTCAAACTCCTTCCCACGGGCTCGAGAAGTTTCTGGAAATCTTTAGAGGTGAAGATGCTAAGGGCTTTCTCTCACCCAAGTTCGCCTATGGAATCCTCGGCTTTGCTCTTGGAACGGTTGTCACGCTTGGAATTCTATCACCCTACCTGAGCAAGAAACCTCAGCCTGAAGTCGTGCAGCAACCCGTCGAGCAGGGGCAAGCTCAACAGGCGGCTACAGAATCTCCGACTCTGAGCAGTCTGACACAAGAGATCAGTCAACCCTTGCTCCAGTTTTTCCAGAAGGCGAAGGCGTTTCTCATAGCTGTGAAGAATACTGATGAATCAAAAGAAACGGCCACCGACTTGATGTCGGAGCAGGAGACATCAAGAAAACTGGCTGCCGAGTGCCGAAACTTGAAGCGGTTTCCCCTCGACCCGCGCGAACAGCAGTTGCTTTCAGAACTTGACATTGTCCTGGTGCAGCTGTCAAAAGTGAAGAATGAGCGGGACAGTCTGAAACTCGACTTGGTGAAAGAAGGCATCGAACGGAACAATCTGGTCATGAGAATTCGAGTTCATGAGCTTGCTCATGAGGTACGCCTGCTCCAAGTTGCACAGGCAGAATAGAACAAAGGTGATTCTTTTCAAGCGAGGAGAACAAGCAATGCGAAACCCCATGATATTTTTTGTTGCTCTTCTGATACCCACGGCGTTCTCCAGCACCACACAACGGAGCTTCGAGAGCTGGAGTGTCGAGCAGCAAGATGACCCCGCTTACCAGCTCTACAAAACCGCTTACAATCTTGTCCTACAATCGAACTGGAAAGATGCCCAAAGGAAATTCGAGGAGGTTCTCAAGCTCTATCCGAGTAGCTCATACCGTGATGATGCGAGCTACTGGTACGCATACTGTTTGAAATATCAAAACCAACGGAAGGCAGTCGAAGCGCTGAAGAAATATCTCAAAGAATATCCCGGGAGCAGTTATCGCGGTGATGCGCTGGAAGATCTTGCAGAGCTGCAGACACGGATCCAGAGGAACATCGTGGTGACAAGTGACAGCACTATCCGTGGGAGAGTACATGTGGCCATCCCCGACGTCCATGTTGAGATCCCCGATATAGCTGTTGCCCCGTTTCCCTCCCTCGACTCTGATTTTCCCATCGGCGATCGAAATGCGGTTTGGATTTTCACCGATGAGATGCAGAATGATATGGAGTGGGGATACGGGTATTGGCCTGTGGTAGGAAGATACAGGAACCTCGATGAGAATACAAGGCTGAAGATTTCGGCCCTTCGGGGAATTGCTGCCGATCGCGATTCTGAGTCATTCCAGACTGTGAAAGATCTCCTCATCGACCGAAATGAAAACGCGCAACTCCGAGAAGAAGCACTGAGGATTTTCAGTCGGTACGAAAGATCCGATATTATCCCTACTCTTAAGGACGTTGCAAAAAATGATCCCGACCGTCACCTCAGGTATGGTGCAATCTACTACATCGGAAAGTTTGGGAGGAATAGGGACGCAGCCGCCGGAGCCTTAATAGAGCTATACACCGCAACACCAAGGGACAGTACGCGGCTCAAAGAACGTTTCCTCTACTCTATCGCGCGCACAGGGACGAGCAGAGGAAGTGACTTCCTCGTCAGCATTGCGAAGAGTGATGAAGACTACGGACTCAGGGAATCAGCCCTGTACTGGCTTGGAAAGTACGGTGAGGGGAAGAAAAAGAAAGCTCTGTACGAGATTCTGAAGCAGAAGTAATAGAGTTAGCAGGTGAGCGTTTATGTGAGTATCTGCAGTTGCTCCTTGCTCAGAAGACAAGTGTCAACAAACTGCTATTGAGAACTTCCCATTTCCTTCCCTTCATCCAAAGCTTTCTCGTATTCGCTCTTGTATTTCTTGACCGCTAGGTAGATCGCCTCGGCAATCTTCTCCTGTCCCACTTTGCTCTTGAGGAATTTCTCTTCCTTCCGGTTTGAGAGATACCCAGTCTCGAGAAGAACATTTGGCATCGAAGCTCCGACGAGGACGAGGAACCCAGCTTGTTTCACACCGTCATCAGCAATTGACAGGTGATTCCCCATTTCTTCCTCCAGAATCTCTGCAAACCGCTCGCTGTACTTCATGTGGGCACTCTGTGCCATCGTGACAAGGATGAAGTTCTCCTCGGTTAATTCCTGATAGCGTTTCTCGTAGCCTTTCTCCAATTTGATCACTGCATTCTCGCGCTCTGCAATCCGAACGGCCTCCTCTGTCCGGCCTGGGCGGAGAAGATAGATCTCGAAGCCGTTCATCACGTGCGGCTTTCTCCTCATCGAGTTGCAGTGAATGCTGATGAAAAGCTTCCCACCCGCTTCGTTTGCAATCTGTCCTCTCCTATAGAGTTCCACAAACATGTCTGTCTTTCTGGTGTACACGACTTTCACGCCCTTGAGGTTCTTCTCGATAAATTTTCCAAGCTTCAACGCAACGCCGAGCGTGACATCCTTTTCTCGAACACGAGATACCCCAATCGCTCCTGGATCTCCGCCCCCGTGGCCCGCATCAATGACAATGACGTCGAGTTTCCAGCGCTTTCTCGCACCTTCAAGTGCACTGAGCAGCTCCTGTCGCTCGCCCTCTGCTGCCAAACTGTCCGCCGCTGTGGGGAATCGAAGCGAGAGGAGGATGTCATTGCTTGATGGGTCAGAGACGATCTCGCTGCTCGCAATGTTTTTCGTGAGCTTGAAAGTCAACTGAACGGACGTCGGGTACTGGATGGCGAGAATCTTAGTGAAGATCCCTGTGGACTGGGCCGCATTAATCCTCTCTAAATCTGCTTTTGCATTGGCAATCGTCACATAAAGCCACCCATCGGGTTTTTGCCAGCTTTCGAATTCGTCGAAGTGCTTTGTAGCGCCAATCCGCACAAGGCATCCATTCAGCTTTGGCTCAAACGAAAGATCGGTGATATCAAACGGACTGGCCTCTACGCTGTCGGGCCTTGCTGGATGTGGCGGCTCGACGTGAGCCACCTCGGGAGTTCTGAAGAGCGCAATCCGCCTCTCAGAGACATCATTGAAAAGGGGCAGAAAGAAGGCAATCGGGACATAGAGTTTCTTCTCCCGGAGCTTTACGGAGACGGGAAGCTGTTGAACACTTACCTCGTTTGTTGTGAGGCCTGTGATGCCGACAAACGGGTTGTCGGCAGTAAATTTAACTCGGTAATTCTTCAGTCTTAGCTCGAGTTTCTTCGTTTGGTCATTCCAGTACGTTCGGATTCCAAGGGCCGTTGAAAGATCATCAAGCGAGATATATGTTAGCCCATCCTCCACGTAACTCGAAACGGAGATTGCGTGAGCGGTGTCTCCTTCGACAATGATTCTCAGCTGCTGTCCTTGAAGGGATAGAGAAGAACCCTCCATGGCAGCGAAAAATCCAGTAAGCACCGCAAAGACAATTAATGCGAGTCCTCTTGCTTTCCTCAACTTTCGAAATCGATAGCTGAGCTTTTGCATCTCAGTCCTAACCCTCTTCTCTATGTGCACGTTTCAGATCGATGGCGCTTGACATCATCCCCATGTGAAGAAGAAAAGAATTCATGTGATCTCTGGTCAGTGGTGCTTAGGAGCTGCCAGCTGATTCGTCTTCACTTCAAAATCTCCCCTGTCTCCATGCTCCAGAAGAGAAGGTCGAGTTCATCAAGTGGAATACCGACGGTGTTGGCGAACCGATGAAACTGGTTCTCGAGTTCCAAATACCGTTTTCGCGTCAAAGTTTTCGGGATGGTGCGGATTGCACCAAATCGCTTGAGATTTTTCAGAATATGCCGATCAAGAATAGCCAAGTCGCGGTGACCGGTATTCCTCAGGAAGTGTGAGGCTTCCTTGTACCCAAACCCGTAGACGTGCTCCACTAACCATTCGCGGAGGACAATGGTTGGTCGGCTATCCGAAAGGGCATCAAGAATATCAGGAAAGCCTTCTCTTAGCCGGAGAAGAAGTCGAGCCTTTGTCCTATGGAATCGAATGTAGAAATCTTTTTGAAAAAGAATCGGCTCCGGGTCAAAAGGCATCTCAAAAAAACTATTGGCCTGAAGTCGTTCTACTGCCTTAGTAGCATTGACCGCACTTGATTGCGGGGTGAGAATGCAATACGCCAACTCATAGAAGTATTGGGAAGGGAGCACTCGGGAAAAATCCTTGAGACGTTTCCGAATTGCTTCTCGACGCTCTCCGTGTAATTTGTGAAGCTGCAGAAGGGCTTTCTTCTCCAGAGACTTCATGGCAGCGAGACCAGAACTCCGCTTGGAGAACGCCCGTGCATTTTGACGAGGCCATCGTTCTCTAGGCCTCGAAGCAGTGAATGCAGCCACGCTTCCTCACTTCTCTTGAAGGGCGTCTTGATTCTCTTTCCCAGCTCATATAGTCCGATTTTGCCCTGCCCGTTAACATTCCGAAGCACCTCCACGATTCGGCCTCGGTACAGCCGATTCGGGATACCACCGTACGAGGGTTCGTGTTTCGCTTTTCGTTTACCAGCTTTTCGCCCATCAAAAACGAAGGCACTCCTGCAAGTAATACTGACAGGGCATTCCGCACACAGCGGACGACGCGCAGTACAGATTGTTGCGCCGAGATCCATGAGCGCGAGCGTCCAATCACAAGAGCAACCACGCGGAAGAAGCATCTCGGCAGCCCGCCATGCCAATCGCTCTGCAACTCCGTCGTTTCCGGGATGAGTCTGCCAGAAGATTCGCGACAAGACTCTCCGGATGTTTGTATCCACCACTGGAACATCTTTGTGAAAAGCAAAACACGCAATCGCATTGGCTGAGTACTTGCCAATACCGGGCAGTGTGAGAAGAATGTCAGGATCGTCTGGGATTCTCTCGGCGTACTCTTGGACAACCGATCGTGCCAGCTTCTGTAACCTCAAAGCGCGGGAATTGTAGCCGAGCCCAGACCACGCGCGGATGACGCTGTTAGTCCGCGCTCGGGCAAGAGATTCAAGCGTGGGAAAACGCTCCAGGAATTCTCTGTACTTCTGGACGACGCGGCTCACTTGCGTTTGCTGCAACATAATCTCAGAGACCAGAATCCTGTAGGGATCACTTGTCTTTCGCCAAGGGAGTGGCCGTCTTCTCCGGCCGTACCAACGAAAGATGGTGCGTCGCAGCGCCAATCTGTGGCGACGGTTCACGAGTGGGAGCGTGTCCTTCTTCGGGCTCATTAAGTCGAAATGATTCGTAATACGTTGGATTCCGTTACCTTTGCGACTTTCTTGTGATATGTCGAACGACTTCTTTGCTGCCTTCTAGGAGATCGAGCTTGTCGAGATCCTCAGGAGAAACCCACAGGATCTGCTCGAAGGCTTGGTTCTTTGGCTCGCCCGAGAACTTTTGCACTGTGAAGAAATGAAGCTCGAACTCTCCACGGTCGGGATAGACCCATCGTTGCCAGAATATCTCTTCACCAACTTCGGCGGTGACGTTCAACTCCTCGTACAGCTCGCGCTTCAACGAGGTCTTCAGGTCTTCTCCGTTCTCCACCTTTCCGCCGGGAAACTCCCACTTCAATTCATAGCGCGACCTCCGCTTCCGCTGGCAGACCAAGATATAACCATCGCTTTCAACGACTCCGACGGCGACCCGAATCATGGATGTACAACGAAGAGTTTTCCAAAAAAGATACTCATTCGGCAAGAGAAATACAAGGCGGGAACACGTGGGTGGGAACTCAGTACCGCATCGTTCTTAGAGGTTACCGGCAATCGCAGATCAAGAGCTTGTATGAGCGTTAGCTCTCATACGTTGACTTCTTGTATTCGGATCGCACTTCTGATTGCAGGCGACCAAGGCGATACGTCTTCCAATCAATGAACTTCGCGTACTGCGCAAGCGTCGGGTGAACCTCCTGCACCTTTCGCCACATTTGCTGGACAATGAGTCGATAGTCCGGATGCCCCTGCGGCATCGTACGCAGTTCACCAAGAAAAACCAACTCTCGGAGGTTGACTTTTATGGACCATCTCACTCGATAGGCAAATGGGACAACGTACTGCGACTCCAGCGGCAAATCTTTGTGGATTCTATGCCACAGCGTTGCTGCTCGTTCCATGCACCGGTCAAAACTCGGTTTGAATCCGATCTCTTCGATCTCAGATGGAGTGTCATATCCATGAGCGGCTGTGAAATCTTGCCGCTCCTGACTCAACATCCGATGTCTGTGCAGGTCGCGATAGAGACCCAAGTTCGCGAGGATATCAAACGTGTAATAAACGTGCTCAAACGAGCGCCCTGGTTTATCTCTCCGGGTTTGTCTTTGGCGCAGGTATTCATCAAGGCACAGTCTTCTTTGCTGCGCGGTCAAGTCGTGGGCAAGCTGACGTAGTGCGATGAGCGGCTGAGTCGAGTGCGGGTACAGGATAGCGGCAAGGACTTTCTCCTCCGCATTCTCATCGTACTCCAGGAGGGTCACTGGCTCACCTGACTCGATCGGCAAGTTTGCCGTTAACGTCTCGGCTAGCGCTCGGGCTGCATGCTGAGTCTTCGTTAGATAATCACTGGTTCGGGCGCGCCTGACGAATGAAGGAATGATCTTGTTCAGCTCCTCATGAATAGAACTCGCGAGCGTGTTGGCCTCTGTCAACCCGTGGGAATAAAGCTTGGTGAGGAGATATTCGAATGCCTGGCCAACACCAAACAAGCCTACATTTGTCAACGTGGCTGCCGGTAAATAGGCTCGCAATGCATCGCAGGCGTGGGCTCGGACTGTCGAACGGTATGCGCCCTCCGCCCACTTTCTTAGCTGACCGTCGTTTTTCGTGTCTTTATAAAGCACTGTCTCACCAGTCCGAGGGTGCTTAAACTCAATCGAGGTGATGGGGAGATTGTTCTTGATGAACCCAATCATCGGGTCAAGCTGACTTGAATATGTGTCGAAGAGAACGTTCATGACCTCGAGGTACTCATCCCGGTGAGACGAAGTCATAATTCTCGGCTCTTTGCAGATAGGATATTCACCATTCTCATCCTTCTGATCGAAGCGGACGTATCGGGTTGATTTCTCGAGGGGGGCGATTCCAATCCGTGAGTCTTCGAGATGGTTGACAGCAACGTTTGACACACGCTCACATGCTATGTGAGCTGCGCCAAGCTGTGCAACTGAATCATCCCCATAGCCAAGGAGTACTCTATCGTAGAACTCCCTTGCTTTCTTGAGCGCGGTGCTGTTTTCGGTGAGCTTGGCATGCACATCCGATAGCTCTTCAAGCGAGAGGCCAGGATTCCCGAGAAACTCCTCAAGAAAAACCCGCCGCAGACTCTTCAATGACCGACTGTACCGTGAAAACAGCGCTCCCGCGATCTCCTGTGGGAGCTTTAGCCCGAAGACCGGCTTGTCGAGATTCGTGAAGAAAGGGAGGAGAGATTGCCGCTCAGCCTCTGAAAATATCTCGCCGCTGTGAGTCACGGGTTTCTCAATGGGAGTCACGATACCAAAACCTGAATTTCGCGCAGATATTAGAGGAGATTGCCTGTCAGCGTCAAACCGCGTGGAAAACGGATTCGTACATCAACTCGGGATGGCTCAAGCGACACACACCACATCTTACTTCACCCGCTTGATTGCCACCAACGTCTTATCATCGGAATAGGAACCTTGTGCACTATAGAGTTGCACCTCTTCGAGGATGGCTTGAGTGATTTCCCGTGGATTAAGATCTTTGAGCTGAAGGAGCTTCTGTCTCAATCGCTCTTCACCGTAGAGCCTGAAGTTCACATCGGCAGCCTCGACAATTCCATCGGTGTAGAGAAGAAGGATGTCCCCCTTCGCCAAGTTGATATTCTCGGTTTGGTATTTTTGGTCGGGGGCAAGCCCGAGAACAGGGCCTGTGTTCTCAAGGAGCTCGATTGTGTCAGTTCCTGCCTTGTAGTACATCGGCGCGTTGTGTCCCGCATTCGTATAAAGGCACAGACCGTTTGTATTGTTCAGAAGTTCAGCGTAGAACAACGTCACGAACCGGTCATCGGCAAATGTCTGATCGACAAGATTGTTGATTCTCTTGATTAACGTTGTCATTTTGGACTCGAATGCTGCCCCCATCTTGAGTGCCCCCGAGATGTAGAGCGCTTCAATGGCCGCCGGGAGTCCTTTGCTCGCGGCATCCCCGATGACGACGCCGATCCGGTCACTGTCATCTCCTATGGAAAGATAGTCGAAGAAATCTCCCCCCACGATCCGATCTGGGAGAGAAATCCCAAAGAGTTCATAATCACCGAAGGTCAACTGGTGCGCCGGGAGGATGCTCTTCTGGATCTTGTAGGCCTGATCAAGATCCTTTTCGAGGAGTTTTGTCTGCGCTTCAATCCGCTTGCTCTTCAGAATCGACGTTGCCGCACTGCTGACAATATTCAACGTGTCGAGGATCCGATCATCCTTCGCATCAGAATTGAAGGCGATGAGATATGGGTAGAGAAACGCGTCCCGGACCTTTACCTTCTCTCCAATTCCTGCTGCTGCATATCCACCTATTCCCTTCCTCCGAAGAATCTTGTGCGTCTCCTCTGCAATCACCGACCGTCTGCGGGCGATATCAAAAACTGGCGGGTACTCTGAAACACGAATCGAGAATCCGTCCGGCAAACGCTCAATGTCGCCAGTCTGCTTGAGAAGCACATACGAGTTCTTTCGAGGATGGAGCTTCCAGATTCTTCCACCCCTCATGTTCATCCCTTCATGCCTGACAATTTCGTCAAGTAGATACATAAGAAGCTCATCACTCGTGTCGAAACGCTCGGGACTTAAGCTTTCGATCGTGCGATAGAGTTTTCTTTGGTTCATCTTCGATCAACAACAGAAAGGAACTCAGTGAACGGGTCAATGCACAATTTGCACAACAGGAAATATAGCACAAAAACCCTTCCCTCACAAGAGAAATTCGTTCGTTGCGTCGTTGGTGAGAAACTCTTCTGAAGAAATCAGATACGCCAAACAACAGAGACAACGAGTTCTAATCTTGAAGTCCACGCGGTACGCGAGCATTTGCTTCGAAGAGGGGATGTACACATGGTAGAGGAAAAACAAAAAGGGTAATCCCTTTTTCACTGGGACTACCCTCTGGTTTAAACGTGCGTTGTGGGCTATGCTGCTGCGGGCGCCGCCTCTTTCTTGTAGATTGCACCAGCTACAGCACCATTGATCACTGCGGCGATGATTCCCCAGATCACCCAAATCCAGGCCAGCCCATAAGGAAACCCCACAAACATAACGTTCATAAATAAGTTAGCCGGGAAATTGAACAGAATGCCGACGTACAACCCATAGGTTGCTCCGCCTTTGGCCCCACCACTGAAGCTACTGTAGACGCGGTTGTAGACCCAGACGAAGACAAGCGCCCACACAAAATCCCCAATGATAGGCCACACCATCGACATATCCTGTCTGAAGAGACTAGTCAACTTAGAGTAAAACGCCCCAGCCAGAATCTGTCCGTGCACGATGAAATCAAGCACGTTGGCCACCACCCCCACAACGAGAGTTGCAAGAAGGAGTTTCTTGACGTTCATAGGAGGATCTCCTGATAGGTGGATTGGATTAGTTGATTATGGAATCTGTTGATCTGAACTGAAGTGCCGCTGTTTCTGGACTGAGTTCTTCTCCAGCCTATTCGGGGAAATTCAATCTGCCGAAGATTCTTCTCTCTTGGGGTGGAAAGGTCTTAAGATGTGGTGTTTTGGCTCGAAGACTTTTTGGAGCACAGGCAAATGTAGTGGGAAGTAAGATAAGACGCAAGTGAAATAAGCAGACGTCCTAGACGGGAAGCAGTCGCAGGGGATTCGCGAACATCTCGTTCTCCTCACGCAGGTCTCTAGGTCCTATGATTGTTTCTCTCGATAGAAGGTAATAAGATCAGTACCGATTGGCTTTACCCCAAGCTGCCTCAGCATCGTCACAACCTGTCCACGATGATAGGTTGAATGATTGATGAGATGTTGCATCATCTGCCAGAGGATGTTCGAGAACTGCTTTCCTTCCATTGTTTTGTATATCAGAACCGATGAGAGTCTTTCATCCGTCAACTCTGAAACGAACTCGCTCATCCCTTGCTCAACTTCGTCCCATTTCCGTTGAACTGCCGTAGTCGTGGGATAATCCTTACGACAGTCATACAGCGGGCTTTGGTCCAATAATTGAACTCATAGAGCATTTGGACGTTAGCAAGTGTCATCGCTCACCTCCGGTCGCCCGGAAACACATCAGCAGTTAGGATTCTTCATCCTGAACTCCTCATTTACCGTTTTGTGCTTCGGTTTCGGCAGATTTCATCAACTGCGCTGTGACTCCAGCTATTGCTCTCTTCTCATCTTCAATGTGAATGATGAGACCGTAAGTGTCCGCGACGAACTGCAGATTCTTCAGTGTCTTCCGCAGACGCGACTTCCACACGCCGACTCGACCGTGGCGCGCCTCACCATTCCAGTGCAAGATCTCGGACACCACCATTTCACTGTGGCGGCGCAGAAATTCTCCCATTGAGATAAACATCTCACTGAGCGGCGTCTTTGGTCGGCAAATATGGAGCAAGTCTTCGAAGTAAGCATCCCACTGGTGAGCAAAGAATCTGTTCTCGGGTCTTCTGAGATACCGAGCGCGGGCGATTGAGAACTTCGCTTTCGTCCGCACTCGGAATTTTGGTACAAGGACGTGCAGGTCAAACAAATGTTCAACACCCTCTGGGTTCCCGCCGTTGGTGGCAACATAGTCCCAGCGGTTTTTCAGTTCGCTCCATGAATTCACCGATACAACAGGATCATACTGGCTATCAAGCACGACAAACCTTCCCCGCTCAGCATTGACGACAGTAATCCAGTGACTCCATCTATCCACACA
>Ga0153915_10002933_pt1 | contig 15581 bp, 16 predicted proteins | sample Opewatmetagenome_2_FD_107003 | JGI IMG/M metagenome (GOLD analysis project Ga0153915, IMG submission 107003) | Freshwater wetland microbial communities from Ohio, USA - Open water 3 Core 3 Depth 3 metaG | ecosystem: Environmental > Aquatic > Freshwater > Wetlands | place: USA: Ohio, Lake Erie...
GATAATACTCCCAGAAAACCAAATAAATGCATAGGACGTTTTATATAGCGCGTTGCAAATATTACGGTTATCAGATCAATGAAGCCCTTAAAAAATCTTGAAACTCCAAATTTGGTTATGCCATATCTTCTCGGATGATGCTTTACCGGTATTTCAGACACCCTGAATCCCTGCCAGTTTGCAAGTACAGGTACATATCGGTGAAGTTCACCATAAACTTTTATATTCTCTGTAACTTCCTTCCGATAAGCTTTTAATCCGCAATTAAAATCATGTATTTTGATCCCACTGATTACACGTGTAACAAAATTGAAGAATTTAGATGATATTTTTTTAATAAACGGATCTTGTCTTACTTTTTTCCAACCGGAAACAAGATCATAACCTTCTTCCATTTTTTTAATCAAATTTGGAACCTCATTAGGATCATCCTGAAGGTCGGCATCCATAGTAATAAGTAAATCACCGGTGGCATTTCTGAATCCTATCTGTATAGCTGCCGATTTACCATAATTTTTGCGAAAACTCAGGAATTTAAATCGCTTATCGGTTCTGCATATTTCTTTAACTATTTTAAGTGAGTTGTCGGTACTACCGTCATCTACAAAAATAACTTCATAACTGAGATTCAGAGGTTTTAAAGCTTTCCTTATTTCATTGGTAAGTGGATTTAAAGATTCCTCTTCATTGAATAAAGGAATAATCAGAGAAATTTTCTTAAATTCACTTTTAATTGACTCCCCCTTTTGTTGATTGAATCTGTAGTAAGGTTTTCGTCTTCCGCGATAATAACGATTATACCTTGTATTTTGCTTACTTCCGGATTCATCACTTCCGCTTGTTTTACCTGAACTTGTATCTTCAGTTTGCTTATTTTCGTTGGTTTTATTCTCTTCCAAAACGATTAGAATATTGTAAAAATTATGCCAAAGTTAATTGAATAATTGCTTAAAAACAATTTACAGTGGATTCTTTGATCCTTCCATAACCAGCACAAATCTCAGTAGAAAACCGAGGTTCCTTTATTTTATTGATGGAAAGAGTTTTAAAATATGTAATTATCAATTATCGGTGATTCTCAAATTAAACCCAAGTTCAACTGGCAATTTATAATTTAATTTAGAGGCATCAAGGTATGATCCCATTTATTCCATATAATTCAAAATTTTTTGCTGATTATTATCAATATTTAATAAAAGTCCTTAAATATCGTGTAATTTCATTGATTTGATCATATATTTTCAAATAATTTGTGAGCTTAAATAAGATTATTTTTATTGAAACTTAAATCTTGACTAAATAGTATAGATTGTTTAGGTTTGAATTGTACTAAAATAGAAATTCTGGTAAGTGCTTAATTTATCAGAACTTTGCAATTAAGGAGATGTAATGAGTACTGAAGTAGGAACAATTGAAGAACTGGCGAAGAAAGAATACAAGTACGGATTCGTAAGTTACGTCGAAGCTGAAAGACTTCCTGCCGGTTTAAACGAAAACATTATCCGACAGCTTTCTGCTATTAAAAAAGAACCGGAGTGGATGATTGAATGGAGATTGAAAGCATACAGGCAGTGGCTGCTTATGAAAGAACCGCACTGGGCCAATGTAAAATATAATCCAATTGATTATCAGGATATAACTTATTACTCAGCCCCAAAAAAGAAACCTCAGCTCAATAGTCTGGAAGAAGTTGATCCGGAAATACGCAGAACTTTTGAAAAACTCGGTATTTCTTTTGAAGAACAAAAAATGCTCAGCGGTGTTGCTGTCGATGCGGTATTCGATAGTGTTTCGGTGGCAACCACTTTTAAGGATACACTTGCTGAAGTAGGAATTATCTTCTGTTCAATTTCAGAGGCAATACAGAATCATCCTGAACTCGTTAAAAAATATATGGGGAGTGTTGTTCCTTATACGGATAATTTTTTCGCCTCACTTAACTCAGCTGTTTTCAGTGATGGAACCTTTGTTTATGTTCCGAAAAATGTCCGCTGCCCGATGGAACTTTCAACTTACTTTAGAATAAATGCAGCTAAGACGGGACAATTTGAGAGGACATTGATAATAGCAGATGAAGGCGCGTATGTCAGTTATCTTGAAGGATGTACCGCCCCGATGAGGGATGAAAATCAACTTCATGCCGCTGTGGTGGAACTTATAGCACTCGATAATGCTCAGGTTAAATATTCTACAGTTCAAAACTGGTATGCAGGCGATAAGAACGGTAAGGGCGGCATATACAATTTTGTGACTAAACGTGGAGCCTGCCGTGGTGCTAATTCTAAAATATCATGGACACAGGTAGAAACCGGCTCAGCAATTACTTGGAAATATCCCGGCTGTATTTTGCAGGGGGATAATTCAGTAGGTGAATTTTATTCTGTTGCCGTGACAAATAATTTTCAACAGGCGGATACCGGAACAAAGATGATTCATCTCGGAAAGAATACAAGAAGTACTATTATCTCAAAAGGTATCTCCGCAGGTAAAAGCAATAATAGTTACCGTGGATTGGTAAAAATTAACAGACGGGCCCAAAACGCCCGTAATTTCTCTCAATGCGATTCTCTTTTGATTGGAGATAAATGTGGAGCCCATACTTTTCCGTACCTTGAAATAAATAATCCATCCGCACAGATAGAACACGAAGCAACAACATCCAAAATCGGCGAAGACCAGATCTTTTATCTTAAGCAGAGAGGAATTTCGACTGAAGACGCTATTGGATTAATCGTAAATGGATATTGCAAAGAAGTGTTTAAGGAATTACCGATGGAATTTGCCGTGGAAGCGACAAAGCTGTTGAGTATAAGTCTGGAAGGAAGCGTCGGTTAAATCTTTTAATCAATTTAATCAGAACAGGAATGAAGAATGTTAGAAGTTAAAAATTTACACGTGAAGATCGGGAATAAAGAGATTCTTAAGGGAATCGATTTGAAAGTAAATACAGGTGAAATTCACGCAATAATGGGACCAAACGGTTCCGGTAAGAGTACATTCGCCCAGGTTCTTGCCGGGAAGGAAGGATATGAAATTACCGGGGGGGAAGTATTCTATAATGGTAAAAACCTTCTGGAGCTCTCACCAGAAGATCGTGCCAGAGAAGGATTATTCCTTGCATTCCAGTACCCGGTTGAACTTCCGGGAGTTAGTAATACCAATCTTCTCAAAACAGCATTGAATGAAATCAGAAAGTATAGAGGCGAAGAGGAACTTGACGCCATGGAGTTCCTTTCTCTGATAAAAGAAAAAACAAAACTTGTAGATCTGGATCAAAAGCTGTTGAGCAGGTCTGTAAATGAGGGCTTTTCCGGAGGTGAGAAAAAGAGAAATGAAATATTCCAGATGGCAGTGCTTGAACCCAAACTCAGCATACTTGATGAAACAGATTCAGGACTTGATATAGATGCTTTAAAAATTGTGGCAAATGGTGTTAACATGCTGAGAAATAAAGATAACGCAATAATTGTGGTTACACATTACCAGAGATTATTGAATTATATTGTTCCTGACTTTGTACATGTCCTTTATAACGGGAGGATAGTAAAATCCGGCGGTAAGGAACTTGCTCTCGAATTAGAGGAAAAAGGATACGACTGGATTAAAGAGCCGGAAAAACAACTTGTACAGAATTAATTAATCAAGAAATATAAAATGGCTGAAATCATTGAAATAAAAGATATTAAAAACTGGTATATAGAAAACTTCGGGAAGTTTGAAAATAGTCTGAACGGTGATGCATCAACAGAACTTCACAAAATCAGAAGGGATGCCATATCAGTATTTTCCAAACTGGATTTCCCTACAATCAAAAATGAAGAATGGAAATATACAAGTATCGCTCCTTTGCTGAAGTATATCTTCACTCCTTCTGATAACAAACCGGTTGTTACGAAAAAGCAGGTTAAACAATTTTTATTTGATGAATCTGAACATATACTTCTTGTTTTTATAAACGGTTTTTTTTCCGGGACATTATCAGAACTGAAGAACTTACCTGAAGGAGCAGCTGCCGGAAGTATCGCTGATGCTATAAAAAATTATCCGCAGATCGTGGAAAGACATTATAGTAAATATGCAGATTACAGGAATCAGATATTCACCGCTCTAAGTACTGCTTTTACAAAAGATGGTGCATTCATTTATATACCCGACGGAAAAATAATCGGAAAACCCATTCATATTCTTTATCTCACTTCATCCAAAAATGAAAAGATTATAATTCAGCCCAGAAACCTTTTTATCGCTGGAAAAAATTCACAGGCTACTATTATTGAACATTATGCTTCTCTGGATAATGGAATATATTTCACTAACACAGTGACAGAAATCTTTACAGATGAAAATGCTATCCTCGATCATATTAAATTACAGGATGAAAGCAGGAATGCTTTCCATATTGCAAGGATGGAAGTTGATCAGGAAAGAAATAGTAATTTCTCCTCCTGTATGATTTCTTTCGGCAGTGATTTAAGCAGGAATGATTTTAATACACGCTTCAGTGATCTCGGCGGTGATTGTATGCTGAACGGCTTATTTATGATCGACGGGAACCAACTATTTGATGTGCATACAATGATTGATCATGCAAAACCTCTATGCACCAGCCGTGAGCACTATAAGGGAATTCTCGACGGAAAATCACACGGAGTTTTTAATGGTAAGGTTATGGTCCGCCCTGATGCACAAAAAACAAATGCCTTCCAGGAAAATAATAATATTATTCTTTCAGACAGTGCACTTGTGAATACAAAACCGCAGCTTGAAATTTTTGCGGATGATGTTAAATGTTCTCATGGTGCAACGATTGGTCAGATAGATGATGAGGCACTCTTTTATTTGAAAGCAAGAGGAATAGGAGATAAAACAGCCCGGGGAATGTTAATTCATGCTTTTGCGAGCAATGTTGTAAATTCAATTAAGGTTGAATCAATTAAAAATTATCTTGAAGAAATTTTGACGAACAAATTTAATCCGGGATATTAAGTGTATAATAAAACCGAAGTATTGCAGAAAGATTCTTCGTTTGACGTAAACAGAATCAGGAAAGAATTCCCGATCCTCAAAACATTAATACACGGGAAACCACTTTGTTATCTTGATAATGCAGCAACAACTCAAAAACCCCAAAAGGTAATAGACAGCCTGATGGAATATTATACTTTGACTAACTCCAATATCCATCGGGGTGTACATACTTTAAGCGAGAAAGCAACTGCGGCATTTGAAGAAGCCAGAATGAAAGTAAAAAATTATTTAAATGCTGAGAGTACAAAAGAAATAATTTTTACCCGCGGAACAACTGAATCAATAAATCTTGTCGCTAATAGTTTCGGAAGAACAAATCTAAACCGGGGTGATGAAATAATAATTACGGGAATGGAACATCATTCCAATATTGTTCCGTGGCAGCTGATAGCATCTGAAAAAGAGGCAGTATTAAAAGTGGTGCCCATAACAGATAAGGGTGAATTAATTCTTGAAGATTTTGAAAAGCTGATTACAGACAGAACTAAGATCATCTCGGTCGTGTATGTTTCCAATGCACTTGGTACTATAAATCCGGTTGAAAAAATTATAGAGATCGCACATAGTCATGGAATACCCGTTTTACTGGATGCCGCACAGGCTGTTAGTCATTTCCCCGTTGATGTCAAGAAACTTGATTGTGATTTTCTTGCTTTCTCGGGACACAAACTCTATGGGCCTACCGGAATAGGTGTTCTATATGGAAAAGAGAGATTACTGGAACAGATGCCGCCTTTTATGGGCGGAGGAGATATGATTTCAAAGGTAACTTTTGCAAAAACGACTTATAATGAACTTCCGTTTAAATTTGAAGCAGGAACGTCTAATATTGCAGATGCTATTGGATTGGGTGCTGCCATAGATTACATCAATTCTATCGGATTTGATGCTATATCAAAATATGAAAAACTTGTGCTCGACTATGCGACCGAAAAATTGTCTCATATCAAGGAATTGACAATTATCGGAACTGCCCCTGAAAAGAGCAGCGTGATTTCATTTGTAGTAAAAAACATTCATCCTCATGACGTCGGAACCTTTTTGGATTATGAGGGAATAGCGGTTAGAACAGGACATCATTGCACTCAGCCCTTAATGGAAAGATTTAATATCCCTGCAACCTCTCGTGCTTCATTTGCAATATATAATACGATCGAGGAAGCAGATATGCTCACACAGGGAATCGAAAAAGTAATTGAGGCATTTAAGTGATGGATAGTGAACTAAGAGAACTGTATCAGCAGGTAATTTTAGATCATAATAAAAGTCCGAGAAATTTTAAGAAACTCGAGACAGCAAATCATCACGCGGAAGGATATAATCCACTGTGCGGGGATAAGGTCGATGTTTATGTAAAATTAGAGGGAGATAAGATTGAAGATATCTCATTCATAGGTTCGGGCTGCGCAATATCAAAAGCCTCGGCCTCTCTGATGAGCACTATTGTTAAAGGAAAAACCATCGGGGAAGCGGAAATAATATTTGAAAGGTTCCACCACCTGATTACCGGGAAATTTGATGAGATTATAAATACTGATGATTTGGGAAAACTTGCTGTGTTTGCAGGTGTAAGAGAATTTCCATCAAGAGTAAAATGTGCCAGTCTTGCGTGGCATACTTTAAATTCGGCGTTGAAAGAGGAAAATAAAACAGTAACCACAGAATGAAAAAGGAACCGACTGAAATAATCAATAAGCAGCAGCTTGAAGAAAAGATAATAGCTATGCTTAAAACATGCTACGATCCCGAAATACCGGTGAATATTTTCGAACTGGGATTGATATATGAGGTTCAGATTGATAACGATGCAAATGTTGTGGTCAGAATGACATTAACTTCCCCTGCCTGTCCTGTGGCAGGTTCATTACCGGGAGAAGTTCAGGAAAAGATATATTCTATTCCTGAAGTAAGAAGTGTTAAAGTAGAGATGGTCTGGAATCCTCCATGGGATAAAGACATGATGTCGGATGTCGCCAAATTAGAACTTGGTATGTTATAAAAATAATAATAGGAGAAGTAAATATGTTTAATATTGTGTCGCGTCCTCCGCTTTATGATCAGGACGCAGTTCAGCCTATGCGTGATGCTCTGGTAGCTGTAGGCTTCAAAGAATTGCTCACTCCGACTGAGGTTGATGATGCAATAAATGTTAAAGATAATCGTACTGTGCTTGTTATGATTAATTCTGTCTGTGGATGTGCGGCTGGGAGTGCAAGACCTGGTGTATCGCTGGCCCTGCAGCATAGTGTTATTCCTGACAGACTGGTTACGGGTTTTGCCGGACAGGAAAGAGAAGCAGTTGACAGAATTAGACAACATATCGGAAATTATCCCCCTTCTTCCCCGGGTATTGCAATTTTTAAAAATGGTCAGCTCATGTATTTTATGCAAAGGTATAATATTGAAGGACGCAGTGCTTCCGAGATCGCTGGAGATTTGCGTGAGGCTTTCGATGAACTTTGTACACGACAGGGCCCTTCAATCCCCGCAGATGTTTTCGAAAGGGTATCCTACGCAGTACAATGCGGATCAAAAATTCCCTTATATAAAGGATAAGATTATAACGGGATGTCACACCAGGTTTTCTGAGTGTGACATCCATAGAATAAAGAATAAATAAAATGAAATTCAGTACACAGGAAGAATATGGTTTGCGTTGTTTGTTGAGGATTGCCAAATCCAAATCCTCAAACGGTTTAACAATACCTGAAATAAGTGAGCTGGAAGGTTTATCTACCGCACACGTTGCTAAACTTTTACGTATACTCAGACTGGGAGAATTTATTGAAAGCAGCCGCGGACAAACCGGAGGTTACAAGTTAGCACGCCCCTCCGAAGCAATTATAGTCGGTCAGGTGCTTGCGGCATTAGGTGGAAAATTATATGAATCCTCTTTCTGTAATATCCATTCTGGCATTCAGAATATTTGTACAAATTCAATCGACTGCTCTATCAGGTCACTCTGGAGTAAAGTACAGTTACTTCTGGATAGTGTTCTGGATAAACTGACTTTAAAAGACCTTCTCGGTAATGAAGATCAGGTATCTTCATTGGTAACAAATTTTACACAGGATATTCTTCCTGTTTTGAAAAATATTTAATCCACTTTTTTTATATCTCCCTCCTCCGGTAGCTTGATGTAACCGTCTTTTATTAATCCATCATTGGATCTGTAAACAATTACTGAGACTTCAGTTGTATTATAATATCCCGTCGATTCAATTTTTATTCCGTTAAACTCCTTCTCGAGTTTTACGGAAGAGCATAGCTTTCCCTCGGCGATGAGATCTGTTTCAAGTCGGGATTTCTTTTCAGGAATATTACCCAGTGCCCAGTAGACTCCTTTCTTTGCATTCTGATATGCAGTATTCAAATTGTCCTCCATATCCTGCTGGGCAAATAGTGCGGATGAAAGTAAAACAATAAATAAGAAAAATACTTTCACTATATCCCCTCCTCTGTTATTTAATACTAAATAATAATACCCATAGTCCAAAAATAAGCAATATTTTCAATTATTGTCTGATTCCACATTAAAAACGAGGAAACTATTTCTTGACATTTTAGTTTCCATTGCATAATTTGGAAACTGGAATTAAAGTAAATAGTTTCCAATGGCATTAGAAGAAAAACAAAAAATACTGGATGAATCAACAAAAATCTTTTTGCGGGAAGGTTTTTATAAAACCCCTATGGATGATATTGCCCGCGAGTTAAAAATCAGCAAGAAAACCATTTATAAATACTTTGATTCGAAGGACACCCTGGTTAAAGAGGTCGTTTTGAATTTTCTTGAACAGAATAAAAATAACATACGGGATATACTTAGTAAAAATTATGATGCTGTAACAAAATCATTTAATCTTTTTCAGTACCTCGGTAAACTCCTCGTAAGTATAAACAACAAGTGGGTGCGTGATATACAAGAACATTACAGATACCTCTGGAAAGATATAGATGAATTCAGGACCAAACTGATGCTGGCAAATATATCCCGGCTTATTGAACAGGGAAAATCCGAAGGTTTTATAGTGGATTACCCGACAAATATTATCGTCACATTTTTTATTTCTTCAATAAGAGGAATAATAAATCCGGATTTTATCGTTGAGCAAAAGCTCAAAGCCGGAACTATTCTAAATCCTACAATAAATCTTTTGATGAATGCCATTCTTACTGATAAAGGAAAAGAATATTTTAACAAACTTCAACCCGGGGTTAATAAATGAATAGATTACTTATATTTTTTTTCACAGTATTACTGATCGCCGGTTGCGGAAATAATAATAATAAAAACACTATAGAGGCTTCCGGAAATATTGAATCAACAAATGTAACCGTAAGCTCGAAAGTTAATGGTGAGATTAAGAAAATACTCTATCTTGAGGGTCAGTCTGTAAAGGAAGGAGATACTGTAATGGTAATAGATCACGAGGTCTTACAGCTTCAGTTGAATCAGGCAGAAGCGGGAGTTGAATCAGCAAGAGCACAGCTTAATCTCCTCAAGAACGGTGCCCGGAAAGAGGATATCAGCCAGGCGGAAGAAACAGTTAAACAGGCACAGGTTAATTTCGATCTTGCAAAGAAAGATAAATTGCGGATGGATAATCTTTTTGAGGCAAAATCCGTTTCGCAATACCAGTATGATAATGCAGTCGCAAAGTTTGATTTAACCCAGGCACAGCTTCAATCAGCAAAAGAAAACCTTACAAAATTAAAAAATTTCGCACGACCCGAAGAGATAAGTCAGGCAGAGGCTAATTTAAATAAACAGATAGCTGGTGCAGACCTCCTTAAAAAAAGCATTCGCGATTCTTATGTTCAGTCCCCTATTAACGGAATAATTGTCGATAAATATTTTGAGAAGGGTGAAACCGTCACGCAAATGTCTTCTCTATTTAAAGTTTCTGATTTAAGTACTGTAGATCTTAAAATATATATATCCGAAGAAGAGCTCGGTAAAGTAAAGCTTGGGCAGAAAGCCAATGTCAGTGTTGATGCATATCCTGGTAAGGCTTATACAGGAAAGGTTATCTATATTTCACCTGAAGCGGAATTCACACCCAAAAATATTCAGACAAAAGATGAAAGAACGAAACTTGTTTTTGCAGTAAAAATCAGAATCGATAATCCTCAGTATGAGCTTAAACCGGGAATGCCTGCAGATGCAGTGGTACATATATGATTACAAAATTACAGGATTTCAAAATTACAAGATTGGAATATTGAAAGATTAAAATTGAAAAATAATTTACAGGGAAAATAATTTAAGGAGGTAAGATGAAAGTTAAATCATTTGAAGATATGCAGGTTTGGCAGGATGCTAGAGAGTTTGTAAAATCTATTTATAACTTAACTTTAGAATATAAATTTAAGGGGGATTATGGATTGAAAGATCAAATCCGACGTGCAGCAGTATCAATTATGAATAATATTGCTGAAGGTTTTGAAAGAGATAACAACAAGGAGTTTGTTAAATTTTTAGGATATGCAAAAGGATCCGCAGGAGAAATCAGATCAATGCTTTATGTAGCTTTAGATCAAAATATATCTCAGAAGAATCATTTGATAAAAATTACGAGGAGGCAGTATCAATTATTAAACAAATTTCAAATTTTAAAAAATACTTGAGAAACTATTTGATAAAAGAAACTATTAATAAAGTCAGATTATTTTTAATTCATATTATACACATAAAGTAATCTTGCAATTTTGTAATCTTGCAATTTTGTAATTTTGTAATTTTCATGGAAACCGCACTGGCCATAAACGATTTAACTAGATCCTTCGGTGAAATTAAAGCCGTGAAAGGGATTTCGTTTGAAGTTATGAAAGGCGAGATGTTCGGACTTGTAGGTCCGGATGGCGCCGGAAAAACTACAACGATCAGAATCCTCTGTGGTCTGCTTTCAGCTGACTCGGGAAATGCGAAAATCTTCGACTTAAATTTAAAAACCGGGAGAAGAAAAATTCAAAAGATCATAGGCTACCTCTCCCAGAGATTCAGCTTATACGGCGATTTAACGGTAGACGAGAATATAGAATTCTTTGCAGATATTCATGGTGTGAAGGATTTTGAAGACCGGAGAAATGAACTTCTTGAATTTACAAGATTGACACCCTTCAGGGACAGGCTTGCGGATAATTTATCGGGGGGAATGAAACAAAAACTTGCACTTGCATGTTGCCTGATACATCGCCCCCGCATAATCTTTCTGGATGAACCCACTACCGGGGTTGATCCTGTTTCACGGAGAGATTTTTGGAAGATATTATCCAGCCTGATAAAAGAGGGTATTACTATTTTTATGTCCACCCCCTATCTTGATGAAGCAGAACGCTGTAATAGAGTAGCGTTAATGAATAAAGGTGAAATAATAAGTTTAAATACACCCAGAAAGATTCGGGATTCAATTCATAAAGAGATAATAGAAATAGTCTCCGTCAAAGCACGAACTGCTTATAAACTGATACAAAAAAATCTGACAAATGAAGTTCAGCTGTTCGGCGATAGGATAAATGTTGTTGTTGATAGTTATGATGCTGAATATATGAACATTGAAATTTTGCTGAAAAACAATAATATACCGGTTGAAAGCTCCAGGAGACTGCCCCCTTCTCTTGAAAATGTATTTATGCATCTTATGAAAGAAGCAGGCTAATGTATTCTATAGAAGTAAATAATCTGACTAAAAAGTTTGGAAAATTTATCGCAGTTGACAGCGTTTCATTTAAAATTAAAAAAGGTGAGGTATTTGGATTTCTTGGTGCAAATGGTGCCGGGAAATCAACAACAATAAAAATGTTGTGCGGAATTCTTGAGCCGACATCCGGTGATGCCCTGGTTGCGGGTTATAATGTAATCAAGGAACCGGATAAGGTTAAAAGGAGTATTGGGTATATGTCGCAGCGGTTTTCATTGTATAATGATCTGACTGTTGAAGAGAATATTAATTTTTTTGGGGGAGTTTACGGACTTAATGGTAAATTGCTCACCGAAAGGAAGAAATGGGTATTGCAAATTGCCAATCTCGAAGGAAAAGAAAAACTGTTGACTGGATCGCTGCCGGGAGGAATAAAACAAAGACTTGCGCTAGGTACGGCCGTAATTCACCAGCCGGGAATTATTTTTCTTGATGAACCTACAAGCGGTGTCGATCCTATCTCGAGAAGAAACTTCTGGGAACTTATAAATGATCTTTCGGCTAGCGGTACAACTGTTCTGGTTACTACTCACTATCTGGAAGAAGCCGAATACTGTAATAATATAATCCTTATAAATGCGGGAAGACTGATTGCAGAAGGTGATTCAAGCATTTTAAAAACGGAATATATTAAGAATCCGATATTTGAAATTGAGTGCAACCGGGTGGTTGACGCACTTCAGTTAATGGAGAAACAGGATTTCGTTGATGAGACATCAATTTTCGGAAATGAGATACATATAATTGTAAATGATAAATATGAAAATGAAAAACGCATCCGTTCGGTTCTGGAAATGAATGGACTCAACGTAAAGAGGATTGATAGAATTGTCCCTACTCTGGAAGATGTATTTATTCATTTACTGGAGAAACAGGAAACCGGAGATAACAGCAGGCAGATAAATTCTGCCCCTTGATTTTTGTACAGAGATAAAGTATGCTGACAAGAATAATTGCAATTGCTAAAAAGGAAGTTCGACAGCTAAAACGTGACAAAAGAATGCTTTATGTTCTTTTCGTCTTTCCTTTTGTACTTCTCGTCCTTTTCGGATATGCAATTAATTTCGATGTTCATCATATCAAATTAGGTGTGTATGATCAGGAGAACTCGGAATTTACTAGGGATTTCATCAATCGCTTAACAAGTTCCAGTTACTTTGATATGGTTGCCCCTTTAAAGTCCCAGGACCAGGTTAGAAAAGCACTTGACCAGGGTGATGTTCAAACAGTAATTGTATTCCCGTATGATTTTTCAAGAAGAATTTATTCCGGCGGAACTGTTAAAATCCAGATACTTGTGGAAGGAGTTGATGCGAATACTGCAGCAGTTATTATAAATTATATGAGAGCTGCTTCGGCTACCTTTTCAGAAAAGCTCACGGCCGCAGGATTGAAGATTACTGGTAGAAGTGCAAATATTCCTGTGGACCTTGAGCCAAGATTTTTGTATAACCCAGATCTGAATTCAACGAGATTCCTGATTCCCGGGTTGATTTCTATGATACTGATTATGACATCTGTAATTTCCATAGCTCTCTCAATAGTAAGAGAAAAAGAAAGGGGGACAATGGAGCAGATAAACGTTTCTCCCCTGTCATCAATTGAATTATTAATCGGTAAAACAATACCCTATGTTATAATTGCGTTAATGGTTGCCTCTATGATATTATTTGCTGGTTATATCCTGTTTGATGTCACAATAAAAGGGAGCTTATTACTCTTATTTATCTCAACATTTATTTTCTTGTTTGCTTCATTAAATCTCGGAATTCTGATTTCAACAGTTTCCGAATCACAGCAGGTTGCATTTCAGCTCTCTGCTTTAATTTCACTGCTCCCTTCTTTCATTCTATCGGGATTTGTCTTCCCGATTGAGAGTATGCCGCCTGTAATTCAAATTTTTACAAATATTACCCCGGTAAAATTTTATATGGTAATATTGAGAGACATTTTATTAAAAGGTGTGGGTCTGGGTGCATTCTGGGATCAGATAATTTATTTATTAATTTTTTCTGCTGTTTTCCTGGGATTAGCTGCAATTATTAATCGAAAGAATAGTGAAAATCTTCAGAGTTAAAATGAATACTGGAAACGGCGGCATAAAAGATTGCTAAATGATATGAAAATAATATTAAGAATAATAGTAAAAGAGTTTCTACAATTAAAGAGAGATCCCAGGCTATTCGGGATAATCTTTATCGCTCCTGTTCTCCAATTGATTTTACTCGGATATGCCGCAAATATCGATATAACTAATATAAATACTGTTGTATTAGATCAGGATAAAACTGTATCAAGCCGTGATTTAATCGAAGGGTTTGCACATTCGGGATATTTTTCCATAAATGCTTATCCGGATAACTATCATCAGGTGATGGATTATATTAACAAAGGGGAAGCTCTCTGCGCTCTGGTTATTCCTGATGATTTCGAAAAAAAATTAGCGAGGGGTGAACAGACCGAACTACAGGTACTCTTTGATGGTTCGGATGGTAATAAAGCTTCAATTGCATTTGGTTATGTAACGGGTGTCGTATCAAGCTACTCACAGAAAATTTTACTTGAAGCTAAAGATAAATCGGGAGTTCAGAGAATTGCAGGCGTAAATATTAATCCGGAAATAAGAGTCTGGTATAATCCCGAATTAAAAACACGGTATTTCATGCTGCCCGGTATAGTAGGACTTCTTCTCACGATAATAACCACATCTCTCATGGCAATGGGAATAGTGAAGGAGCGCGAACTCGGAACGCTGGAACAGATTATAGTTACACCAATAAAACCTGCGCAGCTGATAATCGGTAAAACAATACCCTTTGTAATTCTTGGATTCATTGATATCCTTGTTGTAACAGCAGTAATGGTGTACTGGTTTGGTATCGCAGTCAGAGGTGATTTTTTCTTCCTTATGCTTGCTTCGCTTATTTATGTTCTTTCTTCACTTGGATTAGGTCTGTTCATTTCCACGGTTTCGAAGACACAGCAGCAGGCAATGATGGTGGCTATGTTTGGGATATTACTCCCTATGAATTTCCTTTCCGGCTTTGCATTTCCCATTGAAAATATGCCTGGATGGATTCAGCCTATTACATACCTGATACCATTGAGATATTATATTACAATTATCCGCGGGGTGATACTGAAAGGGGGAGGATTTTTACAGTATATTCCCGAAACTTCAGCTCTTCTCGGAATAGGTATACTTATTCTGGCTGCAAGTTCATTGAGATTCAGGAAAAGGCTGGAATGATAAAAAGTGACTGGTACGGAAGTTGGAAAATCCGGAATCCTTTTTCAGGATTCCGGATTGAATGACACAACTAACAATTATTGCTGAACGTTCAATAGCACACTATCACCGTTATGCATGACAAATTTCAGATTTTTGTTATCATGCAGTACATTATTTTTATCAATTTGGGATACTATAGTTACAAGTTTTTGTGCACCGGTCTGATTAATTAAATTCTGAATTGTTGATGCAGCGATTGTATATTCCCCGGGATTTGAGTCAAGAAGAATGAATACAGGATTACCGCACGGCGGAACTTCCATTGGTGGATGCATTCCTCCGCCGTCGTGAGGTTGCCGTGGAGGAGGAATAAGTGACATTATAGGGATTACCCTGATAGCTATGGGATCTTCTGCTGTGCCGCCTGACCACTCTAAAGTTAAATCATTGGCAGGAGTTATTGTAGAATCCTCAACAGGAATATTTATATGAATAAGAGCTTGAGGTGCTGTTAGAGTATAATTAAGGGGAGTAAAATGATCCGAACCGGTAATTTCAAATTCATAATCGGCACCGGGTACAAAATCAAGATGTCCGTCGTCAAAGAAACGGGGATA
>Ga0153915_10002934_pt1 | contig 15577 bp, 16 predicted proteins | sample Opewatmetagenome_2_FD_107003 | JGI IMG/M metagenome (GOLD analysis project Ga0153915, IMG submission 107003) | Freshwater wetland microbial communities from Ohio, USA - Open water 3 Core 3 Depth 3 metaG | ecosystem: Environmental > Aquatic > Freshwater > Wetlands | place: USA: Ohio, Lake Erie...
CATACGAATTCAGGAAATATCAGTCAAATGCATTGATATAATGTTCAAGTACAGGATCTTCATTGTCACTAAAGAGAACAGTTACAACATCAAATCTGCATTCAATCTCATCGATATCCTTTTCGTACAAATAGAATCCGGCAATTTTTTTAAGCTGTTTAACTTTGGCAGGAGTAACACCATAAACCGGATCACCCATCTCCAGATTTTGTCTGGATTTAACTTCAATAAAAACTGTTTCATTTCCGTCAACCGCAATAATATCGATCTCACCCTTTAAAAATTCATAATTTAACTCTTTTATTATATACCCTTTTCCTTTCAAAAATTTTACGGCAGTTTCCTCCCCTAATTTACCCAGTTCTTTAGCTGTCAAATGCATAGTCAATCTTCCGGATAGAATTCAAATTCAGGTTCAAATTCTTCTTCAAGAATCCTTTTTAGAAAAGTTTTGCGATGAAGCGGGGACGCACCAAAAACTTTAATTGCTGCGATATGTTCGGGAGTAGCATACCCTTTATTTTTAGACCATAAATATTGTGGAAATCTTGGGCAAAGTCTTTTCATGATCCTGTCCCTGGCAACTTTGGCAATTATCGAGGCAGCAGCTATTGCGAATGACTGCCTGTCCCCTTTAATCACGGGGATAACCGGAACAGAAAATTCAAAACCTTTATTGCCGTCGATTAGAACCAGATCGGGTTTTATACTCAGGCGCTGGAGTGAATTAGACATTGCCAGGAGTGAAGCCTGAAGGATGTTAATTTTGTCAATTTGAGCATGGGAAACGACTGCTACGGAACAGGAAAGACATTTATCAAGAATTTTCGGAAGTACTTTTTCTCTTTCTTTCTCAGTGAGCAGTTTGGAATCTCTTATCCCCTTGATAAATATTTTTTTCGGGAAGATCACGGAAGCTGCAACTACCGGTCCCGCCAGAGGTCCCCTGCCGGCTTCATCAACTCCGGCGATAAGTTGTATGGTATCAGTCCGAAATGAATTATCAAAACTTCTCATCAACCTAAATATATTGCTGCGAGACCAAAAATCATATTCAATTTTAAAATTAAATTCAATTTTTTCAACTTCAATGGATTCTTTTTTCGAAGTATTGAAATAATAACATATAAAATTAATGGATTAACGATTACCATGACCACAACAAAATACTTTATCCCATAAATGCCCCGGATAAAGGGAATAAATGTAAACAGCAGTAAAACAATTAATAAAACAGCTATAAGTTTTTTTGAGAGATTGATTCCGTATTTCTGAGGAAAAGTTATGATACCTGTATTCTTATCGCCGGGAATATCCTCAATAGTTTTTATCCCTTCACGGGACAAATTCAGAAGAAATGCAAATACTGAGGGAATAACGGCTGCATAAATATTGTCTGCAACAATGCCTCCGAATATGAATACAAATCCTGTGAGAAATGCTATTACAAGGTTTCCCAGCAGAGGTATTCTTTTTAATCCGGACGAATATAGAAAAAGGAGAACATCAGTGAGTAATACAATGAAAAAAACTATCCAGTTGATGATGTAAGCTGGGATCATTGACAATAAAAGAAGAACGAGATAGAATATGACTGCCGCCTTTTTTGATATTTTTCCCGAAGGTATGGGTCTTTCCGGCTTATTTATTAAATCAGCTTGAAAATCAAAAAAATCATTGATTACATATCCTGCAGCAGCTGAAAGAGATGCAGATAAAGCTGCCAGTAGATACTTTCCCGGAATAATTAATTCATGTCTGCATATAATTACAGCAACTATTACAGAACAAAATGTTATCAGGATGTTTAATAATCTCGTCAGAGATAATAATTCATAACATTTCGAAATAAAGTTCATCACATCAGAAAAAATTTTAGGGAAAGTTAGAAATAAAGATAGGTTAAAATCAATTGAGCGCTATTAAAATTCCAGGAAGATGCTCAAATTAAATTATTCTAGAAAATTGAACTCAGAATTCAACCTTTTAGATGATATTAAAATTCATTAAGGATTCCAAAATGAATCTTTCCATCTGCAAAAGTATCCCCTGCTGCAAGTGCAAAACTGACACTTAAAACACCAACGCCGGTTTCAATATTCATGCCTACGCCGTACCCGGTCTTGAATCCCTTCTGCTTAAGAATATCCCTATCGGGTTCCGGTTTCCTGTAAAAATACCCGGTATCAAAAAAGAGAAATGCGAAAGTGCGTCTTGTTAAAAGGAGCCTGTATTCCAGGTTAGTCCATCCTACCCTTGATCCCAGGAACTGGTTTTCTCTATAGCCTCTCAATGTATTTGTTCCCCCCAACCTGAAAAGATCGCTATCCTCAAAGAACGCTCCCCTTAACTCCTTACCATGTAATCCAAGAGCAATAACCTGTTTCATAAACAATGAATAGTATCCTATAATATCTAAAGTGATTCGCTGAAGGTTTACATTTGTTTGAATAACAGGATTTATAAATTCCTCAGGACCAAATATTTTTTTTCTGCTGAATGAATACGAAGTTAAGAAGTACAGACCTTCAGTTGGAGAATACGGATCATCACGGTTATCATATTTAAGGTTCAGTCCCGTAGTTAATGAACTGCTGTTAAAGACAGTAAATACGGGAATGGTTTTTATTGTGGGAATCACCTGTTCGGTTGATACGACAGCCGATGCAGAAATAGTTTCCGTTGCAAGAAATTCCAGTCCGCCTTCAAGTTTTCTCTGAACATATGAAGAATCCTGTTTCCTCTGATAAAAATCCCCATCAAGATTAAACGGATATCCAAAGAGCCAGGGTTCCATGTATTTTAGTTCCATCTCCTGGGAATACCTGTCGAACTGCTGCCATCTGACTGCTGCAGCTCTCCCCGTTCCGAAAAGATTTATCATACTTACATTTACAAGTCCCGTCAGGTATCCTTTTTCATTCTGTTTAGCACCGGGTATATAACCAATTATCCCGTCAAAGTTGTTAGTCTGTTTCTCTTTAACGTGAATTGACAGAACTCCCTCCCCTTCACCGTTAACGTAATACTGAGGAGTTTCCACAGGATCAAAAAACCGGAGCCGGTTTAATCTGTTCGGAAGCTCATCAATTTTTAACTGTGAATATTTCTCTCCTTTACTCATTCTGAGTTCACGGGTAATGACGTAATCCTTCGTAGTTGAATTTCCTACGATTTCAATTTTATCTATAGTCCGCGCTTTCCCTTTTTCAAAATCAAGATGAACATCAGCAAGACTCTTATCCTTCAGTGAGTCATGGTAAACATAAATCGAATTTATAATGATTCTTGCAAAAGGATTCCCTGAATTCTCGTAGTAATTGAGGGAGTTTGTCACAGCCTGTTCAATATCATATTTATTCAGAATTTCTCCCTCAAGGAAATCAAAAAAGGGCAAAATATTTAAGGTATCAAGTGAATCCGTACCGGAATACTCAAAATGATTTATATAAGTCGGGTTTCCTTCATTTACCGCGATATTAATTCTTACATTTGGAGAATCAGGCAGGGGTGTCATTCCCGTACTGTCAAATTTGCTTTCGAGGTAACCCCGGTCGGCAAGTTCAGCAGCAATTTTAATCCTGGCAGTATCTAGTATCCCAGGAGAAATTTTTTCCCCTATTATTATTCCACTCCAATTAAAATAATCATCCTTATCGAACTCACTATTCCCGGTCACATTAAATTCATGTACAACCTGGGGGAAAAGAGATGAAATAAAAAGAAGTGAAACAGATATATATTTAACGAGGTGTAACATCTAAAATTTTCATTTTTTTCCCTACTGTCTCTACCTCAACACGGGGGATGAATTCTTCAGATTCTTTTAGAGTAATATTACAAACATCAAACCGGGAAGCATTAACAGCACCCAGCGAAGTTCCTAATTTTAATGATTCTTCAAAAGTCAAATCCCTGTGCCAACCATACACAATACCTGCCAGGAATGAATCCCCGCTTCCGGTAGAATCAATATATTTTATTTTCGGAGGTTTGATTTTAAAATGAAAATCAAAGTTGGATGCATAAAAAACTTTATCTCCATCAGTCAGATAGATTTGTTTAATTCCACTTGTGTAGAGTTGTTCCTGAAACGATAAGATACTCACTTCTGAGTTAAGAGTAAGCTTAAGTGAACTATTGACCTCATTGATATTATTGTGGAGAATGGTTGGACCAGCTTTAATGCATTCATTTAAATGCTCACCGTAAGTATCACAAACAGAAATTTTATCAAATTGGTTTGCTGTCTTTATGCCGAATGGTATTATTGAGTCTGTGTTTTTGCATGAAGAACTTCCCGAAAATATCACCATTTCACAATTCTGTATGATCTTTTCGAGTTTCTCCTTAAATTCTTCTGTTTCCTGTTCTGTAATTTCCGAATTTTCTCCCAAAAAACTTGTTACTCTTTCATTTTTTTCGTCAATGATAACTACCCCATCCCTCGTCTCTGATTTAATATTGATAAAAGTGAAATTTATGCTTTCATTCTTTAAGAGGTTCCTGATTAATTTTCCATTTGAGCCGCCAAGGAAAGTAAAGGAAAGATTAGGAGTATTGAGGTGATTTAGCTGCCGGCTAACGTTTATCCCCTTCCCACCAGTTTTCAATTCTGAAATTCCGTCACGATTTATCCCCGGATATTGTATACTCTTAAAAGAATATCTTCTTTCAAGCAAAGGATTTAAAGTAACAGCAACAATCATAATCTAAATCGATAATCATCTCCATACAGAGGTGTAATTAATCTGTAGTCACCAAAACCTGTTTCATCCACAAAAACAAACTGTCTGTTCATCTGGTAATACTGCCATATTTCATATGGTTTGGAATCATACTCAAATGGGTGCCTGTCAACATTATTTGGTGCACCCAAAAGTATATACACCATTCCGCGGTCTGTTTTCCATCCTTTCGTATAATGGGAAAAATGGTCATCTGCATACTGGATTCTATGGTAATATTCATTAAAAACCTCATTCTCATCAGTGGAGGGAGAAGGATCTTTCTTTTTCCAGAATTCCAGGTATCGCTTGGTTTTTTCTTCCTTAGTCTTTGCATCCTTGATATAATCAAGTTCTTTTGTAGAGGCAATATACACCAACTGGTCAACAGCTTCATCGAGATCCTTTACAGTAGTCGGGACTCCGGCCCATCTTGAGAAAAATGATTTATTGCTGGAAGCGATTACAGTATCGTTATTATTCAGTATACTTACAGTTAGCAGATAATTACCAAGACTAATAGAACTATCTTTTATTGTATCGAATATCTGAGTTTTTCCCGAATCAAGATGCTTTGACTCCTTGTCCTGAAAAATGATGTTATGCTTCTCATCAGAAACAAGATACTGGATTTTTACATCTTCAGGAGCTTTGGAATATACCTCAAAAAATAATGGAAGACCATCTTTCTGCGCGGCAACGTTACCCGAAACGTTAGGAAGGATTTTTTTTGAATCACTTGTCTCAGTAGTTTTTGAAATTAATATAATATCACTTATTGCTGTATTTCCATCCAGAGCTCTCGCTGTAAAAGGAGTTTCATTTGAAAATTCTTTCTTTGATTCTTTATCTTCAACAGCACTCCTTATTACATATTTACCAGGTGTAAGATAAAAGGATTTCAAACTCAGATTGTAATTATTTTTGCTGTTGGTCTGCTCAAAATCTTTTTCATTTACCTCTTCATTCCAAACTTTTTCAACTATGAGCTTCTCCTTGTTTTCGTCGAAGATCGAAACTGTAACGGTATAACTTGCAGTGAATCCTTTATCGGATTTTACGAATTGAATCTGACTATAAGGAACCTGTATGAAGGCATCAACTCTCGTTTTTCCGTTTTCCGGGGAATAAAAATTTAGAAAGTCATGATAGAATTTAGGAAGAGACCTCGTCTCATCCGGATTATCAGCAATTTCAACCTGAGCCTTTACAGATTGAAAAATGAGAAGCAGAAACAATAATTTTATTAAGATTTTCATGTTCGCCTCCCTGTAAGGGAAATATTTGCGTATAAATCATATTCATTAAAATCAAAAATATCAACATAATAAAATTCGCCGGTTCTGAGAGCCTGTCCATTAGCTGGAATAAGAATCTCACCATCTACCTCAGGAGCATCCCGGTATGATCTTCCAATATAATAATCTCCTTCTTTTCTTTCTACCAGGACTTCAAGTTTTTTACCGACTAATTTCTCATTACGCTCTAATGAAATATCCTTCTGGATTTCCATCAAAATTTCTTTTCTTTGCAGTTTAACTTTTTCAGGGACAGGATCTCCAAGAATATAACTGCTGGTATTCTCCTCTATCGAAAATGTAAAAGTTCCCACCCTGTCAAATCCGGTTTCCTTAATAAATTCACAAAGCTCATGAAATTCTTTTTCTCCCTCGCCGGGATAACCTACAATAAATGTCGTTCTTAAAGTTAAATCAGGAATCCTATTTTTCAGTTTGTAAAGAAGCTCTTTAATTCTTTTTGCGGTTGTGCCTCTTCTCATAGACTTAAGAATACTGTCCGAAATATGCTGCAAAGGAATATCAACATATTTACAAACTTTAGGATTGCCAGCGATTACATGCATAAGGTCATCAGGAAATTGTGAGGGATAAGCATACATTAATCGAATCCATGCGATACCTCTAATACCGCTTAATTTCTCTATTAGTTCCGCAATCTTTTTTTTGCCGTAAATATCTTTACCATAATCCGTCGTATCCTGGGCGATTAGTATAAGTTCCTTGGCATTATTCCTTGCCAGGTATTCTGCTTCCTTTAATAAATCTTCCATCAGTTTCGATTTATGTTTCCCTCTCATCAGTGGAATAGCACAGAAGGAGCAGGGATGATCACACCCTTCAGAAATTTTCAAATAGGCAGTATGGGAAGGTGATGATAAATACCTCTCACCCAATAATTCATATTTCAGTTCACCTCCCAACTTTTTCAGAATACCCTCATATTTCTCAGTTCCAAAATATGCATCAACTTCAGGAATTTCCCTACGAAGTTCATCCATATATCTTTCCGACAGACAGCCGGCTACAATAATCTTTTTAATCTTTCCCGTTTCCTTTAAAGAGACAGCATTTAAGATTGTGTTTATTGATTCCTCTTTTGCCGCTTCAATGAAACCGCATGTATTTATGATAACAGTATCTGCTTCACCGAAATTATTTGTTATGGGAATATTATTCAGTTTAATCTGATTCATTAATCTTTCCGAATCAACTGTATTCTTCGAACATCCCAGTGTTATTACACTTACCGTTTCTTTTAATTTACCATTCATAAATACAATTTCACAAAGCAAAATTTTTAAGATATAAAAGAATTACTGGTGCGGTATACAGCAGAGAATCAAACCTGTCAAATATTCCACCGTGACCTGGGATTAGTGTTGAAGAATCTTTAACACCAGCATCCCGTTTAAATAATGATTCGATCAAATCTCCGATCTGTCCTATAATGCCAATTATTACACCAATAATAATAACTGAAGTCCAGCTCAGGAAGTCCAAAATTATTACTTTAGCAAGGAGCATTGTTAAAATCGCAAACACAAATCCGAAGAGAGCTCCTTCCCAGCTTTTTTTAGGACTGACACGCGGGAATAGTTTATGTTTACCTAAACTGACACCGCCAAAAAAAGCAGCCGAATCGCATATCCATATTGTCGAGAGAATTGAAATTATCAGGTATCCCCCGCGTACGTAGAGAGATTCAATTCTTGGATAAAATTCGCGTATTCCAAGCAGGGCATCAGCAAAAAAACCTATATACAATATACCGAGAAGTGTAGTTCCGATATTTACGATTGCAGATCCTTTATTCCTGAACAATTCAACTAAAGTCAATAAGACAGTCAGGAGAAGAACTAAAAAATAAATATCGAGGTAGTGAAAGAATTCATTTATCAGCAATATTAGGATAAAAATAACTCCAAGCCATAGATTAGTAAAAATCTCTTTATTCCTTACGAATCTGCTGAACTCGAAATAGGAGACAACAGCGACAATAGCTGAAAAGAGGAAAAAATAAATGCCCCCAAAATAACTGGCAGCAACTATTATTGGGATAGCAACTACTGAAACCAATACCCTCTGTGTTGTATTGCCGGGAGCCATCAGTAATTATTCATCCTCATTTTCTTCAGTGCCCTGCTCACTTTTCACCTGCTGAATAAAATTGAGTGCAGCCTTTACATCTTCCTGTCTTACATACAATTTTACAAGGGAGAAATCTCCGGGCGCAGGAAAATTCCGGTCTTTCTGAGATAATATTACAGCCTTGATGCCTTCGCTTTCAAGGTTATCCCGCAGCATTTCAACATCATATTCCTGGCTCGAAGTATAAATAACCTGCCAGTTTTCTTCCGTCCAGTCCTCGGGTGGAATGAAATTTTTATCATCCACAAGCCTGGTACCACAATCAGGGCAAATAGTCATCCCTTCAACGTATTCATATTCACAATTAGGGCAAACAGGCATATAACCTCCTTAGTTTATAACCATCTTTGAATAATATCTCTTAATAGAAATAACTAAACCTACCATAAGTATAATCAACAACAGCATTATGACAACAGTCGAATTCAGATCCACACTGGTATCCGGAGTAGAATTTATAAGGTCTTCATTACCCATAGTAAAATACACCATAACAGCGATAAAATTATTAACAAAATGCAGGCTCATTGGGATCAGGATCGAATTACTCATATAAGCGGCAAAACCAAAATAAAAACCGAGTAGAATTAATGGGATAACTCCGTAAGGATTAAAATGATAAATTCCAAAGAAAACTGCTGTTATCAGAGCTGCCCATACAGGTTTAATACGTAATTCAAAACTTTTCTGAATAAAACCTCTGAACATTGTTTCCTCACATATTGCAGGGACTAATGCAACTACAGCAATAACGAGAAACTGTTCAATAATATTATGTGTCGTAAGTAAATTTCCATAAGTCTTTTCCACCAGATCATTAAATGAATCAAGGGCAGATTTTACTGAGTGAATTACCTGAGAATTCGCAGCCCATATTTCAATAAAGTAATTCTGCAGGATTAGAAAATACTGGAGAAGCGGAGTAAGAAGAATTATCCCTATCCCAAAGAGAACAAATTCTCTCCAGGAAGGGACTCTTGTTCTGATGACAGAAGAAATATCAACATAGAACCATTTTGAGAATAATAAAGCGGGTAAAAGGATAAACAGAATTTGTCCTGCCATAGTTATCAGCCTAACGGAATTGACAGGTGCCTGCTCAAAGTTTATTCCAAAAATAAGCAAGATCAGAACCCCGCCCACAATCTGATATAGTAAGAAGCCTCCAATCAACCCGATAAATGCGGCGGCTATCGGTGAGATACGAGGTTGGATTCCTCCACTGCCAAGTTGACCGGTTAAGTTATCCTGCTGCTCCTGATTCTGATCAGGATCATCATTCAAAGGGTTTTGCTGAGAATTATCGTCATTCATTAAAGTGAAAATAATTAAATAACTTAGATTACACAAAAATAACAATTTATGTGAATGATGAGTTGTTTTGAAGGACTGCTTTACCCGACATTATAGCTGCTTTATCAAAACCAAAAAGCATAGCGGCTAATTTTGATGAAAGAAGAATTGCCTTCTCAAAAAGCTTACAGGAGTTACTATAAGTTTAATGTTTGGAAGTAAGTTTACTTTTCAACCCCTGGTATGCAGTTAATTCAGCATCAATTGAACCGATAACTACTTTTGTTTTAACTTTTACCGGAATTTTTAATACATCACCAGTTAACCAGACAACGATACTCCCTTCACTCTTAAAAAGACCTCCCTCCTGAACCAGGGGTTCTACAACGATGCAATCAAATTTTCCGGCTGTAACATCAACAGTTTCTTTTCCGAGGTATCTGACGTCAAGGTCATAAACCTTATTTTTATAAAAATTCTTCAGATGAATTCTTTCGTTTATTTTAAGATGGGAGTAGTCGAACGTTCGGGCAAGATAGAATGCAGATACTATATCATTAACATACTTCGGTATCTCATATTCGCCTTCACTCGTTTTTGCCTTCCCTCTTCTCTGATCGAAAAATGCTGAAAAATCCCTGGTATAACCACCTTCCCTTATATGTTGTTCAAATCTCCAGGGGAAGAGACCTTTTGAGTCGAGATAAGTTTCATAACGATCTCTCACTTTATAAATCCAATCAAAACTTGGAACCGAATTTACTTCAAACGTAATATGAAAAGCCTCCCTGCCCGATATTCTTTTCATTTCAGGAATCTGCATCACAGCTATACCTGCAGTAACGAAACCATACTTCACATCAAATGTTAGTTTTTCTCCGACCTGGAATGCCTGGTTTTCCAATGTCCTGAATTCAGGATCTTTTCCTGTAGAATCAGGATCAAGTGCAAAAGCACTCAGTGGTATCAGAAACAAAAGAACCAAGTAATATAATTTAAACATCTAATTTTTCCATTCTGCCTGAATAAACTTATAAATTTTTTCTATTCCAAAAAAGACTTCCGAAACTTCGATACTATTCATACAATCCAGTTTAATACACTGTTCCCTTGTACAGTCCAGACATCCAATTTGAGGCGAAAATATTATTTTTTTATCAGTATAGGGCCCCCACCTTTTAGCAGAACAAGCTGGAATCAGGGGGTAAAATCCAATTGTATATTTTCCGAGAGCTGCAGCAATATGAATCGGACCAGTTGAATTGCCAATAAATATCGAGCATTTGCTTACAAGAGCAATCATTTCGGCTAAAGTTAATTTTCCTGCAAGGTTTAGAATTCCCGGTTTGACTTTAATATTTTCACACAACCCGATTTCTGATGCGCTGCCGGTTAAAACTATATTTCTGGTCAACCCATTAATTATCTTCTCCACAAGAAATTTAAATTTTTCTATGGGAAGGTCAACAGCACTTCCGCCGCTCCCCGGATGAATTATAATCAACGGTTCATAAGAATTTATTCCTGTTTCGGAAAGAATCTCTTCAATTCTTTTCAGACTTTCCTGATCAGGCATCAAATTAAACCTTACATTACCGGGATTGACTTCCTCCTCTATCCCGAAATGCTGAAGAAGATTAACATTGTACTCCAATTCGTGTCTGGTCGCATATTTTCTATGCTCATATATTTTCAAATTGAACAACAAGGAATACCAGCGGTATCCCGTACCTATTCTGCTTTTAATCCTGCTAAGGAAAATAATTAATGCGGTTAAAAAAGTTGGATATACAATAACAGCCGAGTCAAAATTATCTTTTGAAACCTTCCGGATATTTGCAGCTAAAGAGATTTTCCCGTTCCTTTCTTCAAGTGTAAGAATGTTATCGATATAAGGATTATTAACCACAAGCGGACGCGTATATTCTCTTACAAGAAAAGTGATTTTACAATCAGGCAGATGTTTCTTGATTATTGGGGCGAGAGGAAGTGAAAGGATGACGTCACCTATCCGGTCTGTTCTTACAATTAGTAAATTTTCAGGTTTAATCATTTTCTTGAAACGAAGGGGTTATCTTTTATATAAAAACGCCAGTCGAGTTCAGTAGATTTTTTAATCCCGATTCTTTTTGTTCTAACTATTTTATCATCCGGAATTTTTTCCCGATTGAGGAGATAAATCCTTCCGCGCACAAGATCTTCTCCATAATCTTTTCTTGTTATTCCTAACGCTTTACAAACTTTCCCCGGTCCGCTTGTCAGGTTATATTTATCTTTTTCATCAGGAGGATACTTCCCGTAACGGTTTAAGTGCATCTTTTCGATTCCATTTACAGGTTCCAATGCACGAATTAAAACTGCCGTTCCCTGTCCCTTCACACCGGTTACAACATTACAACAATAATGAGCTCCGTAAGTAAAGTAAACATATAAATATCCGCCTACTCCGAACATAATTTCATTTCTTTTGGTCATACCGATATATGTATGAGCAGCCTGATCGAAGCTGCCGTCATAGGCTTCAACTTCAACGATCTTTCCTGCCAGAAGAATTTTACTATCCGTTCTAACAAGTATCTTCCCAAGCAGTTCTTTAGCAACGGTTAATACATCTCTTTTATAAAACGAACGTTTAAGCCGGGTCAGCTTAGATAAATTCATATGAGGGATATTTGACGGGGATGAGAAAAACTCCTACTCAAGTTCAGCCTTTATATCATTAATTTTCTGTAAATAATAATCTCTTTTCTGCGGATTTTTATTCAACAGCTTTTCAAAAACCTTGAGTGCTTCCCTGAATTCTCCCTGGGTTATATAAATATTTGCAAGTGTTTCAGATACAATGGAATCGCTTCCTGTAATCATCGGTGAAGGTTTGCCTTTCTGCTGATCCATTGTATTAAAGGATTGTAATTCATCTTCCAGACTAGGCCTTTTACCTTCAACCGGAGTTTCATCCTGATCCCCGTTCATAGATCCCGGCTTTTTCGGATTCTCAAAAAATATTCTTTGCTTCTTCAGGCTTTCAACTTCGTGAAGATAATACTCATAAACTTTATGAGATTTTATATGATCACTCCCTTTACGAAAACAATCCAGGGCCTCTTTATACCTTCCAAGCATCATTTGTGCTTTACCCAGAACAATGTAAGCAACCGGATAACCCGGATAAAGGGAAATTCCGTCATTCAGAATTTCAAGAGCCCTTTCGAAGTTATTCTTCCCGATTTCATTATAAGCAACCCTTACAAACAGAGGTGACTGTTTATTATACTCATAAATAAGATTAACCTTTTCATTAAATATTTGAGACGACGACTTACTCAATCTTTACTATGCTTTGGATAATGCATGTTTAATTGATGTAAAAGAAACAAAAAAGAATCCTAAAAAGAATAAAATCTGAAAAGGTAATGCTGCAATCTCAAGGAAATAGATAGAGGATGCAATTCCTACAAGGCAATAGAGAGCCATCAAAGCCTCCACGAAAGTTGAAAACTCAAGTTTCGTTGTAAGATATTTTTTCCCAATCCACGTATCACGTTCAGATACCACCTTAAATTTAGGAGTGCGTACAAATTCACTCTTCCTGTTAAGAAGACCTTCAATAACTGCACGTGAATTATTTACTGCAAAGCCCATACTTCCTGCCATAAATAGCGGGAAGAGTACTATCTTCTTTCTCCAATCGGTTCTGATATCTTTTTGTGAATACAGATAAAACAAAAATGAACTTACGAATGCCAGCACGAATAGGGAGAGAATTGCAAAGTAAACCTGATGGGAACCGCTGTTTTTGATAAAGATCAATGGAACATTCAAAATTGCTGTTAATAAAATAAATGGAAAGACTATGTTATTCGTAAGATGAAATGTAGCCTGCAATTTAACCCTCAGCGGAATTTTAGCTCTCCATACCAGCGGGAGAATCTTTTTAGCAGTCTCAATCGCCCCTTTTGTCCATCTGAATTGCTGTGATTTCAGTGCATTGATTTCAGAGGGCAGTTCTGCTGGAGAAGTAAAATCTTTAAGGAAAACAAAACGCCAGCCGTTCAACTGCGCGCGATAGCTGAGATCGAGATCTTCCGTTAAAGTATCACCATGCCAGTTACCGGCATCTTCGATGCATTTTCTTTTCCAGATACCGCCGGTACCATTGAAATTAATGAAGAATCCGGCTTTATTTCTTACTGTTTGTTCTATTACAAAATGCCCGTCAAGTGCAAGTGCCTGTGCCTTGGTTAAAATAGAATAATCGCCGTTTATATGTTCCCAGCGTGTTTGAACCATCCCGACTTTTTCATCGGAAAAGAAAGAAAGAGTCTTTTTAAGAAAATTTTTATTGGGTATGAAGTCGGCATCAAAAATAGCAATATAATCTCCCTTTGCTGTTTTTAGTCCTTCCTTCAAAGCGCCGGCTTTAAATCCTTCCCTTGTTCCTCTTCGAACGTGAACTATATCAAACCCTTCCTGCTGTTTCTTTTCAACGATTTTCGCAGTTATTACTGTTGTTTCATCAGTAGAATCATCCAGCACCTGTATTTCCATCATATCTATCGGATAATCTATCTCGCAGACAGCATTTATTAATCTTTCAACGACGTACAATTCATTATAAAGGGGAAGCTGAATCGTAACTTTGGGAGTGAAATTCTCAAGCGCTTTTGAGGCATGCTTTACATTACGGTATTTATTATGATAATAAATCATGATAAACCCATGACAGCCGAATACGAAAAGAATACATAAAGAAACAAAATAACTTATCAGAACTACATTATCCATTTTTTTAACCTCTCAAAAAATTACCAACCTGACACTGTATCCAACAAGATGTCTTCAGTTATTCTATCTACTGCTGTTTGTATTGCTTCCTCTCTCTGGCTGAGATTGCCGCTGGAAGGGTAATCACCGTAATTTGAAAATTTTTTATCAAAAATAGTTTTTCGCTTTACCAGATCTTTATACGTAACCTGTACATTGATCGTTATTCTTCGTGACTGAACATTTTCTCCGCCTGAAATAACGGCGGGAGCATCACTCATCGGTAAAATCACACATTCAAGCAAAGCATCAGCATTAACTTTTTCGGTTACCTGTAAAGTATTATCATTAATAAATTTCTGAACCAACTGATTGGTTACCAACTCTTTCAAACCGGGTTCACCAGAACCGCTTCTATCTTCAGCAATCGGTACAGCGATAGTTTTTAAGTGCTGTGGTACCGAAGCACCTGTAAAAGAATATACACAGCACCCTCCAAAATTAATCAGGATAATAAATATAAACAATAAATTTATAATAAATGATGTGTTTTTCACACTAAGGGAAACGTGATATTTTCTAAGAAACAGAGATTTAGAGATCATGTTGTTTTATTTTTCTATAGAGCGTTCTTTCGCTTATATTAAGCAATTTTGCGGCGTGTTTTTTATTGCCGCGGGTCTTTTCCAAAGCATTTTTCAGGGCTTCTTTTTCTACTTCTTCGAGGGGAAGAACCTCACCGGGGTTATTCTGAGTGTAGACTTCTTCCTGTTTCTGGTGAATAAGGTCCTTTAACTCGATCAGATCTTTTTTTATCTCAAAAAGAGCACGGTATAATAACTCCCTGTCAACTTCCTCTGGTGTTCTCCTCACATAGATAGGCAGATTTCTTGGAGAGGTTTCTTCTTCCAGGGGAGGATGCAGTAGTGAAACAAATGATGAGGAATCGAGCACGCCATTTCTGTTTAAAGCGATAGCGGTTTCTATAGTGTTTTTAAGTTCACGAACATTTCCCGGCCAGGGATAATTTTTCAATAATTCCATAGCTTCATCTGTTATAGGTCGAGGTCTGATTTTGTTCTGCTCGGCGTGCATCTTTACAAAATATTTAGCAAGATCTTCGATATCCTTTTTCCTTTTTCTCAATGGAGGAATATTTAAGTTTACAGCTTTCAACCTGAAGTATAAATCTTCCCTGAATCGTCTTGCATCGACTTCCCTTTGCAGATCTTTATTTGTTGCCGCTATTACTCTGATATCAACTTTCGTAACAGTCTCAGCCCCGATTTTCATAAATTCATTTGTCTCAATTGCACGGAGCAATTTTACCTGGGTATGAAGAGG
>Ga0153915_10002935_pt1 | contig 15577 bp, 17 predicted proteins | sample Opewatmetagenome_2_FD_107003 | JGI IMG/M metagenome (GOLD analysis project Ga0153915, IMG submission 107003) | Freshwater wetland microbial communities from Ohio, USA - Open water 3 Core 3 Depth 3 metaG | ecosystem: Environmental > Aquatic > Freshwater > Wetlands | place: USA: Ohio, Lake Erie...
AGAATTTGAGAATCTTAAGTTCTCAGGTTCTTTTGACCCTCTGCTTTATCGATCGCGGCGGGGACTGAAATTCTCAAATCCTCAAATTCTTAGATTCCCAAATTCATTTGAGGATATTCCCTTTAGATCCAGTCGCAGGGAGGCGTGAGTTCGTATCGGGCAGGCACTGCACTTCGGTGATGTCCGTGTCGTCCTGCCGCTTCCAGTAGTGCGTGCTCGTCCACTCGCCTTCCCAGTTCTTGGGATCAATCAGCGTCCACTTGTCTTCGAGCGTCTGGCCGTTGTTGGTCAGGCGGATGCGTTCGATGATGCGGAATTCGTCGCTGACGGGCAGGCCGTCGTCGATGACGTGCTTGTCGACCGTCATGCTCCGCGTATCGACGACGAGCGTGTCGCCTTCCCAGCGTCCGATGGATTCGCCGTCGTAGGTGCGGACGACTTCGTCGGCGGGCGTGTGCTTGCGGCCGTCGAGATAGATGATGCGAATCTCGTTTTCGAATCCGCTGATCATGTAGATCGCCGTCGGCAGCTGGATCATCGCGATCGGCCACACGCGCGTCATGATGACGGGCATGCCGGCCGGATAGCACTGGCCGATCCAGTCGCGGTAGTCCTTGCCTTCTTTTTTCGCCTGCTCGCTCTCGATGAACGCCTGCGCCGCCTCGCCCTTGAACTTCGGGTACGGCGGACCCGAGCGCCACGTGTCGAAGCCCCGGCTGAGGTCGACGAACCACGTGCCGGTGAGATCGAACGGCGCCTTCGGCCGCGGCTTCTTGAGATTCGCCGGCGCGAGCGCGCCCAGCTGCTCCTGCGGCGCCGCGTTCTGCGCGAGCGCCGTCTCCGCGCCGGCCGTCAGCGCCAGCGCGCCCGCCAGGGCCGTCGCCACGACACGAATCCTATTCGCAACCATGAGTCCTCCGCGCACATTCTAACGGATCACGTAAAGTGCTTGGTGGGCCAGGCACCCTATCTCTTCGCATCGAGCACGTCATTCGGCCTTCTTCTTTGCCATGCCAGGTACATCACGAACCCCAGTCCAAGAACGGCGACGGCCACGAGCGCGACCGTCACGCCGTGGTCGCGGATGTAGGCCATCGCCCGCTCGCCATACCAGAGCGCCAGCAGCCCTTCCACGAAGTACCGCGCGCCTCGGCCGATGAGGATGGCAGTACTGAATCTGGCGACGCTGATCTCGGCGACGCCGGCGAGCAGGACGAAAATCTTGAACGGGGCCGGCGGAGGCAGGATGGACGGCACGAGCACGGCCATCACGCCGTGACGGCGGAACGCGGCCATCGTCCGCTCGACGTTGCGCGAGCTGAATTGCCGGCGCATCAGCGCCTCGCCGCCCTTCTTGCCGATCGCGAACAGCATCAGACATCCGACCAGTGAACCCACGGTCGCGCAGACCACATAGAGCACGAAGCGCGACGGATGCGTCGTCACCATCCAGATGACAAGCAGGTCGGCGATTTCGGGAAGCGACAGGATCGACGAGTCGAGGAAGGCCACCAGCAGGATCCCCGGCGCGCCCCACACCAGCGCCAGCGCCTGCAGCCACTGTACGAATTTGCCCATAGGAGGAACATGTGATTATACGCGTGGCGCCGTTGTACACTGTCGTCACCTGATGGACCATGTCGATGTCTCGCGCGTGATGGCCGACATCCGCATGCGCGCCAGCGCGGAACTGCGCGAGCGCGCGTTCGACCGCGGCAATACGCCCGAGTTCTCCGACGCCAAGGTGTTCGACATCGTCGAGCAGATGCTGCGGAGCGCCGTGGACGACGGCGAGCGCAAGGTCCTGCTGCTGCCGGAGATCATCGCGGGCGACAAGGACCTGACGCTCGAGCCGTCCGCGCGGCTCACCAGTCACCGCCCCCTCGTCGGTCCGCTGATCGTGTTCGTCAAGCGGCGGCTGCTGCAGCCGCTGACGCAGTGGCTCTACGAATACAGCATGGACAACTTCCGCCGGCAGGCGCAGATCAACCGGATCATGTTCGCGGCGCTGCAGGCGCTGGCGATTGAAACCGCGCGGCTCCGGATCGAGCTCGACGCCGCGAAAGGCGGCACAGGCAGGCGAGGATCCGGCGCCGCATGAAGCTGGCCTGCGTGGTCCAGCGGTACGGACACGAAGTCGTCGGCGGATCGGAATCGCACTGCCGCAGCATCGCGGAGCGATTGGCGGCGCATCACGACGTCACCGTCCTCACCAGCTGCGCGACCGACTATCTGTCCTGGAAAAACACCTACGCGCCCGGCGCGACGACGGTGGGGCCGGTCCGCGTCGTGCGCTTCCCCGTCGAACGGACGCGAAACACGCACGACTTCGCCGAACTGAACAACATCGTCGCCAGCGGACGCGCGACACCTGAAGACGAGGATGCGTGGTTCCGGGAGAACGGTCCGCTCGTGCCCGGGCTCCTCGAACATCTGAAGGCGCACGGCCGCGAGTACGACCGCGTGCTCTTCTGGACGTATCGCTACTTCCCGTCGTACTTCGGCGTTCCGCTCGTCCGCGATCGGGCGATCCTCGTGCCGACGGCCGAAGCCGACCCCGTGATCTGGCTGCGATCGCTCTCGCAGTTCTTCACGCTGCCGCGCGGCTACGTGTTCCTCACACCTGAAGAAGCGGAGCTGGTGCGCGGGCGCACAGATGGCGCGCTGCCGCCGTCATGCATCATCGGCACCGGCCTCGATCCGGTCGAGCCCCGGGCGAAGCGGTCCGATCTCACCGCGGCCGGCGTCCGCGGCCCGTTCGTGCTCTATCTTGGCCGCGTCGATCCGAACAAAGGATGCGAGACGCTGCTCCGCTACTTCCAGGAATTCGTCGACCGCGAAGGCGCGCGCGTGCAGCTCGTGCTCGCCGGTCCGGTGTTCATGCCGGTCCCGTCGCACCCGTCCATTCTCTCGCTCGGGTTTGTCGACGAGGACACGCGCGCGGCGCTCCTTGATTCGGCGCTGGCGCTGATGGTGCCGTCGCCGTTTGAAAGCCTGTGCATCGCGCTGCTCGAAGGCTGGAATCACGGCCTGCCCGCGCTCGTGAACGGACGATGCCGGGTGCTCAAGGGCCAGGTGCTGCGCGCAGACGGCGGGCTCTTTTACGGCAACGCGACTGAATTCATCACCGGCTTGCGCGAGCTGCTCGACAAGCCTGAGATGGCGCGCCAGATCGGACGGCAGGGACTCGACTACGTCGAGCATCAGTATCGCTGGCCGACCGTGATGCAGACGCTGGAGACGTTCCTCCAGTCGCCTGCCCTGAGCGCAGTCCAAGGGTGACCAGACTCTTTGCCGGATCTGTCGCGGCCACCATCGGCGCGGCCGCCGCACTCCGGTATCACCAGCTCGGTCTGACGCTCAGCCACTACGACGCGCGCGGCCATCTGATCGTCGCCCGGCGCATCATCGACAGCCTGACGCCCGGCTGGCAGCAGATCGGCGCCGTCTGGCTGCCGCTGCCGCATCTGCTCAACGCCGTCCCCGTCCAAATCGACGCCTTCTACCGCAGCGGCGCGTCGGCGGTCGCGATGTCGGTCGTCTCGTTCGCGGTCGCGACACTCGCCATCTCCTGGATTGTCCTGCTGCTGACCGAGTCGAGGCCGGCGGCCGTCGCCGCGGCCGCAATATTCGTGCTCAATCCAAACATCGTCTATCTGCAGGCGACGCCGATGACCGAGCCGCTGCTCCTCGGCCTGACGACGCTTGGCGTGGCGCTGCTGCTCGCATGGGCGGATCGCCGGCAGACGCTGAGGCCGGCGCTTGCCGGCACGGTGCTCGCGCTCGCGTGCCTGACGCGCTACGAGGCATGGCCGGTGACCTATGCGGCGCTCGCGGCCGCCGCGTGGACGCGCTGGCGTCGCGGCGATTCGCTGCCGGCGTCGGCACACGCCGTCATGCGAGTCGCGGTCTATCCGACCGCCGCCATCCTCGCCTTCGCCGTCTTCAGCCGCGTCGTCGTCGGCCAGTGGTTCGTGTCGAGCGACTTCTTCGTGCCCGAGAACAAGGCGCAAGGGCTGCCGCTCGTCGCAATCGACGAGATCGTCTGGGGCGCCCGCGAACTGAGCGGCCGCATCGTCATCGTCCTTGGCGTCGCCGGATGCGCCGCGCTGCTCGCTGCCGGATTGTTTTTCCGGCGACACGCGAGCGCGCTCATCGCCCTGTCACTGGCCGCAACCGCCGCGGTTCCGTGGGTGGCCTTTATCGACGGCCATCCGTTCCGGATTCGCTACATGGTGCCGCTGATTGCGATGGAGGCCGTTGCAGTTGGCGCGCTCGTGGACTTCGTAGGGCGGGCCTTTCAGGCCCGCCGCATTGCCAGCCCTGAAAGGGCCGGCCTGCGTACGGCAATTGCGATTGCGGTAATCGGCATCGCACTCTACGAGTTACATCCCTTCGATGCCAAAGCACCCATGGTCGTCGAAGCGCAGTGGGATCGCGTCAACGCGGCACCACGTCACGAAATCACCAAATGTCTCAAATCGCGTTACCGCGGCGAGTCGATCATGGCCAGCATGGGCTCGCTCGGCCACTACATGCAGGAGACGTCACGCGAGGGATTCAACCTGCGCGACTTTCTGCACGAGGGCAACGGCGACATCTGGCTGGCGGCGCTCAACGCGCCTCGGAACTATGCGGGCTGGCTGCTGATTGAAGAGAAAGCCGAAGGCGGCGACATGCTCGCGAAACGTGCGCGCGAGAACCCCGACTTCCTTCGAGGGTTCTCGCGCATCTGTGAAGGCGCCGGAGTGGCGCTCTACGAACGTCAGAACCGGATGGCGAACGTGAACAGGTAGTTCATCCCGCCAAGGTCGATTTTGGTTCCCGCGAAATCCTGATCCGTCGGCAGCGTGCCTTTTGCCGATTGCCAGCGAACCTCGAACCCCGGCACTGCCGGCCCGATCGGCACGCGCACCCCGCCGAGCAGCACAGGCCCGGTGGCCGATCCGCTGCCGACAAACGTCCCGTTGAAGATGCTGCGATCGGTCGGGTCGACGAACTGTCCCGACTCGCTGTAGCGCCATCCGAACACGCCGATGCCGGCGCCGACGTACGGCTCAACCGGCGAGTGGTGGCCGAGTGGCAGCACACGGAACGTCGCGTTGAATGGCACGATGCGCAGCTTCAGATTGGCGACGACGTTGCCGCCGCCGGCGCTGACGAAGTTCGTATCCACGGCCGGGACGGTGTGCTGGTAGTAGCCGATGCCCGCGCCCGCTTCGAAAAAGTCGCCGAGTTCGATCAGATACTCGCCGCCGAACGTGATGCCCTGGAATCGATCGATCCGGAACGTCAGGAAGTCCTGATCGCGGACGAGCACGTCGTTGCTGCGGCCGCCGCTGATGTCGCCGCGGGCGTCCGCGCTGGTCGGCACGAAGCCGCCGAGAAAGAAGTTTACGGATTGCTGAGCGGATGCGGACGGTGTCGCGAGAAATCCAGCCACCAGGCTGACCGCCGCCAGAGACAGCAGTTGTCGACGCATAGCATCTCCTTCTGGACGAGCCGACTGCAGGAGGAGTGCCAGCTTTTGTGAGACTTAAGCGCCAGAAATGGCCGGATTCCCGGCGAGGGTGTCCGCCTGGGATAACATCTGCGCGATCGGGCGTCCCCTCAGGACGACGCACCGCGCCGGAAGTCGGCGATGATGCGCAGCATGTCCTCGTGCAGCAGGCCGTTGGTCGCCAGGACGTCGCGGCCGCGCGAGGAAAACGGACGGCCATCCATATCGGTGATGCGCCCGCCCGCTTCGGCCACGATGAGCGCCCCCCCCGCGATGTCCCAGGGCTTCAGATCGCGTTCCCAGAAGCCGTCCATGCGGCCGGCGGCGATATAGCAGAGATCGATGGCCGCCGAACCCAGCCGCCGCACGGCGCGCGCGCGGCCCACAAACTGCGCGAACAGCCCGACGATCTCCTGAATGCGGCTGTGGACGTCATAGGGAAACCCTGTGACGAGCATCGCGTCGACGAGGTGGGTCGTGGACGACACGCGCAGCGGCCGGCCGTTCAGGAACGCGCCGCCGCCACGTTCGGCCGTGAAGAGCTCGCGCCGCGTCGGATCGTACACGGCGGCCACTTCCGCGACGCCGTCGATCTCGAGCGCCAGCGAGGCGCAGAAGATCGGCAGGCCGTGCGTGAAGTTCGTCGTGCCGTCAATCGGATCGAAGACCCAGCAGGGACCCGCCGGGACGGCCTCCATCCCGCCCAGTTCTTCGGCCAGCACCTGATGATCGGGAAAGCGCTCGGCCACGAGCGCGCGGAACATCCGCTCGACTTCGACGTCGACCTCCGTGACGAGATCGATCGCGCCCTTCTTGTCGACGCGGAACTCCCCGCCGAATTTTCCGAGCTGGATGTTGCCGGCACGTACGACGGCTTCGACGGCGGTGGCGAGGAACAGCGGATTAGCAGGCAAATGAAGGCGGCACGTCAGACGTGCGCGGACGCCGAGGCGCCGGGCTGCGCGCGCTTGGTCATGCGGATTTCCATGCCGCCCTCCGGCGCGCGCCGGAGCTGCACGTTCTCCATGAAGCTTCGAATCAGGAAGATGCCTCGGCCGCTCGATTTGAGCAGGTTTTCCGGCGCCAGCGGGTCGGCGACCTCTTCGGGCTCGAAGCCTTCGCCTTCGTCGCGGACGCGGATCATCAGCTCCGGCTGGCCTTCCGGCGTCTCGAGGTCGACAAACACCCGTTTCGAGGCGTCGTTCCGGTTGCCGTGCTTGATGGCGTTGATCACCGACTCGCGGATGGCGACGCTCACCCAGTGCCGCGCGTCGTCGTCGAGGCCGACGCTGCGTCCCAGGTGCTCGGTCACGACTTGCACGAAATCGAGCATCTCAAACGCGCTGGTGAACTCGAGATGCACGAAATGGCCGGAAGGTGTCGGCATGTCCGCTAGTGGGCCCCGGCGAGAGGATACCATCGGTTGCGCGGCGGCGTCGCCCGTGGCGTAAGATCGACGGAGTGTCCACAACGACAATTCCGCCGGCCCGCCACGTCCGCGGCCGAATCCGTGTCCCTGGCGATAAATCGATCTCCCATCGCTACGCGATGATTGCGGCGCTCGCGCACGGGCCGTCCCGGCTCGGCAACTACGCGCCCGGCGCCGACTGCCACTCGACCCTCGCCTGCCTGCGCGCGCTTGGCGTCAGCATCACGGAGGACGGCACGACTGTCACTGTCATGGGACGTGGCCTTGGCCGCCTCGGTTCTCCGTCGGGCCCGCTTGACGCCGGAAACTCCGGGACCACGATGCGGCTGATGGCCGGCGTCCTGGCTGCGCATCCTTTCACAACGACGATGATTGGCGACGAGTCGTTGTCGAAGCGCCCGATGCGGCGCGTGATCGAGCCCCTGGGCCTCATGGGTTGCCGCATCGAGTCGACCGACGGCCACCCGCCGCTCACGATTCATGGGACCACCCTGCATGCGACGACATACCGCGCGGCGACGCCCAGCGCGCAGGTGAAGAGCGCCGTGCTGCTTGCCGGGCTCCATACGCACGGCACGACGACCGTCATCGAGCCGGCCCAGACCCGCGATCATACCGAGCATGCGCTCACGGCCTTCGGCGGCTCCGTCCGCGTCGAGGACGGCGGCAGGCGCGTGTCGATAGACGGCCCCCAGCAGCTCTCGGGACAACAGCTCACCGTGCCCGGCGACTTCTCGTCCGCGGCCTTCTGGATGGTCGCCGCGGCGGCGCGCCCGGGCTCGCGGGTCGAGATCGAAGACGTCGGCCTCAACCCGAGCCGGACAGCGCTTGTGGACGTCCTGCGCCGCTTCGGTGCGCGTGTCACCATCGAGCCACTGGCCGGAGGGGCCGGCGAGCCCCGTGGGACGATCACGGTCGAGGGCGACCGCATCGGCCGCATCGACATCACGCCGGACGAAGTGCCGGGGCTCATCGACGAATTGCCGGCGATCGCGGCGCTTGCGGGCCACGGAGCGGAAGTCAGCGTGCGAGGCGCCGCGGAGCTCCGCGTGAAGGAAACCGACCGCATCGCCGCGCTCGTCGCGGGGCTTCGCGCCCTCGGGATTTCCGCGGACGAGCGCCCCGACGGCTTCGTCGCCGGTGAAGCGGGACGTTCGACGATAGGCGCCGGCCCCGCCGACGCCCGCGGCGATCACCGTATGGCCATGGCCTTCGCCATCGCCGCCCTCGCCGGGAAGTCGCCCTCGCAAATCATCGGGGCCGACGCCGTCGTCATCTCCTATCCGGGGTTTTTCGACACGCTCGGCCGGCTTGTCGCGTGAAGACGGATAAGGTGTACCTGGTCGGCTTCATGGGAGCCGGCAAGACGAGCGTCGGCCGGGCCCTTGCGAAGCGGCTCGACTGGCGGTTCGCCGACATCGACGAGCTGATCGAGCAGCGCGAGCACGCGTCGGTGTCCGATATCTTCGCGCGGCACGGCGAGCCGTACTTCCGGGGCGTCGAGCGTGCCGTGCTGGCCGAACAACTGCCCGTCCGGCACGCCGTGGTGGCGACCGGGGGCGGGACTTTCGTGGACCCGCAGAACCGGGCGGTCATCAAGGCCGATGGCGCCGCTGTCTGGCTCGATGTGCCGCTCGAGCGGGTTATTGCGCGTATACCTCAGGACGGCCGGCGTCCCCTTGCCAGCGACCGTGTGAACCTCGAGCGCCTGTTTCAGGCCAGGCGCCCCGCGTACGAGCAGGCGCACCTGCGTCTCGACGCGGGCCGTCCGGCCGTGCAATCGCTCGTGGACCAGTTGGTCGACTGGCTCGAAGCATAGGACAATGACCCGCCCTCAATCGCGACGATGCGATATCTCGTACTGACCGACATACACGCCAATCTCGAGGCGCTCGACACCTGCCTCGCCGACGCCGCGTCACGCGGCTACGACCAGACCCTCGTCCTGGGCGACCTCGTGGGCTACGGTCCCGACCCGAACGCGGTCATCGAGCGCGTGAAAGCCCTGAACCCCGTGGCGATGATCCGCGGCAACCACGACAAGGTGGCCTGCGGACTCGAACAGCCGGACGGATTCAACGCCGTGGCGCGGCGGGCGGCCATCTGGACGTTCGAAGTCCTGACGCCCGAGCACAGGAGCTGGCTGGCCGCCCTGCCGAAAGGCCCCGTCATCGTCGACGATCAGATTCAAATCTGCCACGGCTCGCCGTTCGATGAAGACGCCTATGTCTTCGACGAGCTCGATGCCGTCCGCGCATTGAAGATGTCCCAGCGGCCGCTCTGTCTGTTCGGCCACACGCACTACCCTGTCACGTTCGCGCTCACCGACGGCCGTGTGGATACGCTCGGCGGACCGCATTCGCTCGACGGTCCGCTCGCGCTGCTGGAAGGCTCGAAGTACCTGGTGAATCCCGGCGCCGTCGGGCAGCCGAGGGACGGCGATCCCCGGGCGGCGTACGCCATCGCAGACACGACGGCCAGGCGCGTGGATCTGTTTCGACTGAATTATCCGATTGAGACGACGCAGGCGAAGGTGACGAAGGCGGGGCTGCCTGACGTCCTGGCGCAGCGGCTTGCCGTCGGGCGCTAGGCTGCCGCGGCCCTGAAAGGGCCGCTCTACTTCCGTGCTGCGCGTTCCTCGCGGCGCTTCAGTTCCGCGGCGTAGGCGTCACGCGCGGCGCGCGATCCCAGAATCCAGCCGATCACCACGCCGACGAGCAGTACCGACGGAATAAAAATGAAGTGGCCGGCTGTCACCGCTTCGGACTCTCACTCTGCCGGCGTTCGAGCGCCTGCATCTCGCCTTCGACTTTCCCAATCCGCCGCCAGATCGTCCACAGATAGAAGACCATCAGCAGCAGAAAAAACGCGTACGACGCCATCACGAGCGGCGCTGCGGGGATCTGCTCCGTCACGGGAGCACCCGTGACCGGCACGAATCCGTCAGGCGTCTGTTGTTGCAGCGCGAAAAACATACTCGCAAGCACACCCATGAACTAGTCCTCAGCAGCCAGATACATTCGATCGAGTTCGGAACGCATTGCCTCGAGCCTGACCCGCGCGGCGAGCAGCAGGTACGCCAGCAGCAGAAACGCCGCCGAACAGTAGAGCACCAGGTTCCACGCCGCAGGGAACTTGTCGCCCAGCGTGCGGACGACGCTCGTCTGTGGGTGAATCGTCCGCCACCAGTCCACCGACTTGTACACGAACGGCGCCGTCGCCGCGCCGAAGATGCCCATGGCGGCGGCGAGCTTCTCGGATCCCGGTCCGCCGTACTTGCGCACCATCAGGTATCCGAGAAACACCAGCACGAGCATCGTGGCCATGGTGACGCGCGCGTCCCACTGCCACCAGACGCCCCACGCCTTGCGTCCCCAGAGCGATCCGCTGAACAGACCGAACACCCCGAAGACGACGACGAGCTCCGCTGACGCGACAGCGTACCAGTCCGCCGCCCTCGAGCCTTTGAAGAGATAGATGAGGCTCGAGACGCCGCACACGGCAATCACCGCCGTCAGCGCCATCCACGTGGCGAAATGAAAATAGAAAATCTTCTGCACGAGCAGCATCGTCGACTCGAGCGGCACGTTGTTGATCGCGAACGGAGCGTACGCGAACATCGCGGCGGTCACGAGCGCAAGCGGGAGAAATATCTTTTTCATCATTCGGTCATCAGCGGCTCGAACGTCCACAACGCCAGCGTCAGAAAGACGACGTCAAAGGCCGTGAGCAGTCCGATCCAGAGCGTCGCGACCGGTTCCTCCGGCGGCGTCTGCAAGAGCGCCGCCGTGCCGCGAACGCCCGCTATGATGACTGGAATAGTCACCGGATACAACAGGATCGGGAGCAGGACGTCGCGTGTCCGCGTGCGGACGAGCATCGCGGCGAAGAGCGTGCCGACCGAGGCGAACCCGATCGTGCCGAGGCCGAGCAAGGAGGCAAGCAGCAGCGGACGCGCGAAAAACGGCGCGTGAAAGAAGAACGCGACCATCGGCGTCAGGACGACTTCGGTGGCCACCATCATCAGGATCATGCCGAGGAGCTTGCCGGCATAGACGGCGGGCCGCGACGCCGGCGCGAGCAGGAGCGCACGGAGCGTCTCACTGTAGCGCTCGCGTTCGAACGTGCGGCTGAGCGCGAGCGTTCCTGAAAACGCGACCGCGATCCAGAGGATGCCGGCCGCCGCGCCTTCGACGGGCACGCCTTCCTCCTTCACGAATGCAAAAGAAAAGATCATCACGCACGCGACGGCAAAGAACAGCGTCGTGTACGCAATCTCGCGGCTCTTGAACTCGATCGCCAGATCCTTCTTCAGGACCAGCAGCGCGACTTTCAGAAATCCGGGCCGCACGTCAGTGTCCCACCAGCGACCGGTAGCGCGCGCGCAAGCCCGTGCCGGCGGGCTCATCCGTCACGAGCTTCCCGCCGCGGACGATGGCCACGCGCGTGACGAGACCGTCGGCCAGATCGAGATCGTGCGTCGCCATGACGACGATCGCGCCCGCGGCCGTCAGCGCCTGCAGCCGCGCGCGCACGATCGCCGTCGCCGCGTCGTCCAGACCCGTGAACGGCTCGTCCATCAGCACGAGCCGCGGCCGATGCAGCAATGCTCGTTCGAGCGCGAGCCGCTGGCGCATGCCGCGGGAAAACCCGGACACTTCGTCGTCTGCGCGATCGGCGAGGCCGGCCGATTCGAGCGCGGCCGGGACGGCGCGTGCGGCGTCCAGGCCGTACAGCGACGCGAAGAACTCGAGATTCTGCCGGGCGGTCAGCTCCGGGTAGAGATAGAGCTCGTGCGCGAGCAGGCCGATGCTGCCGCGAAGCGGCGCGCCGAGCGCGCGGGCCGGCTGCCCGCCGTACGTCACCGTGCCCGACGTCGGCGCGACGAGCGTCGCGAGCATGCCGATGACCGTGGATTTGCCGGCGCCGTTGGGTCCGAGAAGGCCGATGATGTCGCCGGAATGCGCGTCGAGCGAGACATGCGAGACAGCCCGGCGCCGGCCGAAGTGCCGCGACACATCGACCAGCCGGACATCATCGAAGCGGATCATCAGGCGGTGGCGCCAGCGCGATCGGGGTCGTCGAGAGCGCCGTAGATGTGCTCGAGCTGCGCCATGAGCTCCTCGCGGCACGCGGCCAGCCGCTCGTCGCCCCGTCCGCTGCGACGGTCGCGTTCGAGCTTCACGAGCTCGCCAAAGAGCTTCTCGCGCCGCGTGGCCAGACGCTTGCGTTCGGCGTCAATCGCCGCCACGTCCTGCTTCCGCGTCGCCGCCCAGACGCCGATGAGAACGACGCCACCCGCGAGCGTGAGCGCCGCATAGCGAGGCACCGGACTGTGGTGCGGCAGATCGACGAGCGACAGCTGAATCGGCTTCCCCGCGGGAATCGTGCCGCCCATCGCGCCGATGACGACCTGCCCTTCCGACGGAAAGTCCTGCTGCCGCTCGATGGTCGGTGAATTCAGCTTCGTGTCGCCGACCTTCTTCACGAGCACCGCCAGCCGATCCATCTGCGCCGGAAACGTCTGCGTGATGTCGAGCGTCCCGGTGTCGGTCGGCATCTCGGCGACGAGCTGCATGACCGTCTTCCCCGGCGGCACCGGACCGGCGAGGCTCACGTGCGCGCCGTTCGTCCGGACGATGGGCGACGAGCCATCCAGCAGCGTCGTGCCCTGCGCGCCCTTCGGCATGTCGAATAGGAACGGCGGATCCGGATTCACCGGGTTCGTGTTGTTGTTGACGATCTCGAGGATGTAGTACACGGCGACATCGTCGTCGCCCGGCTCGAAGACAATGCGCGAGTTCTCGCTCAGCGTGATCTTGCCCGACACGGCCGGTGCTTCTGGCGCCGGCCTGGGTGCGTTCTTGTCGGTCGCGACGAGCATCAACCGGATGCCGCCCTGCGCCGGCACCTGAAAGTCCTGGGACTCCAGATGCTCGCCGTCGACATCGGCCGTGGCTTTGACAGATTCGCCCCGAGGCAGCTTGTCGAACTGCGCGCGCCCCGCATCGTCGGTATTGACCTTGATTACGCGGCCGTTCGCGAAGTGCAGTTCGACCAGATGGCTCGCGATGTTGTTGGAGAGCTGTCCGCGAATCAGACGGACGGAGATGCTGCTGTCCGGCAGATCGGTGACCGGCCGCGGAATGCCCGCCATCTGTTTGGGGTCGGGCATCTGAAATTGCGCGAAAAGCTCTCCACCACGGAGGACACAGAGGACACAGAGAAATACCTTCAAAAGACTCCGTGTCCTCCGTGTCCTCTGTGGTGAAGAGTTTCTTGTCATGATCACAGCTTGGAGCCGCAGTTTTTACAGAACTTCGCGTCGCTGTCGCGCGCGGTGCCGCAGGACGCACAGAATCGCGCGACGGGAGCCTCGGGGGCCTCGCCGACGCGGCTCATCAGATCCTGCTCCACCTGGGCCCGGTAGCCGCCGCCGGCGTCGAGCTGGCGCATCAGGCGTGTGGCGCGGGCGCGGAGGCGGCCTGACATCTCCTGCCAGTCGCCCTCAGACAGCTTCCCCATCGCCTTGTCGAATTCGAGTTCCTTGATAGACCGCAGCACGAGCAGCTTCTCGCGCTCGAGTGCCGCGCGCGTGCGCTGGCCGACCATCGCCGTGCGATCTTCGTCGCCGAACACGAGCGGACGCACCGTGCGCAGCACCGCGATGCCCACGATGGTCGTCGCGGCCATGAGGACGGTGACGAGCACGATGGACGCCATGCTCTGGCCGCGCGCCATGAACGTCGCGACCGTCGCGCACACGAGGCCCGCGAGGACGAAGAACTGCCAGGCCTGCAGCCCCTCGCCCGTAGCGTCCGGCTTCAGCCGGACGTCCGCCTGAAGGCGGACGCTACGATCTGTTTTCTCTTCAGTCGAGGTTTCTAAGCTCATCATCGAGCCGCTCGTTCATCGCGGCGTCTTGAGGCGTGGCGTCGGGCGGCGCGAGGTCATGCGAGCGCTTCGTCCACTTCATCGCGACGAAACCGACACCAACGACGCCAAGGCCGCCGAGGAGATATGGAAAGAGCCACGCGAGGCGGTTGAATCCCCGATCCAGCGGCTGAGTCAGGAAGTGCTCGCCGCCATATTTCACGATGAGGCTGCTGATGATCTGATCGTGGTTCTTGCCCGATTCGACCTCCGCGCGGAGATCCTCGCGCATCTGCGCCGCCTGCCCGCAGATGCACTTCGACAGCGCCTCGTGCGCGCAGCTGCCGCACGTGCAGCCGATCTCGCCGCGCATTTTCTTTTCCAGGTCGCTCTTCGGTTCGGTAATGGAGCCCGGAAGCTCGACATGCTGCGCGTACGCCGGACGCGGCGCCCCGAACAGCATCAGCGCGAGAATCAAGGCGACAGTCGTCGTGGCCGCCTCGGGCGACGCGACCTTCGCGACGGCGAACGAGAACGTGCTCTCGGGCAGGAGCGCGATGCCCGTGCCGAACGCGAGCAGGCCGAAGCCCATCCACACCCAGTTCACGAGCGGGTTGACGACGACGTTGAGGCTGATGGCCTGAGTGCCGAGATCGAATGACGCCAGGACGAGGTACAGATCCTCAGGGACCGTCCGCCGGATTGCGGCATCGGTGCGCGGCGGCTCGTTCTGGTGCTTCCTGAAGCTCGCCTTGGACGGATACATCGTGTCGATCTGCTTGCCGCCCTTGAACACGCTGATGTACGCGACGACCGACTGCTTCTGTCCGTCCTCGATGACTTTCACCTGATCGTTGCGCACCGTGTACGCGCCGACCGTCATCTGCTGCCCGGGCTGCAGCAGCTGAGTTTCGTCGCGTTTGTACGCGTTGCCGGCGAAGCCGAGAAAGATCAGCACGATGCCGACGTGCACGATGTAGCCGCCATAGCGGCGCTTATTGCGGGCGACGAGGCCGACAAGCGCCGTCAGGACGTCGGAGCCGGTGTTCTTGCGGCGCACCATCGCGCCCCGCCAGAACTCCTGCAGGATGGTCGTCGTGACAAACGCGCACAGCGCGAAGCACGTCAGCGCCGCCCACTGGCGAAATCCGATCGCCGCGAGCACGCCGAGAGTCGCCGCCATCACGCCCGCCGGCCAGGCGAACTGCTCGATGAGATTCTTGACGGTCGACTTGCGCCAGGCGAGCAGCGGACCGAGCCCCGTGAGAAACAGCAGGACCAGGCCAATCGGCAGCATCCACTTGTTGAAGAACGGCGGGCCGACGGTCATGCGCGTGCCGGTGACCGCTTCGCTGAGCGTCGGGAACATCGTCGCGAACGCGACGAAAAACGCGCAGAACAGCAGAATCCAGTTGTTCGCCAGAAACGCCGCCTCGCGCGAGACCCACGAGTCGAGCTCACTGCTCCGCGCGCGCAGCAACGGCAGCCGGTAGATGACCATGCCGAAGCTGAACGTGAGGATGGCGACCATGAAGCCCGTGAACAGGCGCGCGAGCTCCGGATCGTCGCCGAACGCGTGCACCGAGGCGACGACACCCGAGCGCGTGAGGAACGTGCCGAAGATCGTGAGGAAGAACGTCAGGATGACGAGCGTGACGTTCCAGACGCGCAGCATGCTGCGCCGCTCCTGCACCATCACGGAATGCAGAAACGCCGTCGCGGTAAACCACGGCAGGACGGCGGCGTTTTCCACCGGATCCCATCCCCAGTAGCCG
>Ga0153915_10002936_pt1 | contig 15576 bp, 12 predicted proteins | sample Opewatmetagenome_2_FD_107003 | JGI IMG/M metagenome (GOLD analysis project Ga0153915, IMG submission 107003) | Freshwater wetland microbial communities from Ohio, USA - Open water 3 Core 3 Depth 3 metaG | ecosystem: Environmental > Aquatic > Freshwater > Wetlands | place: USA: Ohio, Lake Erie...
AAACTCGGCGTCGTGGCGCTGCTCTATTTTATTCAAGGCGCGCCGGCGGCGATTCTTTGGGAAGTGTTGCCGGTTTACTTTCGCGTGCACGGCGTGTCGCTGCGCGCCATCGGCGGGCTGCGGTTGCTCGAATTACCTTACTCGCTGAAAGTTTTTTGGTCGCCGCTGGTGCATCGCTATGGCGACCGGCGCGCGTGGGTGACGGCGTGCATGTTGGGGATCGCCGCGGTTCTCTTGGCGCTGCCCTTTGTAAATGTCGCCGCGGTAGGCGCGATCGTGCTGCTATTGATTCTTGCCCTTACGACTTTGTCGGCAACCCAGGATGTGGCCATCGATTCCTATTCGGTCGGCTTGATCAGCCGCGAAGAAGAAGGCGCGGCCAACGGCGTGCGCGCCTCGGCGTACCGGGTGGCGTTGGTGTTCGCCGGCGGGGGGATAGTATTTCTCGCCGCGCTGCTCGAATGGAACACGCTGTTCATGCTTGCGTCGCTTCTGTTTGCGATCCTGGCGCTCGCGGTTCTGGCAATCCCGCGGCTAAGCTTGCCCGAACAGGCGCGCGAGCATTGGCTGCAAGGCTTCGTAGGTTGGGCCGGCACATGGCGGGTGATTCCGCTGGTGCTGTTCGTGCTTACTTACAAACTCGGAGAGTTTGCCATCGGCCCGATGGTCAAGCCGTTCTGGGTGGATTACGGCAAATCGATTTGGCCGGTTCGAGAGGAGCTGATGTTTCAGATCGGTCTTTTTCCAACGACCTTCGGCATCATTTTAAGCATCGCCGGCGCCCTGGCCGGCGGAGCGTTCATCTCGCGTTATGGAATTTTCCACGGCGTGTGGTTTCTCGGCCTGCTGCAAGCCGTATCGAATCTCGGGTACACGGCAGTGGAATGGATGAATCTCGGACGCTTCGGACTCTACGGCGCTTCGATGTTCGAATCGCTCAGCGGCGGGCTGGGCACCGCCGCGTTTCTCGCTTTCTTGATGAACGTCTGCCAGAAAGAGCATGCGACGGTGCAGTATGCTTTCCTGTCGTCAATTTTTTCTCTCACCGGACGTTTGGTGGGCGGCATCAGTGGCCTCGGCGCCGAGCGCTTCGGTTACGGCAACTATTTCGCAATTACTTTCCTGCTGTCGTTGCCGGCTTACATGCTCCTGCCGTGGGTGAAGACGTGGATACAGGAAAACGACAAGACGTGAGGCCCGACTTATTGTTTCCTGGCTTCGGGACTCTGCTTAGCGGCCGCCGATCAAAATGAACGGCGCCCAGTAGTAGGGATGGGCGGTGCCGGGATTTTTCAGCACCGCAAGTTGCGCCTGTTGCAGCGCGACAGCACGGCCTACCTTGGCCAACCCGCCGTGGAATGCGATCATCAGGTCGCGGGTTGCGGAATCTTCCACTTTCCAAAGCGATGCCATTATGGATTGGGAACCGGCCTGACTAAAAGCGGCGGACAGTGTTATCAGGGCGGCCCCTGGAACTTGCTCGCCCACTGCGGTCTCGCAAGCAGATAAAATTGCCAATCCATTTGGCACCAGCCTGAGACCGGCGATCTCGCCGATGGTCAGGCGCTGACTTGTCTGATCTGAGCCCGCCATCAGGAGATAAGAGTTTTCCGGTCGCTCGGGATCGAGAACGCCATGCGTCGCCAAGTGGAGATCAGGGAACTTGCCCGCCAGGCTTAGAAACCGTTCCTTGCTGGCCTGTGCGCCGTCCAATGTCGTTACCAGCGGGCGTATCTTTCCGATCTCGCGGACCTCGCGGCTCGCCGCCGGTAAGCTGCCGTCCGGATTCGACAGCGCGAGCAGCGCAGCATTCGCGCTGGGAGCAACCGGATTTACGAGATCCGCCAGCTCGAGCTGGGTCAGATAACTGACTACATGGGTCTCGGAAAGGAATCGAACCGAACCGTCCGGCTGGTTGCGCATTAAGGCGTGAATCGGCAAGTACAGCAGCATGTCGTTGGGAATGACGACCAGGTTCTTGTATTCCTTTAGCTCGTTTTCGATGGGGCCGAGCATATGCGCGCTGAGTTTTTTCGTGAGTTCCTTAAACGGCTGGAGATTTTGCCGGTACAAATCCGAGCCGTCATCGTTCCACGGCAAGCGCTGAGTCGCCGCTCGCTCCAAGTATTGCCTGTACTCCTTTATCATCTTGTACAGTTCACTTTGGGCGAGTGCCTGGCTTTTGACTTTAAAGTACCCTCCGGGCGCGACCGCAAATATGTAGAGTGCATCCGGGCTCGGGAAAAGCTGGATCGCCAAGGTCCCGGCCGGCAACCGGTCGGCGAACTTGGCCAACGCTTTTGGATCGACCGTCTGCTGATCGACGAATTGGGTCCGGTACTGAGGATAACGCGTGAGGAATGCCTGAACCTGTTTCAGATAATCCGATTTAGTTTGAGCCAACAGCGTCGTGAGACTTTTGACACGCTCTGACTCCTGCTCTTCGGCCGGTTTTGCTTGCTCCTCCGCCAGCGCTCTTTCCAACGCAACGGCTTGCTCTTGAATTTCGCTGGTCTTCTCAACCTCCTGCTTCGCCTGAGGGTCTTGCAGCTTGGGGCGGCTGGCCGTCATAACCTCGGCAACGACGCGGTTCTTTTTAGCGTCCAGAATGGCCCAAGCTTCTAGATCGTAGCCCTTGGTATTATCTTGTTCGTGCAGCTTCAGGAGCAACTGGGCCAGGGCGTCGTACACCGCCAGCTTGTTTCCGGCCTGGAGAAATTGCCCGCGAGCCGATTCCTCTTCGAACTGGCCGCTTACGGCTTCGAGAACGCGTATGGTTTCCTGATACAGCGCGACCGCTTCGACGAGCCGGTTTTCCTTCTCGTTGATTTGCGCCAATCCCAGGGCCGCCTCACGGTGTATTTCCGGTACCGTCGTCTTCCGACCGATGGCCAGTGCTCGCTCGTACAACGGTTTGGCCGCGGCGTAGTCTCCCTTAGTATAAGACTGCCTCGCCAGGCGGGTCAGGCTCGCGGCCACTTCCGGGTGAACTGGGCCTAAGGCCCCCTCACGTGCTTTCAATGCTTGCCGGTAGGCATTTCTCGCGGCAGGATCGTCGCGCAGCGCTCGGTGCACGTCCCCTAGCCGCATCAGCTGATTTGCGCTTTGCCGCTGTAACCACAAGACCCAACCTGGCCCTTTCCTTTTTCGTTGTTCGAGGCTGATAATATTGAGGGCCCGTTCCAATGCGGATTTAGCGCCTTGAAAATCGCGCATCGTCATACGAATTCTCGCAAGAATGCTCAGAGCGGTTATCAAGCGCGGGTCCTGGGGGTGCAAGGTTTTTTCCAAGATCGCGATGGCGCGTTCCACCGCGGCTTTGGCCGCCGCCTGATCACCTATGATTAGCAAGAGCGCGGCAAGCCTATCGAGCGTCGAACCGACATCCGGATGATCGGGGCCGCGATCCAGCTCGATAATTTTGACCGCCCGCTCGTAGAGCGTCCTGGCTTCGGTGTAATGGGCCGTCACCTTAAGGATCTGCGCAAGCCGAAAGAGCGGGTTGACGAGCCGAATGTCGTTGGGCGGGAGGGTTTTCTCACTCTCGGCGAGGATTTCGCGCGCCAAAGCAGTCGCCCTGGCAAAATTGCCGTTTCGCTCATACTCACCCAGCTCAGCGTCCGCGCCTGCGCGGCCCGATTGGGCCGCTGCGGAATTACGCCTGGCCTGGGCTCCGTCAGCTGTCGGCAGGAACAACGCTAGGCTGAAAGCGAAGAGCAAAAACGCGAGTAGCCGAGCAGGGCCCACCATTGGTACTCCTATTGGCCAGACTCTTACATCATCGACCGCGGTTTACAATCGTAGTTCGTAGAGCAGGCCGCGCCAGGCATTAATCTCGTGTATCGGCTGGACCAAATAGGAGAGGCGCGCGCAGGTTTTCTTTAGCAGGGCGTAAAATTGGCGGTTAGTTTCAGCGTTTTTCAGCAACGCGGTCAGCTTACGGGTGTCGCCGACGGGGAAGAAACCTGGATAGCTTTTCCCCAGCGTTCCCATCAACCCAGGGATCTTCGAGGCGAGCACCGGCACGCCGGATGCGAGAGCTTCCGACAAAACGTTGGAGCTTCCTTCCATCCGCGACGTGATCACCAGGAGGTGACTTTCCGCCAACACTCTTCTTGTTTCTCCGTGCGACAGTTCGCCGATCCAGCGGTAGCGGACGTTGCGCTTCATTTCCGCGCGCGCGCGCCGCTCCAAGGCATTGTCAAGGGCGCGGCCGATATGTGTGACGTGAATGCGGGACGCGGCGGGCAAGCGACGCGCGGCGAGGGCCGTGCGCAACGGGTCTTTCTCGGCGCGCAAGTGGCCGATGACGCAGACTTTGAATTTGGCGTCGCTCCACGGTGCGGCGCGATTGCGAACCGGCGGGGCCGACTGGTAGATCACGCGGGTTTTTGAGTGGAGCCGTTTCGGCAGCTCGGCCAGTGCCAACTTTTGTAGGGCCACGAGGCGCGTCGCCAATTCGAGCGAACGCCGCGCGCTGGCGTCGGTGCGTATGTCTTTGTAGAGGTCGGTGCCGGTGAGCACGACGACGAGCGGAAGCTCGGGATGGTTGTCATAAAAGCGCTCGATCGATTCGTAACTTCTGCGCGCGTGAAGCGCGATCAAGAGGTCGCAAGGTTTGCCGTCGTAATGTTGGGTTATGCTGACCCTATGTCCAAGCTTCCTTAAAATTCCCGCCCAGCGCAGGGCGGTGATCTTGTTACCGTTGTTAAAGCGCAACGGGGCGGGTGTGACGAGTTGTATTTTCACGTTGGTGATTTATCTAGCGCAGGTCCGGAATCCGGCCCAGACATCGCGCCGGTCCGGTGTGTAGAAATTCCGCCAGGTATTTCGGATCAGTAGCGATGAGGTTGCCCAACAGCCGCCGCGTAAAACCTTGTGCGTACCGAACCACGGCTTGGAGTATTCCTTGTAGGGATCCATGGTAAATCCCGGATATGGCTGGAAATCATCCGCGATCCACTCCCAAACGTTGCCGATCATCTGGCGGCAGCCGAAGGCACTGTCGCCGTCTCCGTGAGCGGCTACTTCGACGAGTCCGCCTGCGCGCCAATCGAGATTGGCGTGCTTTGGCGTCGGCTGCTCATCGCCCCAGGGGAAGTGGCGCCGCTGATCGGCGTAGCCATTTCGGGCGGAGTTCGGTTCAGCGGACGCGGCGATTTCCCACTCGGCCTCGGTGGGCAAGCGCCGGCCCGCCCAATTGCAGTAGGCTTGCGCTTCGTACCAGCTCACGTGAACGACGGGCAGGTTTTCATTGAGTGGCACATAGCGATCGTAGACTCGTTGTTGCCAGCGGCCGTTGCCGTCTCTTTTCCAGTAGACCGGGTGGCCCAGTCTTTCCGTGAAATCACGAACCTCCGGGGCTTCATGCATGGTTCGGTTAAAGAATTTCTCGAAAGATTTTTCCAATTGTGGCGCGCCGCCGGTTTCCAGCCAGCGCCAGCCGTCGGCGCTCCAGAAATGAGACCTACGATAGCCGCCGTCTTCGACAAAGCCGAGAAACTCGCCGTTGGTTACCGGCGCGCGCGCGATGCGAAAGGGGTGGACCTTAACTTCGTGCGCCCACTTCTCGTTGTCGAAAACGAAAGGAAAGTCTTTCGTCGCGCCGACCATGAAGTTGCCACCGGGAATCTCGACGTCGCCGGGACAAGGACCGCCGCCCCTGGGCGTATCGGTCTTTCCCTCGTTAAGACTCGGTCGTGGATAACCGAGCGTCTGTCGCGTATAGGCCAGCGCTTCGGCGTGCATGCCTTCATGAAACGTGGCCAGCGAATAAAAATAAAATTCATCGGGAGAAAGCTCCGTGGCGTGGTCGATGCGTTCGATACATCGGTCGATCACCTCGTCCATATAACGCAGGGTATCGGCGCGCGACGGAAGAAGCAGTTCCCAGCGGGTGTCGTGAGCCACGTCGGTGGAGTTGTAAAGCTGATCGCCGTTTTCGAGCAGCGGCCTTTGTTTGCGCAGGTGGCGCAAGGTCCAGAACTCTTGAAACCAGGCGACATGGCCGATTTCCCAGAGCGGCGGATTGACGATGGCAAGCCGCGGCCCGATCATCTGCCGGTCGTCGAGGTCGGCGACAAGAGCGAGGGTGCGCGCGCGAAACGCACGCATCACGCGCACGAGCTCGCGCGGACTCATGGCCCGACGGCTGGCGCCTAGTGTTGATGGTTCGGCTTGAGCATTCATTTTTATACACTGAAATTACGCTAGTCCCGGATATCGATCAAGGATGGCGGCGGCAATCGTCCGCTCTTACCGGAGCGCGGCTTGAATCAAGTTCCGCCAGGTTTTGATCTCGGTTCCCCATTTCTCCCTTCGATGCTCCGATAAGTAACGCGAGGCCGCCTTCAAATAGCTAAGTTCGGTAGCTGTTAGCCGGAGGGATTGCTCGCTTTTCTTCGCCCGTTGGCTCCTCTCGCAAAAATTGCGAATCGCAAGCCAGTGCGCAAGCGCGCCGGGCCCAAAGCGCCGCTCGACGATCTTGGTCCAGCTTGCTTCCGGTCGGTACTTCCGTGGGTCCGCCGCATAGTCGAAGCAGGTTGCCAAAGGAACGAAGCCCAGTTCCTCTTGAAGCAACGGATTATTGAGGTAGCCGTATACCACTTCGGGCAATCGCGAATCTCGGCCGCGCAATGGGCCGATGTGAAGGTCGTCCCTCATCGAGAGATCGTTGACTGGGTAATTGTCCCAAATGATCATCGGGTGCCGGACGCGATTTGCGATTCCTCGCACATGAGAGAGCGTGATAGTTTTCGAAACAACGGCTGGCCCTGTCCAAAGGCATGCGGTTTCTGACGGCAGATATTCTCCGAGGGTTTCCAGAAATTGCGGCTCAAACCTGCCGAAGATGCGCGCAAGCAGTGGGTCCGGCGTGTAGTACGACGGACAAATCCACCATTCGACGTCGGTCCAACCGGCGGGTTGAGATTCGATGATTCCTTTCAGCCAAGTTCCTTCCGCCGCCGCCAAGCTGTTCTTAAATTTTCTGCGGTCGATCTCGTGAACCAGGCAAGACGGAATGTCGTCGAACAGCACCGCGAAGGTGCGCACCCCGGCGTCGTAAAAGCGCCGCGCTTTCTTGAGCAAAATGTGAACCGGTTCATCCGCGCTGAAGCAGAGACCTTCGCCCGGATGAAAGCCGTAGACGAAATCGATCTGTTGACGCCGCGCCGCGCCGATCAGCCGAAGCAGCTCTTGCCATTCCTTGCGCGGGTAGGGAACGCGCCAGCGCTTGCGGTGGTAGGGATCGTCCTTCGGTGCGTAAAGGTAGGTGTTCATACCGCGCGCGGCGCCGAATGCGAAAATGGCCTTGCGATGCTTCATGCTCCACGGCGGGCCGAAAAATCCTTCGACGACGCCGCGGCGCGCGAATGTCTTTGTCGCAGTCGGCATATGCAGAACTTGGCACAGGCCGCTGAATCTGGCAAGATTTTCTTGCCAAGTTGTGCGCAGTGCATAGGATTTGTGGCAAATGATTGTGGCTGGGTGAGCGGCGGCGTTACGCCTCGGATTTGGAATACGATTGTTTTGATAAGTGGTTTGTCGATGATGCCGCTGGCAATTTTCCACGGTCAAAGCGTTGCGGCAACGGAAATGGTGCAGATTCCCTCCGGCGGATTTTTGATGGGCAGCAACGACGGACCGCAGGACGAGCGCCCGCAGCATAAAGTTCAGTTGGCCGCCTACTGGATTGACCGCACGCCGGTCACAAACGCGCAGTTCGCGCGGGTTCTCAACGCCATCGGACCGCAAGGCCCCCGAGATGAAAGGTATTACGACATCGACGATAATGACGCGCGGGTGCACCGGCGCGACGGGAAATGGCTGGCGGACTCCGGTTCGGAGAATTATCCGGTGGTCGAGGCTTCGTGGTACGGCGCCCTGGCTTATTGCCGCTGGGCCAGCAAGCGATTGCCGATGGAGGCGGAATGGGAAAAAGCGGCCCGCGGCACCAGTGGGCGAAAATATCCCTGGGGCAACGAGCCGCCAATCAATCGCGCGCTCACTTCGGCGCCGGGGGGAACGATCTTCGACCAGTAGACGCCTTTCCCAAAGGCGCCGGCCCCTACCGGGTTCTCGACATGGCCGGCAACGGTTGGGAATGGGTGAGCAGCGCATATCTTCCATATCCCGATGATACTAAAGACGGTAGGGAGGACTTGACTCGCGAGCAGGTCCGGGGCACAAGAGGAGGAGGGCATGATTCGGGGCCCGAGGAGCTGACGACGACCCATCGAGGGCGGCAGGTATCGCGCAATCCGCGCGGCGGACACCACAACATCGGATTTCGTTGCGCCCGCTAGACTCATCGAATTAGCGCTTATAGCTCATGCCCATTCACCTGCTCATAGAAGGCATACTCATAGGAATCATGGTCGCCGTGCCCGTGGGGCCGCTGGGATTGCTCTGCATCAACCGTGCGTTGGCGACCGGCGCGCTATGTGGGCTGTTTTCCGGACTTGGCGTGGCGACCGCGGACGCCCTGGCCGCGGGCATCGCCGCTCTGGGCATTTCGCTGGTCTCGGGCTTCTTGACCGACCATCAATTTCTGTTACGCCTCGGCGGTGGATGTTTACTCTGTTACCTCGGATTAAAGATCTATCGGACTAAACCTGCGGTGCAGACGCCGTCGGGCAACGTCAACGGCCTGGCCGCCGCCTACGCGACGACTTTTCTGCTGACCTTTTCCAATCCGGTGACGATTCTCTCGTTCATCGCGATCTACGCGGGCTGGCAGGTCGAAAGTCTGCATGGGCATTATCTGGCTGCGGCGGTGCTGACCCTCGGTGTTTTTTGCGGCTCGGCGCTCTGGTGGGTTTTGCTGTTTCTCGGCATGACCACCTTTCCCGACAGGTTCAACCTACAAACGCTCGGTTGGATTCATCGCGTATCCGGCGCCCTCATCACCGGCTTTGGCCTTGCGGTATTGTTGAGCCTCTCGACGCTGCGGCAAGCTCTGGGAATTCAGTTCTGATGGGAAGCAGTCATGGGAGGGCGATCGAGAAACCCGGCGGCGGCATTCCCGTCGCGCTGAATCTTTGTCTCGCCTTCTTTTACGGCGCGGTCAACCTTTTCCAATTTGTCATCCTGCCGTTGTGGCTGCTGCCGAAGGATGTGCGCTGGGCATGGACGTTGGCGCTGTTGGCAATGCTGACCAATCCGTTTTGGAGCCTGATTCACGAAGCGATTCACGATCTGTTTCACCCGAACCGAACCGTCAATGCGCTGGCGGCAAGACTGCTGGCGGTTCTTTTCGGCGCGCCGTTTCGCATCCTGCGGCTGAGCCATCTGTTGCACCACAAGTTGAATCGTCTGCCGGTGGAGGGAACCGAGTATTACGATAAGACGAAAAGTTCCAAAGCCGGCGCCGCGCCGGGATATTACTTTCAAATTTTGCTCGGCTTGTATCTCGTCGAGGTCTTGAGCCCGCTCTATTTTCTCCTGCCGCGCTCGTGGTTGACACGCTTCAAGGAGCGTTTTCTCGCGCCGACCAGCGTCAGCGGCATTCTGATGCAGAACTGGTTAGGAGCCGCGGCGCTGCGCGAAATTCGCCTCGACGGGCTGTTTATCTTGGCCCTGTTTTCTTTTTCCTTTTACTGCTACGGCGAGCGCTGGCCGCTATTGCTGGCGATTCTAGGAGCGCGCGGATTTCTGATATCCTTTTTGGACAACGTGTATCACTACGAAACGCCCGTGGGAGATGTGTTTTATGCGAGGAATCTCAGGCTCAGCGGGGCGCTGGAGCGGCTCCTGCTGCATTTCAATCTCCACGGCATTCACCATCTCAACCCGGCCATACCTTGGATAGAACTGCCCACGGCGTTTCGTACCCAGGCGGGGAAATTCGAGGGCGGATACTTCAACGCGGCGCTGCGCCAACTGCGCGGGCCGATCGCGCTGCAGGATTTGCCCGGCGGCGCGGCGGCGGAAAAAATCCAGGCGGCTTAGCCTGGCTTTTTAAACAGTAGGAGGGAAAACCACTGATTCGAGTCGGTGAAGTGCTCCACCGGCTGCAAATCGAAAAAACCTAACTGTTCCTGGAGCCGCAGCGGCTCGAACTTGCGGCTGATTTCGACGAGAATCTTTTTATCCCGTCGCCAGTGAAACGACGCGCCCACTTCCGGGAAACGGATCTCCTGGCTCGCGGTCGCCACGGCGAACATTTCAATTTGCTGCCATTCAGGATTGTACCACGAGTGATAGCGCATCTTGTCGAGGTCGAAATTGCTGTGGAGGCGCCGGTTGATGTTGCGGAAGACGTTCAAGATAAACTCCGCGGTTACGCCGCGGCTGTCGTTGTAAGCGTCTTCGAGCAGGTTTATCGGCTTGACCCGATCGGCGCCGAGCAAAAGATAATCGTTGGGGCCCATGGCCGCGGAGAAGGCGCGGAAGAAGCGCGGAAAGTCGGTGTGGTTGAAGTTGCCGATGGTGCTGCCGAGAAAGACAAACAGTGTCGGCAAGCTTTTCTCGATGGCGTTGAATCCCTCTTCATAGCGGGCGTGCAAGCCGTAAAATTCGATCCCGGGAAAGTCTCTTCGCACCGCGTTTTGTGACGCGAGCAAGGCCGAAACGCTGACGTCGATGGGCGCAAAGATGCTTTGCCTGCGTTGGCGCGTTTGCTCGGTCAACAAGTGGACCGTTTTCTTGCTATATCCGGCGCCGAGCTCGACGACGCATTCGACAGGGGCGGCGGCTATAATATCGTTGGCGTGGGTTTCGAGAATGCTATTTTCGGTTCGGGTCAGGTAATACTCCGGCAGACTGCAAATCTCTTCGAAAAGTTCGGAACCCCTTTGATCGTACAAATGATAAGCTTCAAGCCAGCGTGGCTGGTCCCAAAGTGTCGTCAGGATGGACAGGGCCGGCACCGAGTCGAGATCGGCACCTTCCAGAGACCAGATGCCGGGGGGATCATTGCGCCAACGGGAACGTTGTTCGGCAGCGAAGATTCTCGGCGAGCTTTCTTGTTTCATGAGTGAAGAGACTATAAAAGAAAACTCGACGGGTTGCGACTCTTCGACTCGAGCCCTCGGTTTTGTCCGGGGGCTCTGCTCAGGATTCCGCCCCACGGGTGTGTTGGAGGGTGCCACGGACTTACCCGTGGGGCTCCAGCCGCAGCAAAAAAAGCAGTCATGAATAACGAGCAGACCACGATCGAGTTTCGCGGCGTCGGCTTCGCCCTGCCGAACGGGCGCACACTGCTCGCCGACCTGAACTTGGCGGTGAATTCGGGGGAGACCCTGGTGCTGCTCGGGCGCAGCGGCTCGGGAAAAACGACGACAATGAAGCTGATCAATCGTCTGCTTGACCCGACTTCCGGCGAGGTGCGCGTCGAGGGCAAACCGACGGTGGAGTGGGACCCGATCCGGCTGCGCCGCCGCGTCGGCTATGTGATCCAGGAGATCGGCCTGTTCCCGCATCTAACCATCGAACAAAACATCGGCGTCGTGCCGCGCCTCGAAGGCTGGGAGCCGGAGAGAATCCGGACCCGGGCGCGGGAGCTGCTGGTGATGGTCGGGCTCGATCCGGATCGCTTCGCCGGCCGTCTCCCGCGAGAGTTGTCGGGCGGGCAGCGCCAGCGGGTCGGCGTGGCGCGGGCGCTGGCCGCCGATCCACCGATCATTCTGCTCGACGAGCCTTTCGGCGCCCTCGATCCGATCACCCGCCGGGAAATTCAGCGAGAATTCCGTTCTCTGCAAGCAAAACTCCACAAGACGTTGGTGTTCGTCACCCACGATATCGGGGAGGCTTTCGTACTGGCGTCCCGCATCGCGCTGCTCAAGGATGGGCAGATGATATTGCTGGGTCCACCCGCCGAGTTGCTCGCATCCAGCCATCCTGAAGCGCGCGCCTTCGCGGACTGCTTTCTCGACGCGCAATCGATCGGGAGAGCGACGTGAGCTTCGTTGACTTTTTACTCAGCAATGGTCACGAGGCACTTGAGTTGGTGCTCGAGCATTTGTTTTTGGTCGTGGTCTCCACCGGCATCGCGATCCTGATCGGCGTGCCGCTGGGAATCTTGCTGACGCGCAAGCCCGGTTTGAGCAAGCCGGTGCTCGGCTTCGCCAATATCATGCAGACGGTGCCGAGCCTGGCGCTGTTCGGCTTTCTGATCCCGCTCAACTTATACCTATTTCACGTCAAGATTGTCGGTGGCATCGGCGCGCGCACAGCCATTGTCGCGCTGGTGCTTTATTCGCTGCTGCCGATCATCAGAAATACTTTTACCGGCATCAGCGGCGTCGATCCGGCGATTCGCGAGGCAGGCAGAGGCATGGGTATGACCGACCGGCAGTTGCTTTTTCAAGTCGAGCTGCCGCTAGCGCTGGGCGTCATCATCGCCGGCGTGCGCGTCGCCACGGTCATCTGCGTCGGCACGGCGACTATCGCCGCCGCCATCGATGCCGGCGGCTTGGGGCGCTATATTTTTCGCGGTCTCAGGGCCAATGACAACGTGCTCATCCTCGCCGGCGCGGTGCCGGCGGCGCTGATCGCCCTGGCGGCCGACCTGCTGCTCGGCACCGTCGAGCGGGTGATGCGCCTCGGCGAGGCGGTCAAAGGAAAGAGAATCCTCTGGGGCGCAGTCTTCGCGTTGGTCCTGGTGGGCATGATCGGCGTCACCAATCTCTTTTCGGGGAAGGGCGCGGAGCGCGTCGCCGTGGGGTCGAAGGATTTCACCGAGCAAGTCATTCTTGGCGAACTCCTCGCTCAGGCCATCGAAACCAAGACCGCTCTGAAAGTCGAGCGCCGCTTCGATCTAGGTGGAAGCCTCGCCCACGAAGCTCTCATCGCCGGCGAAATCGATATCTACGTCGAATACACCGGGACGGCGCTGCTGGCGATTTTAAAAGGCCGGCCGTCCAGCGATCCGCAGGATGTTTTCAAGCGCGTGAAAGCGGATTATGCGAGCCGATTTAAGCTTGAATGGGCCGAACCGCTGGGGTTCAACAACACCTTCGCGATTTTGGTGCGCGGAGAAGACGCGCAAAGACTCGGCTTGAAAACCGTCAGCGACGCGGCAAAGATTTCTGCGCAATGGCGCGCCGGCTTTGGCCAGGACTTCATGTCGCGGGCGGACGGTTATCCCGGCTTTGCCAAGACTTACGGCCTTCGTTTTCAAGAGACCCGGGAGATGGATTTGTCGCTGACCTACCGCGCCTTGGCCGAGAAGCAAGTCGATCTGATCGCCGGCAATTCGACCGATGGCTTGATCAGCCGCTATCGATTGTTTCAATTGGAAGACGACCGGCATTACTTTCCGCCCTACGACGCCGTGCCGGTGGCGCGGCAGACCGCGCTGGATAAACATCCCGCGCTGCGCGGGGTGCTCAAGCAGCTTGGCGGCATTCTCACCGTCGAAGAGATGCGCAAGCTCAATTACGCAGTCGATGGCGCAAAGCGCCAGGCGAAAGACGTCGTGGGCGACTTTCTGAAGCAAAAAGGCTGGGCCGTAAACCCTGGCTCCGATCCGCAAAATCGACCTGCCCAATGATTTTCCGAGAAAGCTGAATCCGTGCAACTTTCCTCAAGAAGCGGCGCGTTTCGCGCTCTCAGTTATCCCGATTTTTTCTGGTTCTGGACTAGTTATTTCGTCTCCAATGTCGGCTCGTGGATGCAGAGTGTTGCTCAAGGTTGGTTGCTTTTCGATCTGACCTCTTCGCCGTTATATCTCGGATTGTTCAGTTCGTTGCGAATGGTTATGTTGCTGTGTTTTTTCGTCCTGGGCGGCCTGATGTCCGACCGCTGGGAGCGGCGCAAAGTGATGCTCTGTATTCAATGCACCTCGGCTCTGACGGCTCTCGGGCTGGCGCTGTTGGTATCTTTCAAAGCGATTCAGGTGTGGCATATTTTCGTGCTCGGCGCGATCACGTCGACGACATGGGCTTTCGAGCAGCCGGTGCGCCAGGCGCTGATCCCTCAGATGGTCAAGCGGGAAGACCTGGTCAACGCTCTGGCTTTGAACGCGGTGGTTTGGAACGGCGCGGGATTTCTCGGCCCCAGTCTGGTGGGATTCTCCGTTGGGCGCATCGGTATCGACGGCTGTTTTTACGTGAATGTGGTGAGTTATCTCGCCGTTATCGGCGCGTTGTTGCGCATGCACGTGCCGGGTATTTCAAAAGGCCCGCGCGCCACCGTGCTCCAAAGTCTGCTTGATGGCTTCGCGTACGTGCGCCGGGAAAAGACCATCATGACGTTTTTGCTGGTGTCGTCGATCTTCAATATTTTCGGCCGGTCGTTTATCACGTTATTGCCGGTGTTCGCCAAAGAAGTGCTGCGCATCGGGGCGTCCGGGTTAGGATTTATCGCCGCCGGTCCCGGACTGGGAACAATCATTGGCTCTTTGAGTTTGGCTACATTCGGCCGGGTTGAGGCGCAACGGAGCATCCTAGTTACCGTGCTGCTTGCTTTCTCGGCGGCGCTCTTTGGCTTCGCCGCGAGTGGCGATTCACGCGTCGCTTTTGCGTTTCTCGTTGTCGTGGGCGGTTTGGGCACGGTGTTCGAGACGTTGCTCCAAACTTCGATCCAGTTGAGAGTCGCTGAAGCATTTCGTGGGAGGGTCATGGGGTTTTACGGTCTGACGGGCGGTGGCTTGAGGGAACTCGGCGGCATGCAGGCCGGCTTCTTGGCGGAATGGACGAGTGCGCCCTTTTCGATCGAGACGGGCGCGGTGATCTTAGCCGTGGTCGGCTTCTTTTTTATTGGCGCGCGTCTGAAACGGCTCACGCCATCGTTGCATTGAACATCAGCGATGTGTTTGTCATGTTGGTGCGGAGGCCAATGACCATGGGAAAGACAGTTGTTTACTTTTGTGTCGTCGTGGGTCTAATGCTGGCGGCCGCTGCCGCGCCGGCGCAAAAACTGGAACGCGCGATTCTCGCCTTCGGCTCCAGCGGCGGCAACCTGACGCCGTTTTGGGTCGGGCGCGAGGCGGGGCTCTATCGTCAATATGGCGTCGATGCGGACGTAGTCTTCTTTCGTGGCAGCACGATCGCGATCAATGCCTTGGTGACGAAAGACGCGCAATTCGCCGGCCTGGGCGCCAGCTCGGCGGTGCTGGCAAAGCTCGGCGGCATGGATACGGTGCTGATCGCCACCGCGACGCCTGGATTGCTGTTCTATTTGATAACCAAGAAGGAGATTAAAAGCGCGAACGATCTGAAAGGCAAAAAGATCGCCGTGAGCCGGCCGGGCACCGATTCCGACCTCGCAGCCCGTGTCGCGGTCCAGCGGCTGGGGCTGGCCGAGAAGGACGTTGCCTTCGTCAGTATCGGCAGCGACACGGAACGCGTGATGGCCATGAGCCAAGGCGTCGTCGATGCAACGGTAGTCGCGGTGGCCGGTTATGTCGTGGCACAAAAATTGGGGTTCTCTTCGCTCGTGGACTTGGCCCAGGCGAACATTCCCTACGAGGCCGCCTCGCTGATCACCACGCAGACCTTGATCCGTGAGAATCCGGAACTGGTGCGCCGCTTCACGCGGGGCTTCGTCGCGGCGATTCAATATTCGCAGACCCATCGTGACGTCACGCTGAAAGTTCTCGCCAAGTACATGCGCACCGATGATAAAGACATT
>Ga0153915_10002937_pt1 | contig 15575 bp, 15 predicted proteins | sample Opewatmetagenome_2_FD_107003 | JGI IMG/M metagenome (GOLD analysis project Ga0153915, IMG submission 107003) | Freshwater wetland microbial communities from Ohio, USA - Open water 3 Core 3 Depth 3 metaG | ecosystem: Environmental > Aquatic > Freshwater > Wetlands | place: USA: Ohio, Lake Erie...
GGAGGGAGTGTTCGCCGAACCCAGCGGCGTCGCAGCGTTAGCAGGACTACAACCTCTCCTTGAAGAGGGACTGATTGATAGGTCTGACAGGATTGTTGTGCCCATCACCGGTTCAGGTTTCAAGGATCTGGGCACAGCAGACCGATTGACACCCGGCCCTCATGTCATTGGACCTGATTTGCAGGAACTGAGAGCGTTGCTCGAGAAACGGACTGAGAGTGGGTAGCTCTTGACTAGTGGCATCTACGGCAACTTGGAGGACTAGGGGACTACGACAACGAAAGACCTCCGGCTGAGGGCAAAGGAACTTGCGGCAAGATTCGGGTATCAACAGTACATGATTGAACGCTACTTGGCCCTATGGGGAGAAGCCGAAACGCTTCGATTCCTTGAGGCCTGTGAGCGCCCAATTAGGACTTCCATCAGAGTCAACACTCTAAAGACTCCCATCGATCTCCTAGTTAAACGCCTACAGTCAAAGGGTGTTGTGCTGGAGGGGGTCCCTTGGCTTGCGGAGGGGTACTATGCAGATTTCGGTTCCATTTCGCCCGGTTCTCTCTTTGAGCATATGCTGGGTTTCTATTACATACAAGGAGTGCCATCTATGACCGTCAGCAGAGTGCTCAATCCTCAGCCGGGAGAAATGGTCATGGATATCGCTGCTGCCCCAGGCGGAAAGACCACGCACATGGCACAGATGATGGAGAACTCAGGCATGATAGTCTCTATCGATGAGGACAGGGTGCGAATCAGGAGTCTTCAAGGCAATATCCTCAGATGTGGAGTGAACAACACTCTCGTCTTGAGAGGAGATGCCAGAAGGCTGGAACACCTCCCATTCCACCCGAATCGAATACTGCTTGATGCACCGTGCTCTGGAGAAGGACTCATTCCATTGGACCCAAGCAGAAAGACGAGTAGGAGTATGGCAGACATCAGGTACTGCGCCGACAGACAGCAAGATATGCTCAGCTCAGCTGCCAAGGTTCTTGCTGAAGGAGGAAGCCTTGTCTACTCCACATGCTCGATAGCCCCTGAAGAGAATGAGTTTGTCATCGATGACTTCCTCAAGAAACAACCAGAGATGAAGATTGATGACATAGCCATAGACTTCGGAAGCCAAGGCTATGTTCGACCATTCGGCATTCAGCTTGACAAATCCTTGGCGCGTGCAAGACGACTTCTCCCGCATGAGCATAAGACAGAGGGCTTCTTCATATGCAGGATGACAAAGGAGGGCTGAGTATGGGGGTGCCCAAGGCAGCCTGCACTGTCAGTCCAGACAGCAATTCTCCCCGAAGGATACAGTGCATGGAGATGAAAGGACATTGAAGCCAGAACTGGCAGACCCTCATGATTGGGATTTGGCCAAACAACAGATTGATGGCGGCTTCGGCGAGGGCGTGACAGACAAGCTTGTTGGGGGCCTGCTGCCCGTCACTCTGGAGCATGAAACATCGAGGTCATTCTACTTAGTGCCAAAGGATTGGATGGACCACTTTGAGAATGATTTCGGCCCGTTCACGCCACAATCTCTAGGGACATGGGTTGGTGACCTCTCTTCGGGCAGGTTTACATTCGCGATCTCGGTCCTAGACCGACTGGTGGGTCTAACCAAGAACCTGATTGTCGTTTCTAGAGAGGGAGCAGAAGCGTTGACATACGGCAAGAGCATCTTGAAGCACTCCGTCAAGGAAACAGGACAAGGTCTGAAGAGAGGACAGTACGTGCTTGTGATGAATGGAAACGGTGAGTGCCTCGGACTTGCAGTTATGTCTGTTGACACAGACAAGCTGCACAGGCTGAGCCCCAAGGAGCTAGTGGCGAAGAACGTGATGGACGTTGGCTGGTATATCAGACGGTTCGGCTAGACAAACATGTCAGATGATCTGTCGTCAGACTCGATGCTCTTGCGCATTTTCTCGAGCCGCTCAATCTCCTTGCTCTCTTCAAGGAGCTGGTCCACGTCAGCCTTGATGTCATAGACCTGGTTGATTCTTCCCAGCATGGTCGCTGCAGACCTTGGGTCAGGTCGTCCGCGTGTGGCATAAGTGAGAAGACCTATCGCAGGCACGTCCCGCATTTCAAGCTCTGCAAGAAGGAGGGCCAGCGGGCCTGCTACGAAGAGACCCTCCTCTAGGAGTGGTACTGACCACTTTTCCAGCATCGGTCTATATGCGGTAGTAGGAACGCACCGCATGTCCTCATTGTCTTCTTTGAAGCTTGAGTCCAGACCTCCAAGTAGGAGTATCTCTGAGAATCTGCAATCGATAATCCACTTTGCCAGCCTGTCTATCCATGACCATTGCTCAGACTGATGCGGCTGGAAACGTGGGACAAAGAAGATCATGTTCTTCTCAGCATAGGAGTATATCTCAAAAGGTAGAACGAGGCGATCATTCTCCATGGACACAAACAAGGGTAGCATGTCACTCTTGATGAAGCCCACCCGTTCGGCATTCAGCGTTCGTGTGAGATGAGCTGTGCTGAGAAAACCTACCTCGCCAAGTCCGTGAAAGCCACAGATGAACGTGGACCCGGGTTCGATTTTGAAGCCATCCTTCAGTATTATCTCAAAGACGGATTCTCTAGTTGCTACGAATGCCATCCATTCCATGCCTCGGTCATCGGGGGGCTGATACTGTAACGCCCTTCAGTTGAGTCACTCGCGGTGCTACCCCTGATACTGCTTTTATCTGTATGTCTTAGGAGCGCAATACCCGGTATGTTCTGCTCGCCTACGAGAGTTCTGTCGGCTTCGCGCCAGCATGGCAGCCAAGACTCGGCGAGGATGGAGCATCACTATCGGTCAACAGCGCTACATATGACTTCGTACATTAGAACGGCCGTTGCGTGAACAGCTGAACCTTGGTCACATCGCGTTGTACTGCCCGGGAATCCTTTGCCTTCTTGGTTTCTGGTTTCCTCTTCTTCAGAGCATCATCCATGGTCGTTCCAAGCGTGTCTTTGGAAACCAGCAGCTTCACCCTGTCACCTATTGTCGATATTACTTCTCCTGGGACTATTATGTCGACATCTTCCTTGATTCCCGCAGCTTCGAGCTTCTCCTCTATGAATCCACCTCCGACTATCAGAGAACAGGATCCATCCTTCTCGAAATGGACATCGATTGTCCGGCCTACCTTCACGCCGTCCTTGTCGACTATGTCCATTTTCTCCAGCTTGGAGAACCGGAGCTCACCCGGACCAATGGCACCCTTGTCGAGCGTCGTCTTCAGACTGTTTGCAGTCGTGTCGAGGTAGACCTTATCTCCCATCTTCTTGATGAGTGTCGCGTCAAAGACAGGGTCGCGGTCTGGTCGGACCTTGATTGACTCCAAGAACTCCTCCCATGCGGGACCTGCAAGTATGAACTGCGATAGTTTCAGTGTTCCATTGAACCCAAAGGTCATATCACCGATGTGACCGACTTTGCGACCGGTCGAGTCTACAACATCAGCCTTCTTCAGTTCCTTGCACTTGACAGACCTGGTAATCTCCATAGCAACCACTCGCGCACCACCTTGGGTGGAACCCGGATTAAATGTTTGTTGTTCAGCCGAAAGATCTCATGCCCATGCGGCACCCTGCATCGGCCACTGAGATCTGCTGAAGTGAGTTTATGACTGTTTTGCAAAAAGATAATAGGATATGATAACTTCTCATCTCCTCGCGCATCTGACCGCTTGGGGCTTAGACCAATTGAGTACTTTGAGAGAGCTCGAGCTTGAGCAAACTTCGCCGCGTCTGCTGGAGCTTCTCAGGAAACAAGGTCTTGTCAAACTGTCAGGATTTCAGACTGCTACATTGGAGAAGGGCGTGCTCAGAGGCGCAAGCCAGCTGCTTGTCACCTATGATTATGATGAGGCGTATCAGATAGCAGAGATTGCAGCTCTGAACAGGCTTCTAACTGACTACAAGGCTAGAGCGTTGGTTCTCTGTCCAAATGCACACCAGGCTGAAAAGAGATACTCCTCTTTGATACAGAAGTGCAGACGGCTTGGGGTTGAGGGAGCTGAGGCCATACGTAGGCGTACTGCCATAAGTCAGGAGTGGAAGAGCGGGCGTGTCGTGGTTGGAACCTATGGTTCCCTTGACATAGCGCTGAGAGTTCATCCTGAGTTGCTGGAAGGCCTCCAATGTATCATCATCGAGCGTCTCGACTTGATTGGGCAGCCAGGTATTGGCGCGACACTTGAAACGACGCTTGTGAATCTAATGGGTCACGGTCAAGGGACACAGTACATAGCCACATGCCCGCCTGTTGCAGATCTCAAGGACTTGAGCCTCTGGCTGCATGCAGACATTGTGGAAGACACGAAGCCCGAGGTGAAGCGTATCTTCAGCGTGAAGGCATTCAGTAGCGTGCGTGAGTCGTTGGCAGACATCACGGAGTTCGTGCATTACCGTCGCGGACAGATAGTGATACTGTGTCCTGACATAGCTTCTTGCGAGGAATTAGCAGCTCATTTGACAGGAACGTCCGGAGTGGACAGGCCCTCACCCCTTGACCTCAGATTGACACCCTCTCATCAAGATGACCTCAGGATTCTCTCAAACCAAGTGCGGGACAAGTATTCAAAATGCGAAGTGACCTCTCGCCTTGCAAGTGCTGTCCTGAGAGGTGTCGCCTTTCTGCACGAAGGAGTTTCCAGAGCCCAAAGAAGGGAAGTGTCGTCTGCATGGGAGGAGGGGCTTCTGCCGGTAGTTGTCATGCCCACAAGATTCGCGATCGCCAGTGGTATCAAGGCGACTGTGGTGTTTCTGGTCGGGGTGTTCATGAAAGATGTCAGCAAAGACGTCGTCGGAACCGAGGACCTGACTATGCTTTCTGAGTGGCAGCTTAATGACGTCTTGCAGTCAGCAGGCAGGGCAGGGGTTGACAATGAGGCTTTCGCGATTGTCGTTGTTGACAAGGAGTCAGAACGTACGCGAGTCTTGGACAAGTTCTTCACCAAAGACAGAGATGGTAATATCAGTCCGAGGCTCGGGGAAGTAGACAGCTGCATGGACGATCCCGAGAACATCCAGGACTTGGTCATCAGCCAGCTGTGTGGAAGGAGTGCAGTAACGGATGACCCGTATGCAATCATCAGCCGCACATACTGGGCAGCAACAAACCGGGCTAAGGGGATCACCCACGAATCAATGGTTTCCCTTGATGATTCTGCCGTCAGTGATATCATCTCTCTTCGTACCACTAGGTCTACGGTCAAGCGCGCCGACGAGATATCCGATTCAAGAGTGAAATTTGTGTCAGTCACTCCCTTCAAAATTGAGGGACTCATTCATAGCGGCACAAGAGAGCTATGGCACTACGTGACACTCAGGCCGGCCGAGGGAGTGTCATGTTCCTGTGAGTCTTGGAAGTATCAAGGAATAAGGAACCACAGGCTCTGCAAGCATCTAGTCAAGTTCTGTTCATTCGCACTCAAGAGTGAGGAAACCAGACCATATGCAGCATCCGTGATAGGGCAGGCTCTACGCGGTCTCCGGGTGCTTGATGATATGGAGCATGACGACCTGATCATACGCGACGGAAAGGCCGTCAGATGCACCGATCTGGGTGCCAGCGTGGCAGTTCTTGGAGTGCCCGTTCGAGACGCCAAGAAGGTGATGAAAGCAGTCGCAAGAGGGAGTGGCAGAGTGAGAGACCTTCTTGTGGGTGTGACCGTGGCTAGGACAGACCTACCAGAGGACTTGGTCAAACGGGTCATCGACTCAGTTCCGGCAGACAGCATCGAGCAGGCAATACGGAGCGAAAAAGACATGCCAGGCATAGTTGAGAACATTCTTGAGGAGCTACACTATGTGAACTCCATTCTTCTCAGGCTCTTGGCAGCGGACAAACGAAACGGATTGCACAAGGAGATCTTTCGACTGCAGAGCGAACTGACAGCTATGCTCACGGAGAGCAGCTAAGTTTTTTACTCCATGACATTGGACCGTTGATGCCCGGGAAGGCGACTGATTCTGCCTTCTCAGTGCGTGGTGGAACCCATGAAGCTTCTCGAATTTGAGGCAAAGGATATCTTTCGTGCCTTTAATCTGCCAACGCCGCTGGGAAATGTGGCTAAGACTCCTGAAGAGGCAAAGACACGCGCAAGAGAGATTGGCAAACCAGTCGCGGTCAAAGCACAAGTGTTTGCAGGAAAAAGGGGCAAAGCCGGAGGAATAAAGTTCGCCAACACTCCAGACGAAGCTGGGAACGCGGCAAGAGAGATACTAGCGATGAGAATCAATGACTTGCCCGTTGAGGCAGTACTCGTGGAGGAGAAGCTGGACATCCAACAGGAGATCTACCTTGGAATTACTGTGGATCGGACTGAACGCAAATATGTGGTCATAGGCAGCTCGGCTGGCGGCATGTCCATCGAAGAACTCGCTGTTCGGAGCCCTGAGAAGATAGTCAAGATGTACGTCGATCCCTTGCTAGGGTTTCAGACGTACGAGGCGCGCGAGATGGCCATTGCGATGGGTTTCAGGGGCAAGATGCTGAACACGCTGACGAGCATGATTCTCAGTCTGTGGAGTGTTGCAGACTCTTATGATGCTGAATTGACTGAGATTAACCCACTCATCCTCACAAAGGAAGGACGACTGCTAGCTGCGGACGCGCGACTCAACGTGGACGATAGTGCCCTGTATCGTCACAAGAAGCTGACAGACGGACTGAGAAGAGAGCCCGTCGAGCAGAACGCAAGGGAGAAGCTCGCTGCCGAACATGACATGGCCTATGTTGAACTCGATGGTGACATAGCATGCATCTGCAATGGTGCAGGATTGACCATGGCTACACTAGACGCAGTGGCCCTGCACGGAGGAAAGGCTAGCACATTCCTTGACTTAGGAGGCGGAGCAGATGCTGAGCGAGTCAAGAAAGGTATCGAGATTGCGCTGATGTATCCAAAGGTCAAGGCAGTCCTCGTCAATATCATGGGTGGTATAACCAGATGCGATGAGGTCGCCAAGGGCATAGTCGCTGCCCGCGAAGAAAAGGGACTCAGCATTCCCACAGTCATAAGGATGGTTGGTACCAATGAGGAGCAGGGGCAGGAGATACTCAGCAAGGCTGGCATTCCATTCCTGAAGACCATGGAGGAGGCTGCTGAGCGTGTCGTCCAATTGACAAAGGAGGTATCGTAGATGGCGGTCTTGGTAGATAAGAAGACAAGAGTGATAGTGCAGGGCATCACTGGTTCGCAGGGGACATTCCATACTGCCTCAATGCTGAAGTATGGGACGAAGGTTGTTGCGGGTACGTCGCCGGGCAAGGGCGGGACCGATGTGAATGGTGTTCCCGTGTACGACACAGTCAGAGAAGCCAAGCGAGAACATGATGCAACAGCCTCAATAATATTCATCCCGGCCGCCTACGCGGCTGACGCCGCCCTTGAGGCCATATCAGAGGGCCTCAATCCTGTGGTAGTGATCACGGAACACCTCCCCGTGAAGGATGAAATCAGGGTCATCCATGTGGCAGCCCAGAAGGGTATCACCATCATCGGCCCCAATACGCCCGGGATAATCACTCCAATCGTGAAACAGAAGGTTGGAATAATGCCCGGTCATGTGTTCTCTCCCGGCAATGTAGGGCTCATGTCACGTAGTGGAACACTGACTTACGAGATCGCCGCCGGAATGACGCTAGCCGGGATCGGAATCTCGACGGCAATTGGGCTGGGTGGAGACCCGTGTGTCGGGCTGACACCCACAGAGGGTCTAAAGCTGTTCAGGAACGACAAGGCAACAAGAGCAGTCGTCCTCGTGGGCGAGATTGGCGGAGACGCAGAAGAACGTGCGGCTTCATTCGTTTCAAAGGGGTTTGACCTGCCAGTGGTGGCTTTCATTGCAGGGAGGACAGCGCCTCCCGGGAAGAGGATGGGTCATGCAGGAGCCATCATCAGTGGAAGTACGGGAACGGCAGAAGCGAAGATTAAGGCGTTGAAGGATGCAGGTGTCGCCGTTGCAGAGAGGCCCAGTCAAGTCGCCGAGCTACTCAGAAAGGCCTTGAAGTAGTGCTGTGTTTGGAGCATAACTTTTAAAACACAACCACGCTCCGAAGCCTGAGCGGGCTCACGGGAAACCCTAGTCCGTCAAGCACTTAATGAGGACCTTGACATGCCCATATCTGACATCGAGAAGCGCAGGCTGGCTCAGCACTATTTGCTGTACAAGTCTGTGTGCCGCTACTGCGGTGCAACCAACCCCCTCAAGGCCAAGAAGTGCAGGAAGTGCAAGTCGGACGACCTCAGGCCCAAGAGGCGTGGGAAGAAATAGTTTCCCTGTGATGCGTGGAACTAAACCATGCAATAGGAAGCACTATCTATCCTTTTGCAGTTTCCAGCATTCTGACACTGAAACTCCAATACATGTCTGCCCATGGACGTTGGCCTTGCATTTGTCATACTTGTCTATACGATCATGACTTGGGTCGCCGTGTATTGCGGTCATGGCAAACGTCCGCATGGCGTTATCTAGCCATTGACACCACCTGCTCCCGAGAGCCAGCGTCATGCATCAATGTCTTGAGTCCAAGGTTCGGGATGGAAGATTAGAGGCGGAACGGGGACGGAGATGTGCCAAGTCGATGGCAGACTATCACGAACCCACATCGAACGAGAAGCTTGCCCATGACATCTGCGATGGAAACCCTAGGTTTCAAGTGGGAAGACATGGATCGTGTGTCAAAGAGATACCCCACTCAAGATCCCTCATCACCCCGCCATCATTCTTAAATACACAGCAGACAGACCTGCGGGCCAAGGGCAGGTGATCTAGTCCGGTTATGATACCGCCTTCACACGGCGGATGGCAGCTGCCTGCGATGCGTCTGCCCGCCTATGTCGGGGGTTCGAGAACAGCGCAGGACCACCCTGTGCGTAGAAAATCCCCTCCTGCCCACCATTGATTCTTCTTGGTTGTTCGGCCATACAACGGATGATAGAGGACGCGGATTCGCCCAGCACATGGCATTGCGCTCATCTGACTACGTTGGAGTGCTTGTTGACAACTCTAATGGGGCGAAGTTTCTGTCCTGTTTCTGAATCACTCCTAAAGCAACTGACAGCATTGCAGGTCAGCCACAATGTGCTGGGTTTCAGGCGTGTGTATGAGTCTAGCATCACATTCCGACATTCTTATAATGTGAATGCCATGGGAAACTCTGAAAGGGAGGAGCGAGCCGAGTCGCTCCTAGTCACGGCTCAGAAGAATGCAATCAGAGGCCTACAAATGCCAAGACAGATAACTGATGTGGCGAAGTTCCTTGAGATGACTGAGAGCGCAACCGAGTGTCGCGTGAAGAGGAGCAGTGATCAGGTCAAGCTTAAGCTCCGAACGGGAAGATACCTATACACACTGATTGTTGAGCCCCAGCAGGCCGAAACTATCCTCCAGCAGGTGAAGTGCCAAGTCGTTGAGGCAAAGCCCAAGGCAGAAGAGTAGTGTCTACTAGAACTGAATCGATTCATTCAGCTGAGGTACATGTGCCTGTCTGCCGATGTCATTCAGTTTCTTAGCCAGTGCATCGCATGAGTCAGGTTCGCCATGGACACAGTAGAACTGTGGGTCACCAGGTATCTTTTCGAGAACGTCCATCAGTCCTGCGGAGTCCGAGTGACTGCTCAAGTGATGAAATCTGACATCTGCTGCAACGTCGTATGTTCTGTTGCCCACTGTCATCTTCTTCTTCGCAAGCAGTTCTGCACCGGGAGTCCCGGGTATCTGGAAGCTTACCAAGACTATTGAGCTCTTGCTGTCATCATACAGCATTTTGAAGTACATATGAGAGGGGCCACCCTTGAGCATCCCTGCGGGTGATATGATCACACCGCCATTCTTGACTGCACGTAGGCGGTCCTTGTCACTGACTATACTCTCTGTTCTCTTGAGCGCCCTCTCAAATGACTGGGGTGACGCTATATATCCGGGATGCTTGGCTACGACCTCGTTCACCATTCTGGCCAGTCCGTCTACATAGACCGTGTACTTCTGAGGCAGGTTACATTTTTCGAATATGCACATGATCTCTTGGCTACGTCCTACAGCGAACGCAGGAATGAGAACAGTTCCTCCGCGCTCTAGGGCTTCGAGGACCGACTGGATGAACTCGGCCTCAATCTCCTCTCTCTTTGCATTGAGTCGCTGAGAATACGTACTCTCGGTCACGACTATGTCATGCTTTGGCAGGTTCTTCCTTGCGCCGGCGTTCAGCTGCGTTTCGATGGAGTTGAAGTCACCTGTGAAGAGAATTCTCTTGCCATTTGCTCTAACCGAAACCATTGCGCTACCAGGGATGTGACCCGCATTGAAGAGTGTGAGCTCAAACTCTCGACCCAGAGGGATTGTTTCCTCATATGATGTTGATTGACACCGACGATGAACAAGGGCTATGTCCTTGTGAGCAAAAGGAAGCCGGGCCTTGGCTATCTGAAACATGTCTTCGACGAGTAGAGTGCTCAGGTCACGCGTGGCTGGAGTACAGAACAGTGACACGTCATTCCGCGAGAGGATCAGTGGTATTCCACCAGAGTGATCTAGATGCGCATGAGTAAGAGCGACTCCCTGAAGCCCAGTCGCTGAAATACGGTCTGGAAACACGGGGTTGTCAACAAACTTGACACCTTGATCCACCAGAACGCTCTCCCCGTGTTCCTCTAGACAGAAAGCCGAACGTCCTATTTCTCTGCAAGAGCCAAGAAAGGTCAGTTTCGCCATCGCGTAGAACTTCCACATCAGGGCCAGACCTATTGAAGAAAAGCCTTGCTGAAGGGCAGCCTTACTGTCGGAGAAAGACGTGAAGGTAGTGATAGGCGCTTGTCTGAGCAATCACATACGACAGGACTGTCAAATGGAACATGCGTTATTGTGCATGATTTCTGCCCTCTGCTGAACCCTTAACCCCCAGAGAATCGGACTTGGAAATGTCCTTGGTCTGCAGATGGCATAATTCTCGTGTTTGCCACAATGATAATCGAAACCAATATTAGAGGCACTTGGCTTAGCGCCTATGCCTGAACGAGTGACAGCTGGTGGAGATGCTTCGGGTGGCAGAGGAGAAGTTAGAAAGCAGGTCAGTTACCAAAGGCAAGCCCGAATCAACCATACTGGTTGGCGCGAAAAACGTCATGAGCTACGTCTTGGCCTGCGTCACCCTCTTCAACAAAGGAGCATCAGAGGTTGTGATTAAGGCAAGAGGACGATTGATCAGCAGAGCTGTGGACGTCGCAGAGATAACGCGCCACAGGTTCATCCCCGATCTTCACGTCAAGACTATCCTGATTGGGACTACTGCCGTTCAAACAGACAAGGGTAGCGACCTGAACGTATCCACGATAGACATAACTCTCGCTCGATAATCCTGTATGCTTTGATGTACAATCTCGCTCGGAGCTCGGCCACCGCTAGCGCTCTAGAGGCGAGGGATTGCGTGGATGCGTCTGCCGGTTTGTGTATTCGATGTTGAGTCTGATATGCTCTGCCCCAGTTGTCAAGAGAAGCTGGACAAGGGTGAGATCACACAGTTCGATGTAGACTTCTGCAAATGGCTCTTGGAACGTCAGAAACAGTTCCCAGCCATCGGGGACCTCAGTCTTTTGCGGGCGCTGCGTGTGGCAGACAGACTCGTCCTGATTGTCAAGAAGAAGGGGAGAGACCTTCTACTGTCTGAGAAGGAACTCATGGACGAGATGGGCAAGGCATTTGGAAGAGTCCTCATAATCGAGGGCCCACTAAGCCTGCGCAGCGTAGTAAAAGAACTGATACATCCCGCGGTCGAGCTTGGCGTCAACAGTCTCTTCCTGCCCGACAGAACAAGAGAGAACATAGTCGTACTCCGATCGGAAGACAAGTCTAGGATTCCATACTCTCTTGAAGAGCTCAGACTAATCGCGTCAGCAGCAGTCGGAGAGTCGGTACTTTTCCAGTATCAGGAGGAAACCAAGAAGACAGAGGAGAAACCATCCGATGTTTTCGAGGAAAGGATGAAGAGCTTCACGCAGAAGCAGCCGAAACGCTAGATTAAGTCCCTGGGATCACCCTTCATCAGCTCGCGGAGAAAGACAGTGGCATATGAGCCCTTTCTGAGGCTGAACTGTAGTCTGAGACTGTTTTCTGTGCATTCTGCACAGAGATTCGAAGGCTCCATCGAAACAAGATGAAGACCACCGGGCGAGTCCAGCGCTCTCGACTCTGGGTTCCTGAAGTCGACAAGAGCCACACCCTCTGCACTTAGTATACTTCTGAGGTAGTCTGATTGCCTTGATGGTGGCAGCTTTGTGGAGTATCCGGGTACCGGCGCTGCGAGACCATAGCGACCTGAACGTACCATTGTCCGCCGTTCCTCAAGAGTCCTCTCAGTTGTATACAGCCATGAGTCTCGTCCTGAGTGCGTCTCGTCCAGCTGGATTATGAAATCCCCAATCTCCGGCTGGTCTATTGAGGAACCGGACCTCACGCGCTCACTAAGGAGTCGATTGAACAGGTAGCTCTGATATGAATGGACCAGAAGCGTAAGAATGCGTGGCGGAATTCTGGTCATTGCTTTCTGGTAGTCGCCCGGGTGTTTGATGAGATGTTGTATGACGCTTCGTTCATATCTTGCGCCGGTAGAGACCCGATCAAGCATGCTCTCCGTGATCTCTGTGTCTGGACTCGACCCTTCACCTACGTTGGTGGGCGTATCTTCTTCAGAGATGCTTGCTGCTGCGACTATCCGTCGGACCGCGCTTTCGTAGTCCCTCTTTATGAGCGCCTTTCCAGCCAAGAGTGTGGAGGGCTGGGTCACACCGAAACGTTGTATGCCGAAGTAGTTCAATATCGAGCGCCCCTTGAACGACTCTACCATCTCACACCCTGCGTTGCAGTCAACTGTCATGTTCTTCAACAACAGAGTGAAACGATTGCCCCACAGGTCGCCCACTTGTACAGGACGCCGAACATACTCCAAATCTCTCAGCACGATTCTTGAGAGGCGAAGACCACCTAGTGCTACAGACGCCTGTCTTGACACTGACATCGCTTGCACTGTCATGGCGCGCTTATCCTTCAGACCAGCGTAGGTGACCAAGTATCGCGGGATTTTCAGAGCAGCGGAAATGATGCCCGCGGCGTCAAGCGTGGAGAGCCCCATCTTTTGAAGTGTGAACTTGACGTACTTGGAGCGTTCACCTGTCACGGAAGCAGCCAGTTGTGCTTCTGAAACTGGTTCACTGGACCAGTCCCCTAATGATAGGACGGACCCTTCGGGTGTTATCTCTTCAACGATGAAGTCTTCAAACCTCTCTCTGAGTCTTCCTCCGAGTCCGGGCGAATCGGTGCAATAGAACTCCATACCCACCCGCTGTTCGAGTGGATGTGCAGGTAGCATTCGGAGTCCCTCACAACAGTTTCAGACTGCCAGTCACCTTGTCAACTTCGACCGCAGGTCCGGGACCTATCCCCAACACTGTTATCGTGCCAGGCGGGAGCTCGGTCATCCCAGCATCACGGATCAGAGCGTTTGGAAGCCTGTTGGCAACGGCCACTCGTCTCAGCTCAAGAAGCTCACTCTCGGATCCGACCTTGACAGCCACCTTCTTCTGTCCCTCGTCCATCCATGCTTTCCATATTTCATGACGGATCATTCTTGCCCGTTCCGCAGCACTCACAGCACCATGTGCCACCTGCACTGCAATCTTGCCCCTGCTCATGTCAAGGTCGGTTCGCACTGCAATGACTTGCTTGTATTTGAACGATCTCTGATCTATGCTGGCCGCCATCCGGTAGTCACAGGCCAGTCTGGTGAAACGACAGATAAAAAGGTGGCAGTTCACTCGTCTAGACGGATGAAGACTCTCGACCACGATGCAGTTGTGATTGGCGCCGGGCCAGCAGGGTTGCTGACAGCATGGACGATTGCAGCTCGACGGCATGACGTGGCTGTGCTCGAGGAACACCCAAAGGTAGGCGAGCCCGACCACTGTGCTGGGCTTCTCAGTCTGTCGGGGCTCAAGATACTAGGACTGGAACCTCCACAACAGGTAATTCAGAACACTGTACGCGCAGCGAGAATCTATGCGCCATCTGGCCGGTCGCTCTTGGTTGAGCGTGGCCGTCATGAGGCAGTCGTCGTCGACAGGCGCAAGTTTGATGCGTGGCTTGCCGAACGAGCGGTGCAGGCACACGCATCTGTTATCACAGGAGTCAAGGTGCGCGCCTTGAAGACTCATGATGGGTCTGTTGTTGGAGTGGAAACACTCGAAGACGGTGCGGTGGTACAGAGAAAGGCAATCGTGACTATCGACGCAGAGGGGGTGCAGGGTAGGCTTTCAGGGTCGGTAGGACTGCCAATGATTCATAGGACCAGCAAATACCCTGCATATCAGTACGAGGTTCAGGGAGCCGATGTTGATGATGATCTAGTCGAAATGTACTATGGCAGACAAACAGCACCTGGTTTCTTCGCTTGGATTATCCCATTGGGCGACGGCCGAGCAAGAGTCGGCCTTGCATCTGACTTCAAGTCGAAGCCCCGACTGGAGGCAGTCATGCGACATCATCCCATTATCAGTGGAAAGCTGGTGAAGGCATCTGTGCTGCGGGGAATCGGTGGAACAGTCCTCGTCGGTTTACCCGTTAAGAAGACGTTCATGTCCGGTCTTGTCGTTGTTGGAGACGCAGCTGGAATGGTAAAAGCAACCACCGGGGGAGGTGTAGTATTTGGGGGCATCAGTGGCAAGATTGCAGGCAAGACAGCCGCGCTTGCTGTTTCCGAGAGGGACGCTTCTGCACGTTCTCTGGGACGTTATGAAACCAGCTGGCGCTCTCTTCTACTGGGACAAATGAGAGCGATGTATCTCGCTCAACGGGCGATATCTTCTTTCTCGGACCGGGGACTAGACTCACTAGTAAAGAATGCGGACGAACTGAGCCTGACTGACACTGTGAAGAGAGAGGGAGACATGGACATGCAGGGTACAACTATCGCGGGTCTCTTGGCCAACCCTCGCACGATGATCGCTTTGCTAAGTGCCGCACGATACATCAGCCCCAGGTTCTAGAAGAACATCTTTATGTGGTCAGCCCGGGCTGCTGTCCAAAAAGGAGCGTATCCATTTGGGAAACACGGACAAGAGAAACCTCTTGGATATTGCCGAACAGATGCTGAGCAAGTATCCTCTATGTGACCAGTGTCTTGGACGTCAGTTTGCATGGCTCAGCACCGACACATCAAATCGGGAGAGAGGACGCTCCATCAAACTGCTTCTCTCTATGCAGGCGGACGAGCAGATCAAGTCGGGCGATAGAGAGGGGGGGTTGAAGATTCTTACCGAACTTGCTGGTAATGGATCATTTGGCCCGGCGGGAACACTCATCAAGAAGAATGGCATAGACCCACCTTCAACCAAAGGCTGTCATCTGTGCTCATTAGAAGAGAGAAGTGTCTTTGGAAGAACATCAGAGATCGCTGAGAGGATCATAGAATCAACCAAGAATATTGAGTTCGCCACTTTCTTGATTGGTTGTATTCCAGTGCCCACTCTTGCGGAACGCGAAGAAGAGCTCAGAGCGCTTTTCAGCCTTCTTCGAGGTGA
>Ga0153915_10002938_pt1 | contig 15575 bp, 13 predicted proteins | sample Opewatmetagenome_2_FD_107003 | JGI IMG/M metagenome (GOLD analysis project Ga0153915, IMG submission 107003) | Freshwater wetland microbial communities from Ohio, USA - Open water 3 Core 3 Depth 3 metaG | ecosystem: Environmental > Aquatic > Freshwater > Wetlands | place: USA: Ohio, Lake Erie...
AGGTAATTTAGGAAGCCAAAAACAAGGAGAACGTGAAGCCACCAGAACAGAGAGAACCACGCCTCGATTCGATTCTGTGGGGCTGGGCTGAACGCCAAAGAGAGAGATGTTGAGATAATCCGGAATTCAGTGCCGGCTCCCTCCCTCGATGCAATCCGGCTGGCATTCTGACCGAACATGGTGAGCATAATGAATAGGATGAGCAGCAGGATAATTGTCGCATCGACAGCTGAGACATGATCGCCCTCCAGGCGTTTCGGTCGAAGAATGTATCGACGGTAGAGAGCAAAGAGGACGGCGACGACCACGATGAGTCCGAAGAGGTCCTCAAGAAAAAGCAGAGGCCCATAGAGAGGACCGAGAAAGGCGAATGACGATCCCGGAACAATACCTTCATAGATCGACTCCACGACTGCCGCAAGCAAAACAACGAACCCCCAGAAAATGAAGGAGTGCATCAGTCCGGCGATTGGCTCGCGCAAGAGCTTGCTTTGCCCCAACGCCACCAACAACACATTCCTTAGCCGTCTCCAACCGTGATCCGTCCGCTTCTCTGACTTCCCAAGTCGAAGATAGAGAGCCAATCGGCGGACATTGAAGGCGAAACCGAGGACAGCAACGACGAGGACAACCAAGAAGATGATATTCGGAGCGGTCAAGAGCTGCTTTCTTTGTGCCTTGAGGTCAATCTCCGATGAGCTGGACGACAATCACCCGCTCGCGCGGGCGATCATCAAAATCAATGAGGACGACTTGCTGCCATGTGCCGAGGAGCAACCCCCCGTTGTTGAATGGTATAGTCAACGAAGGCCCCAAAAGCGACGCACGGACGTGTGCATATCCGTTGTTGTCTCCCCAGGTGGCATCGTGATGATAACTCTTTCCTGCCGGAGCGATTTTCTCGAAGGCTTCAGGCAAGTCTTTCACAAGGCCTGGTTCATATTCGACTGTTGTGACACCAGCGGTTGACCCGGAAACAAACACCGTAGCATTGCCGGTCTGGAGCTTGTGCTTCGTCAACAACCCGGAAACGGCGCCTGTAATGTCGATGACATCCGTGTGACCTTTGGTCGAAACCCGGATCTTTTCTGAAATAGCTTTCATTGGCTACAACATCCCTCCTTCGAAGACTCAAGCCTTTCGTTGAAACTCGCCAAGGTGGAACGCGGCGAGGAGCTTCTTGTCCTTGATATAGAAGAGTTGGGACCCTTTGAGGAAAAAGGAATCAGGCGTGGGCGCAGAAGCATTCTCGTTCAGTACCTCAGAATGGAGCAGCCGATTCTTATTCGTGTTGACGACCTTGAAGACGTTGTTCAGAGCTGGCTGATCGGAAGAAGAGGAACCGGCTCGTTCATGGTAATTGAAAAACAATAGGCCCGCATGATGAATGTACTCGATGCTTCCGACCAGTTTCCTGAAATCACAGTGCGATTGGATTGAATTCTTTAGTTCGTTCTCGTGCTCGACTCCAGACTCATAGATCTCTGGAAACACAAGGTCCTGTCGGCTAGGGCCTAATCGTCTCTGGGCCGTTTCAAAACCTTCATCATCTTCCGAGAACTCTCTTCCAATCTCTCCGGTGACAGGATTTAGCTCGTAGAGGACTCTTTTCTCAAACGAGCTTCTCACAGCGAAGAATTTTTCGCCGGCGACAAAGAGAGGCTCAAGCTCGTCATTCCTCCAGAGAATTTTCCCCGACTCAAGGTCAACTGCAATGATCTTCTTGTGTTGGGGGAGATCGGGTTTGATGTACTCGTGGAGGTAGACGATGCCATCATAAAACGCCTCAATGCCGATCCACCATCGTTCCTCAAACGCAACTCCTTTCCACAGCACCTTTCCACTCACTTCATCCAAGCAGAAGAAAGTCACCTCTTTCTTCCCCTCATCCCGATCCTCACCGACAATTCTCCCGGATTCGGAAAAGAGAATTCTCCAGAGTTGACCCCCAGCCTCGAACTGCCACTCAGGCCTGATTCTCCCGTTCCTGAATCGCGAGAAGAGTCTCATGCTTCACACTCACTCAAGCAAACGCCAAAGTAAGGTTTTTGACCCTAATAAACAAGGCAAGAGGAATAACAAGTGGACAAAGGAGTGCAGGAAGAGTGGGCCCGCTAACCACCGAAGTAGTCACGCAGAAGGGGCTTCACTCGCTCCAAGGCTCTGGCTCTGTGACTGATTCCATTCTTCAACCAAGAAGACATCTCAGCATACGTCTCATCGTGACCAACAGGTTGGAAGATCGGATCGTAGCCGAATCCACTTGACCCACGCGGTGCCTCGATGATCATCCCCTCCGTCACTCCCTCAATGGTCTGCTCGCCATTCTTGGTGACGAAGGCAATCACGCAGCGAAACTGCGCGTTGCGTCGCCGCGGAGGTACGCCCTTCAACTCGTTCAGGAGTTTTCTGTTATTATCAGCATAGGACGCCTGTGGACCAGCGTACCGTGCCGAGAGCACTCCGGGGCGTTTCGCAAGATAGAAGACCTCAAGTCCAGAATCGTCTGCAAGGGTTGGTAGCTTTGTTGCCTGGAAAACGGTACGAGCTTTCTTGAGCGCATTCTCTTCGAGAGTGCTGCCGTCCTCGTGAAGAGGAGGAATAGTTGGAAAGTCCGTAGCGGTGAGAATTTCAAGACCCGGATCTTCCATTATCGCCTTAATCTCTTGAATCTTGTGCGGATTGTGAGTTGCGAGAACGAGCTGCTTCATGCAAGATTTTTCGGAAAGGAACTGTAGTAGAAATTAATCAAGCTCTGAATCGTTGCAAGGAGATTGAGGACAAGGAAGATCGGATCGAAATTCAGAACGGCGTAGACCGTGAGGCTAATGCTCCCGATTGTGTAGAGCGAGAGGAAAGGCTTCCCAATATCACATCGTTTCTCCCTGATTGTCTTCGCGGTTTGGGGAATCCATGCACCCGCGATACAGAGAAGCCCAAGAATTCCAACAAGATTCATGGTCATAGCGTGCTACTTAAGTAGCGTCTCCAATGCTTTGTCGATGCTTTCAACCCCGATGATCTCTATCTCTCCGTTTGCCTTGAGACCACGGAGGTTGTTCTTCGGGATGATGATTCGCTTGAATCCTAATTTCTTTGCCTCAAGGACGCGCTTCTCGATCTGACTGATAGTACGGATTTCCCCACCAAGTCCAATCTCACCGACAGCAACTGACTGTGAGTCAGTGGGGACATCGCGGAGACTCGAAGCGATTGACACGGCAATCCCGAGGTCGACGGCAGGTTCTTCAATCCTGACGCCGCCGGCCACATTCACAAAGACATCGTAGTTCCCGAGATGGAGACCAACGCGCTTTTCCAAAACTGCAAGGAGGAGGCTGAGTCTTCGATAATCGAATCCTGTAGACGTTCGCTGAGCCACTCCGTAAGTCGTCGGCGTTACAAGAGCCTGCACCTCGAGGAGGATAGGACGAGTCCCTTCCATGCTTGCGACGACGGTGGAGCCGGAAGTCCCGTAGGTTCTCTCAGAGAGAAAGACCTCGGACGGGTTTTTCACTTCGCACAGCCCTGTGTCATGCATCTCAAAAATGCCAATCTCGTTAGTCGATCCGAAGCGATTCTTCGCCGCGCGCAGGATTCGGTACGAGTAGTGTCGTTCGCCTTCGAACTGAAGGACCGTATCCACCATGTGCTCGATGACTCGTGGACCAGCAATTACCCCTTCCTTTGTCACATGACCAACGATGAACACAGAGATTCCTTTTGTCTTTGCAGCTCTCATCAGAAGTGCCGTTGATTCTCGCACCTGGCTGACTGTCCCCGGGGCACTCTCAAGCTCAGGACGATACATCGTCTGGATGGAGTCAACGACAACAAAGTCCGGATCCCCCTGACTGATGACGTCGTTGATCAACTCCATGTTCGTCTCGGACAGAAGGAGGAGATTCTTCGACGCCGGGAATCGCAACCGCTCGGATCGGAGCTTGATCTGCCTTACCGACTCTTCGCCAGTGACATAGAGGACGACATAGTCACGGAGGTTCGCGGCAACCTGCATCATCAGTGTGGACTTTCCAACCCCCGGGTCACCCCCAAGAAGACACACTGAACCGAGCACAACACCCCCGCCAAGAACGCGGTCGAACTCCTCGAGGCCGGTTTTGATTCGTTCGTTGTCAGTGCTATCGACTTCAGGAAGTGGCACAGGCACAGCAGGCTCAGCAAGCTTGCTCGCCTTGCGCCGTGCCGTCACGCGTGAGACGATCTCTTCTGTGAAGGTATTCCACTCACTGCAATTTGGGCATTTCCCAATCCAGCGAGGCGACTCGGCTCCGCAGTTCTGGCAGACATATTTCGAATGGACTTTTGCCACGAGGTTTTCTTTCGAACTGTCCGAATATACTGAAGATATCATTCTCTATCAAGGTTTTCTGGCCTGGATGATCGCCACTCCCGGTGCACGAAGCCATTTCACAGTGCATTCAACGAAACCCGCTTCACGACTCCATTCTTGAACCTCGCTTGCTGTGTATGAATTCCCACCTATTTCGTTAAACAGATTAAGACCCACAACAGCTGAGATGAGCCTTGAGAGAGAACCATCCTTTTTCCCATCCCGAAGTTGATCCATGATGGCGATCTTGCCTCCCTGGTTCAGGGCGGCGCTGGCTTTTTTCATGAGCAAGACATTCTCTTGCGGCTTCAATCCATGGATGATATTGAATGCAAGGACGACATCGTACCTGTTCCCAAGGCTATCCGTCATGAAGTCTCCAGCATGATGAATCACCCGACTTGACATTCCGAGATCCTTAGTGATCCTCCGTCCAACTTCTACCACCTTTTCCAGATCGATGACGTCCGCTTTCAAAACCGGGTGGGATCTGCAAAACTCCACTGCGTAAAGACCGTGTGACCCGCCGATGTCGAGAAGTCTACGTGCTGATTCTGGGATCTGGACAACTCTCATGACCTCTGGCATGAGAAGGCGAGCCAGATCCATCATCCCATACGTGTAGGTTTCCCAATCGTTCTCATCAAAGTACTCGAAGTAAGGCTTTTCTGGTTCGCCTTGCTCCACGGTGCGTCCGAGGTATTCCCAACGCGAGAAGAGCCTCTCGAAATAGAGCACAAGGTTTCCAAGGTATCGAGGTGATGCTTTGGTGAGCCAATATTCCGCGAGCTTCGTGTTCCGAAAGCGATCTCCTTTCTTCACTACATAGCCTCCCGCTTCCACCACCCGTAAGAGAATGTCTGCACCGCGGGCACTCATTCCAGTCATCGCGGCGAGCTCAGAGACTGAACGCGCTGAACCATGTAAGGCATCGAACACGCCAAAGGAGTTGCACACCATAAGCGCTCGGCCCAAAAGAACGCTCGCGAACGCATCCAGAATCGGAACGGGCTGCTTGTTCAGCCGGGAGAAAGCTCTCTCCTTCATATTCAGGTGCAATGGCATAGAACCTCCATAAACAACGATGTCGGGCGGCAACCCGACATCGCAACTTCACCAGTCATGTTCATAATGATACGTCAGCTCACCGACATGGCTAGGTCTCGCACAGCATTTTTTCCCATTCCCTCTGGGTCATGGTTGAGCGCCACTTTAAGTCTCCGGACGACCTTCTGCTTGTTCATTTCTCCCTCCGGGAATATGAATGAGTGAATGATCTTCGAAGAAACTCACGGAAGAGAACGCACGGAGCGAGAGCCTGACCTCAGAACTCCTGAGCAGCCTCATCTTGCTTCGGCGCACTGAAAACCCTTCCCACGGTTCATCACCGTGGGTGTGAATGGCCAGGAGAACCCTACTTGCTCAGCTCAGGCTGTCCGATCTTCTCGAGGAGTTCGCTCTGGACGTAACCGACAGTCTCAGAGAGGGCATTGATGAACTTCTCGAAGTCCTCTTTGTAAAGGAAGAGCTTGTGCTTCTCGTACTCCTCCTCACCGATGCGTTTGCTCTCAGTAATTGTAATGTAGAAATCTTTCTCCGACTTCGTCGCCTTCACATCGAAGAAGTAAGTGCGCTTCCCAGCACGAACCCTGCGCGTAAAGATCTCCTCTTTGTAGCTGTTTTCCAAGGGTAGGTCCTCCTTCGGAACGCTTCCGTTCTTACGAGAAATGAGTAAGAGTGTGAGACTGATAGAACGACACTACGCTGCTTATGTGTGAAAGTCTTTCACTTCCTTAATACTGCAACTTTCGCTTTCGTCAACTGCTCACCCTCGGCAGAGAATGCGATGATGAGGTACACGCCGCTCGGGACAAGAAGCCCTGCGCTGTCGTGTCCATCCCAAAAGGCAATTCTCCCCCCCGGCGAAGAAAATTCGCGAACGAGCCTGCCATCGACCGTGAGAATCTTTATGTTTGCATCACGCACCAAGCCGTCAATCTGAAGGTCCCTTGTGCTCGGGAGATAAAACGGATTCGGGGATACTGAAAGGTCACCGAAATTCTCCACCGGGGCCACTGCAGTCGTCACTAGACTCGACAGACCCTTTCCTGTCCCGAAGTATGCAATCCCGTGTGGTCCGTCGAAGGCAACAGCACGCACATCATTGTCGATCAGCTTTCCCCCGGTATTCTCCACAGTATATTGAGCGAGAAGTGCCGTGCCGTCTGATGAGAGCACGAAGACGCCGTCTTTTGTTCCCACCCATTTGTTCCCTATGGGATCAATTGCCAAGTCATTGATGTACTCTTGATACGCAATGAACACGCGTCGGATAGCATTTTGTGCCTTCGGACTCCTCGGGTTTACGATGACGTTCAACCCGGTGTTCGTCCCCACCCAAACCTCACCGTCTCGATCGACGAGGAGTCGTGTGATGGTATTGCTGGTCAAGCCATCATCAGCGGTGACGATTCCCCAAACATCGTCGTTGGTATTTGTAAGCGTTTCACCATCATTTAGATAAAGGAGACCCGGTTGAGGGCCAGAAACAACGGGATCTCCGGAGACAATCCATTTCGTATTGAAGAGATCAATCGCCATCGAGGTGAGAAGGGTCGCGTCACGGTTCAATCCATTCTGCATGAAAAACCAATTCGAGTCGGACCTCAGGATGGCAATCACGTTTCGATTGGCTGCGCTCCTCACAGTCATCCAAGTGTTCCCACGCAGATCTGGCGCGACATCCCCGATCACGACAAAATTCGTGTCCTCCGGGATCCCCGTGATGCCTGCTGTCGCCTTATTGAAGACGCTTATACCCCCCTTCCCATCGAGCCGAGCCACACCTCTCCCCCACGAGCTGATCCACTTGGAGTTGTTCTGGCCCAAGGACACTCGATAGTAATCGTTCGTCCCCAGCTCGGGATTCGTGCCCAGATTATAATTTACCCACTGCTTTCCGGGCGGTGCGGAAGCGTCGAATTTGTAGAACCCGTCGCCATTGTTTGCTCCAGATGCCGCGAATAGCACACCGCTCGAATCCACCTTCAGACCGACAAAAGAGTTCGATGCAGGTCCGTTGGGAGACTTGAACGACCAACTAGAACCTTTGAGGAATGCGAGTCCATACTCCTCAACACCAAGTGCAACATTCCCCGATTGGTCCCCCAGGAGAGCGTTTATGGCAGCTGGCAGTGTTTCTCCAATCTTCGTGGTTATCCCATCCTGCCCCAAGGAGTACAGTTCGTTTCCAGCAGCGATGCAAAGTCTATCCGAGACCCGTACCAGATGTGTTATCTGTCTGGAAGCAAGTGGAGCCACACCTTCCCAGCCAGGATTCCCGAATCTCGACAAGCCAGCGTCAGTGCCTGCATAAATTGTTCCGTTGAAAAACACCACCGCATTGACACCATTTGAAGGCAGCCCGTCTGCAGTTGTGTAAGTTGTCCAGGCAGATGGTGCTGAGAGGTTCGGACTGTTCCTGTCTGCAGAAGCCAGACCGGAGGCAGTTGCCGCCCAGAATCTTCCGTTCGCACTGACAAAAGCATTTGTCCGTATGGAGGATGGAAACGAGCCGAACTTCGCATAGGTCTCTTTGAATTCAAACCGACTTACGAGAAACAGACTTACGCCGAACTCCGAGCTGACGAAGATGGAATCCCCGATCTGATAGAATCCTGTTATTCCTTTCAGAGTCTTATCAGAGAGAAGGACGTCGACGATGTGCCGCCATCTTTCAGACTGCGGATCGTAGACATCAATGGCGCCATTTGAAGCTCCTGCCCAAACCTCGCCTGAGTTGTCCACGAGAACAGCCGTGAGGTCGTTGTCAGTCAGACCCTCTGAATTGGTGAACGTAGTAAACGAACTGTCAGTAGGATTGAAGAGGAACAAGCCACCATGTGTAGCTGCCCACAAGGCGTTTCCAGTCCCAGCAACGCTGACGACACCCTTCATGTTTGTGTAGTTCTTCCATTGCCCAACATCAGCCGACACAGACGAATAGGCCATGCAAAGCATCAACTCAGTCCACACGATTCCCAAGCTCGCACGAGCAAAATAGTTTAGCCTCATGGAATTCCCTTGGTCCTCCAGATGGGCACTCTCATCGCTTCGTCTTCTTTCTTCTCCCGAGGTTATTTATCAAGTTCGCCATCTCGATTGCAGTGAGTGCCGCATCCCATCCTTTGTTCCCAGCCTTTCCACCAGCGCGATCCAACGCCTGCTTCGGGGTGTCCGTCGTCAGGACACCGAAAGCAATCGGCACACCAGTGGCGTAGGCAACCTGTCCAATGCCTCGTGCCGCTTCTGCCGCAATGTATTCAAAGTGTGGGGTCTCACCACGAATGACGCAGCCAAGGCAGATGAGTGCATCGTATTTCCCACTCTGAGCAAGGTGGTTCGCAACTTGAGGAAGCTCGAAGGATCCAGGGCAGGAGACGCTCTCAACAGCGCTTTCAGTGACTCCATGCGCTTTCAAACACTCGAGAGCTCCTTTGTGCAGTCTCTCAGTCACGTTTTCGTTGAACTGACTGACGATAATCCCAAACTTCAGTCCTTTTGTAGAGATCCCCCCTTTCACTGTTTTCAACTTCGTCGAACCTCGACGCTGAGACAACCGCACGCCATTAACTCCACCTGGTTTTCAGTAGGAGAGTCCTCTGGTTAGAAGAGACGCTCCTTCATCTCTTGGACCCAGGCCGTCGGCACGTTATAGGAGCCGAGGGCGCCGTCATCGTTCCTCTTTCCGCCGTGAAAGTCCGATCCACCACTTTCAAGAAGGAAGTACTGATTCACAATGTCGTGGTAGTGTCGAACTTTCTCAGGCGTGTGAGAAGGATGGACCACTTCGATTCCATCGAGTCCGCTCTTGATCAAACGCTGAAGAACCATCTCCGTGGTGTATTTCCCTGGGTGTGCGAGGAAGGAAAGGCCTCCAGCGGAAGCGATGAGGGTAATCGTTTCTTCCGGTGAGAGAGAATGCTTTTTCTCATACGCCGGCCCACCGTAGCCGATGTACTTGGAAAACGCTTCCACGTATGATCCGGTGAGCCCTTCATCAAAGAGGGCGTTTGCAATATGGGGACGACCCACAGCCCCCGAGCCAGCCTTCTCCAACACAGTATCGAGCTTGAGAGGGATATTGATGTTATTCAACTTCTCCACGATCCGCTCTGCACGCTTCAAGCGCTCACCTCGAGAGAAGGCAAGATGCTCCAAGAGGGTCTTGTTACTGAAATCGATGAAGTAGCCGAGGATATGGATTTCCCGGCCATCAATCGCCGAACTCAGCTCGACGCCGGGAACAACTTCGACGCCAAGTCCCTTGCCGACCTCGATGCTCTCCTCAATTGCATTCACGCTGTCGTGGTCTGTGATTCCGAGAATCTCAAGCCCCGTTTCGCGGGCCTTCTGGATCAATTCGGAAGGTGAAAGAAAGCCATCTGAATGTGACGTGTGGGTATGAAGATCGGCCTTATTGTCTAGTTTGTTTTCGCCGGAGTTCGAGTACTCCGCACTGGATTTCATTGGTCGGTAGTGATCTGACCCTTTGTTGACTGTGAAGTTAGAACGCTTCGCATCTCTGAGACTCGACAACCCATTGTAACAGCACAGCGTGAGTCTCGGTTGTGACAATAGACTCTTGGGAGTTGGGTAATTTCGTGGGACCTCTCGTTCTGCAACCGCTCTTCCCCTCAGTCAGGAAGGAACATCGTGTGGAGCCCTGCAGACCACGAATCAAACCGGCGTTCAGTCAGCAGCCCATCAATGTACCTCAACCAATGCGTGGCAAAATATAAACAGGGCTTGTGTGAAAGTCAAGAAAATACTTCGTGCTCGGCATGAGGAGACGGCCCAGGGAGGATCACTTACTTCACTGATGCCTGTTTGAAGGCGAAAATGGAGCGATCTTCCGCTGCCACGATGAGATGCTTTCGCCAGATGATGGGTGACGTCTTGACGCGGCCCTTGACGTCGTATTCCCACTTGAGTGCGCCGGTGAAGGTGTCGAGTGCGTAGAGTTTCTTGTCAAGTGAACCAAAATAAACATAGCTCCCGGAGACCACAGGAGAAGAGTTGATGATGCTGGTTGCAGAGAACCTCCAGGCAACAGACCCATCATGCATCCGCAGTGCGTAAAGTGTCCCATCCGTCGCCCCGAAGATCACAAGCTCTTCGGAGAATGCTGGTGTATCGTAGATCTTTCCACCAGCAAGGTACTTCCAGGCAAGGTTTCCGTCTTTGAGATTAAGAGAATAGAAAGTGTTGTCTAATGAGCCAAAGAACACATGCCCGCGAAACACCGATGGGGTAGCATAGATGCTCCTGCCCGTTTTGAATTTCCACGAAGCCTTCCCGGTCTCAAGGTCGACGGCGTACAGATTTCCATCGTCACACCCGAAGACAATCGTTTTCCCGTCTGTAGCAGGAGAGGAGTGAATAGAATGTTTGGTTTCGAAACGCCAAATCTCAGTTCCACTCGCTTTGTCGAGGCAATACAAAATCCCATCTAGCGTCGTGACAAACAGGCGATCACCAAACCGGAGCGGCGAGGATTCGATGCCGCCGAGCTCTCTCACCCAGCGAACAACGCCCTCGCGGTAGTCGTATGAAACGAGAGTGCGCTCGCCGCTTGCGGACCCAGCAATCAACGCGATGCCGTCGATGAGCGGCGCACCCGTAACCGCCGACTCGACGGTGAGAACACCTGCTCGATGACCCGTCTCAACATTCACAACATGGATTTCGCCTGAGAGCGTGCCGACGAAGACAAAGCTATCAGCCGCGACAGGTGAGCCCGAGCCAAATCCAGCCGAGGCATCATATTCCCAAGCGAGCTCAAGTGGAGGTGTAAGAACAACAAAGCTTTGGTTCGTATGCCCTGCGTTGCCTCCGAACTCGATCCAATCGTCCTCATGGACTCCTATCGGATGCTGCAACTGAAGTGTGCCGCAGCCCGCAATTATGAAGGAAAGAAGAATGAGGGAATGAACGAACTGATATGATCTCACGTAATCAGAAATCCCATCCGAAGAAGAATTGGGTGAATATTCCCCTTTGTAAGTGGCTGAAGTTGTCCTCGATCCGCTTACCCAGATCATACCGGAGGACAAGGACACCCCCGAGATTCCATCGCAACCCGAATCCGATGCTGCCGAGCGTCTCCTTGTAGACTTCGTCCCACACGCTCCCTGCATCGAAGAAGAGCGCGCCTCTGAGGGAGCCAAGACCGATCCCCCCGAATGGAAATTTTATCCCCAATTGGTCTATGAAAGGAAACCTCAACTCGGCGCTAGTAAGCCAGAGCTTCTTCCCACGAAGCGACCATCTCGGGTACCCACGGAGATCCCAACTCCCTCCCATGAAGAACCGACGAGCCTCCTGCCCTTCGTTATAGAAAATCTGGCCGCGCACTGCAAGAGCAGTACGTTGGCTCAGCCGGAAATATCTCCGCAAATCGGCGATCAATGTGTAGTAATTGACATTCGAGTATTGCACATCAGTCGTGTACGCAAGGGTGAGGATGAATCGATCCCCATCAATCGGTCCACTTGCCCCCCACAGCGAGTTGTCATGAACGAAGGAGAGAGAGTTGGAAAAAAGGAGTGCCTTTCGAGAGGTGACAACTTCCTTGTCAGAGTGGCTCAAACTTGTGGTCGCTTCAATTCGGTAAAACTTAGAGAAAGGATAGCTCAGCGCAAAATACCCACCGAAGACACGCTCGGTGAAGAATAAGTCAGGATCTGTCAAATCGTACCGCCTGCCCGAGAAATGAAAGATCCCGTAAGCATAGTTCAACCGCTGGCCCAGTGAAATCCTCGAGATCGCAATGTTAAAGCTCTGGAGAATCTCATCTTTTGATTGCGCAGTGTTGTAGACGAGGAAGTAGTACTGATCGTTCCCGAGAAGATCACTCAGAGCCAGTTCCGCTCCGCCATAGGTGCCGAACACCGGGTCGGTTGCAACCTGACTCTGCGCGACGTCGAGCGTGTAATCACGAACATACTTCAACTCATTTACCTCCGACATACCTTCGATCTTCGCTGTGGACCACTGGCTCTCTCGAGGTAGACTATCGACCCGATGAACGATGAGCGAGCTATCAAAACGAGCCTGGACCGAGTCGATCATCCGAATCTGAAAGCTGAACTTCTCGAAGGCGGTGAAGATGAGCCCGCCCTTGTCAGTCCATCGAGGGTCAAAAGCAGCGGTCGTGAAGTTCGTGAGCTTGCGCATCTCGAACGGTCTTGGCACCTTGTAGGTCGCCGACGTGTCGCTGAAGTCAATCAGCCAGATGTTTTGAGCTCCGTCGATATCAGAAGTAAAAGCAATCCAATGTCCGTCGGGTGACCAGCTCGGCGAGTGGTAGTCTTCATCACCAACCGTCAAAAAGTCAACCTTCTCGGATTTCACATCGTAAAGAAAGAGGTTATACTTGCCTTTGGCACCAAAGCTCGTCCTGTCTGAACTGAAGGCTATCTTGTCACCGGCGGGCGACCATGAGGGATCGCGGTCATCGTAGTAGTCGTTCGTGAGCCTCTGGAGTGATTTTGTCTCCGGGTTGAAGATATAGAGATCATCATATCCGGACATGTCGATCGCCGAAAAGGCGATCCGTTTTCCATCTGGCGACCACGAGGGAGACCCTATTGAGACGATTCCAGGCGGATGAAGGGTCTCCACGATCTTGTCATCGTTGACGCTATAGAGGTGGAGCACGTCGTTCTCCCCACTCTTCGTCACGAACGCCAGCATGCCATCCTTTGAGATGTCGATCTTGCTCTGGAAGAAGTGGAAGGCTTCGAACTCGTCAGACTTCTCCCCCTCGATCACTGTGACAGGTTTCGCATCGCGATTTCCAAGCTCCTTCCGGTAAATGCTCGTGTAGCCCGTGAGATTCCCGATGAAAAACACCTCGGCTTTTCCGTCATGCCGGTAGAACACCGGTTTCGAATTGAATCCTTCAACGACCACCGGCTGCGAGACGACGCTCGGCTGATCGAAGTTTCCGAGAAGAGGGTAGTATCTCTTTTTTAGTGAATAAACCCATTCCTGATCTAACTCCCGATACTCCTTTCCGAACGTCATCTTCATCACATCACGGAATGAGCCGAACTTCCAGAAGTTCTCCATGATGAGAAGGATCTTGTCTTCTCCGTATGTCTGCGCAAGGAATTGAAGAAAGCTTTGCCCCTCCTTATACATGAGGAAACTCCCGTAGATGCTTTCGATGTCAAGGATGGGGACAAGATACTCACTCAGGACCGCATCGCGAAGGAGCATCTCGGCCTGGGCGTCCCATTCTGTGGACCAATACTCTGCCAAGCCTTCCGTGAACCACAGCGGCGGGATCCGGTCTTGAGAGATTCTGTGATCAAGTAGAACGCGGTTGACCTTTGTCTGCATGAAGACATGCACAAGCTCGTGCTGAATCACATGCTTGAACTGAGAAATCGAGCCGTCGAATGGGATTACAACACGGCCCTTGAGGAACTCGAAGAACCCGCCAACTCCTTCGGGAATGAACCCAGGTGTGACGTTCGTTTGCTCGAAGTGGAGATGGGAGCTGTAGAAGATCAGCGGGATGCGATTCACCACGTTGATGTTGAACTTATCCTGAAGCAGCCGGTAGCTCGCTTCGGCGAATGATGCACCGCGTTCCGTGAGGTCTTTCATCTCCGGGTAGTAGTAGATGTCGAAGTGCTCGGTCTTCAGAACGTGCCAGTCAAAGGCCGTGTACTGGACTTTGTTCTGACCGAAGTAGTAGAACTGCGCAGAGGCAATGTCAATGAAGAAGAGGAAGAAATATGGAAGGATCCACCGCCGCATTACCCTCACCCTTTCTTCACACCTTGGCCAGTTCCGATTTCAAATAATCGATGACCTTCACTGGCGTGGGGTCAACTCCATTAAGGACTGCAAGATAGTAACTCACCCAATCACCAAGGTAGATCAGAGAGAACATTCGCGCAAGGAGGGTTGCCCCTCCGCTCTTGACCTCAATGATGTGCGGGGAATACTTAGCGACGATCTTCTTTGTCAGATCGAGTCGCACCCGGACCCGAGGGTGTTCACCAGCGTCGCGTAGAATCACGACGGCAATTTCCTTCATGAGCTTCTTCAAGACTTTCCAGCCGACCAACTCATTATGATTCATTTCTGGAAGCACATTTCCATAGGCAAGCACCTTTGCATTCTCGGCAAGCTGCGTTCGCCAGCGGAGATTCACGGAGTCAAGGTGTTCGGTCGTCGAATAGATGACAGGCAATCTCCCTTTCAATACCCGGGCGATGCTCAGCGCATCGTTCGAGGCGGATGCGAGTTTACCATAAAGCAAGGCCTTTTTCTTCAAGAGTCCTACTGTCTCGTGTAAATCACGACGCCTGCCCCTGATCAGACCATTCCGGATCAGCGTAACAAGAATCGGGAAGAAAGAGTATCCAAGAGCAGCACGCGGTGGAAAGCCTCCCGGGATTTTAATCAGAGCATTCTTGTGCTGCCTGGCAATCTTCTCGGTCGCACCATTGGAAGAGATGCAAAGTACATGAGCGCCTCGCTTGAGCGCATCGCGGTGTGCAGCAATGGTCTCCTCCGTGTTCCCCGAGTAGCTCGAGACGATGACCAGGTTTCTTTTTGAAACAAACTGCGGCAGAAAATAGTGTCGATTGACCACAATTGGGATGCTGACCTCATCCGCCAGGTACGAGCGCAGAAGATCACCACCGATGGCCGAGCCCCCCAAGCCAGTAATGACTATTGAGGACACATTGGAAAGGTCTAGCGAGGGACTGGACTTCTGGCCTATTTCAATCGCCTCCTCGATTTGCTCCGGAAACCGGAGGAGACGCTCTCGCATGTCGGACACATCAATGCGGCGAATCGCTGCCTCGTTCAGTTCAACGTTACGGTTCCGGGTGTGCATGAGGCCATCCTTTGGGATTATACGAACATCAGATCGATTCTCAGCTAGCCCAATGGGATCTCTGGGAACTTCTCCTTGATCACCCCTCGGACATACTGCTCGACCTCTTCTTCAGTGCTGAATCTCAGGGCCTTTTCCGCTATTCGTCTCGCTTCCTTATACTTGATCGAGCGGATAATCTTCTTGATTTCCGGTAGAACGGCGGGGACCACACTGAACTCATCCAAACCAAGACCGACGAGGAGAATCACAGCGAGCGGGTCACCAGCCATCTCACCACACATCCCAACCCAAACT
>Ga0153915_10002939_pt1 | contig 15575 bp, 10 predicted proteins | sample Opewatmetagenome_2_FD_107003 | JGI IMG/M metagenome (GOLD analysis project Ga0153915, IMG submission 107003) | Freshwater wetland microbial communities from Ohio, USA - Open water 3 Core 3 Depth 3 metaG | ecosystem: Environmental > Aquatic > Freshwater > Wetlands | place: USA: Ohio, Lake Erie...
ACTTTATCGCTGGAATTATCCTTTATCGCTTCAGAATCAAGTATCCCGGCCTGGCCGAAGAGTAATGCCTCAACCTGTACCGGATTTCCTGAGTGCTTTTCAAGAAATTTATAAGGTAACGATTTTGACAGCAGGCTGAATGGCATCCCATTTACCTTGAAACCAAAGTTCCTCGCAAGCTGCCTGTAAATTGTCTCTTTCCAGTTCCCTTTTGTCTCAGTAAAATTGGCAATAATATCTTCGGATTTAACCTGCATTCTCTCAGCCAGTATCCTGTCTAACCACAGGTTTAAAATAAGCCTGTCTATATTGCGGATAGATTTCCCGCAAGGGATCCACTCCGTATTCCTGAGTATTGCAGAATAGTTGTCATATATGCTCAAAGGAAACTGCATCTCAGCTGTCGGGATACTGCATCCCTCATAATAAGGCACTTCTGTATCATGATGATATACAATATGCAGAATTATATTCTGGTAATTCATATCATGATGATGGCCGTGCATGAACCAATCGGATGTTTTAAAGTGAACTTCTACATTGCCTGCCCAAAGTGTATTGTTAATTCGGACCTTCGCATTAAAAAAATCAGGCCCTGAATCATGATTGTGCTGTCCCACATCAAGAACTTCAACATCTTCACCGGTAACAAGGCACATCGGAAGCCTGAAAAGGCGGTTCTTCCAGATATACTGGAGAAAATCTTCTGTGATGGTCATGTTATTTAATTTTGGAAAATTAAGTTCAGCTCAGAAATATTTCAGTTTTGAAATACTTCAGTTCTGACATGATTCTGTTCTGAAATACTTTCTACTATACTTAATACCTGAAGTACCATAATATCGGTTGGTATTTTTGAACTTTTTTCCTGATGTGAGGTTAAAAAGTTAATGGAAAAAAGCATTCAATTTTTATCTGCCTCAACAATCTTTGAAGCGGAGACAGTTCAGGATAAAAAATTGTTATTGACAGGCTGAATAGGGAAGGTGAAAAAATTACAGAAGATTATGGTCCATCAATATTCCTATCATTTCCTTCTGAAGTTCTAAGGATTTTTGATATGCAGTTTGTGCAAAATTTTCTGTGCTATCAGCAAAAATTATTGACCTTGAGGAATTGACAATTATTCCACATTCAGAATTGATCCCATAATGTGAAACTTCTTTAAGGTTGCCGCCCTGGGTTCCTACGCCTGGAATCAGCAGAAAATGATTGGGAGCGTGTTTTCTTATCCGGCTGAACATTTCAGGCTGTGTTGCGCCGGTCACGAACATGATATTATCCTGCGTTCCCCAGGATATACCCGTTTTAATTACAGTTTCAAAAAGCAATTCATCATGTGCCTGAAGTCTTCTGAACTGATAATCTTCTGCACCTTTATTGGAAGTCACGGCAAGAATGATTGCCCATTTGTCAGGCCTCTGCAGGAAAGGATGGACAGAGTCATGGCCCATATAGGGAGAGACAGTGACAGCATCGAAACCGAGGTTATCCATGAAAGTTCTCGCATACAATTCAGCGGAATTGCCAATATCGCACCGTTTAGCATCAGCGATTATGAAAATATTATTATTGACTGACCGAATAAAATTTACAGTATCCTTCATGTCTTGCCAGCCCTGTGAACCACGCGCTTCATAGAAGGCAGTATTCAATTTATATGCGATAGCAAGCTGATGTGTGGCAAGTATTATTGCCTCGTTAAAATCGTATTGGGGCTTTTCATTTGACTGAAGAAACCTTGGCAGTTTCTCAAATTCAGAATCCAGTCCGATGCATAAAAAGGATTTTTTTGACCTTACCTGGCTGAATAATCCGTCTGAATTCATTGATTGATATTTTAAACCAGTTCGCTTGCTTTTAACCGTTCTGCATTCTCAGCCATCTGGAGCTGGTTGATTATTTCCTGAAGATTACCGTTTAAAATGGAAGACAGGTTGTACATAGTAAGGTTGATCCTGTGGTCTGTCATCCTCCCCTGCGGATAATTATAAGTCCTGATTTTTGCCGACCGATCACCAGTCGAAACCATAGTCCGCCTTTTCTGGGTTATTTCTTCCAGGTATTTTTGATATTCAAGATTATACAGTCGCGTCCGGAGTTCTGACAATGCCTTTTCATAGTTTTTAAGCTGTGATTTTTCATCCTGGCATACGACCACCACACCTGTCGGGATATGGGTCAGGCGAATTGCCGAATATGTTGTATTGACTGACTGTCCTCCTGGACCTGATGAACAGAATGTGTCTTTCCTGACATCCTCCATTTTAAGCTGAATATCAAATTCATCCGCTTCGGGCAGGACTGCCACCGTGGCTGCGGAGGTATGTACCCTTCCCTGCGTTTCGGTAACTGGTACCCGCTGGACCCTGTGGACTCCGGATTCATATTTAAGTATCCCATAGACGCCCTGACCTTTCACATAGATGATGATCTCCTTATATCCGCCAACGGTCCCTTCAGTATAGCTTGTAATTTCAGTTTTCCAGCCCATGGATTCGCAGTACTTCTGGTACATCCTATAAAGGTCTCCTGCGAACAAGCTGGCCTCATCGCCGCCGGTACCAGCTCTTATTTCCAGTATTGCATTTTTATCATCCTGGGGATCTGAAGGCAGCAGTAAAAATTTAATTTCTTCCTCCAGCGGGGCTAATTTACCATTCATTTCCTCCAGCTCGCTCTTTGCCATCTCCTTAAGTTCCTGATCCTTTTCGGTGGCAAGAATATCTTTTGCCGAATCAATATTGCTGAGCAGATTTTTATATCTCTTGTAGGCATCAATTATCGGCTCAAGTTCTTTATATTCCTTGTTAAGGCGAATATATCTCTGCATATCTTTTATGATATCAGGCTCATTGATCAGACGACCAACTTCCTCAAACCGCATCTTTACACCCTCAAGTTTGTCAAGTATCAGGCTCTCACTCATATTCCCTATTTTTTAGCAGTCTGCAAAGTTACAAAAAATAAGTAAACAGGGGCTGTGTAAAAATTCAATAATGAATTTTTACACAACCCCTGTTTGGGAAAAAAGATAAAGATAATTATTATAAAACCACTCCTTTATTTCTTCTTTTCAGGCCATTTTAGTTCTGCACCCATTTGCTTATATGCATCCCATTCATTCCAGTAATTGCCTTCGACAATGATTTTGCCATCCTTTATTTTTTCAGTTGCGTGATACATAAGCTTGATATTCTTACTGGTTTTCAGATCATAAAAGGATAAGTTTGCCCATAAAAGAACCCAGTCACCAGCCAGATCTCCTTCTTTGACAGTTTGAGCCATGATAGCAAAAATATCAGCCTTTATCGAATCTGCTCCTTCAAACCAGGCAGTCATACCTGTGACCAGATCCTGATATCCTGTCAATTCATTGAAATTAGGCCCTACAATAGCGACAGAATCCGAATAAAATCCTTTTACTGCCTCAATATTATTATTTTCAATTGCTTTGTAAAGATTTTTGACCAAAGCAATATTTACACTGTCTTTCACTTTCTGAGCTGTATCAACAGGAGGTTTTACCTGGTTACAGCTTGCAAAGAAAAGAATTACACAAACGAGAAGAGATAAGTTTTTCATGGTTTAGGTTGTTAAGGGTTATAAATCAAAGATAATTAATTGAGGGAAAATGGAATCGGGAAACTAAAACTAAATTAGCATGGAGCTAAGAGCTGAGAGCAGGGGGTAAAGTGCAGAGAGCAAAGAAAGAAGAGATAGATTTGGTATCACTAAAATAGAATAAAAAATAATAATAACAACAATATTTTCCAACCTTCTGTACATCGGAACTTCCGTACCAAAGCACTACAGCACTACTGCACTATTTAACGATTGAAGCCCTATTGTATCGCCAATGAAGATTATTCCCTGCTATACTGAAATTCCCCGAATTCAGATCTTATGGTAAGCTGTTTTTTTTCTGATGATTCGACCTTCCCGATAATTCTTGCATCGATATCGAAATCCCTTGAAATGCTGATAATTTCATCAGCATGTGATGGGTCTGCATATATTTCAAACCTGTGACCCATATTGAAGACCTGGTACATTTCCTTCCATGGTGTATCTGACTGGCTGTGAATAAGTTCAAAAACAGGGGGCAGTGGAAACAGGTTGTCTTTAATAACATGAGCCCTTTTTATGAAGTTCAGGACTTTTGTCTGTCCGCCGCCGCTGCAATGAATCATCCCATGTATCCATTCCCTGTGTTTTTTAAGGACGCGCTTTATGACAGGTGCATAAGTCCGGGTAGGCGAAAGAATAAGTTTGCCCGCTGTGAGGCCAGTTGATGAGATCATGTCTGTTAGTCCTACATTTCCGCAATAAATCAGTGATTCATCAATATTATTGTCATAACTTTCAGGATACCTGACTGATAGTATTTTTGAAAAGACATCATGGCGCGCAGAGGTAAGTCCATTACTGCCAATCCCGCTATTATATTCACTTTCATACTTTGCTTTTCCAAATGATGCAAGTCCTACGATAACGTCTCCTGCCCTGATCCTGTTTTCAATAATATCTTCTCTCTTTATCCTGCAGGAAACGGTTGAATCAACAATAATTGTCCGCACAAGATCTCCTACATCAGCAGTTTCTCCTCCTGCAAATAAAGTATTGATCCCGTACTCACCAAGCATTTCAAGAAATTCAACTGTTCCGGCAATAATTTCCGAAATAATTTCCCCGGGTATTTTTAGTTTGTTCCTTCCGATAGTTGAAGAAACAAGAAAATTATCAGTAGCGCCCACACAGATAAGGTCATCCGTATTCATGACAAGTGCATCGCGTGCAATTCCTCTCCATACTGACATATCCCCGGTTTCTCTCCAGTAAACATAGGCAAGTGAAGATTTAGTACCGGCGCCGTCAGCATGCATTATTAAACAATGATCTTCGCTTCCAGAGAAAATATCCGGGATTATTTTGCAGAATGCATCAGGAAACAATCCTTTATCAAGCTTTACAATTGCTTTATGAACATCCTCCTTGGAGGCTGATACGCCTCTCTGGCTGTATCTGTATTCGGGTTTCACTTCTGAGCTGGGATATAATCGGTCCTTAATACTTTGAATTCAGTCCGGCGGTTAAACTGATGCGCTATTTCCTGCTGTTCAACATTGGGCAGGGAGTTTATATAAGTTTCTGTCAGTGTGACACCGACTTTCAGGAATGGATATTGTTCATTCATGCGCTTTGTAACCACCTTCGGCTGTGATTCACCGTAACCCTTTGCCGACAACCGGACAGGATCTATCCCTTTCTGAATCAGGTAGTCAACAACTGACTGAGCGCGTTTTTGCGAAAGAATTATATTGTCCTGATCGCTACCCCTTGAGTCGGTATGCGACATAAGTTCAATTGTGACAGTTGGGTTATCATTCAGAGTCTCTATCAACTGGTCAAGTGAAACCATTGCTTCCGGACGAAGTTCCCATCTGGCAAAATCATAAAAAACACTGCTGTTTGAAAGTTCAATTGTTTCGGCAATATTCGAAAGATAAATAACCACATTTATATCCTGACTTTTATCAAGCCCTTTCGTAGTCTCCCGTTCTTTTCCGTTGAGATACCCTGTTTTTGCAGCAACAAAAACATAATCGGTATTTGGCTTTAAGGAGAATTTGAACGCACCCTGTTCATCGCTTGTCGCTTCGAGTGTAATGCCATCACTGCCTATTGACTTAATTGATGCCCCGGTAAGCAACATATCTGTCTTATCATCCCTGACTTCACCATTTACGTTGAATTTAAGAGGCGGTAATACGAATGAATATATATCATCATTGCCACGTCCTTTCCTTGAAGAGCTGAAATATCCGCGTTCAGTCTCTTTCTCAAATACGATTCCGAAATCATCAGCTGATGAATTGATGGGATATTTCATATTTTCTATCTTCCAGCTGCCATCTTCATTCTTTTTAGCCATATAAATATCAAGTCCGCCCAGGCCAATCCTTCCGTTTGAGGAAAAATAAAATGTGCCATCAGGGTGAAGATAGGGGAACATTTCATCATCAACGGTATTGATTTCAGGCCCCATGTTTTCAGGTTTGCTCCAATCATCTCCTTCGTTGGACCTTGTAACTTTCCAAATATCCTTGCCTCCAATGCCCCCGGCCATATCCGAGACAAAATAAAGTGTAAGCTCATCCTCTGAAATAGCGGGATGCGCAACCACAACGCTGTCCTCGGCAATTTTTAATGCCTCAGCTTTCGACCAGGTTTCCCCGCTGGATGTTGCTGAATAGATCTGGCAGCCATAATTCTTATTCTTGTTCACTATGCAGCGGGTAAAATACATTCTCGAAAAATCCTGGTTCAGCACTGGAGTGCCATCCTCAAATTCAGAATTAATGTTATCATCAAGCGGCACGGGAACACTCCATTTTCCTTTCCTGTCCATTCTTGACTGGAAAATATCCGAAAAATTTTCAGAAGTAGCTCCATGGATATCGTTTCCTATTGCCTCATCCCTGGATGAGGTGAAATATATCAGCGTATAATCCGCTGAGCCCCAACAGGGACTGAAATCTTTTTCCTTGGAATTGAAAAACTTTGCATTCTCTACAATATATGGAGTCGGATTATTTATCCAATCAAGCGAAAGTTCACAGCTTTCAATACCCTCCTGGCCCCTTGGATCATCCGGAACCAGTTCTTTATATTTTTTATATTGTTCAAGGGCATCTTCATATTCTTCATTCATCCTTAATGCATCAGCATATCTGAGATAGATAATAGGATTCGGGTATTCTTTCTGTATTGCCTGCTTATATCTTATTTCGGCTTTATCAGGTTCGTCAATTATTCTGTAGCATTCAGCAATCATATAAATAATTTCCCTCTTGGCATCTTTGTCTGAAACCTTATTATAGGCATCTTTAAACAGGTCAGCAGCTACAGAATATTCCCCGGCCTCGAATGCAGCCCTGGCTTTGGCTGTTTTGTCTTTCTTCTGTGCATCCACTCCTGCCGGGATAAGCAGCATAGTTATCAAAACAAATATAAATGCCTGATATTTCATGATTTTTAAATTTTCAAATGTAAAAATAATGAATTTACCGGTTTCGGAAGCTATCAAAAATATACTAACGGTAAAAGCGGGGAAAAAGTCTACAAGTCCTCAAGTCTTCAAGTCCACAAGTTTACAAGTTCTCGAGTCAACAAGTCTACGAGTACTATAATACTCAAGTCTGAAACTACTCAATTTTAAGATTGAAGATTAGGATATAAGTGGTCCTAATATGGTCTTCAGATATTATAAGGTGCCAGGAAGTAAGCAATAATGTCGATTGACAAGTTTTCTTACTTAAAGACTTGTGGACTTGAAGACCGCCCATTGCGCCAAACCCATGCATACTTGTGGACTTGAAGACTTAAAGACCAACTATTCACTGAAACCTTCTTTATATCAATAACTCAGATCATTACAACTACCTTGTAAATAGAAGTTCCCTGTATTTCGGCAATGGCCAGATTTCGTTATCAACTATTAGTTCAAGTTTATCGATATGGTACCTGATATCATCAAGGTATGGAAAAACTTTCGCATTGTATACAATTGCCTTTTTTGCGATATCTTCAATCTTATTAGCTTTTTTCCTTTCCTCAACCATATCGTAAACCTTCTTATCTATGTTGGCAATATGGTAAGATATTTCCTTAACCATTTCAATCCTGCTTGCTGCCATTTTTTCGAACTCCTCGTCACTGAGAATATCTTTAAGGTTCCTTATGTTCTCTGACAGTTCGCTCTGGTAGCGAATGGCCGTAGGAATAATATGATTTATTGCAATATCGCCGAGCACCCTGGCTTCAATCTGCACTTTTTTAGTAAATGTCTCAAGTTTTACTTCAGTCCTGGCTTCAAGCTCTCTCTTATTAAGTACCCCTGTATCTGCGAACAATTTCTCAGATTTTTCTGTAAGATAATAATGCAGCGTTTCCGGAACACTTGAAAGGTCTTTCAATCCCCTGCGCCCAGCCTCTTTAATCCATTCCGTGCTGTAGTTATTACCTTCAAATCGGACTGGTTTGGAATGGATGATATATTTTCTGAGCACCTGAAAGATAGCTTCATCCTTTTTGGTTTTTTTACGCATAAGGTCGGAAACTTCCTTTTTAAACTGGATCAGCTGGTCAGCAACCGCTGCATTTAATGCAATGAGCGGGCCTGCAACATTAGCAGATGCACCTACTGCTCTGAATTCAAACCTGTTGCCCGTAAAAGCAAATGGCGATGTCCGGTTACGGTCTGTATTATCAAGCAATATCCTGGGAATTTTACCGATATTAAGCTTGAACTCAGTTTTCTGGGCCGGTGTCATTTTACGGTCCGGGATATTATGTTCAATCATATCCAGCATTTCAGATACAGTATCACCGAGGAATACCGAAATAATCGCCGGAGGGGCTTCATTGGCACCCAGACGGTATGCATTGCCAATTGATGCAATGCTGGCACGCAGCAATCCTTCATGATCATATACCGCCTTAATCGTATTTACGAGAAAGCTCAGGAACATCAGGTTAGTCCTGGGTGTTTTCCCGGGAGCCAGCAGGTTAATGCCAGTATCTGTTGCCAGTGACCAGTTACTGTGTTTCCCTGATCCATTAATTCCCTTAAATGGTTTCTCATGAAAGATTACACGGAAATTGTGTTTCTGGGCAATTCTTTTCATGACATCCATAACGAGCAGATTATGATCTACTGCGAGATTTGCTTCCTCATATATAGGAGCACATTCGAACTGGTTAGGTGCTACTTCATTATGCCTCGTCTTTATGGGAATACCGAGTTCATAGGCTTCAATTTCAAAATCCTTCATGAAGTTTGATACTCTCTCCGGAATAGAACCGAAGTAGTGGTCTTCCAGCTGCTGGTCACGAGCTGCCGCATGCCCCATCAGTGTCCTGCTGGTCAGTGTAAGATCAGGCCGGGCATGAAAAAGAGCCTTATCAACCAGGAAATATTCCTGTTCCCAGCCAAGAGTGGAAATAACATGGGATACCCTGCGGTCAAAAAATATACAGACATCCGTAGCCGCTTTATCAAGTGACTGCAGTGATCGGAGCAATGGTGTTTTATAATCTAGGGCCTCACCAGTATAAGAAATAAAAACTGTCGGGATGCAAAGAGTATTACCTACAATAAAGGCAGGTGATGTAGGATCCCAGGCAGTATAGCCGCGGGCTTCAAATGTATTGCGAATTCCTCCACTCGGGAAACTTGATGCATCTGGTTCCTGCTGGACCAGCTTGCTGCCCGAAAAACTTTCAATCACTCCGTTGTTTGATGATATATCTATAAATGCATCATGCTTTTCTGCTGTCGCATCCGTCAGAGGATGAAACCAGTGTGTATAATGAGTCACACCTCTTTCTGTAGCCCATGCTTTCATCCCCGCCGCGACTTCATCAGCCATCTTCCTGTCAATCCTTGTGCCTTTCTGGATAGCAATCTCAACACTTCTGAATGCCTCATTCGTCATGTATTTCTGCATTTTTGCCAGATCAAAAACATTAATTCCGAAATAATCAGAAATTTTCTTCGAGGGATACTCAACTGGGATTGGTTCCCTTTTTAATACTTCTTCTAAAGCCTGAAATCTTAAAATTGCCATATATTTTGTATTTAAAATTCAAAAATATATATTTTTCAGAACTAAGGCCTTATTTTTAGATTAATTTTTATAAAAGATATATTTTATTATATCAATATGCTTAATTATTAAAGGTATCTTAAGAAATAGTACTTTTAATTTTGACTGACTAAAATATTAAGAGGATAATTCAGTGGATAAGTCAATAGATAATTCAGTGGCGATTCAGCTGGATTTCAGTAGTGCTTCAATTAGGCTTCAGTGGTGCATGAACTGGGATTTAATCGATATCGCAAAACTTGGCTAGATTGACTTTCGCGGCTCTGGAACCAAGTTTTTTAGCTATAACAAAATCAGGACAGGCTTTATCATATAAACCTTGATTAGCATATGATGCGCCTCTATTGTTGAATGTATCGGCATCCCCTTCTTTTAAGTCAATGACTTTTGTATAATCAGCTATTGCATCATTATACATCCTTTTTTTGAAATATGCATTTCCACGGCCTTTATAGGCGATAGCATAATCCTGTTTTAATTCAATGGCTTTTGTGTAATCATTAATGGCCTTATCCAATAATCCCTGATTATGGTACACAGCTCCACGGTTATTATATGCTACAACACTATCCGGATTTTTGGATATCGCAGAATTGTAAAAAGTTATAGGATCAGCATATGAACGTGAATTCCAGAAAGTGAAAAAAGATAGAAATAACAATATAGCAACTAATACCCAGGGCCTTTTAAAATCTCCATTTTCAAACCACCTCTTTGGAATGATAAACAGAACAAATAGCAAGATCCCCATCAATGGTAGGAAAAATCGATGATTTAAATAATCAATCGTCATATTCTTAAATATCATTGTTGGTGCTGAAAACAGGAGGAACCATGAAATACAAAATATTTTTTCTTTTCTCGGTCTTTCAACACTACGGATAAATACGGCAATTATTAAAACAATTATTATCAAACCGATTATAGTTTTTATAATAGAATAACCTGGAAGAGGATCAATACCAAAGGGAATTAAAAAAGAAGCCAGAGATTCTGGCAGTGTCCTCAAATTGGACTGGAATACCTTTACCCCAACTTTATCATCCTGATTAGAAGTAAGCATTTCATGATTTTGATTTAAAAAACTTCCAATCGCCTCTGATCGGATCCAAAACCAAAATATTACTGTAATGAGATATAGTGAAATAATCAAAAGATATTTTCTTTCAATACGTTTTGAAAATGAAAAAGAGAAATAATAAATAATGAAAAGAACAGGAAGAATCACAGCGGTCTCCTTACAAAATAAAGCAATGAAAAATCCTATCCAGTTTAGAAACAGGTATATAATTTTATTCTCCCGCAGATATTCAATAAAAAACAAAAATGATAATAATGAAAATAAGGTCAGAAGCAAATCTCCCCTTGCAGGTATCCAAGCAACCGAAGAAACGAAAAGCGGATGCGCGCAATATATCAATGCGCTTAACAAAGCCATCTTTGGAGGTATCAAAAATCTTAATAGCAACAAGTAAAGTGACACAATAATCAGGCCTAAAAGCAATGTATTGGATAGGTGGTACATCCAAACACTATTTTCCCCTGACAGATGCATATCAACCATATATGAAATGGTTTGCAGGGGACGATAGAAATATCCGGTTTCCTCAATAAATGCATCCTTCCGGAATGCCTGAAGAATATTTTTAAAATCAGAAAAGAATTCTTTGTTATCGATTATAATCTCATTATCATCGAAATAGGTCAATCCAAATTTCAGAGTTTGCAAATAAATCAATATCGGTACAGCACAAGCGATAATAATAAAAAGGCGATTCTTTTTATTATTTATAGGAGGATCTATATTATTTTTTAAGTCTTCCGACATGTTGCCTAAAGTTCAATTTAATTTTTGATCCAACAAATAAGAAGTGCTGTGGCGCTGAAGTGCTGCTGTGTGGAAGTGTTAAGGTGCCAAGGTGCTAAAGTGCGAAGGCTAAAAGCTTCTAATGCCTGTCCCAATGCATATCAGGATTTCTGTTGTTACAATTGTCATCCCGAAAGAGCACTACGACTGAGGGATCTCGTGAAATTTACAGAGATCTAATTTTTAGTTTATCTTTCTTGATGTTGAGCTCCCTCGGTGGGAATACCACCTCGGGATGACTTGATTCATCTTCAGCTATGTCATAATTCTAGATATTCCAAATTTAAAATTTTAGTCATTTCTTTGTTTTGAGACAATTGAGACATTTAAGCACATTTGAGACATTTATTCCTCCACTTCCCTGTCAATTCTGGAAAGTGTTTCCGTGAATCCTTTCCCATATTTCCTGACAAGGGCTTCTTCGACAAACATGTAGACAGGGATATTTATTTCCTTTCCGTATTCTCTTGCACTTTTGCACAGATGCCAGCGATTGTAGTTCAATGCTTCAAAATTGCCGTATCTGTTTATCCGAATGGGATATAAATGACAAGAAACCGGTTTGCGGAAATTTACTGCCCCGGCTTCATAAGCAACTTCTATCCCGCAGCGTGCGATTCCTTTTACGAAGACTGCATAGGCACATTCCATTGTACCTACAAGAGGCGTGACATTATCACCATCTGAATCAATGACAGATGTGCCCTGACCCTCAATAGCACTGATACCTTCCTCTCTCAGGTAAGGCCTCAGGTCAGGAAATAACTTTTCTAACAAAGCGACCTCATCATCTTCAAGAGGCGCTCCTGATTCACCCTCAATACAGCAGTGTCCTTTGCAAATTTTTACATTGCAGCAAAATTTCTCTTTGAGGATATCAAGACTTATAACTTTATTATCGATCTCAAACATTGTCCTGATTCTGCCCATTCAATTATTAATAGCTCCGGTTTGACGATGTTAAGTTAATATTTACTCTTCAATTAATGATTTTAACTCAAAATGAAGTTTCTTTGTATTATCTAATAAATTATTTAACGCTATCCGTATGAAAGCTAAGCTTACTATTCCTATCTTTATATTAATTGGCCTTTCATTCATTTCATCCTGTAAAAGTAAAACCAAGATCACTGATTCAAGGAATCCTATGCGGGAAAGTGCCACTATAAGTGCCATATCAGAAGCAAATAATGAATTTGCGCTTTCTTTATATAAAAAAATCGGTGAGGATGAGAAGAATATAGTATTCTCCCCGTATAGCCTGACATCTGCCCTTGCTGTCACTTATGCAGGAGCACGTGGAAATACTGCAAAGGAAATGGCTGAAGTGCTGTGGTTTCCTGAGAACCAGGCTTTGTTTCATCCAGCATATAAGGCTTTTACCGACAGCATTTTGCTTACCGGCAATGAAAAAGGGACAGAATTTAGAATAGCCAATGCCCTGTGGGTACAGGATGATTATAAATTAAGGCAGGATTTCCTCGATCTGGCTGAGTCATGCTATAAAGCGAAAGCGGAAAATGTGAATTTTAAAGTGCCTGAAGAACTTGAAAAGACGCGTCAGAAAATCAATAAATGGATTGAAGATGTTACAAATAACAAAATTCAGAACCTGATTGGCCAGGGTGTTTTAAAGGAATTGACCAGGCTGGTGATTACTAATGCAATCTGGTTCAATGGCAATTGGGTCAAACCATTTGATACAAGCAGCACATCACCGTCTGTTTTCCATATAAGTTCTGAGAAAAGCGTCAGCACTGATTTCATGCATCAGAAGACAGATGTAGGATATTATGAAGATACTGAAATTCAAGCCCTTGAGATCCCATATAAGGGTGGCAAAAAATCAATGCTGATTATTCTGCCAAAAGAGACTGATGGCTGGAGACTGGTTGGCAGGGTCCTTACCGCTGAACGGCTGAAAATAATTTCTCAGGGATTGGAAGTCAAGGAAGTCGATATGGCTATTCCAAAATTCAAGTATGAAAGCCAGTTTAATCTCAAAGAAACCCTCATGCTGCTGGGAATGAAAGAGCCTTTTTCAAACTTCGCTGATTTCTCAGGCATGACTGATGCCAATGATCTGAAAATTGATGAAGTAATTCATAAAGCTTTCATTGAAGTAAACGAATCCGGAACAGAAGCGGCTGCAGCGACCGCTGTGATAATGATCCTGAAAAGCGCTTTTGGTGAACAACAGATAAAATTCATCGCGAATCATCCATTTATCTACTTTATTACTGATAAGACAACTGGAGGGATTGTTTTTATGGGCAGGCTGGTCAATCCTGAATAACTGAATTAATCAATTTATGAGGCTGACTCCCGGACAAATAAAATCTGATCCTGGATTTGTTTATCTTGATGAACTTCAGTACGATGATATTGTCGAATTTACCTCGAAATACCTCAAGAAACGAACACCCAGCATGAGATTCTTTTACTTAAGTCTGCTTGGAATGGCTATACTGGTGATTGGAGCCCTTATTTTTGGCATGATATCCCATAACAGGACATTTGGCAGTATCATGAAACAATACCTCTATGGCCTGATAATTTCATTTTCAGTCATTATCCCTATTCATGAAATTATACATGGCCTCGTTTATGTGTTGCTTGGTGCAAGAAAAATTCGTTTTGGTGCGGAATTCAGGCAATTCGCATTTTATGCTGTAGCAGATGAATTTGTCACAACTAAAATAGGATTCTATATACTGGCATGCTCTCCTTTCCTGATTATTACCCTGCTGAATTTGGCAGGATTTATCTTCGTGCCGGGTGTTGCAAGTTATACTTATATTGCTATTATATTTTTCCATGCGACAATGTGTATCGGCGATTTCGCGCTTATGAGTTACTATGATACGCACAGGGATAAGAATATTTATTCATTTGATGACGTTAAAAAAAAGATATCCTATTTTTATTATAAAAAGAAGTGAAATAAGCGATACTGTTTTCAGCCTATTTGAATTAGCACCTTTTTATTTTTTTTATTATACTTGAAATAAGTTTACAGATCCTGATATCCTGAATGAGCAGCAGTTTCATAAAAATCATTAGGAATTATCCGCGCACTTTCTGGGCTGCCAATACGCTTGAACTTTTTGAACGCTGGTCGTATTATGGGATATTCAATCTGCTTGCCCTTTATCTTACCGGTTCACAGGAAACAGGAGCCCTTGGATTCAGCCAGGTACAAAAAGGCCTTATAATGGGTATTGTAAATGCGATCCTGTATTTCCTTCCTATTGTAACCGGATCAATTGCTGATAAGTACGGTTATAAAAGGGTATTAATTGGCTCTTTTATTATTCTCTCGACCGGATATTTCCTCATGGGGCTATTCACTTCATTTGCAGCCATTTTTATTACTTTCTTTTATGCGGCAATTGGAGCAGCGCTTTTCAAGCCTATTATGTCTGCCACCATATCCAAAACTACTGATAATAAGTCCTCCTCCATCGGATTCGGGATATTCTATATGCTTATTAATGTCGGTGCGATGGTAGGTCCTTACATAGCTTCTGAGCTGAGGGAATTGAAATGGCAATATATATTTTTTATGTCCTCCGGGATCATATGCCTGAACCTTATAATCCTTTTAATCTTTTACAGGGAGCCTGATAAGAAGGAGATATCCGAACCTCTTGGAAAATCGTTCAGACAGGTTTTCATCAATATCTTTGAGGCTTTAAAGGACAAAAAATTCCTTTTATTTCTTATCCTGATCATAGGCGGCTGGACAGTTTACTGGCAGTATTTTTACAGCCTTCCGGTTTTCATTGAACAGTGGACTACCACATCAGTAATATATGATACGGTGTCGAAGGTTTTTCCAGGACTTGCTGAAACAATTGGAACCCGGTCAGGGAATATACTGCCAGAAAAAATCATACTCCTAGATGCATTATTTATTATTATTCTGCAAGTCTCTCTTTCAACTTTTGTAATGAGATACAAGGCCATTAACACAATGATTGCCGGATTTCTCATTAATGCCATCGGACTGACCCTCGCATTAATCACAAGGAATG
>Ga0153915_10002940_pt1 | contig 15567 bp, 13 predicted proteins | sample Opewatmetagenome_2_FD_107003 | JGI IMG/M metagenome (GOLD analysis project Ga0153915, IMG submission 107003) | Freshwater wetland microbial communities from Ohio, USA - Open water 3 Core 3 Depth 3 metaG | ecosystem: Environmental > Aquatic > Freshwater > Wetlands | place: USA: Ohio, Lake Erie...
ATCCCCGCTTGAGCAAATTTCTCCACTACTCGCCCGTCTTCCCTTGCCAGGTGGGTCACGACAGCCACCTTAAATCCAATCTTCGCAGCCGCATGTGCTGCATAATTAACCGCCCCTCCATCCACATGCCTCACGCCTGCAGGAGAGGTAATCGTATCTTTGGTGTAATTTCCAATATAGACCACATCGTAGGCTTCCTTGATTTTCATTCACAACCCTTTCACATTAGTGGAGGAGTGCATTTATGACCCAATAAATTCCCGAGGCAACCAGGGCTGTTGCAGGAATGGTCAACAACCAGGCTGCAGCAATCTCTTGGGCGACTCCCCAGCGCACCTTATTAATTCGTCCTGCTGCACCTACGCCCATAATCGCCGAACTGACCACCTGGGTAGTACTCACCGGACCTCCCAACAGCGAAGCCCCCAGGATAACGATGGCGGATGACAATTGGGAAGCAAACCCATCTAACGGACGAATTTTATAGAACTTTCCTCCCAGTGTGCGGATCAATCTCCACCCACCTACCGAAGTGCCCAAGGCAATCATCGCCCCACACATGAAAATGACCCAGAGCGGGACGGCAAAAACCTTTAAATAGCCTCCGGTGACCAATGCCAGTGTGATTATTCCCATGGTCTTTTGTGCATCATTGGCGCCATGGCTGAGCGCCAGAGCAAGTGCTGTAACAATCTGCCCGCGTTTGAAAATTCCACTCACGCGTGGCGTAGCTTTCCAGCAAATTAACATGAGAAACTTAAGAATGAGGAAACCAACCAAAAAACCGACAATCGGAGAAAGGAACAAAGCGATCAAGATTTTCTCCAATCCGTGTAAAAGAATGGCTTGCCATCCCGCGCCTATAATAACTGCACCGACGAAGCCCCCAACCAGTGCATGTGAAGAACTGCTCGGGAACCCTAAATACCAGGTCAATAAATTCCAAAGAATTGCACTGATCAGTGCTGCCAGCAATACCTTCGTATTGATAGTCTCTGCTACAACCACTTCATGCCCAATCGTATTCGCTACAGCAACTCCAAAGAGCAAGGGACCACAAAATTCCGCAACCGCAGTCATCCCTAGTGCAACTCGCGGCGAAAGCGCCCTGGATGAAATCATGGTGGCAACCACATTACTGGAATCGTGAATTCCATTAAGGAAGTCAAATAACAGAGCCAACACAATGACCATAATGAGGATTGGCGTCATTTATAGGCACTCTTGCCCTTAAGCCATCTTGACCACAATGTCGGCAATTACATTGGCGGCTTCGTCACCCCGGTCAGCAGCATTGCTCAAATGGCGATATACCTCACGTTGCTTGAGCATTTTGACAATATGTTTGGTGTCTTCAGCGCCGCTGAAAAGGTCTGCTAAAGCTTCGCGGTAGACGTCCTCGATCCGGTTCTCAAGAGCCTTAGCCCGTTGAGCATGCTCATTGGCTACACCTGGATGGGCCTCCAGGCGATCAACGGCCTGTAATAGCTCATAGGCGGCATCTCTGAGCAAGGAAGCGATACGCTGCATAAAGGGAGTAGGGCGCACCTTTAGGACTTCCATTTCGTTGAGTGTGCTGTAGGCGTAATCCAGTACATCATCAATGGTTCGTGATAGCGCAAAGATATCTTCACGGTCAAAGGGAGTAATGAAAGTTTTGTTTAACTCAAAAATCAGGATGCGCCTGACTTCGTCGGCCTCTTTTTCTTTACGGGTGAGCTCTGCCGCAGTTACACTGTTTTGATCATTCATGTATGCCTTCAAGGCATCCAGACCAGCTAAGGTCAAAGCTGCCTGGTCATGGATCAGCTTCATAAAGGTATTTTGACGTTTTTGGAAAAGGTTCCTCATAAAAATCTCCTGATCTCAAGTCGAAAGAGATCGGATACAACCATGATCAACTAAAACTTTCAGGCCGTCTATAACCTGTTCAGAAGTCATAGCTGGCTGTAATTCGCAAGTCCGGAAAGCCTCTTGCGGTAGATAGCCCGCTACCCAATCAAAGTCAATCTCGCCTTGCCCTGGGGCATAATGGTCATTTACCCCATTCACGTCATGCAAATGTGCACCAATCATACGCGATGCATATCGGTTTAACCACTCTTCGTGAGGGAAAAAACCGAGCCGGTCTAAAGCCTGTGCGTGACCGACATCATAGACAAACCCGAGCCGGTCGGGCTCAGCCAGGTCGAGAAGAGGTTCCATCTCATCCAGGATGGGAATATCCAGATAATGGTAACGATTCTCGAGACCCAGGCGAATGTTGAAGCGCGCCGCGTAAGCCAATAGATCAGTAAGGCTTTTCTTCACTGCCTCCAGGCAGCTTTCCGCCAGGTTTGCCCTAAACTTAATGACTTCTTCTTTTATCATTTGGTATTCAGCGGTCTTGTTCTTTCCAGCTTCAAACAAAGCCCGCAGTTTTTTCTCGAGGGTGATGTCCGTATGGACATTCCCGGCATGCACAACCACAACCGGAGCACTCAATTCAAACGCCAGGTCAATGCTGCGCTGGATGGCTCTTACACCTTGTCTTCGGCACTCATCATCTAAAGATGAGACCATCCAGCCGCGTTGTTTCAGCATTTCTACCGAGATATCTGCCGGACAAGGTTCGTGGACGCTGCTGAACTGGTAACGCTCTAGATTTGAACCCACCAGCATGGCTGAGTTGATCTGGTGGTTTAATTCAATTTTGGAGTATCCCAATTGCCGGGCTGCCTCAAAAAAATCGCCGAGAGAAGGAAAATTACCTTTTGCCCACATGGTTGATAACGAAACATCATAAAGTTGACCAGACATACCAATTCTTCACCTGGATGAGATGTGTGATAAGCGATTGATGATTGGCACATCCAACAAATCAGAAAACCGTTGAATATAAAAGTCTGCCCTGGCTTCTTTCGCATAATTAAAGGCAACCGTCTTCATACCAATTGCCCGAGCGCCATCTAATTCAGAAGGATTATGACCGATGAAAACAGCTTGTTTTGCCGATAGGCACAACTGGCGCAACGCGGCATGATAAATTTTTGGGTTTGGCTTTCGCACGCCCAACTCCTTAGACGAGATAATCGAATCCCAAACCTCCCCAAAACCCCCTCTTTCAAACCATTCTAGCTTGGTGTGAAGCGAAGAAGAGGTATCTGTAATAATACCCAACAGATAACCCTCATCTTTTAGAGCCTTAAGTGTTTCTGGAACGCCTTCGAAGAAAGAAATATCATTATGTTCTTCTTCAAGAATTTGTTTTCCGCGCTGAATGTGGTCAGGCTGAGTAACCCCATACAGGCGCAGGATAGCCTCTCGATATTGATCCTGAGTAATCTTACCTTCATATGCACGCTGCGCAAGCTTGTCATTATTACCCAAATGATCTTTTTTAGCGTTCAACCCAAGCTCATTTAAAAATGCGTTTAGCCTTCTATGTCGATTAGGCCGATAATAGAGAATATCTCCGGCATCGAAAAAGAGCGCAGAAATCTGTTGCGGGTCTTTGTGGTTCACAGGTGTGTCGCCAGATGATCGGTTCAGCTCTATCCGTAAGATATCCAGAAGCTCCATCATGTTGTCTACAACCGCATCCGGTGTGGCGCCTACATCCTCTTCGCCGTGGTCAAAATCGTGCCTGATCTGTATTGCCATGCGGAATCCAGCTTTGCGGGCTCCCACAATATCTCGGGAAATGCGATCCCCTACATAAAGGCATTGGCTGGTCGGCACATCAGCCAGGCGAGCCGCGTGATGAAAAATTGCCGGATCGGGTTTTCTACGACCATATTCACTGGATAAGACAATTGGGTTGAAATAATGCCAGATACCATATGCCTTTAAATTAAAGGGCACCTGCCCCCGACTGCTCACATTGCTGATCAAACCAATTTTTAATCCCATTTTCTGGATCTCATCCAATACGGCTGGCATCTCCGGACGCATTTCACGGCAGTAGAAATGGGTCTCATAATACATCAACAAGCCTTCCGCGATGCTATCCAATGCATTTCCGTCCACGGGGTAGTCCACCAATATATATTCTCGCCAGACCCGTTGCGGGGGTAGTTCAACCAGGCTTTGCATTCTCCACCGGTGATACCGGCCCAACCCACTGGTAATGACATTTAATAGTTGTTCATTACCAAGGCGCAAATCTATCCCGGCAGAGAGGAGTTTCTGCTGGATGTCGGATGTGGCATTCAAACGCAGCTCATGGGTGTAATCAAAGGTCTCTATTGTACCGCCCATGTCAAAAAATACAGCCTGGATACTCATAAGATTGCTCTCCAGTTCAAATTAAGCCCTCATCATGTAATTGAGACAAACCAATACACCAGACGTTCATAGAATATCTGCCGCGTAGAACAAAAAATACTGTAATTTTAGGAGCGCCTTTGGACACGGGTAATGTGCGCCCGTGTCCAAAGGTACCTGATATCTTACGTATCTTAAGCTTTTCCTAGGGCTGGCTTAAGGCGTTTAGGGTCCAGAAGTCACGTACCTGGCTGCCGATCTTGAACATCAGCAAACCATCATCCGGCCACAGACCTACCTCTTGGAATGTAGGTGCACCCTCGGGAGGTTTCAAATCCGTCCGACCGGGCCAGTCGCCAAGCACGTTCCAGGGCTCACTGCCTTCGGGGGTGAGAGTAAAACGGATGTATAACTTGGCTGCGTTGGGATGGGGAGCGTTAGCGGCGATGCCCAGGACTGTCACACCTGAGGTGCCTATAACGGGTTTCATGCCCTCACAGGCCCATACGGCGATCTCGCCTGCAATGGTATCCCGCACCTTCGAATAGGAGTTATTCCCGATACCAGCCGGGTCGGTCATGCCTTTGGTTCCCATGGCTTCGAGGATCTCGTCGCCACCGGGCATCACCACCAGGTTGGGGCTCTTGGCGAACTTCTTAACCCACAGCCAGCCGGCATTGGTAGTAGTGGCGGCATCATAATCCGGGTCAGTAGTCCACTCTTTACCTGTGTATTCTTTGTAAGCGGCAGCCATCTCATCACCATGCTTGATGGTTGTGACGAATAAGCTGATCTTGTCGGCTTCAGCTAACGGATCTTCGTAGTAGATTTTATTCTGGTAGGAGCCATCCACCACCTGCCACCAGTTCGTGACGGGACAGGTTGTATTTTGCTCATTATTGTACATCCAGACATCGCCACCATAGCGCTGGACCGCAAACGGCTCTGCTTCAGTTACTGGGAGCACAGCAGCGAATTCACTCGGGATGAACGGCAGGATCATCCCCTTCGGGTAAAGGATCCCATATAACGACATATTATCGCCGTTAAACCAGACATCCCCGATAACATTTCCGGCATTTTGCTCTTCTTCCATCTTGGTCGCAATACCATCCGTGTCATATCCTTCCAGCTTGATATCCGGATATACCTCATTCCAGATGGCAATCTGATCCTCAATGCGGGATGAGCTGGCATACACAACTACTGAACCTTCTTTTTTAGCAGCCGCTTCGATCGCTGCCCAGTCCTGGTCGAGGGTAAAGTAAGGACCCAGTTGGTTGTCTTTCAACCATTGTTCCTCAGCCGTCAACGGAACATCGGTTGGACTAGCAGGTGGTTCAGTAGCGACCGCAGGGGGTTCGGTGGTCTTCGGACCACAGCCCACCATAAAGCTGACCAAAATACAAATGACGATTAACTTCCACAACACTTTCATTTCTTCCTCCTTCAAATATGGTTAGGAATTTGAAAAAATGGAACCGACCTTATGTTCTCCAGCTATAATTTTTGTGATACGACCTCCTTTCCCATAAAAGATGATCCATAGGGTCTCCAGGCTAACGGTGGGTAAAATCTGGGGCAGGGCTTCTTCAATGTTGTCTTTCCATTCATTCTCCTCAACTATCAATTCTGGAGCAATGAATCAGAGCCCTGCCGTTTCCAAGCTTTGAGCTAACCAGCGAGCAGGTTTCCACTCTCCTTATCATACAAATTGAGCACAGTTGGGTTGAATTTTAGCCAAATCTTTTCATCCATCTTGATCTTGCTAATGCCCATTTCCCTGACATTGAGCTCTATATTTCCATTTTTAGCAACGATGGTCGTATCGGCACCAGAGGGCAGGACTGAATATGCGTTGAACTCGACTGCACCCGGTTCGGGTTGGGTTAAGATGGATATATCCTCTGGTCGCGCCGCCAGCACGACCGATCCACGGGCATTACGGGTGTCGGCAGCTATGGAGAATGTCTCCAGTTTGACACTCCCCTGTCCATCTACATAACCGTCGAGCAAATTGACCTTGGGGTTGCCGATGAAATCTGCGACAAACAGGTTGGCAGGGAAGCGATAGATGCGATCAGGCGTATCTAGCTGCTGGAGCACACCTTCCTTCATGACCGCGATGTAGCTTGACATCGTCAACGCCTCCACCTGGTCATGCGTGACATAAATGGTGGTCGCGCCTGAGCTGAAGTGCAGACGTTTCAGTTCTGCACGCATGTCCATGCGCAGGCGGGCATCCAAGTTGGAGAGCGGTTCGTCCATCAGGAAAACCTTTGGACGATAGGCCAGCATGCGTGCCAGGGCAATGCGCTGCTGCTGCCCGCCGCTCATCTCGCGCGGATAGCGATCTTCGTAGTCTTCCATCTTGACTTCGGCCAGAGATTCCCTCATGCGTCTTTTCATTTCATCCTGGCCTAACTTTTGAATCTCGAGCGCAAAGGTGATGTTCTTATCCACTTTCATATGCGGCCATAAGGCATAGTTCTGAAAGACCATACCCAGCTCGCGTTTCCCAGGCGGAACGGATATTCCCTTTGGGTGAGAGAAAACCATTTTGTCGCCAATATAAATTTCGCCCCCATCCGGGTCTTCCAGACCGGCCACACAGCGCAAAAGAGTTGTTTTCCCACATCCCGAAGGACCGAGTAAGGTCAGGAATGAGCCAGATTCAATCGTCAGGCTAACATCATTGACTGCGACAGTTTTTCCAAAACGTTTGGTGAGATTTTTGATAATGATGGTTGTGCTCATGTTTTCCTCTCTTTACATTCCTAGACCTTTTTTAAGACTGCCGCCTCGGAACTTCCCAATCAGGAAGTTACCGATCGAGACCAGCACGATCAGGATGATAATGACCGCATTCGCCATCTGGTCGTCTCCATTCTCTTTATAGCGCATGGTTTGGGTAGCCAGGACCATGGTGGTCGGTGTGACCAGCAGGATGATCAAGGAGAGTTCACGCATGGTGGTGATGAAGGTCAGCAAGAATCCGGAGACGAAGCCGCTGCTGGTGAGCGGGAAGATGATCCGGCGGAAACGCCGCCAGGTATTGGCACCGGCGAGCTGGGCAGCCTCCTCCAGCTCTCGCCCCACTTGAAGCATGGCTGACACCCCCGTACGAGAAGAATAAGGGATATGTTTGGCCACCGAAACAACTACCAGGAGGGTAAATGTCCCATACAAGGCTGGGATTGGACCGAATGGTTTTGCGAACATAGAGATGTAAACTGCGCCAAAGGCAATGCCCGGAATTACATAGGGGATGAAGGCCAACTGCTCGACCAACCTGGACAGGCGGGTGCCCCGTCCCTTTACGATGGCATAACCGAGGATAACACCCAACACAGCAGTGAAGAAGGCTGTCCAGATGGATAACCGGATCGAGTTCCAGGCGAAGCCATAGATCTTGGGATTACGCAGGACTCCGGGTGCACCATTGTTGATCGTCTTGACGCTCTCTCCGATCCAGTTATGCAAAGTGAGGTTGTCCAGACTGTATTTTCCCGTCGTCAGCATAAAGGTGTCGAACAACAACAACCCGAGCGGAAGGACAATGACCAGGATCTGGAAAACGATCACAATGGTTGTGAGGATACCTTTCCAATTGCGCAGTTTGGCCACTTGCGCCATGAATCCTCGCCCACCGATCGTTTCATAACTCTTACGCGTGCCGACCAGTTTCTGGTTGATGTAGATATTGATCATTGAAAACAGGATCAACGTGATCGCCAGCACAAAGGCATCTGCTTTATCGCCAATGCCGATGGCGGAGCGGATCATGGTTGAGATCGTATAATATTTGACCGGCACGCCTAACAGGGCCGGGCCGCCGTAAGTGCCCATCACCTTGGAAAAGGTCATGATGAAACCAGAAAGTAAAGCCGGCAGGACAAGTGGGAAGGTGATCTTCATCAAGATGCGCCTGCGGCTGGCGCCCATCAGTTCACCGGATTCTTCGAGGCTCGAATCAATCGACATTAAGGCGGCGGTAACGAACAAGAAGAAGAAAGTGTAATAATGAAGAGCAGAGCTGATGATGATAGGCACCGGTCCATACGACAACCAGACGGGAGGGCTTTGTCCCATTAAGAACTCAAAAACACCGGGGGCTCCACCCGTGATCCGGTTCTTGAAGAGCACCGTCCAGGCCTGGGCGATGGTCCAACCCGGCATGATATAGGGCAGCAAAGCCAGTTGATTGATGAGCTTCCTGCCCGGCATGTCGGTACGGATGCACATCCAGGCTAACAGCCCGCCAAGGAAGAAAGCCAGCCCGGTAGCACCAAAGGAAACCACCATCGAATGCACCAACGGATCACGGAGATAGGGCTTGCTCATCTGGCTATTGAACATACGGATGTAATGGAAAAGAGTTATTTGACCAACTTGAGCGTCCGGGACCCGGTAGACATCCTTTTCCTGATAAGTAAACGTGGTCTCGACCATGCGGTACAAGGGGATGATGACCATGTAGAACATAATGACCAACATGATCAACGACAAGACGACTCTGGCACTGGTCAACCAGTGCAAAAACCTTCTTGTAGTTGCCAACAGGCGGAGGGAGAATGCTTGTTGGGAGATCTCAAATTCTGCCATGTCAATTCTCCTAATATCAGAGAGTCTTATGAAGTGACCAGTCCATTGGTTTTCTTAAGGCGTTCACGTAATTGGTCCAAACGATCCAGGTTTGCCATTACCTGTTCTCGATCCTCACTGGCAATTGCCAGGAGCAAAGTATTAATAATCGTCATGGGTACAACCAATGAATGGAATTCAGCCATCGGTCCACGCCGGGCTGCCAGGACAACATCGGCTTTATCCCCGATGATCGAACCTAGTGTATCCGTGAGCATGATGACCGGGCAATTTACGTCCTTAGCATAATCTAAGACAAGCTGGAGAGCCGCCGAGACATCAAAAAAGCAGATCACGAACAAAAGGTCCTGGTCGTTCATCACCAGAAGAGGTTCGAGGATTTCTCGACCAGCAGTTGTCAATGGAATAACCTGTCGACCAAAACGACCCAGGCGAATTTCCATCAACTCCACCAATGAAACCGAAGGTCCTACACCGAAAACAAAAACGCGGTTACGTGAGCGCAGTAATTCTACAGCCTGGCGTAAAGCCTGGCGATCGACGGTTTCAAGCGCGTGCGTCAGATAATCAATTTCGGAAGCCACGAGCCGCTCAAAGATATCGCCCGATGCTCGTAAATCATCCAGCCGACCGCGCAGCCTCGCCGAATGAGTGACTCGCCGACGAAAAGTCTCCTGCAAAACTGTACGCATTGCAGGATAACTATTAAAGCCAAGGGTGCGTGCAAAACGTACCATCGTGGCCTCACTTAAATTTAGACGTAAAGCTATCTCACCTGCTGAGAGAAAAGCTGCCTCATCTTGATTTTGCTGCATAAAATCGGCAATGCTTTTTTCGCTTTTTGTGAGCTGGTTATATTGCTCGCTGATCAATTGGCTGAAATCAACCGAATCTCGAGAGTTCCCATTCATAACTCGCCTCGAAATTAACTGAAAAGGTTTCAATTTACATTATTATGAAACTAATCCTTCATTTGCATATCATACAGCATTAAATCTTCCTGTGCAAGTTACCTTTCAAGCAAATGTTCATCCGGAGTCAAAACTACGGTTAAATCTGGGATTACCCATATGGCAGCCTCAGTAGTATCTACCAAAATATCGCACCTTTCTATTTGTGGTCGATAGCATTTCTCGGCCATTAAAAATTGCTCTTTGAAAAAACGATTACGGAAGTATGTAGGTTCGTATTTCTTCCGATAATCGATATCACGTTTCCATTTTCGCTTAAACCTGATCTCATCGTCAGTCAGATACACCACTTTGATACCGATCAGATGAGCGATCTCAGGGATGAGAAAGGGAAAATTACCTTCAATAAAAATAATATCCGCTGGCTCAATCTCAAGCGGAAATCCATCCGGTTTTAAATTCCCCTCCAGATCATGACTGGAAGTAGCAAAAACAAAATCGTAGCGGGGAATAGTTATTTTTCGTCCCTGGCATAATCCCTCGAGCGCCTCCTGGAGAAGCTTTACATGGATCGCTTCTTTTCCCAGTGAATGAATGCCTTTCAATTCTCGGTAATCTCTGTCCGTAAGGAAGTTATCCAACTCAACGGAGGTTGCTTTTTGGTCTTTTAACTCCAAAGCACCGCGCAGGCGATCGACAATCTCGGTTTTGCCCGCCGCAGTAGGCCCAGCAATTGCAAGAAGAAGAGGTGTGCCCTTAGAAGCGACCAGCTTCATAACGATATCGATAAAGGCTTGATCCACGGCTGTATTGGCGGCTTTAAAATCTTTATAACCAATATCTTGATAACATTCAAATTTTTTTTGTTGCTGCTCGAAGTGCATAAAAGGCTTACCGCCAAAGTGTGTTAACGCCTTATCCGTGAGATAGCGCGTTCGGTGCAAGAAGAAAAACCCTCTGATATCAAAATAAAAGTGCTTTAGGATCCAACCTTCAGCGTATTCGCCTGTAACCAAACCCACAAAAAGAATTCTCGTCAATCGTATAATATTTTCATCCAGCACAATCCGGTCATCAACGCGCGGCTTAATCTGGATTCTGGTATAGAAATCACTCTGATTGACAAGAGTTTCGATATCCTCTTTCCCGATTATCTTTATCGATGCCCAGCCCTCTGGAGGATACAAGTTATCCAGTGCATAGCGAAATTCATAGAGCTCTAATTCCTCAATTCCCCGATTGATCCCTTTCATCTTTTCATGCAAGATTTTAGAAAAAACTTCTTTAGTTCCTAAATCGTTCATTTCAGCCATACGATTCCTCGCTAAGCGCCAAGCTTGGTAATGCGCTGCGCATTTGCCAGGGCAATCGGCATCACATCTTTTGCTGGCAGTATGCCCAGGCTGCCACGAGCACAGGCGCGTTCGCCAAATTCAGCAATACCGTCCGAACGGACGAATTTCGCATACAACAACGTTGGAACTGGATGCCAGCTGTGTGATCTGAGCACAGCCGGGGAGGAGTGATCACCACTGACAATCACCACATCTGGCTTGAGCGCCATCAACCGCGGCAATAAAGCATCTACTTCTTCAATCACAGATACTTTACGCTCAAAATTCCCCTCCTCTCCAGCAGTGTCTGTTTTCTTGACGTGCAAAAAGAAGAAATCAAAATCGTTCCAATTCTTCTCAAGAGCAGTAAATTCATCCGCCAGCGTGTCACCCTGTATGTCTAAGGCCTGCATTCCGACCAATTTAGCCACACCGCGATACATCCCATTCACTGCAATGGCAGCCGCGCGCAGTCCGAACAACTCTGGATACGTTGGCATGCATGGGTACCTGGAAAAGCCTCGCAACAGGATCATATTGGCAGATTGCTTACCTGCCAACAGCCCGGAGGCCCGCTCGATGAACTGGTTTGCGAGGCATGCAGATTTCTCTGAATCGGGTTGGAGGGCACACACGGGAAGTGCAGGCACTCCAGTTCTCTGTGGGTCGGTTTCAGTTAAGGCATCACCCAATCCAGGTGCGCGCATCACGAATGCAAATCGATGTTCCTTGACCGTTTCAACAAAAAACTCTACTCCGTCCACACGGATGGTCCGCAGCAGTGTTGCCAATTCTTTGCTCATCTCGGTTGGTAATCGTCCCGCACGGCGGTCAGTGATCAATCCATGATCATCAACGGAACAGAAGTTGCCACGCGCAGCCACATCATTTGAGCCCAGGTCAAAATCGACGCCCAGAGCCTCCAGCACACCGCGCCCAATTTCGTATTGGATTGGGTCGTAACCAAAAATGGCAAGATGCCCTGGACCACTTCCAGGTGTAATTCCCGGACCGACCGGCACCGTCAAACCCAAAGCCGACAAATTGGCCAATGCATCAAGATTTGGAGTACGCGCGGTCTCCAGCTCAGTTTTTCCGCCCGGTTCAAGCGGTAACCCACCCAATCCATCCATAATAAGCATCGCAATTTTCGTTTCGGCAGGGATGATCAGGGTCTTTAGAAAATTTAAGTCCATCAAAATTCTTCCTCAATCAACGATGCACTTTTTCCCAACGCCATACACCAACAGGTCATAAGCGAGTTTGGTTCTTGCATAATTTCCGTCGCGATCGAGAGCGATTCCTCTACCAACACCTGAAGCGATCTGACCCACTCCAATTTCCTGCATTTGACCTTCCAGGTTTTCCAGCATAGCTGGAGCACTACCCGGTTGTGTACTCCGCCCATCAAAAATGATGTGGAGAAAAACGCGTTCCAGGTCAACCGCTTTTGCCATACGTAGTAATGCCAGTGGATAATCGATGGAACCGTGTGAGCTTTTTTCAGTGAGTAAGCCAATCAAATGCAGGCTCGTTTTTCGCTGTTTCACTGCCTGGATAACACGGCAAAGGATGTCATTGGAATAGAACGAGCCATCCTGCATGGCGAGATCGAGACGCACATCATCTTGTAGAACGAGGCGTCCTGCCCCAATGTTGATATGACCGGCTTCAGAATTACCCACTTTATCCGGTTTTAAGCCAACTGCTTCCCCTGAGGCTTGCAACTGAGAATATGGATGTCGCCGGATCAGATCATCCCAAACAGGCGTTGAGGCCAGAAAAATCGGATTGGTCTCATCGTTCTTGCCAATCCCCCAACCATCGAGAATCAGGAGCAACACGCGTCGCTTCCCGCCCCAATCAACATTACTAACAAGACTTCTGCCCTGCATATCCTCGGGTTGAGCAACGCCAAGTGCTTGCAAAACGGTTGGGGCGATGTCTGCCAGGGTGCCCGGGTTGATGTGTAGCGGGGTTGAACGCGGAGCAACCACAATAAAAGGCACTGGATTAAACGTATGAGCGATATGCATAGTCCCATCGGGATTAATCGCTTGCTCAAGGTTGCCATGATCCGCGGTTACGAAAACGACATAACCTGCTGCCCTGGCAGCCATCAATACCTGCCCTAACCGCTTGTCCAAATGCTCAGCGCACTTGATTTTTGCCTCGATATTCGGCTGATGACCGATTACATCGCCGTTAGCAAAGTTTGCTACGATCAGATCATATTGCTGATCGATACCACGTTTAACTTGCGCACTCACCTGAGCCAGACTCAATTCCGGCACCTGTTCTAACGGCATCCCTTTCAGTGAAGGAACACACACGACCTCTTCGCCTGCAAACGTCTGGTTGCAACCCCCATCCAAGAAAAAGGTAACGTGGGCGAATTTTTCAGACTCGGCCAGGCGTATTTGCCGCAAGCCGGCGCGGCCGACAGTTTCACCAAGCGTATTCTTGAGCCTGGTAGGAGCAAATGCGACCGGAATATTTCTGAATTTTTCGTGATAAAGGGTCAAGATGACAAAAGTAAGATCTTGAAAATCCTGTCGCGGGAAGTGATCCAGCTCACGGTCGACAAATGCCTCAGTCAATTGAACTTCACGCTCGCCCCGGCGACAACAAAACACGACTGCATCGCCATCCTCGATGCAGCCGACAGGCTTACCCAGGGAATCCACCAGAACAACCGGTTCGAGCGAGTAATCCGTTTGTCCAAGCGCATATAACTCTCTAACCGCATTGGCGAGTGGAATCCCCCCACTCGTCGAGGAACCAGGGGTCATTTGGTGCTCCTCGAAGGCAGCTGGACCGCCGGGTGCAGCGGGAAAATATCCAATAGCTGGCGGAATTCGTGGATGATCAGATCAGGATTATTCTCTATGGAGGCGACTTCCTCTGGCGCTTCAGCCTGATCAAGCAAGATGATCACCATCCCAAAACCAGCCTGGCGAGTACCGGTCACGTCACGTTTCAGGTTGTCCCCTACATACACACAACGAGCGGGCTCAACTCCTGCAATGCGCGCCGCCTCAAGGTATATTGCTGGATCAGGTTTGCGCCGCCCAAAAACTGAAGAAAGAACCACCGACTTAAAATAGCGGCCAAAATTATCCGCATCCAACCATTCCGGAATTTCGCGCGAAGTAATGATATTGCTGATGATTCCCAAGGTGTAGCCGCGTGTACGCAGCGCTTCGACGACTTTCCTCCCATCCCGCTGGACTACACGCCGACCCATGGATTGCCGATACTGGTAAGTCAATTCTACAGCCAACGGCGCAATCCGCTCTGCGGAAAATTCCGGTACGAGCCATCTCGTCCATAATTCCGCTTCGGGGGCTTCTCTCAAATTTTCAAAAGCCCATTTCCGGTATTCCTTGTACCGTAAATCCAGTTTCTCACAAAAAACGGTAGGACTCTCATCCGTTCCAACCAGCTCGACGATCTTCTGTCGCGCTTGCGATTGGTGGGTTTCATCTTTGACAAGGATTCTGAGCGTGTTGCCCAGATCCAAAAAGATAGCGTCAATCTCCAATGGCTTATCTTTCGTTTTCTGGTTAATCAGCGTGGAGGAAAAATTGCGAGTAGTTCGCTTGTTTCGTGGATAAAGTAATCTGGCTTTACTTCGGCTTTTTGCGGTTCTTTTGCTATCGTGGCAGGCTCTATAAGAATAATCATCATCCCAAAACCTGCTCGTTGAGTCCCTTCAACGTCGCGTATTGGGTTGTCACCCACGTAAGCGCATTTTGCAGGTTCAACCCCAACCCGGCGCGCCGCTTCCCAGTAAATCTCTGGACCAGGTTTCCGGTAACCTACTTTGGAAGAAAGAACCACTGCCTTAAAATATTTCGTCAGTCCGTCTGTTTCCATCCAATCAGGGATTTCAGTTTCTGTGATTGTATTCGCAATGATCCCCAAAATATAACCACGGCGGTGCAACTCGATGACTGTTGATTTAACATCTGGTCGAGGAATGCGCCGCCCATCATGGTCACGCCATAAGCGAGTGAGTTTTCCAGATAACGAGGCGATCTTCTCCACTGGACGATCTGGGAGCAGCCATTTTGACCATAATTCTTTTTCAGAGGCTTCAACTAACGATTCTTTTGACTGCTTTCGGTAGATTTTCCATCGCTCATCCAATTGCCCAAAAAAGACCCCCTCTGGCTCTGTCGCCCCTACCAGAGTCATCAATTGCTGCCTGGCGTTAGCCTGAAAGTCCTCATCTGGTACCACTACGCGCAGCGTGTTACCAACATCTAAAAAAATGGCTTCAATGTCGTGGTTCATAGCACCTACCTCAACACTGCAAAGCTGATATGACTTTCAAAAACAGATATTATGAAATATCCCTTACATTTGCACATAATACAACATTCTTTGATTAAATGCAAGCTTTCTTTCAAAACAGTATTGACTTTTGATCTCTATCTGTGTAAACTAAGATTGTTAAAGGAAAAAAA
>Ga0153915_10002941_pt1 | contig 15566 bp, 30 predicted proteins | sample Opewatmetagenome_2_FD_107003 | JGI IMG/M metagenome (GOLD analysis project Ga0153915, IMG submission 107003) | Freshwater wetland microbial communities from Ohio, USA - Open water 3 Core 3 Depth 3 metaG | ecosystem: Environmental > Aquatic > Freshwater > Wetlands | place: USA: Ohio, Lake Erie...
ATTACAAGAAGTATATAAGAATAGTTCCGACGAAGTAAGGGCTATCCTTAAAAATAAGTTCTCTGAAAAAGAACTGGGGCTAAGTAAAGAAGTTGATCAGGAAGAATTTAATAAGTTCTTCCTCGAATTGCTTGAGGAGTATTTTAAGAACATTGTGTTTTTAGATTCAAATAATAGTGCAGTCACGCATCCAACGCCCCGTTTCGAGTTGAGGAATAATGAAGGTAAATGGATGTTTGATGTTTCTTACGAAGAAAAAAATAGGCATTTCTGGTACTCATATAGTCGCATATTGCCGGTTTTTGAATCGAAATATGGGGTTAATCACTTAGAAATAAGTAAGTTAATGCAACCTATATTGGATGAGGCCTTAAATTTAAAGGGTATTACACCCTGCATCGGTCGGCAATAAAAGAAGGTTCCATTGGATGAGGCCTTAAATTTAAAGGGTATTACACCATTAAAGAACATGTATTTCCGTTAAGAAGCATTGGATGAGGCATTAAATTTGAAGGGTGTTACACCCGGGGTAAACGTAGTCCACAAAGAGGTAGCTAATGTTAAATTTTAAAATACCAAAAAGACCATGAAGATAGAAATAAATAACGTTAGCGAAAGAAAAATAGACGTAACAACAAGGGATTTTTTTGAAAACAATGAAGGGTTCAAGGATTACATAATAACTCATTTAATCATTTCCTACACATTAATATTGTCTAAGACTACATTAACGGGGGAGGTAGAAATGGATTATCGCAAGGATATTACCTTTGATCAAATTAATAAGTACGTAGAATATATGATAAGAAGAGAATTAAATGCAACTAAGTTTTAAAATGATAATCACATACCCAGAATATAAAGATATCACTGTCATTGCGATACAACAATGTACGGCAAGGGCTATGAATGTATTGCTTCGTGACATGTTGCTTTCGAGCAGGATAACAGGGGCAAAGGAAAAGGAAGTAACAGCAGCGAGACAGATATCTATGTTCTTAACAATAAAATATACTAATCTGTCGCTTGGCAAAATAGGTAAAGAACATGGTGGGCGAAAACATGCTACTGTATTACACGCAAAGAAACAGATCAATAATTTGATCGATTCTAATGATTCTTTAATTGTTCCCGGGATAATGTCCACACTTGCAAATATCGATTTATGGCATCGTAAAAAAGGCACGTTATACAGGCAAATTACCTACTGCAAGCCAATAAGCACTAACCGGGCAATGAAGATAAAATATATTATTAAAAACCGTGTTCCGCTTTTAAGGCGGCAAGAAATATTAATCAAAACCACACAATTATGAGTTTACTTTACAAGAATAAAATTACATATAGCGTTAATCTTGAGACGATTTCTGCTGATAAAATAAAGTTATCTTTTTCATGCAATGGTGGTAAATTTGGAACCGATGAGATGGTAGACGAATATGAATTAACCGTACTTGAATTACTTAAAACATTACAAAACAAAAATTTATAATCATGGAAAAATCGAAATTAGACAAAGTTATTAACCTCTTAGAAGAGACAGTAAAAACTTTAAAGGAACCCGAAAAGCCAGTAATAGACTGGAGTAAACAAAAATGGTTTAAGGATAGGTTAGGTACGATTCATTGGATTGATCGTTGTGTTGGTTATGGATTTAATTGTCTTATATCAGGTGATATACTTACCGATATAGAGTTCTGTACAGTCCCCACTCAGGAAGAGATCAACGCCTACTTTAAAGAAGAATTTGAAAGAAGGGGGTATAAAGAAGGGGTAAAGGTAAGATCGCTTCTTAACGGAAATACATGTTCTTTAATCGGAAGTAATCATATATTAAAACTCACAAACAATTATGAAGCATATCGTTATCGAGGCTATATTTTATTCAAAGACGGCCAGTTTGCAGAAATAATACCTGCAAAGAAGAAAGTGCCGAAGACGAAAGCTGAAGCAGAACAATTTCTAGCGCATGCGTGGACTTTTGGCAAAGGTCATTTGTATGATTTTCTCGATCAATACGATTTTAAAAAATAACTTAAAACTATAAACATGAAAACTATATTTCAAAAATGTTTTTTCTGTATATTTATTGCAATAGTGATAAGTATGCTTATTCCAACTGATTTTCCAGTATTCCTTGTCCTTATCATTGCGGCATGGATGTTTGTATAGAGGTTTAATGATAAATTAAGGTAATATTTATAAATTGGTTATTAATAATTTAAAATAAAAATAATGGGAAACGTAATTATAACAGGTTATACGGCAAATAGTGAGGGAGTAGTTTTAAAAACCAATATTCCCGCAAAATTAAAAACAGGTAATGTAAAAGGTAAAACAGTTTGGGTATCTTGGGATAAGATAGGTAAATTACTTTTTGACGATTATACAGAATTAACGGATGTTGAATTACTTAATTCACTAAGAGATTCTTTAGTTCAAGAACAAGGAAACGATCAATGAGATACCTGCTCCTAATATTACTATTCCTTATCTGCCTTAAATCGGTAGCTCAATACGACTTTAAAAACGGTTATGATCCTCTGCTTTTCTCTTTTATCGAGGTAGAAAGCAAATGGATGCCTGACACAATTAATGCCCTTGGATATGTTGGGATATTACAGATAGGGCATGTTATGATCGAAGAGGTAAACCGTATATGTCGGATTAAGAAAATAGATAAGTATTACGTAATAAATGATGCTTTAGATGTTCGTAAATCGGTAGAAATTTGGTACCTTGTACAAAGATACTGGAATCCTAAATACCAGTTTAGGAAAGCTATTAAGGTCTGGAACCCGACAGCATCAAAAAAGTATCGTGTAAAGCTTGAAAAGGCATTTGAGAACGTAGTAATTGAAAACTATTTTAATAATTAATCACATGAAACTTCCAAAAACAACTAAAGAGGAACCTTATATCAAATTTATGTTTGGTAATAACATTTCAATTCCACTATGATGCGACTGGAACTATTGAGTAATAACAGTAATTAAATAACTACACTACGGAAGAAGTAATTTTGAAAATACTCACTAAAAATATTAATGCAACTCCTTTGAGTGTTGCTAAAATTGTAGGAATACATATATCTACAAAAGAAATAACCTCTATTGTATTTGAGTTCATAGATTGGTTACACGAAGACGATACAACAGATGATTTTGATGCAGTTGATTGTAATGGAGTAGTAGAGTGGTTTTACATAGATGAAGGTAAAAGTTATACCAAAGAACAGATGTTTCAGTACTGGTGGAATAACGTAAAAAATAAATAAGATGGAAGTTCTAAAAATAAATGAAATACCAAATAAAGATAAAACACCTTGGAATAAGGGCAAAAGAAAACCTGTAAATGAAGATGGTGAATTATGGTGTAATTGTAATGAACCAAAATTAACTTCAAACGCAGGTGGCCGAGGGCAAGCGTTATGTCTTAAATGTGGTTATCCTTGGTACCATTAGATTTAACTAATTATAATCTAATTTAAGAATTTGAACTAAAAATTAAATAACAATGAGTAGGACTAAAGGAAGCGGGTGGGGTGGTGGCGTAATGCTTTATCAAATATGCCCTAAATGTGATAAAAAGAAAGTCTTATACGATCCATTGCCTTACACAAATAGTTTTAATGGTAAAAATTCAAATACTTTTTAATTAAAATTTCAATCTCATGACAAAAACACTTAAATCATATTTCGAAGCAGCATATCATTTGCTGTTGTTCATTCCCTATACGGAATTATCCAGAAGTGTTGAAATCATACTTGGAATTTTTACATGGTTAAACATAATTATCATTATTTACACAATAATTTAGTTATGACAAAAACAGATGAACTTATAAGTAAACTGGAAGAATTGGTTGAAGAATTGGATTATCCAGAACAAAGTAGAGATAATTCATATATCAAAAAACTTGAATCTGAAATATCTCAGTTGAAAAGACAGATTAAGAAGGAAGAAATAATCAAAAGATTATCCGGTGAAAAGATTGAAGACATTCCGACATTTACTTCAACCACTAATCCCGATGTAATGCTTGATACTTGTTGCGGGAAGTACAAAGAAGAAGTTAATGGATCAAATAATGAAGATTTTGATCCATTCGACCAGCTATCGGATTTGATGTGATAAAACAACATAACAAAAAATACTTTAATGACACATTAGAAAATATTAAGAAAAGCATGAAAAAAGAAAATAATAGAAGAAACAGATTAGATTTAAACACTCCGGCAGAAATAGCAATATTCAATGCGATGCAGGAAAAACAGATTAAGAAGGAAAATAAACCGGTAACTGACCTGACCTTTAAAAGAGATATTGCAGTTATTTATGAAAGCTTTATCAGGTATAACAACCTAAAAGGGGAAGAACTCAATTTATTGCATCAGTTTTATTCTAAGGTATACAATGGTATCAATTTCCCGGAGCATATCGAGAAGGAAGAACAATCAAAGACAACAATAGAATTTATAAGAGAAGCATTTGAACCAATTCAGTTGGGTGAAAAGATTGAAGACATTCCGGCATTTACTATAGCTAAATGTCTGGTAGAATTTCCTGCATTTGATAAAACACGTTTAAATAAACGCTTTAATGCCTACGATTTTGTCGTTAAATATAAAACTCTAATTTATCAAAATATACGGCATTATAATAATTATACTGAAGGTAAGAACGACAAACAACTTCAGGAGTTAATAGAATTGGCTCGAAAAGAAATCGGGTATTCTAATAAAACATGGTCAGGAGATATATTCACGAGTTTGGTAAACCTTTATAAAAAAATATGTGTATGAAAAAAGAAGAACAATGGACAAACGGCAGAGTTATTGATTTTGTTAATTGGTATTTGCGACTATGTAAAGTAATAACTGACAAAGATTGTCGCTTTGAACTTGAAAATCAAAACGTGATTGATAGCTTTTTAATTGGGGATGACTATAAGCTTTGGTGGAATAAAGTCAATCCTGATTTAATGCCTGATACTTGCTGCGGGAAGTATGATGATATTATACAAAATGAATCTTATTATTGTATTGAATCAACAATAAATGATAATCCTGTTTGGTGGAGTGGATTAATTCCACATTTAACTCAAAATGATTCAGATAATCAATTAGATATGTGGGTAACCGATATACACAAGGCTAAGAAGTATAAAATGCCTATTGATGCGATTAATGATAATCAAAGATTTGAAATAAATGGAATAATTACTGGACATATTGATATTGAACAACCCTTGAAATCGGCGGAAGAAATACTAAAAGATGGGATAAAAGATGGCAGTTATGCTGACATTATTGATGCAATAAATATTGGAATAAACACTCCGAATCTTATGGCTATTTGTTGTTTTGCAAAAGACTATCATGCTCAATTTGTTACCCATCCTATAAAGGATATAACAGATGAAGAAATAACAGAGTGGGCAAACAATGTTGATATAGTAGCTGAGCTTAATGATCCTTTTATTAAAAATGAAGACGATGTAAGTAGTTATGATTGGGCTGTATTTGCTGCAAAGTGGATGCGATCTAAAATGAAAGGTGAATGTTAGTAGGAGATTATTGTTACGCTAAATTCTATCCTGTTAAAAACGGTTGGAAAGATCACATCACATGCCAGGGAACGATTATTGAGATAAGTGATACCCGGTTAAAGTTTAAAGATAACGACGGCATTATTTATGAAGTAGAAAAAGATAGGTTTGAAATTAAAAAACCAGAAAAAGGATGAGTTACATAGACGATGACATCAGGAACCCTGAACTTAAATATATCGATTACGGCAAAAAAGACTGTGATTGTGAAGGTAATGTTTGCTGTACTAAATGCCACGGTTCAGGTCAGGTTGAACGTACATACGACGATGTGTTTTATGAGAATGCGGATATTGATTAATAACTTAAACGTAAACACAAATATGAAAACACTATCACAACTATCAAACGATGAATGGGCTGAATTAGTCGTATTTATCAACAAAAATGTTTTAGGTAAAACAAAATACCCACACCCTGATTGGCTAACAAATTATAGGGATGAAGTAATCGCGTCATTAAGGCAGATAAAAGATGGCACTCCGGAAAAGTTAAGACATTCAAGATTAGCACCAGTTTTAACCGAAGAATATTTGCCCTTTTTTGTTGTAAAATGGTTGCAGGAACGTGGGTTTTTAAATGACCTATAACGTTGAAGTATATGGCAAGTTGGGGGATAGAACGCACGAACTTATCAGCTTGCAGAAACTAAATAAAGAGTGCGAATATAGCAACTTGTAAACAACCCCCAATTTGCTATATACATTGTTAAGGGGCTGGTATTTTTAAAACTAAATTTTATGGCAGACAGGACAAGCGCAAAGTTATTTGGAACTATTTTCAAATTACTTGCTAAAAATCCGACAGATGAACACAAGGAAATTGCTAAAGAAATTTTCGCTGAAACATGTAATTATGATTTTAGTTATTCCCAAATGGAGGCCAATGAAGCTTTAATAGCTTTGGATTTGTCGAGAAGGTGTGTTGACCCGATTATCCAGATAAATAGTTAATATTAATCATCTTAAATAGTAGTATAAAAATAATAAACCAAAAATTATGACAGTAGCAGGAATTATTTTAATTTTAGCAGTGTGTTTAGGTTTTGGAATATACGAGATATTACGTATGTCATCAAATGCCCAACAGACGTATTATGATGCTTTAGGGAAGGAGATCGAAGATACATTAAAGCTTACCCCCACCGAAGAAAGATTCGCCCGGATATCGAATATTTTGAACCTCATGGCCAATCACTATAAGTCAGGCACCGAGAGAGAGGCAAATTTGATCGAGGAAGTTAAGTGGGTATATGGTCCTTATTATGAAAAATATTTTGATGCGATTGATATAAGATAATGTTATCCTGATATCAGGTAAACGTTAAAATGTTTTTAAACTTAATTTTACAAAATGGGAAAAATCGTGGATCTGTTCGGCTTCTTTTTTGCATATATGACAATAAAGTAATATATTTGTATGTCATAATAAATGGTATATGAAAGAAATATGGAAAGATGTTCCTTTATTTGAAGGATTATACAAGGTAAGTAATTTGGGTAAAATTAAGTCTATAAAAAATAATAAGGAAATTGGTTTTAAAGGTAAAGATAATTATATTAAAGTATCATTATATAATAGCGGATCATTATTAAGTACTCATGTCCATCATTTAGTTGCACGTTTATTTGTGCCAAATCCAGACAATAAACCATGTGTAAATCATAAAGATTTTAATAGGCAAAATAATATAGCTGATAATTTAGAATGGGTTACCCCAAATGAGAACACACAATATTCAAAAAATAATCTTTTTTTAAAAAAGGGATTAAAAGGAGAATCACATCCTCGGTCTAAATTTACAGATGTTCAGTTTTTAGAAATGAATAATTTACGAAAAAATGGTATGAAATATAGTGAAATTGCAAAAATATATAATGCAAAACAAAATACTATTTTACAGATATTTAGAAGAGGTGGATATATAAAAACATGATATAAATCATATAAAATCATAATAAAAGTCATTGTTTATTCAAAAATATCGTTGTAAATTTGGTCTGTTAGTTTTTTCATAGGTTTTAGTTTTTGGTTAGTTTGGTGGGTAAGCGGGGCAGGCACCGGAAGGGAAGAAAGAAGTAAAAGCCGCCCCGCTTATTTTAAAAAAGAGTTCATTGAAGTTGGTATGTGGTTAAAGTGCCTTTCGGCTGATAGACAAGTACTATAAACGTAAGTGCCTTAAACTTACCAACCACGCTACAGGCAAGGCGCGCCAACTTTAAATATATTGCAAGATAGAGCAGGGGTTAGCTCGTTGAATTAGGTTCTTTGAAATAATTTAGTTATATTTGCATACGAGTTAATAAAAATTAATAGTATGTTTAAAATAATTTCAATATGTAAAGGCGGCGGTTATATGTACGCAAAAACAATTCCATTACATCCAAAATCAAATAGTAACGGATTATATCCATTACACAGAATTATAGTTGAAAATTTAATAAATCGTTTATTATCAGATAAAGAAATAGTACACCATAAAGATGGTAATAGATACAACAATAATGCTGATAATTTGGAAATACTGACAAGAAGTGAACATTCTTTTTATCATTCCAAAAAAGTAACTGAAATTATTTGTACCTGCGTATATTGCGGAAAGACAATAATATTAAAACCGCATTTATATAGGTTAAGATTAAAAAGGGCAAAAAATGGAATTACTTGCTCTTATAGTTGTTCGGCTAAATTATTCCATAAATCTATCCCAAAGGTCGGAGGTTCGAGTCCTTCTCTTGCTACAAATGAGTAACTTAACAGACATATATGGCAATTTTGTAGACTCCCCTACGGAGCAGCGTTGGGCAATGCAGTTCCGTACGCTCTGGCTAAAGAAAGATCACAGGCGGATACTCAACTGTCAGCCCCGGTTAATCTTTGATCAATTTGTTTACGCGGATAAACTTTACGTCTTATCTGGGATATCAGAAGTTAAGTTTGTATTTTTTGAAATAGACAGAAAAGTAATAAGCAATTAATTTTAATTATTTTTGTAATATATATTGTTATATTAAATATAATACATATATTTGTATGGAAGTTCTTTGAGAAAGTATGATATAAGGTTTCTAACAGCAAATTTAAAAAAACAACTGTCTTGTAAACAGAAACGTTAAGATAGAAACCTGATAAGGATTGCAACAGCAATATTTATAATGTAATCTGTGGGTCGAGGGTTCGAGTCCTACATTTGTCTTAATATCCAAACGACAAATTAGCTCAGCCAGTAGAACAATAGAATAAAAAAATGCAATCCTGATAAGGGGGCATACAGCAATAATAACTACATGGCTATATGTGAAAACGTGCCCCCTGTTTTTTTGAATTTTAATTAAATGCGAATATATGTTTTCACAAAAAAAATCTTCATTATTCGAGGTTAATTCTAAGAATGAAACCTCATCAAACACCTTAATCGGTATTGGTACTAAATTTCATGGCAATGCGTTTGTAAATGCAGGGCTAAAAAAATCAGCAGAAACATTATCTGGTAATGGTGCGTTAAAATATAATAGCACTGGGAATGATTTTGTAGACCAGTTTGGGAAACTTGGTTCTTATAAAGAACAAAGAAGTTTCGATGAAATATCATACGACTGTAATTTATTATGGTCGCAAAATCCAAGATTATCCTTATGTTTTATATTCTTTATTAGGATGATAACCCGTGTCGTTGCGTTATTTAACGGCATTAAAACAAACACGGTACAACGAGGTGCTGGATTAAAGCACGAGGGGATAATGCGAATGGTATGGGTACATATCAACCATCCCGATTCTTTCTGGAAAAATATAACACTTTATATATCTATTGCATCATGGAAGGATATATTCCAGATGTTACAATATGATTTAGAGTATAATGGATGGGATGAAAGGAAACTTAATTGGAACCATTTTGGTGATCTGATTATTGTCGGGCTTGAAAGTCCTAATACAGTTAATTTGGTTAAAAAATATCTTCCTCAAATAAAAGCAAGAAAAAAATGTACCACAATGGAATCACAGGCAGAAACTATCATCGGTAAATGGATATGTTCCCGCCTTAATATTAGTTATAAGGAATATCGAAAATTAAAAACATCAGGTACAGCCCATGAGTGGCAGAAATTAATATCAAACAAGTTATTTGATTCAATCGACTTTTCTTCTATACATGGGAGGGCTTTAACGCTTATTGTTTCTTCAAAATTTATAACAAACCATGATCTTGATGTAAAATATGAAGAATGGATAAAAAAACAACCTGTTGCTAAATTTACCGGCTATGTCCATGAATTAATGAGCAAGGTTCGTAAAAACATGAAGCCGTTTCTATATGAGACAATAAATAAACAGTTTTACGGATTAATTGAAACTGGCCATAAAAATGCAAAAACAGAATCGAGTTTAATCGTAGTGAGAGATACATCCAGTTCTATGTCAAGTATGGCTTTAGGGACAAAAATATCTTGTGGTGATATAGGAAAATCGCTTGCCTTATATTTTAGCGAATTTCTTACAGGATATTTTACTAATACATGGATTGAATTTAATAATAATGCAAAACTTTGTCAATGGAAAGGGGCAACACCTGTTGATAAATGGCTAAATGATAATTCGTATTATGTGGGATCGACTAATTTTCAATCAGTAATAAGCCTTTTTGTTAAGTTAAAAAATGATGGTATTAATGAGAATGAATTTCCTTCCGGCATCTTATGTATATCCGATGGCGAATTCAACCCCACTCAGTTAGATAGCACTAATGTTCAAGAAGCTTTATTGACATTAAGGGATGGAGGTTTTTCGGAAGATTATATTAAACATTTTAAGATAATCTTATGGAACCTTCAATCAAATTATTACGGCAAGGGTACTGGAAGTAAATTTGAAACCTATGGGGCTGCTGAAAATGTATATTATTTTTCTGGTTATGATGCATCTATCATAGCGTTCCTTACTGGGGTTGAAGGTCAAAAAGTAGAACCCAAGAATGCAGAAGAACTTTTTACCGCTGCTATGAACCAAGAGATTATGGACTTAATACAAATATAATATTTATGGCAATAAAAAAAGATATCTTAGTTAATTCAGCCCGTGAATTAGTAAGCAAGTTACATTTAGTAAACAATAATAAAGACAAGGTACTGATAGAGGTTAACCCTAATGACTCATTAGAAAACCTATCTAAATTCATCCTTGAGGCCGGGGAGTTTGTAAAACCAACCGATCATGTTTCCGAAGAAACAATATCTTTAATCGAACAATTGAAATATCCAACTGAGGATATGTTTGAAGATGAGTTAGCAACACATAATTTTTCAGGAGTAGAAAAGCCCCCACGGATTGGTTCTCTTTCGGGCATTATAGATAAAAACACAATACCTATTTCAGAAATAGAGATAAAAGAACCATTCAAGTCACTTTTTAGCATTAATTCTAATACATTAAGTTCTATAACGGCCAGTATGGAGGTTAATGGATTTGACCCGGCACACCCCGTTATACTTTGGGGTAATATAATGATTGACGGCCATACAAGGCTTGCCGCTGCAAGCGATGTAGGAATAACTGATATTCCTTTTGAGCGTAAATCATTCAATAATGAAAAGGAAGCCCTCGAATATGCCATACATAACCAACGGGACAGGAGAAATATATCTGATAGCGAGATGCTTATTTGTATTGAAGTATTGGACTCTAAGATGACCAAAGCAATGGCCGGGAAGAAAGGGGGAAAGAGTAATGGCAAAGAAAAGAATACCCCAACACATGAAAGGACTGCTAAAATACTCGGAATAGGCAATTCTAAGGTATCTGATGCACGTATTGTCTTAAATGAACCCTCTGCTAAGTCAGAAGTATTATCTGGTCACAAATCAATCAGTATGGCCGCAAAAGAGATACGTAGCCGTAAGTATCCAAAAGAAATAAGTTATAATGAAAATAAAAACAGGTATAATATACTTGCCAGGACTATTACTGAAAACTTTAGTTCTCAGATAGTATCTGTTCTTGAATTAGCTCAGATACTTGATACTTTATATATGAAGGCAGGGGGCAAATCAAGCATGAAAAATGCTATTGAAGTAACTAATCATGTTGTAAATACACTTGTAGCCTTTAACCTTGCAACAAAGATAACAGAAGATGAGATAAGATTGTCTGATTTAAAATCAAGGTAAAATGGAAAGTAATGTTTGGTTTGCTATTCACCAAAAAGGAGATAAAGAAGGGATTTTTATAAAACATTCCCAAATAAAGAAGAGTTATTCCAAACTATTGGTAAAAATGGACAGGTTATTCTCTGTTTTTTTACAAGATAGGAGCAAAAGCCCACTCATCACGTAGTGTGGGTGGGATGAAAGCGACCTTGTCTATTAAATGTTAATAACTATTTTAAATAAATATTGTTGTTTCTTTAAACTTTTGTATATTTGTACATATTTATAATTGATGCTAAAGGCTTTTAAATACAAAATTAATCCTACAAAGGAACAATCCATTCTGCTAAATAAGCATATTGGAGCAAGTCGTTTTGTATTTAATTTAGCCTTAGAATGTAAGCAAATGGCTTGGGCTGGCAATAAGGTTAATTTAAGTTGTTTTGCACTACACAGCCAATTAAAAAACCTTAAAACTGAATGTGAATGGCTTAAAGAAATCAACAGCCAATCCTTGCAACAATCAATAACCAACTTAGATAAAGCATATACAGCTTTTTTTAAAGGACAAAACAGTTTCCCTAATTTTAAAAAGAAATCAAACGGTGGGAGTTTCAATATTCCACAAAATGTATCTTTAGAAGATGGTAAACTTGTTATTCCTAAATTTAAAAAAGGAATTGATATTGTTCTGCACCGACCAATCAAAGGAGAAATAAGGCAAGCCACAATTAGAAGAACTTCAACAGGTAAATACTTTGTTTCTATACTTTGTGAAACAGGAGAACCAATTAAACCAAAGGCTACAATTAAAGAAAATACAACCGTTGGAATAGATTTAGGAATTAAAACATACCTTGTTTCTTCTGATGGTAAAGAATTTGATAACCCTAAATTCCTTCGCAAAGCACAAAGCAAATTAAAATATGTACAACGCAAATATTCAAAACACAAAGGTAAAAGAACAAAACATAAATTGGCTATACTACACGAGAAAGTAGCTAACCAACGAAAAGATTTTCTACACAAAACTTCAAGCGAACTAATCAATAACCACGATAGTTTAGCAATAGAAGATTTAGCAGTTTCAAATATGGTAAAGAACCACAAACTTGCAAAATCAATAAATGATGTAAGTTGGTCAACTTTTGTAACTATGTTAGAATACAAAGCAGAATGGTATGGCAAAAACATTCTGAAAATTGGCAGATTTGAACCATCATCGAAGCTACACGCAAATTGCGGCCATATAAACAAAGACCTAACTCTAAAAGATAGGGAATGGACTTGTCCTAAATGTGGTGAAGTAGTTTCGAGAGATTTGAACGCTGCCATAAATATTAAATCATTTGCTCTTAAAAATAATTTGTCTGTGGAACGCAGACTTAAAAATCGTGGGGAATTGCCGACATTAGTTGGAGTGTTAATCCACGAAGCTCAACCCATCGCATCTGGCGTGGGTGGGTAGTTCACTGATAGTTGTGTTTCTGATTACAGTATTATTGCGAAATGGGATAATGGCAGTTGGATTAAATCAAAGTAAAAATGAATTATCAAATGATACGAAAACTATTTAACTGGATTTTTGAAGCTGAGTTATACAAACTTAATTCAGAAATTTTAAAGGCTAAAAATATTGCCGAAAAACTGGAACAACAGCGGAATGCATTTAACACTGTTTTATCCGGAATAGATGTAAGCGTTGATGTTCACGAATATGACCATAAATATTCACCTTCATGGGCTGTAATTTCATTGCAAGGTCAAAAAACTGATTATATAAAATTTATAGAGTTGGGACAATCAGAGATAAATGAAATTGCTCTATTTCTTAGAAACTTTGAGTTAAATTCAAGTATAAAAGTAGATGCCTCGCCAATAGCTTCTCAATTTTTACGAGTGCCCCATTCGAAGCGTTTTTAAATGCGCCCTAACTTAAATAATAAATTTTAATAACATGAAAAATTCAACATTACAAGAAGTTTACAAGAATAGTTCCGACGAAGTAAGGGCTATCCTTAAAAATAAGTTCTCTGAAAAAGAACTGGGGCTAAGTAAAGAAGTTGATCAGGAAGAATTTAATAAGTTCTTCCTCGGATTGCTTGGAAAGCATTCTAAGAACGTTAGGTTTTTAGATTCAATCGGGAATCCAGTCACGCATCCAAGTCCTCGTTTCGAGTTGAGGAATAATGAAGGTGAATGGATGTTCGATATTTCTTACGAAGAAAAAACCAGGCATTTTTGGTACTCATATAGCCACATATTGACAGTTTTTGAATCAAAATATGGTATTAATTACTTAGAAATAAATAAGTTAATGCAACCTACATTGGATGAGGCATTAAATTTGAAGGGTGTTACACCTATCTTATCCCAAGATACCCAAACTGTTTTAATTGGATGAGGCCTTAAATTTGAAGGGTGTTACACCTTATAATGTCTAACTTAAAATATATCAATAATGGAAAATAATGAAATGGATTTAAAACTAATAACGATTAATATCTTGTCTGATAAAGAGACAATAATACACGACGTACGTATTGAAAGAGGTATTGTAAAAACCATTACTTGTGATGGATGGGTGCGTCATACCCCTAATAACAATCATTCAATGATTATTGAATATAGTACAACTGACGATACCGGGAATATTCATTTAAAAAACAGAAATAATGTATATGCCCTAATAAATGATATTCAATCCGGCAAATTCCCTTTCACAACTGGACTTTTATTAACACATAAGGAATTTGTTGAGTGCGTTAAAGCCGTTTATGAAAATATCGACAAACATGGATTTACTGTTTGCGAGAACTATATTAATTCAAACTTAAAAACCCGTTTAATTTCAAAAATATGACAGTAATACCAGTAAGTAATAAACGAAAAGATTATAGGCTCGTAGGGGCAACACTCCCTGGATGGATGTGTTCTTATATTACCCTTTATACTATTGCAAAAGGGTCTTCTAAAGCAAAAATAGTAAAAGGTCTTATTGATGCTTGGATTACCCGGAGCCGTATTAACGATCCAGAAGAAAAACTAATCGAAGAAATAATCACCCGTATTAACGATCAATGGCAACGGGTTAAATCACAAGGGGAGGACTTTAATAACTTTAAAGATGCTCTAACCCTTGAATTAACCCAGAAATATGTATTGCCGCACCATGTAAGCATGATAATTAAAAACTTAAAGCAATGAATGTAACTGAATTATTACACAAAAGAATTTTAATAACTGTAAATGAACGTGGATATAGTTCAAAACAAACAGTTGAAGAAGTAAAAATACTCGAAATTGCCCCAAGTGGAAACTGGATTAAAGTTCAGAATATGGATGGAAGGAAATACTGGAAACATACATCCGATGTTGTTCCTATAGAAATATTAGCAAATTTAGAAGTTAAACCAGGTAATTAAACCATGAAATATATTATTATTTTTCTTTATTGGTTATTTACATGGATGTCATTATTTGTGTTTAATATTTTTATATTTATCTGGCATATTGACTTTAAACATTTTGGTTATTACGGGACATATTTTTTATCAATAAAAGATATGAAAAAACCAGAATTTTCAGTATATAAACATTCTGGTGGAATGGCTACATCCTATCCAGAAATAATATATTACTATAATTTTATTGAAAGGGTTGTTTCTCGATGTGTTAATAAAAGTAAATAACATGAAAAATTCAACATTACAAGAAGTATATAAGAATAGTTCCGACGAAGTAAGGGCTATCCTTAAAAATAAGTTCTCTGAAAAAGAACTGGGGCTAAGTAAAGAAGTTGATCAGGA
>Ga0153915_10002942_pt1 | contig 15566 bp, 12 predicted proteins | sample Opewatmetagenome_2_FD_107003 | JGI IMG/M metagenome (GOLD analysis project Ga0153915, IMG submission 107003) | Freshwater wetland microbial communities from Ohio, USA - Open water 3 Core 3 Depth 3 metaG | ecosystem: Environmental > Aquatic > Freshwater > Wetlands | place: USA: Ohio, Lake Erie...
CAGCAATCTCATTTACTTCTTCCATTTTTCTCTGAATGGTAGCGTTCATTTCATGTTCGCATTCATCTTCGAGTTTTTGGAGCAGAAGCTGTTTAGCCTCTTCAGCGTTCATTGCCGAGATTTTCAAAAGCTGATTTTTCTGTTGGGCGATTATTCCACCGATTTCTTTTTCCCGTTCATCGAGTTGAACTGAACGGCTTTTCAGGTTGTTTTCCGTTTGTGTGAGGCTTTTTTCACGCTGTCCGAGCAGTTCATTTTGTCTGTCAATGGCGTCTTCGTGTTTGGTAAGTCGTCTTTCTGCTTCGCGAACTTCCGCTTTGGCCTGATTGACTTCAGCAGTAAATTCCTCTTTTTTCTTCAATACTTCAGCCGTTGCTTCGATTCGAGCGGCTTTGATTATTTCTGCTGCATCTTTTTTGGCTTGTTCTGTCTGCAGAGCGAGTCTTTTGTTAAGGCTGCTTTGTCTGATATTGCCGATGACTTTGTCTGCCAGTAGTGCTATTATTGCACCGCCTACTGCGCCTGCGATGGCTGCGACAAAAGTTGTGAAGCCGGATGCCTGTGCTAATGTAAACATTTTTTGACCTTTCCTGTACGTTATCAGTTTAGTTATCAATTGGCATAACGGACAACGCAGGCAGGGCAGCACAAGCTACAAAGAAATGATAAGAGTTTGAAATCCTTTTCAAAAATTCACTTTACGAACTGCTTTTAGATGGGCTTTTTGCGTACCCTCAAAGGCAATCGTCTTTTTTCGCTCAATTTTAAACAGCAAATTTTTACAACAGTTTGAAATAACATTTTTAAATAGGAATTCTTTTCTCTTATTTCACCGTTCGCAGGACTGTTTCGACTTGAGATTTTTCAAAGTTCTCTATCGCCGCCTCAGTCGGCTCTCGGTGCTTTTGTAACTTTAACTTTTCAATTGGGCAAACAACTTACCCATCCCTTTTTGCGATTACCCGCTTGCGAGCTTACACAGCCCACATCTTTCCAATCGCTATGCAACATATTACGATATTTAGGCAATGCAATCAAGTATATATATTTGAACAGGGGAGTAAGATTTACGCTTAAAATGTTTTTCTATAAATGGTTACGTGAAAAACTTTATTTTTTTGTGGTTTCCTGAGAAATAACAATCCAGCATCTAAGAATCTTAAATGCTGGATTGTTGGGTTTTTGGCTATTGATAATTATTTATTCTATATCCATTACAACTCTAAAACCGATTATCGGCTGATTGGCTTTGGGCATACGGTTGTTCCTGTCTGCTGACCGGCATTTATTCGGCCTTTCATTCCAGGCACCGCCTCTTATTACCTTATCGCCATCATTTACCTGTGGCCCTGTCGGGTCTAACGTCGGCGTGATTTTGTAATATTCATTATCATAAAAATCGCTACACCATTCCCAGACATTGCCGTGCATATCATAAAGACCGAAAGCATTCGGCGCATACGACCCGACTTTGTTTGTTCTTTTCAGGTCTTTACCGATGATTCCATTGGCATAAGGAGTAGTTGCTTCGTAATTCGCGAAATCCGAATCGATAGTTGTGCCGGTATTGAACGCGGTTGTTGTTCCCGCTCTGCAGGCATATTCCCATTCAGCCTCGGTGGGCAGTCTGAATTTCAAACCCGTTTTATCGGAGAGTTTTTTAAGAAATCTTGACGCTTCATACCAGTTAACATTTTCGATCGGAAGATTATCGCCGCCGAACTTGCTAGGATTATCACTCATAATCTCACGGTATTGAAGCTGTGTAACTTCAAACTTGCCCATATAAAACGGCTTGGTCAGTTTGATATGATGCTGACCTTCGTCGCTATCTCTCTTGAGTTCTTCCATTGGCGAACCCATTTCGAATTCACCAGCCGGAATGAAAACCACTACAATATTAACTTCGCTGCTGATGTCGATTTTCTTTTCGAGCGGCAACCCGGTTTTTTCCGCCGCCTGTTTTTGCTGAATCGATGCCTGCGGAATTTCCCTTGCCTTTTCGACAGCGGTAACCGCCGCTGCGATAGAAAGTATCACAACGAGTGGTATGAACTTTTTCATAACAAGTTCTCCTTAACTTAACAAAAATTATTTCTTTGCTGTATTTGGTTCAGCAGCCGCGGAATTTGCCGCCGGCGTGAACTTAACGAACTTGAGCATAATATCATTTCCGCTGCCGCCTGTATAGGTTAATTTGTAAGAATAACTGCCGTCTGCCGCTTTCAATACCACTTCAGCGCCTTCAGGAGCAGGGTTGCCGTTAGCCGTGTCAAATACGCCATTTACGGGACTTCCGCCCTCGGTTTCGATAAGCATAATATCAGTTTTTGGCGCGGAAGCATCAGCGTTAACCGTCAGCATTGCTTTTGATTGTTCGCCGAACATATCAAGGTAAACACCGTCAGTGATTTTAGCCGGGCTTACGCCGTTGACATCAAGCTCGAATTCGATAATGCCGTTCCCTGCGCATTTTTTGCCGTCGCCTCCGATGTATATTTTTTTAAGATTTATTTTTGGCTGTTTGCCTGCGATGGTAAATGTTCCCTCACTGACACCACCGGACCCGGCCGCTCCGACATAAAGTCCTCCTTCGGTACTTGTCGCGAGGTAGGTAAGTGTTCCGCCGCTGATGGTATAGAAGCCTTTTCCTTCGTTGGGATTAGTTGTGCTTGTGCCGTATCTGCCGATGAAAAGTTTATTGCTCAGAGTTAATGTTCCGCCGGTTTGAATTAAACAGCCGATAGCTCCGCTCGATGCCGAGCCGCCGGAGCCGACGCGAGTTTCACCAATGCCGAGATTGCCGCCGTTAGTTATTTCTAATTTCGGTGCTGTTGCCAAATCAGCTCCGCCGCCGATACTTATTTTGCAATCGTAAGTTCCGACATTGCTGTTGATTGTGCAGGAAGCTCCCGGCTTTATAATTTTGATTTCCGCACCCGGCGTGCCCGGCGCTGCGGGCAGGGCGACAGGTGGTTTGTTCCAATATGGGTCTGTCCAGTTTCCTGTGCCGGCAGGTTTATTTGCATCGCTGTCCGGTGCTCCCTGCCAGTTGCCCATAGTCAAAGCAGAGCTGATACCTGCAAAAATAATTATTAATGTGAAAATTGCGATTGAATGTCTCAACTTCATTTTATTCTCCTTAAAATATAATTATGGTTAAAAATACTGGTTTGCTCTATTTTCAACCTTATTATGATGAAAAACAAGTCAATTTGGCCACTTTTAAAGCTCCATTTCGCGCATTTTTGACGAATTTGTGAATAAAATCACATCATTTTGATTGACAGCGCGCAATAAATGTTTGTATAATTTGTTTTTCTGACACAAAAACGTACATTTTTGTGATTTTGAAAATGAGTTGGATTCCAATAACTAATAGCTAACAGCTATTAACTAAAGGATAATTATGAGTAACAGAAGCAGAATATTACGGTTATCACGCTACAAAAACGCGGCGTTACGTTTAAAATCCCTTAATTTTCTAAAAGTCTTTTCTGATAATTTAGCTGACGCAACCGGCGTAACAGCATCGCAGGTTCGCAAAGATTTTTCAATCTTCTCAATCTCCGGCAATCGCAGAGGCGGCTATCAAATCGAGGAACTGCTGACTCAACTCAATAAAGTACTCGGAAAAGATAAACTCCAGAAATTCATAATCATAGGCGTTGGCAACCTCGGCAGGGCGCTTATAAACTATCAGGGCTTCGCTAAAAGCGAAATCAAAATCGTCGCGGGATTCGATACAGACCCCGCTAAATTCAATCGCAAATCAGATACGCTGATTCTGCCGATGGACGAACTTGCCGGCTTCGTTAAAACCAATGAAGTAGAACTGGCAATACTTGCTGTGCCGGAATTCGCAGCGCAGGAAGCATTCGATAAACTCAAAGCGGCAGGAATAAAAGGCGTTCTTAACTTCGCGCCAATAAGACTCAAAAGCGATGACAAAGTCGTTGTCGACAACCTCAATCTCGAAACAGAATTCGAGAATCTCATCTATTTCGTCAACACCAAAACTGCCCCGGCAGAATAAAAAAACAAGAATCGAAACACAGAACACATTTCTGGCGTTGATGACTGTAGCGTTACTATTTTTTTATATAAATTTTAATCGACACTGGTAATATAGCAAACTTCTATGAATACTAAAAAAGCAATTATATTTGATTTGGGCAGAGTGCTCGTTAATATCGATATTACAAAGGGGCTGTTTGCTCTTTTCGATGCAGATTTTTCGCAGGGCGTTGATAATGCTGTTCAGCAGATTATGTACAATCCTGTTTTTAAAAAATTCAATCAGGGTTCTCTTACGCCGGAGCAATTTTACGAAGATATTAAAAAAATATTCGGTATCGAAATCAGTTTTAAAAAATTTAAAGTCGAATGGTGCAAAATATTTTTAGTTATGCCGGGGATGTACGAGTTGGCCGAAAGGCTGAGTAAAAATTATCGGCTTGGCCTGCTTTCAGATACCGACCCGATTCATTGGTCGTTTCTTAAAGAGAATTATCCGGTATTGAAATTCTTTGCGAATCCGGTTCTGAGTTTTCAGGCAAAGAAAACCAAGCCAGACATTGAGATTTTCCAGCTTGCCGCCAGGAGTGTTGATGCCGTGCCTGAAAATTGCATTTATATCGACGACCTGCCAAAAAATGTTGCTGGTGCGGAAAGCATTGGTATGAAAGGCATCAAATTCATTTCGCCGGAACAGGCAGCATCAGAACTTGCCAAAGAAATTACTTTCTGAAAAGCCAAAACGCCTAACCCGGCAAAAAAAATTGACTTTACTTGATTATTCAATTAAGAATAATTATACATATTTTTAAGGGACAAAAAATGAAAAACAAATTTTCGGTCTTTATTCTGTTTCTGGTAATCTGTGCATCAACGAATTTTTCTGCTTTTGCTGCGGGAAATCCATCAGACTGCAATATACAGGCGGCTTATGCCAATCCTGATGTTTTTCATTTTGTTGTAATGGGCGACCGTAACGGCGGTGAAGAAAATGGTGTTTTCGGGCAGGTTATTAGTAAAGTCAATATGATGTGTCCTGCGTTCGTTGTCAGCGTTGGCGATAATATACCGGGTTACAACAAAGATGCAAATGAAGTGAATCGGATGTGGGATACATACGATTTGCTTGTGAAAAATCTGAAAGTTCCATTTCTTAAAGTGCCGGGCAATCACGATGTAACATACGATGTGATGGCAGAAGTTTACAAAAAACGCTTCGGCAAGACTTATCACCACGCCATTTACAAAAATGTGCTTTTCCTGTTCCTTGCCAGCGACGACCCATCCGCGGAGATTGATCCGAATATTGCTAAAGAACTTTCCAAAGAAAAGAAAGCATTAAAAGAAAAAGCACTTCGTGATGGTATTACGCCGGAAGGACTTGCCAAACTCAGTGAATATAAGGAAAAGAACAGTAATGCGCACGGCGGGAAAATCTCTGATGCACAATTCGAGTATTTCAAAAAAGTACTGGAGGATAATAAAAATGTTCGCTGGACGTTTGTGCTGATGCATAAACCACTTTGGAAACAAAAGAATCCGCCTGAGAATTGGGTTAAGCTTGAAAAGATGCTTACACAAAGGTCTTACACTGTTATAGCAGGGCATGAGCATATCAATTCATATACGCTTAGAAAAAATCGGGATTACATTGTTACAGCGACCAGCGGCGGCGGCAGGGCACCTGATTTGCTGCCGGGCGTTTATCATCATATCCTATGGGTAACGATGGACAGCAACGGACCTGTCATCGCAAATTTGATGGCAGATGGAATGCGTGAGAAAACGGATATAAGGCCGTTTAAAAGCATCAGTACTGCTGATTCAAATTCCATCGATATTACGGACTTAAATTCTATCAATCGTGCAGACATAAAAAAATTGATTGATAAATATTGATGGGGATATTGTTTTTTGTCATTTCGACCGGAGTCCTTGAAGCGAAGCGGAAACCCCCGCAGGGGGGCAAGGACAAAGCGGAGAAATCCGTTTTTACGATTTCTTGCCTGCGTTTCGCTCGAAATGACAATGAGTGTTTTTTTTATTCTTAGCAGTTGTCTAAATCATAATTTTTGAATAATAGTATTTTGCTGAATGAAATTTTTTACGTTGTCGGCAATCAGACCTTGTCCCTGCATTTCTTTCATACCGAAAGCCATTGCAGGACGGGCGGGTTTGCATTCTTTCGCCATTGTGATTTTCACATTGTCGAAAAACACATTCTCAATTGGACTTTCCGGCAGCCCCATAAATACTGACGCAGCGGACTGCGCATTATTGGCAGTAACATTTGTAATTTTTATATTTTTAACGCAGGGCGTTGTTTTTGTAACGGGGCGGAAATTGCGGTCTGAAAGTGTCTCAATCTCTTCCGGCTTTGCGCCGCATTCATAATATAAGTTCATCACAATCGGACAGCCGACGCCGTTCATTGCGATATTGTTGAGTGAAATATTTTCCACAGTGCCTGCTCTGCCGCGACGTGATTTGAGTCTTATTCCGCGATCTGTGCCGTTGAATACGCAATCTGAAATTTCCACGTTTTTGATTCCACCCGCGGTTTCTGAACCCATAACGACACTGCCGTGGCCGCGCAGCATTCTGCAATTTTTCACAATAACGGTTTCGCAGGGCTTATTTACACGCATACCGTCTAATCCAATTCCTGATTTGAGGCAGAGGCAATCATCATTGACGTCGAAATCGCAATCGTGAATTTCAACGCTGTTGGATGAATCGATATCGAGACCGTCGCCATTGCAGCCGGTGTCTGGATTTTGGAATGTTACATTTTTAATTGAGACGTTTTTGCAATAAAGAATGTGTGTGTTCCAGAAAGGGGAATTACGGGTTGTGAAGCCTTCGAGATGGACGTTTTGGCAACTGTTGAACTGAATCAGAGGCGGCCTGAAAAAGAAAGAATTGATTCCGCCGCCGCCGCAATCGGAAAGGTCAGTAGCGGCGTTGAGTTTTACAAATTCATTGTCGCGGGCTGTAACGGGCTGCTTATCGCCTTGTTTGCGATTTCTGAATTCCTGCCACCATTTTGGGCCTTGGCCGTCAATGATGCCTTTGCCGGTAATTGAAACGTTATGAATGTTTTCGCCATATAAGCAGGGGCAATAGCCAAAACACTCGACTCCCTCCCATCGTGATTTAACGGCAGGGTAGTCTGCAGAATTATCGCTGAATAAAATAACCGCGCCATCTTCGAGATGCAGGGTCATATCGCTTTTTAAACGAATGGGACCTGTCAGAAATGTTCCTTGAGGTACAACCACTTTTGACGCTTTGCCCTCTAAGCAGGCATTAAAGGCCTTTTTAAAAGCTTCTGAGTTATTCGCAATACCATTACCTATCGCACCAAAATCTTTAATATTAACCATTGTAACCTCCTTTAAAGAGGGTATTTTATACCAAACTTGCGTGCATTTCCAGTCGATAAATAAGCAAAGCACTATCAATTTTCAGCAAAGTAGTAATAAAAAAAATAATAAAATTTTTCTTGACTTTCAGGGTAATATTTAGTAAATTGTTAAAAGATTAACGCTGTCAAAAAAATAACGAATTATGACACCAAAGAAAACGATAGAACGAATAAGTTTATACCGGCGAATAGTCAGTAATTTGCTTAGTAGCGGCAAGAAACAGGCTTTTTCGCATGAGATAGCAAAACTCGCGGGAGTTAAAAGCTCGCAGATTCGGCACGATTTTATGTTCATAGGAACAAATGGTCGTGCGAATGCCGGGTATGCCCTTACTGAGTTAATGGGTCATATTGAAGAGTTTTTGACTGGCGGAGAATCGGATAATTTCTGCATAGTAGGGGTCGGAAACCTGGGAAGGGCAGTTTTAGCATTTTTTCACGCAAGGCATAAAAACATAGTTATAAAAGCTGCTTTCGATAAGGATCCGGCTCTGGAAGATAAAATAATTCACGGATGTAGATGTTATCCAATCGAAAAAGCAAACGAAATAATCAAAAGTGAAAGCATTAATATTGGGGTAATTGCAGTGCCGGCAGAACAGGCACAAGGCGTAGCACAAATACTGCTCGAAGCTGGTATCAAAGGCATTGTGAATTTTGCACCAGTGCCGCTGAAGCTGCGTCAGGGCATATTCGTTGAAAATGTAGATTTAACAATGTACCTCGAGAAAGCGGCGTTTTTTACGAGGAATTCAACTAAAGTTTCGGAGGTTTAATTTACGTGTCACAAATAAAAGCAATATTAGAAAAGTTTCCCAATGCAAAGCGTGAAAGCCTAATAGCGATTTTGCAGGAAGTACAGGACGCTGAAGGCTTCCTGTCACCGGACGCATTATGCCAAATAGGCGAACACCTTAAACTGCCAAGCGGCAAAGTTTATGGTGTGGCAACATTTTATAATCAGTTCAGATTCATCAAGCCGGGATTTTATAATGTCCAGGTCTGCAGAGGAACCGCCTGCCATGTAAAAGGCTCGCTGAAAGTTCTGGAAGCAGTGAAGAATGAACTCAAGGTTGAGCCGGGTCAGACAACCAAAGACGGGTTGTTTAGCCTGGAAGTCGTGGCGTGTATGGGAGCGTGCGGACTTGCGCCAGTAATAGCGGTCAACGGCGAATTCCACGCATCCGTAGCGCCGGAAGATGTAAAGAAAATTTTAAATTCTTATCGCAGTAAAAAGGCAGTCTAAGATGGACAAACAAAATAATTTCGGAATACCAGTAAAAGAAAAACAGCCCGGCAGAATTTATATCTACGTCGGCACAGGAACCTGCGGACTGGGTGCAGGTGCAGGCAAAACCGTAGAAGCGGTTAAGAAATACATTCAGGAAAAGAAACTAAACGCAGAACTCGTCGAAGTCGGATGCATAGGAATGTGTACGGCTGAGCCGGTTATGGAAGTTAAGGCGAACGGCAAATGCCGAATATCTTTTGCGAAAGTATCAGAAGATAAGGTAAATGCCATATTAGACGAAGTGCTTGCGGGCAAAATCGATAACGCCAAGCCGTTGTATCAATATGAAGAAGCCGGTCTGGAAAAATGGCAGTCTGTAATGACGATGAACGAATATCCGTTTTTCGTATATCAGACAAGACTTGTGCTGAGCAATTGCGGCATAATCAACCCTGCGTATATCGAAGAATACGCAGCGGCAGGTGGTTATAAAGCTTTGGCGAAAGTTATCAACGGGATGACGCCTGATGAGGTTTGCGATACAGTCGAAAAAAGCGGACTTCGTGGAAGAGGCGGCGGCGGATTCACAACCGGCAAAAAATGGAAATTCGCACGTGCTAACGGGGCAGGTCAAAAATACCTTATCTGCAACGCAGACGAAGGCGACCCGGGTGCATTTATGGACAGGGCTGTTATCGAGGGCGACCCGCACAGACTGCTCGAAGGCATCGCAATCGCATCATACGCAATCGGAGCCAATAAGGCATACATATATATCCGAGCTGAATATCCGCTGGCAATAAAACGTATTGTCGCGGCAATCGAACAAGCGAAACAATATGGTATCATCGGGAAGAATATTCTCAACAGCGGATTCGAACTTGAAATCGCAATCAAAAAGGGAGCCGGTGCTTTCGTATGCGGCGAAGAAACTGCTTTGATGAACAGTATCGAAGGCAGACGCGGAATGCCGAAACCACGGCCTCCGTATCCTGCTGTAAAAGGTTTGTTCGACAAACCAACAATTATCAATAACGTCGAGACACTGGCAAATCTGCCGGACGTTATAAATCTCGGCTTTGAAAAATTCAGTTCCATCGGTACCAAGACAAGCAAAGGTACAAAAGTTTTCGCACTTAGCGGCAAAGTCAAGAATACCGGACTAATCGAAGTTGCGATGGGAACAACGCTGCGAAGAATCGTGTTCGATATCGGCGGCGGAATTGGCAACGACAAGAAATACAAGGCTGTTCAAATCGGCGGACCGTCCGGCGGATGTATTCCCGAACAGCATCTTGATATTCAAATCGATTATGAATCACTCAAAACTGTCGGAGCAATGATGGGTTCGGGCGGTATGGTCGTAATGGATGAAGGAACCTGTATGGTTGATATAGCAAGGTTCTTTATGGATTTTATTCAGAAGGAAAGTTGCGGAAAATGTATTCCGTGCCGCGAAGGTACACGAAGAATGCTCGAAATACTCAACAGAATCAGCTCGAGCTACAGAAGCAAATCAACGGCTGAAACACTGCAGAGATTCAAGGGTGTTGTATCGCTTCGCAGACTTGCACAGGTTATCAAAGACACAAGTTTGTGCGGACTGGGACAAACAGCACCAAATCCTGTGCTTAGTACACTTCGCTGGTTCCCGGATGAATACGAAGCGCATATTTACGAAAGAAAATGTCCGGCAGGCGTATGTAAAGAATTGCTGAACTATAAAATCGACGAAAAGAAATGCAAAGGCTGTACTTTGTGCGCAACTAAGTGCCCGGTTCAGGCAATTAAGGGCGTAAAGAAAGCTCCGCATTACATTCTCGAAGATAAATGTATCGGCTGCGGAAATTGTGCAGATGTTTGCCCATTTAACGCAGTGTCAGTGTCGTAAAAACTTAAAAGTTAAAACTAACAATATAAGATTCAGGAAATTAGAGACAGATATGATTACCATAGAAGTAAATGGAAGAAAAGTTAAGGCGTTGAAAGACCAGATACTGCTCGAAGTTCTCAGGCAGGAAGGTATTGATATTCCAACACTCTGCCATATTGACGGACTGACTCCGACAGGCGCGTGCAGAATGTGCGTCGTAGAAGTCGCAGGAATGAACGGTCTTGTTCCAAGCTGTGCATACCCGGTAAGCGACGGGATGAAAGTGCAGACCCATTCGCCAAGAGTTATGGAAGCGAGAAAGACTATCGTCGAACTGCTTCTGGCGAACCATCCGGACGACTGTCTGTACTGCGTTAGAAACAATAAGTGCGAACTTCAAAAGCTGGCAGGTCAGCTCGGCGTTCGTGAACGACTCTACAAGGGCAGCAGAAATGCATTGAAAGTTGATACATCAAGCCCATCTATCGTACGTGACCCAAACAAGTGCGTACTTTGCGGAAGATGCGTCAGAACGTGCGAAGAAATACAGTGCGTTTCGGCAATTGATTTTGTCAACAGAGGCAGTAAGACTATCGTCGGAACTGCATTTGAGCAGGGTCTTAACGTATCAAGCTGTATCAAATGCGGACAGTGCATTATGGCTTGCCCGACAGGCGCATTACGCGAACAAAGCAGCGTAAACGACGTTATCGGCGCACTCAAAGACCCGGAAAAATATGTTGTAGTTCAGCACGCACCGGCAGTTTCCGTGAGTCTTGCCGAAGAGTTCGGCATACCGGCAGGCACAGATGTCTGCGGAATTATGACTACTGCACTTAGAATGTTCGGATTCAAGAGAGTATTCGAAACCAGTTTCTCCGCTGATTTAACAATTATGGAAGAGGCATCGGAACTCGTGCACAGAATTAAAAACGGCGGGGTACTGCCGATGATGACAAGCTGTTCGCCAGGCTGGATTAAATACGTTGAACAGTTCTATCCGGAATTTATTCCGAATCTATCAACGTGCAAGAGTCCGCAGCAAATGCTCGGCGCTGTGATAAAGAGTTTCTTTGCACAACGCGAGGGAATCGACCCGAAAAAGATTTACAGCGTATCTATAATGCCTTGCGTAGCGAAAAAATTCGAATGTGAAAGACCTGATATGAACCAGAACGGCGTTCAGGATGTTGACGCTGTTCTGACAACACGCGAACTTGCTGAAATGATACGTTACTTCAGCATTGATATTAAGAAATTAAGCCCTGATACAGCAGATACACCATTCGGAATGAGAAGCTCGGCCGGTAAGATTTTCGGTGCGAGCGGCGGTGTAATGGAAGCTGCTATCAGAACGGCATACTATATGATAACAGGCAAAGAAATGGCCGATTTGGATGTTAAAGACGTTCGCGGTTTAACCGGCATCAAACAGGCGAAAGTAAATATCGCAGGTATTGAAGTCGGCGTAGCCGTTGCAAGCGGACTGGGCAATGCAAGCAAACTGCTCGAGGAAATCAAAGCCGGCGGCAGAAAAGATTTGCATTTCATCGAAGTGATGACCTGTCCGGGCGGATGCATCGGCGGCGGCGGACAACCGTTCAGCAGCGACCAAAAGGCTATCAAGGCAAGAATGAAAACTCTTTACAGTATTGATGCGAATGACCCAATAAGAACATCGCACGGAAATAAAGCAGTTGAAAGACTGTACGATGAATTTCTCGGCAAACCGCTCGGCGAAAAGAGTCATCACCTTTTGCATACACATTACGCGAAACGACAAGTTATAAGATAAAGACAGGTGTTTTTGGATGCGAGACAGCAGTAACAAACCGCTGGTAACAACGCTCGGCGAAAGATGCCGAATTTGTTATACGTGTGTGCGGGAATGTCCGGCCAAGGCAATCAGAATCGCCAACGGACGTGCAGAAGTTATTGCTGAAAGGTGTATCGGCTGCGGAAATTGCGTACGAGTATGCAGTCAGAAAGCAAAAAAAGTTCTCGATGCCAAAGAAGCGGTTTATGAATTGCTGAAATCAAACTGTAAAACGGCAGCGATACTGGCACCGAGTTTTCCGGCGGAGTTTGCGGAAGTCGACTGGAAAAAACTGGTTGGTATGATTCGCAGACTTGGATTTGATTATGTTAATGAAGTCGGATTCGGAGCAGACCTTGTGGCGGACAGATACCGCAAACTGCTCGAAAATGGCGGACCAAACTGCCGATATATTGCGACGACTTGTCCGGCAATTATTGCCTACGTCGAAAGGTATCATCCTGATTTGGTAAGAAATCTTGCGCCGATTGTTTCACCGATGGTGGCGATGGCGAAAGTAATGCATAAAATACATGGCGACGATTTAAAAGTTGTTTTTGTTGGGCCGTGTATTGCGAAAAAAGGCGAAATCGCAAGCGTTAATATGACAAGTGAAGTCGCCGACAGTCTGACGTTCGTGGAATTGCGAGAAATGCTTGATGCCGCGGGAATCAGGCCGGGAAGTACGACCGACAGCGAATTTGATGGACCGCTGGCGGGAACCGGCGCGATATTTCCCATTAGCAGGGGCTTATTGCAGTCGGCGGGCATTGAAGAAAATCTGATATGCGGAAATATAGCTGCGGTTGAAGGCGGCGGCGATTTCGTTGAAGCGTTCAGAGAATTCGACGAAAAAGAACTGAATGTTCAGCTTCTTGAAGTGCTCGCGTGTAATGGTTGTATAATGGGGCCGGGCGTTTCGGATAAAAGGCCGCTGTTCAGTAAAAAAGCGTCGGTCAGTGAATACGTTCAGGCGAAGATGAAAGGGCTTGACGTCAAAAAATGGAACGAGAATGTAAAGCGTTTTGAAGCTCTCGACCTTACAAGAAAGTTTTCCATTTATGACCAGCGTATAAAGATAACGCAGGAAAACGAACTCGAAGAAATATTGAAGCGAATGGGCAAGAATGAACCCGCGGACGAGCTTAACTGCGGGGCTTGCGGATATGATACGTGCAGGCAGCATGCGACTGCGATATGGAACGGACTGGCGGAAAGTGAAATGTGTCTGCCGTATGCGATAGAGCAGTTGCATAAAACCGTGAATGACCTTGCGACTTCGAATACGCAGCTTGCAAGTACACAGGAAGCTTTGATGCAGTCTGAAAAGCTGGCGAGTATGGGACAGCTTGCCGCGGGTGTAGCGCACGAAATTAATAACCCGCTTGGGGTTGTATTGATGTACGCTCATCTGCTGCAGGAAAAGTATGACGCAGACCCGAAGTTAGGCGGGGATTTGCGGCTGATTGCGGAGCAGACGGAAAGATGCAGAAAAATTGTTGGTGGTCTGCTGAATTTCGCAAGAAGAAACAAGGCTGTTTTGATGCCGACGGATGTTTGCGAGCTGGTTGAAAAATCTATTCAATCAGTACCGAACGAAAAAGGCATCGAAATCAGAGTTGATAAAATAATTGAAGATAAAATTGCGGAACTCGACGGCGACCAGATGAGCCAGGTTTTCAGCAATTTAATTGCCAACGCGATTGCGGCGACGGATAAAACGGGATTGATAACGATAGTAATCGGCGGCGACATTAAAAAAGTGAATATAAAAGTCATAGATACCGGAACTGGAATTACCAAAGAAAATCTTCCGAAGATATTTGAGCCGTTCTTTACGACCAAACATATCGGAGAAGGCACCGGACTTGGACTTGCAGTAGCTTATGGAATTGTTAAGATGCATAAAGGCGATATCAGAGTGGAATCGAACGCTGATACCAGTAAAGGACCGACGGGCACAATATTTACCGTTACTTTGCCGAGAAAGCAGAATAACGGGTATCAATAAAGGACACAGATTAATACTATAAAAAGGTAATGGAAATGAAAAAGAAAATTTTGATTGTTGATGATGATGCAGATTTTATTGTACAACTGGAACTTATGCTTCAGCAGGCTGATTTTGCTCTTGATAAGGCATACAGCAAGGCGGAAGCGGAAGAGTATCTTGAGAACAACAAGCCGGATTTGGCGATAGTTGATTTGATGCTGGAAAACGCGGACTCCGGATTTGCGCTGTGCTATCATATAAAGAAAAAATATAATAACCTTCCGGTTATAATGGTAACGGCTGTTACGAGCGAGACGGGCTTTGAGTTTGATACGGTAACGCCAGAAGACAAGTCCTGGATAAAGGCTGATGTTTTCCTGGCCAAGCCAATACGTTTCGAGCAGCTTAAACGCGAAATAAACAGGCTTTTAGCAAAATAAGGAAAATGCTGTGGCGGAATTATTCAAAGTTCTTGTCGTTGACGACGAGGCAGGAATGCGCTCGGGTATAGCAAGGGTTTTGAGCGAGAGCGTAATTAGTCTGCCTGAAATGAAAACGGAAGTCAGATTTGTTGTTAACGAGGCGGAAAACGCAGAACACGGGCTTGAAATTATCGAGTCTCAGCGGCCTGACATTTTGCTGCTCGACCACAAGCTGCCCGGAATGACGGGGCTTGAACTGCTGAGTAAAATTTCGGAAAAGAAAATCGACATCCTTACGATTATGATAACGGCGTATGCTTCGCTGGAAACAGCGGTTGAAGCGACTAAGAATGGCGCTTATGATTTTCTGGCCAAGCCGTTTTCGCCGGTGGAACTTAAAAATATGATTCGCAAGGCGTCCGGCAGAATAATTTATAAACGCCAGGCACGAAGTCTTGCCGATGAAAAGAAAAAACTGCGTTTTGAATTTATTTCCGTTCTCGCGCACGAGCTTAAATCGCCGCTGGCCGCTATTCAGGGATATTTGAATATCATTCACGACAGAGTGTCGGGCAATGAACTCAGCTCTTACGATACGATAATCGAAAGAAGTATTGTTCGGCTCGAAGGAATGAAAAAATTGATATTTGATTTGCTGGATATGACGCGAATCGAATCGGAACAGCGGAAAAGAGAGCTGAAGGATATCAGCCTTCATGAATTTGCTGAAAAATCGATAGAAAATTTTGCATTGGCGGCCAAAGAACGAAATATTGCCGTTTATCTC
>Ga0153915_10002943_pt1 | contig 15564 bp, 10 predicted proteins | sample Opewatmetagenome_2_FD_107003 | JGI IMG/M metagenome (GOLD analysis project Ga0153915, IMG submission 107003) | Freshwater wetland microbial communities from Ohio, USA - Open water 3 Core 3 Depth 3 metaG | ecosystem: Environmental > Aquatic > Freshwater > Wetlands | place: USA: Ohio, Lake Erie...
ATCCGGCAGGTGAGGTGTATCGGCTGCTCGATTACGGCGCCCGCCTTGACGTGCACCAGGGCGCCGTCAGCCAGAAAGGCGGTGGCGAGCGCCGTGAACGGGTTTTCCTCGACCAGGGCGTAACGCGCAAGGTGGGCCCGCACGAGGTCCGGGTGCCGCTGCAGTGCCTCGGAGAGCGGCATGACGGCAGCGCCGGGCGGGGTCGGCCCCGTTTCCCAGCGCACGGCTTGCCGCTGAAATGCGATCTCGGCAATCGGCTGGACGTTGGTGAACCGCCATTGCTCGGAGCGCGTGGAGGGGAATCCGACCTCGGTGAACCGCGCAATGCCACGCTCGCGCAGCTCGCGCAGCCAGGGGGGCGCGCCCGCAGCGCCGTTCCCGGCGAACGCCTGATACTCCCCCACGAGGTGGGCCGTCACGAGACCGCCGCTCCCTCGGGCTTCACCCAATCGTATCCCTTCTCCTCAAGCGTCAGCGCCAGCTCCTTGCCGCCGGACTTCACGATGCGGCCCTCGGCCAGCACGTGGACGTAGTCGGGGACGATGTAGTTGAGCAGCCGCTGGTAGTGCGTGACCACGACGAAGGAGCGCTGCGGCGAGCGCAGCATGTTCACTGCCTCCGCGACGGTCTTGAGCGCGTCGATGTCGAGGCCCGAGTCGGTCTCGTCCAGGATCGCGAGCCGCGGCTCGAGCACCGCGAGTTGCAGGATCTCGTTGCGCTTCTTTTCGCCGCCCGAGAACCCTTCGTTGACGGCGCGGTTCATGAGACTGTCGTCCCAGCCGATCGCCTTGAGCTTGTCCTCGAGCACCTGGAGGAAGTCCAGCGGATCGAGCTCGGGCTCTCCTTTGTGCTTGCGAATCGCGTTGACCGCCGAGCGCAGGAAGTAAGAATTGGTGATGCCTCGGATGGAGACGGGATATTGGAACGCGAGAAACACACCTTCCCGCGCGCGCTCCTCGGGGTCGAGCTCGAGCAGGTCCTTGCCGTCATAGCGCACCGACCCGCCCGTCACGGTATAGGCCGGGTGGCCGGCCAGGACCTGGGCCAGGGTGCTCTTTCCGGAGCCGTTCGGTCCCATCACCGCATGCACCTCGCCGCTGCGCACCTGCAACGACACGCCGCGCAGGATTTCCTTGCCCTCGACGGAGGCGTGGAGGTCCTTGATCTCGAGCAGCAGCCGGTCGGTCATCCGACGCTCCCCTCAAGCGAGATCCCCAACAGGTTTTGCGCTTCCACGGCGAATTCCATCGGCAGCTCCTTGAAGACTTCCTTGCAGAATCCGTTGACGATCATCGACACGGCGTCCTCGGCGGACAGGCCGCGCTGCTTGCAGTAGAAGATCTGGTCCTCGCCGATCTTGGAGGTGGAGGCCTCGTGCTCCATGATCGCCGAGCTGTTGCGCACGTCGATGTAGGGGAAGGTGTGCGCCCCGCACTGGTCACCGATCAGCATCGAGTCGCACTGGGAGTAATTGCGGGCTCCCTCGGCGCCCTTCATGATCTTCACGAGCCCGCGGTAGGTATTCTGCCCGTGGCCAGCGGAGATCCCCTTCGACACGATCGTGCTCTTCGTGTTCTTGCCGATGTGGATCATCTTCGTCCCGGTGTCGGCCTGCTGACGGTGGTTGGTGACCGCCACGGAGTAGAACTCGCCGATCGAGCCGTCGCCCTGGAGCAGGCAGCCCGGATACTTCCAGGTGATCGCCGAGCCGGTCTCGACCTGCGTCCAGGAGATCTTGGAGTTCCTGCCGCGGCAGGCGCCGCGCTTGGTCACGAAGTTGTAGATCCCGCCCTTTCCTTCCTCGTCACCCGGATACCAGTTCTGGATGGTGGAATACTTGATCTGGGCGTTATCGAGCGCCACGAGCTCTACCACGGCGGCGTGCAGCTGGTTCTCGTCGCGTGTCGGGGCGGAGCAGCCCTCGAGGTAGGAGACGTGGCTCCCCTCTTCGGCGATGATCAGGGTGCGCTCGAACTGACCGGTGGAGGAAGCGTTGATACGGAAATACGTCGAGAGCTCGAGCGGACAGCGCACGCCCTTCGGGATGTAAGCGAAGGAGCCGTCGGTGAACACCGCCGAGTTGAGCGCCGCGAAGAAGTTGTCGTTCGTGGGAACGACGGTGCCCAGATACTGGCGGACCAGATCGGGATGCTCGCGAATCGCCTCCGAGATGGGGCAGAAGATGACCCCGAACTTGGCCAGCTCGGCGCGGAACGTCGTGGCGACTGACACCGAGTCGAACACCGCGTCCACCGCGACCCCGGCGAGCCGCTTCTGCTCGGCGATGGGGATACCCAGCTTCTCGAACGTCTCGAGCAGCTTGGGATCGACCTGGTCGAGGCTCTCGACCTTGGGCCGCTGCTTCGGGGCCGCATAGTAGCTGATCGCCTGGTAGTCGATGGGACCGTACTTCACGTTGGCCCAGGTGGGCTCAGTCATCGTGAGCCAGTGGCGGTACGCCTTGAGACGCCATTCCAGCATCCATTCGGGCTCGCCCTTCTTGGCCGAGATGAGCCGGATGACGTCCTCACTCAGACCTGGCGGGACGGACTCCGATTCGATGTCCGTGACGAACCCGTACTTGTACGGTTGCAGGACGTGGGCTTCGATCGACGTCATACGCACTCTCCGCGCTCGGCATCGGGCGCGCCGAAGGTAATGGCGTATTCGCAGGCGTTGCAACCGCTGACGATGTGCGTGGTGCGCTCCACGCTCGCGGCCAGCACCGTCTGGAGGAACCTGGCTTCGACGGCGCACACCTCGGGATAGCGCTCGGCCACGGAGCGGATGGCGCAATTGTGCTCGGCCAACCGGAAGCCGCCGGCACCCGCGTCGGTTTCGGTCATGTAACCCGCCTCGTTCATCACCCGGGCCACCGCCGCGAGGCGACGCTCCGGCGCCACGCCGACGAGCTCCGCCTGCAGCCGGCGCGTCAAGCCAGCGTAGTGATCCTCGAACAGCGAGACCGCGGCTTCGCGACCCTGCTTCTCCGTCAAATGATCGAGCAGATTGGTGAGCGTCTCTTCGTAACGCCTCGGGAAGAGCGCCTCGCCCTGAGCCGAAAGGCGGTAGGCGAAGGTCGGAGCCCCGACACCGCGCTGCTCCCGACCGTAGGTCACGAGCCCTTCGGCCTCGAGCTCCTTCAAATGGTGACGCACGGCGTTGGGAGACACGCCGAGTTTCCCGGCCAGGTGCTTGGCCGTGAGTGGCTGGCTGTGCTTGAGCTCCAGCAGCACTTCACCCCGCAGGCCCTTGTGGGCGGCGAGGCCGGGATGGTTGGTATCCATGGGAGGGAATCGTACACCTGGGATTGCGATTGTCAACTAAATCAAATGGAAATCGAACGAATCGACAAGTCATTTATTTACAATTGATTACTGATCACTGTATGGACGGCGGACAGGCGGTCGGGCGAACGGGCGGTCCAATCCTGCTCTTGACAATGTGCCGAATGTAAACGATTACAGTCTGGCGCCGAGCGGAGCTTGGGCCGTGGTCACCATCAAAGAGGTCGCCAGGCGAGCGGGGGTCTCCGTGGCCACCGTCTCGCGGGTCTACAACCACAGTCACCGTGTGCGTGAGGAGACCCGCGTTCGGGTTCGCCACACGGCGCAGCGGCTGGGCTACAGCCCGCACGGCGCCGCGCGCAGTCTCGTCACCAACCGCACGCACACCATCGGTGTGCTGCTCCCCGACCTCTACGGGGAGTTTTTTTCGGAGCTGATCCGGGGCATCGACCAGACCGCGCAGGCGCGCGGCTACCACGTGCTGCTCTCCTCCGCGCGCAGCCAGGTCGAGTCGCTCGAGCCGGCGCTCCGCTCGATGCGCGGGCGCGTCGACGGCCTGATCCTCATGACGCCGGATCTGGACGCGGCGGCGGCGGGTCGCAGTCTGCCGGCGGGATTCCCGGTGGTCCTGCTCAACGGGCCACCGAGCGACGCGGCATGTGACAGCTTCGGCATCGCCAATTTCGACGGCGCCCGCTCGATGGTGCGGCATCTCGCGTCGCTCGGGCACCGGCGCATCGCGATCATCTGCGGCGCGGAGCAGAACTTCGACGCCGCGGAGCGGTTGCGCGGCTATCGCACGGCGCTGGTGGAGCTCGGGCTCGACCGCGACCCGGGGCTCGAGCTGCCCGGGGATTTCAGCGAGGCGGCAGGCCACGCGGCCGCGCGCCGGATGCTGGAGCGCGACCTGCGGCCGAGCGCGGTGTTCGCGGCCAACGACGGCATGGCGATCGGTGCGCTCTCGGCGTTTCGCGATGCGGGGCTGCGGGTGCCGGACGACATCGCCGTGGCGGGTTTCGACGACATCCCGATGGCGCGCTACGTCGAGCCGGCGCTCTCGTCGGTGCGGGTGGACATCAGCGAGCTGGGCAAGAACGCCACCGATCGGCTGCTCGACGCGCTGGGCGAGCCCGCGCCCCGCACCCTACAGCACCAGACTCTGCCCACGACGCTCGTCGTGCGGCGTTCCTGCGGCGCGCCCGGCGGCGCGGCCCGTTCCACACCGTTCAACCCCTCGGAGGGATAGCAGCATGCGGACACCAAGAAGTAGACGCTGGCTGGGATGGGGGCTCGCCCTGCTGGGCCTCTGCGTCCTAGGCGCGGGAACGGCCGCCGCGCAGACGAGCACCGGCACGATCCGCGGCTACGTGAAGGATCAGAGCGGCGCGCCGCTGTCGGGCGCCGACGTCCAGGCACGAAACGTCGCGACTGGGGTCGTGCGAACCACGACGACGAATGCCGATGGCGCGTATGTGTTGCCGGGCCTTACGCCGGCGACCTACGAGCTGACGGCCCGGCACATCGGGCACTCGCCGCAAGCACGCCAGGTCATCGTCCAGGTCGGCGCAACCCAGCTGACCGATTTCGCACTGGCCGGCGGGGCAGTGGAAGTGGCCGGGGTGACGGTCCAGGCCGTGGCGCCAACCGTGGAGCTGCGGACATCCGAGGTAGCGACCAACGTGACGCCGCAGCAGATCGAGCGCTTGCCCACTACGAGTCGCAACTTCCTCGATCTGGCGGCGCTGGCGCCAGGAGTCACCGTCTCGGAAGATCGGATCAACGCCGATCTGAATTCGGGCGTCGCCCCCCGCTACATCTCGGCCGGTGGCGGGAGCCCGAATCAGGTGAACGTTTTCGTGGACGGCTCGAGCCTGAAGAACGACCTGACCGCCGGTGGGATCGCGGGACAGGACGCCAGTCGCGGCAACCCGTTTCCGCGGAACGCGATTCAGGAGTACCGGGTCATCAGTCAGAACTTCAAGGCCGAGTACCAGAAAGCGTCGAGCGCGATCATCACGGCCACGACCAAGTCCGGCAGCAACGTGTGGACGGGGAACGTCCTCGCCGGATACCAGAACGATGGCCTGGTGGCCCTCGATACCTTCCAGATCAAAGACCGCAACGCCAATCCGATCGCGTTTCGCAAGCCCGACTACACGCGCTCGCTCCTAGCGGTCAGTATCGGCGGTCCGATCCAGCGAGATCGGCTGTTCTTCTTCGGCTCCTACGAGGGGAACTATCAGAACCGCTCCAACCGGGTGGCGCTCACGCCGCCGACCGGGTTCGCGGCGCTGGACACGGTCAACCTCACCCAGTACAACGGCAACTTCACTTCGCCGTTCCGCGAGACGTTGCTGTTCGGCAAACTCACCTACGCGGCGACGGCACATTCGTCCGCAGAGCTGAGCCTCAGCAACCGACACGAGACCGATGTCCGCGATTTCGGCGGGAACCGGGCATTCCAGGCCGCCGTGGACTTCGTGAACAACGTGACGTTGGCGAACCTGAAGTACAACTACTTCACGGGCCCGTGGCTCGACGAAGCGGCCATCTCCTTCGACCGCTACCAGCGGGAACCCACGCCGAACACACCAGGGCTCGCATCACGCCTCTTCCACTATCCGGGCCAGGACGCGCAGATCGGCAGCAACCTGAGCATCCAGGACTTCGTGCAGCGGCGCGTCGGATTTCGCAACGACCTCACTTACAGCGGCTTTGAAGCCCAGGGACAGCACGTCCTGAAGACCGGCGTAAGCGTCGATTTCGTGACGTACGACATCACCAAGCGAAACAACGAAACGCCGCAGTTCGAGTATGCCGACTTCGTCAATCCGACGTGCTGGTGCCGCGACGTGGCCGGCCTCGCTTATGCGTATCGCTCCCCGTTCCAGTTGGTCTACGGGACCGGCATTCCGGGCGTGAACGTGAACAACACCCAGGTCGGGGCGTATCTCCAGGACGACTGGTCCCCGACCTCGCGCCTGACGCTGAACCTCGGTGTCCGGTGGGACTTCGAGACCCACATGCTCAATACCAGCTACGTGACCCCGCAGATCGTGGTCGATACGCTCACCCGTTACAACGATTCGCTCCCGACGCCGCTCAACTTGAGTCGCTACATCAGCACCGGGAGCAACCGGAAGCCGTTCTACGGCGCGGTCCAGCCGCGACTCGGGTTTTCCTACGCGCTGGACGAAGGCAACAAGACCACCGTCTTCGGTGGATTCGGGATCTATTACGACCGGTCGATTTTCGATTTCTCCGTTGACGAGATCCAGAAGCTCGCCCACCCGACGTACTTCGTTCGCTTTGCCGACCCGGATTCCACGCCGGCACCCGGACAGGTCGCCTGGAACGACAGCTACCTCACTGCCGACACCACCGTGCTCAACGCATTGGTGACGAGCGTGGGACAGCCGGAAGCCTTCCTGCTTGACAACAAGATGAAGCCGCCCAAGTCGACCCAGTGGAGTCTGGGTGTGCGCCGCGTGCTCGGTGCCTGGGTCGCGTCGCTGACGTACCAAGGTGTGCGTGGCACCAATCTGTTCACGTACAATTGGGCGAACTTCGGACTCGACACGGCGGGACGGTGCTGCACGAGCTTCGACGTCGGGGCGCACGGGTTCCGCAACATCATCTACTCGACCAACGACGGGAAGACGTGGTACGACGCCCTCTCAATCCAGTTCGATCGGCCCTACCGCCGGGCCAGCGCGAACTTCGGCTGGGGCGCCGGGATCCTGTACACGTACGCGAAGCGTTCCCTCGCCGGCGTGGACAACATGAACGACTTCACGTCGTCGTTCCCGGGAGCGTTCCCCAATACCGTCGGGATCCCGAAGCACGCCGACAACGGCGGCAACGACGAGCGACAGCACATCGTGGCCAACTGGACGATGGACGTGCCCTATCTGTTCGGGATCCAGTTCAGCGGATTGCTCACCCTGAGCAGCGGCGCGCGGCTCGACATCGGCTGCCCGTCGCGCTTCTGCGGGCCAGCCACCTACATCAACGGCGGCTTCACCCCGCCAGTGCAGAACAGCATCATCCCCGGCGGTTGGGCGTACCAGCGAATCGACTTCCGATTCCGGAAGGACTTCCCGCAGATTTCCGGAACGCGACTCGGCGTCACGCTGGACGTGTTCAACGTCACGAACGCCCAGAACCTCGGGTGCTTTGACGTAGGCTTCAATTCGCCGAACTTCAGCAAGGCGACGTGCACGGTGAGCGATCCGCGTCGCGCGCAGATCGGCGCCGAGTACAACTTCTAACCTTCTCTCCGCGGTGGGGGCACCGATGCGGTGCCCCACCGCTGTCTCGCCGTCCGGGAGCGATGCGACCGATGTCGAAGTCAGCCACCCGGTTCCTCGTGGCGCTGGGGCTCCCCCTGGCGCTCGCCGCCTGCTCGGTCGACGGCCCGGCGCAGAGCATCGACCCCGGCTCGCCTCGCGCGCAGGCGTTCCTCGATACGCTCGAGCAGCGCACCTTCAGCTTCTTCTGGGACCAGACCAACCCGCAGACCGGGCTCACCCCGGACCGCTGGCCCAGCCTGACCTTCTCGAGCATCGCGGCTGTTGGATTCGCGCTGACGGCCTATCCGATCGGCGCCGAGCGCGGCTACGTGACCCGGAGCCAGGCCGCCGATCGCACGCTCGCCACGCTGCGCTGGTTCTGGCAGGCTCCACAGGGCCCGCAGGCGACGGGCATGAGCGGATTCCACGGGTTCTTCTATCACTTTCTCGACTTGCAGAACGGCCAGCGCTTCCAGACCGTCGAGCTCTCGACCATCGACACCGCCCTGCTGCTGGGCGGTGTGCTGTTTTGCCGCGAGTACTTCGCCGGCGCCGATTCGACCGAGGCGGCGATCCGCGCCACCGCGGATTCACTGTATGCGCGCACCGACTGGGCGTGGGCGCAGCGCACGCCTCCGCTCATCAACATGGGCTGGACGCCCGAGAGCGGCTGGGAGCCGCTCGACTGGCGCGGCTACAACGAGGCGATGCTGGTCTACATCCTGGCCCTCGGCTCGCCCACGCACCCGATCGATTCCACCGCCTGGTCCGCCTGGAGCGCGACGTATCAATGGGGGAGCTACTACGGGCAAACCCATATCGGCTTCGCCCCGCTGTTCGGCCATCACTACACCCACGTCTGGGTGGACTTCCGCGGTATCGCCGACGACTACACGCGATCGCACGGCCTGGACTACTTCGAGAACTCACGCCGCGCGACGCTGGCGCAGCGCGCATACGCGATCGCCAACCCCGGCCACTGGTCCGGTTACGGAGCGGACGTGTGGGGATTGTCCGCCTCGGACGGTCCGGCGGACATCATCTTGCCCGCGAATGGCTCGCCGCGGCGCTTCTTCACCTACGCCGCGCGCGGCGCCTCCTTCACCGAAGTGCGTGACGACGGGACGATCGCGCCCACGGCCGCCGGTGGCTCGATCCCGTTCGCGCCAGACGTCGCGGTCCCCGCGTTGATCGCGATGCGCGAGCGCTACGGCGACCGGCTGTTCGGCACGTACGGCTTCTTCGATGCGTTCGATCCGACGTTCCAGTTCTCCGGCCAGGCGAGCTCGGGGAAGGTCGTCCCGGGGCTTGGCTGGTTCGACACCGACTACCTGGGCATCGACCAAGGGCCGATTCTCGCGATGATCGCGAATTACCGCGGCGACTTCGTGTGGAAGTTCATGCGCAAGAGTCCCTACATCATCCGGGGTCTGCGCCGCGCGGGGTTCCGCGGCGGCTGGCTGGATCAGGCGCCGTGATCCGGCGCAGCGTCCTCGCCGGCGCCGCCGTCTCCGGGCTGCTCGCGGCCGGCTGCGCCTCACGCGAATCGCCCGACACGCTGCGGTTCTGGGCGTTCGGCAGGGAAGGCGAGGTGGTCGCGCAGCTGGTGCGCGACTTCGAGCGCGAACACCCCGGCGTCCACATCCGCGTCCAGCAGATTCCCTGGAGCGCCGCGCACGAGAAGCTGCTCACGGCGCACGTGGGCGACGCCTCGCCCGATCTCGCGCAGATGGGCAACACCTGGGTCCCCGAGATGGTGACGCTGGGCGCGCTGGTCCCGCTCGATTCCCTGGTGCGCACCGCACCCGACATGGATTCGACCGGCCACTTCCCCGGCATCTGGGCGACCAACGTGGTGGACGGCCATGTGTTCGGCGTTCCCTGGTATGTGGACACGCGGGTGCTGTTCTATCGCACCGATATCATGGCGCGCGCGGGCTACAGCCGCATGCCCGACAACTGGACCGACTGGCACGCGGCGATGCGGGCGATCACCCGCGTGATGGGCCCGGGCCACTACGCGATCTACCTGCCGCTCAACGAGTGGCCACCGCAGGTGATCCTGGGGCTCGAGCGGGGTTCGCCGCTGATCTCCCCCGACGGCCACGGGGTGTTCGCCGATTCGGCGTTCGCGCAGGCGTTCGATTTCCTCCTGTCGCTCTATCACGAAGGGCTCGCCCCTCCGGTGAGCAACACCGAGATCGCGAACCTGTACCAGGAGTTCGGTCGCGGCACCTTCGCCATGTATATCACGGGTCCGTGGAACATCGGCGAATTCCGCCGCCGGCTCCCGCCCGAGCTGCAACGCGCGTGGACCACGGCCCCGCTCCCCGGACCCACGGGACCCGCGAGCGGGGTGTCGCTCGCCGGGGGCTCGAGCCTCGTGCTGTTTCGCAGCTCGAAGCACAAGGCCGTGGCGTGGGAGCTGATGCGCTACCTGTCGCGCCCCGACGTGCAGCTGCGCTTCTACCAGCTCACGGGCGACCTGCCCGCCCGGCGCGAGGCGTGGAACGACTCGATCCTGGCGCGCGATCGGGAAGCGCAGGCGTTCCGGATGCAGCTCGGCCGGGCCGTGCCGACGCCCATGATCCCGGAATGGGAAGAGGTGACGACCAAGGTCATGGACGAGACCGAGGCGGCGGTGCGCGGCGGTATCACGCCGGCCCAGGCGCTCCACGCGCTCGACCGGGACGTGGACCGGCTGCTCGAGCGGCGCCGCTACCTCCTGGCCCGGCGCGGCGGCGGAGAGTGACGCGCCCCGAGGACCGGAGCGCCTCGCGCGCGGCGTGGGCGTTCGTCACGCCCGGTCTGGCGCTCATCGCTGTGTTCTTCGCGATTCCCGTGGTCGGCGCATTCCTGCTCTCCTTCACCGACTTCGACATCTACTCGATCGGGGACCCGGCGAACACCCGATTCATCGGCCTCGGCAACTATCGCACGCTGTTCACGACGCCGCTCTTCTGGACCGCGCTGAAGAACACGGCCTACTACGTCGCGGTGGGCGGGCCACTGTCGGTCGCGGTGTCGCTCGCCGCCGCGATCGCGGTCAACGCTAAGGCGGTCCGCTGGAAGCCGTTCTTTCGCAGCGCGTTTTTCGCCCCGTGGGTGACCTCGCTCGTCGCGGTCTCGCTGGTATGGCGCTACGTCTACCACCCGCAATACGGCCCGCTCAACGCGATGCTCGGCGCCGTGGGGATCGGGCCCATCGACTGGCTCGGCAATCCGCGCTGGGCGATGCCAGCGATCATCCTCGTCTCGGTGTGGAAGAACTTCGGCTACAACATGCTGGTGTTCCTCGCCGGACTGCAGACGATTCCCGAGGAGCTGTACGAGGCAGCGGATCTCGACGGCGCCGGCGGGTGGCGCCGCTTCCGCCACGTGACCCTGCCGATGCTCGGCCCCACGCTCGTGTTCGTGGGCATCGTGACGATGATCGCCGCGTTCCAGATCTTCAGCGAACCCTACGTGATGACGCAGGGCGGTCCGCTCAAGAGCACGCTCACCCTGATGCTCTTCATGTACGAGCAAGGGTTTCGCTGGTGGCGCCTGGGTTTCGCCGCCGCGGTGGCCGTGGTGCTCTTCCTGCTGACGCTCGTCGGGACCATGGTGCAGCTGCGGCTGCGCCGGGAGCGGACGGCGTGAGGCGCAAGCTCCAATCCGCCGCGCTGCACGCGCTGCTGCTCGTAGCCGCCGTGCTGGCGGCCAGCCCGCTCTTGTGGATGCTGTCGGCGTCGTTCATGCGACAGGGCGAAGCGAACGCCTCACCGCCGCCGCTGCTCCCGCACGCGCCGACGCTCGAGAACTACCGCGCGCTCTTCACCAGCCAGAGCCTCGGCCGCTACTTCGCGAACAGCGTGATCATCGCGGTCGGCGGCACGCTGCTCGGCGTGCTGATTACCGCCATGGCGGGCTATGCCTTCGCCAAGCTGCGGTTCCGCGGCCGCGACCCGCTGTTCCGCGTGCTGCTCGCCGGCATGGTGGTGCCGGGGCAGGTCGCGATGCTGCCGATGTTTCTCGAGCTGCGCCAGCTGGGACTCATCAACACGCTCTTCGGCGCCATGATCCCCGTGCTGGCGCCGATCTACGGCGTGTTTCTAGTGCGGCAGTACGCGCTCTCGATCCCCGACGATCTATTGGATGCGGCACGACTCGACGGCGCCGGCGAGTTGCGGATCTTCCGCTCGGTCGTCCTGCCCACGATCGCCCCGGTGCTCGTCACGCTCGGGGTGTTCACGTTTCTCTCCGCCTGGAACGACTTCATGTGGCCGCTCATCGTGCTGAGCGACGATGCGCGCTACACGCTGCCGGTGGCTCTGGCCAACCTGGCGGGCGAGCACGTGCAGGACGTGGAGCTGATGATGGCCGGGGCCGTGGTGACGGTGCTGCCGGTGTTCCTCTCCTTCCTCTTCCTGCAGCGCTACTACATCCAGGGCATCATGGCCGGGAGCGTGAAGGGATGATCGCGCTCGCCGTGGCCGGCCTGCTGCTGGGGGTCCAGCGCGACTCACTCACCCCGCGCCGGCTCGACGACTTCGAGCGGATCGCCGCCTGGAGCGCGCATCCGGCCGACGGGGTCCGGATGTCGCTGCACGCCGATCGGGGCCGCGACGGCCGCGCGCTGCGGCTCGATTTCGCGTTCGCCGCGGGCGGCGGGTACGCCATCGCGCGCCGGCCGCTGCCCATCGACCTGCCAGCGAACTACGCCTTTTCCTTCTGGATCCGTGGAACGGCGCCGCCCAACACCCTCGAGTTCAAGCTGGTGGACGCCTCCGGCGAGAACGTCTGGTGGTACACCGAGCGGGACCGCGCCTTCGACGGGAGGTGGCACCGGGTCACCATCCGGAAACGGCAGATCGCGTTCGCCTGGGGACCGCTGGGTGACGGCGAGCTGACCCACGCGGCGTCGCTCGAGCTCGTCATCACGGCTGGTCGCGGCGGCGGCTCGGGCTCGGTCTGGTTCGACGACCTGGTGTTGACACCGCTGCCGGACCTGGGGCCCTACGCCGGCACGCCCGTCGTGACCGCGAGCGTGGCGCTGGCGGCGCATGGAGCGGCGGCGCTGCTGGATGGCGACCCTGCGACAGCCTGGCGCACCGGGCCCACGAGTCACCCCGTCCTGGTTACGCTCGACTTCGGCCGGCCCCGGGAGTTCGGCGGGCTCTCACTCGCATGGGAGCCGGGGGCCGCGGCGCGCGACTACGATGTCCTGCTCTCCGACGACCGGCGCCAATGGCATCTGGTGCGGCGGGTCCAAGACGGCGGCGGGGGCACCAATCACCTCCGCCTGCCCGACGCCGAGTCGCGATACGTGCGGTTGGTGCTGCACGCGAGCGGCGCCAAGGGCTACGGACTGCGCGAGGTCACGATCGAGCCGCTCGAGGTCGGGGCCACGCGCAACGCGTTCTTCGAGTCCGTGGCGCGCGCCGCGCCGCTCGGAACCTATCCACGCGCCCTGCGGGGCGACCGAGCCTATTGGACGGTGATCGGGGACGACGGGTCGCGCGTGAAGGCACTCATGAACGAGGATGGCGCCGTCGATGCGGGGCCTGGCGCGTTCTCGCTCGAGCCGTTCCTTCGGGCGGACTCGTTGTTCACCTGGTACAACGTGACCCGACGCGTGCGGCTGGTCGAGGGCTACCTGCCGATCCCCGAGGTCGAGTGGACGGCGGGACCGTTGCGGCTCACCGTGACGGGGTTCACGGCCGGGACGCCCGATCGGCCCTCGCTCGTCGTGCGCTACCGGGTGACCAACGCGAGTGCCGAGCCGCGTGGCCCGCTGTTGTACGTCGCCGTCCGGCCGTTCCAGGTGAATCCACCCTGGCAATTCCTCGGCACCCCCGGCGGCGTGGCGCGCGTGGACTCGATGCGCTGGACCGGCACGCGGCTGGTGGTCAACGGCGAGCGCTCGGTGCTGCCGCTGGTGCCGCCCGCGCGAGTGGAGGTCACGGCGTTCGATCAGGGTGAGATCGTGGACCGCCTGCGGAGCGGCTCGTTCCCGGCGACACGCATCGCGCGCGACAGCAGCGGGGCAGCCTCGGCGGTGCTGGCCTACCCGCTCAACCTGTCCGCGGGCGACTCCGCGGACATCGGCATCGAGGTCCCGCTCGAGCCCGCAGGCACTGGGGTCCTGGCGCAGTCGGACTCGAGCGCGGCTCGAGCGCTCGCCGCCGCGGCCGAGCGGTGGCGCGAGCGGCTCGGGGACGTACGGGTCGAGCTTCCGGCCGGTACGGGAGCCGTGCTCGCCGATGCGATGCGCAGTACCGTGGGCTGGATCCTCGCCAGCCGGAACGGGGCGGCGCTCGAGCCGGGATCCCGCTCCTACGACCGCTCCTGGATCCGCGACGGTGCTCTCATGTCGGCCGCGTTGCTCCGCTTCGGCTACGCCGACGTGGTGCGTGCCTACATCGACTGGTATGCCCCGCACCAGTACGCGAGCGGCAAGGTGCCGTGCTGCGTGGACGCGCGCGGCGCCGACCCGGTGCCGGAGCACGACTCCAACGGCGAGTTCATCTATCTGGTCATGGAGTACTGGCGCCACACGGGCGACCGCGCGCTGCTCGAGCGGATGTGGCCGAGCGTGGTTCGGGCCGTGGGCTACCTCGATTCGTTGCGGCAGACGCGCCGGACGCCCGAATTCCAGACCGGAGACGCGCAGGTCTTCTTCGGCCTCCTGCCGCCGTCGATCAGTCACGAAGGCTACTCGGCGAAGCCGATGCACTCCTACTGGGACGATCTGTTCGCGCTGCGCGGGTTCAAGGACGCGACGCTCATGGCCCGGGTCCTCGGTCACACGGAGGACGCAGGCCGATTCGCCGCCATACGGGACGAGTTCGCCGGCGATCTCGCGCGCTCGGTCGTTCGAGCGATGGCGCAACATCACATCGATTACATCCCCGGCGCGGCCGATCCCGGGGACTTCGACGCTACTTCCACTACGATCGCGCTCTCGCCGGTCGCGGCGGATTCTCTGCTTCCGAGCGCGGCCCTGGCGCGCACCTTCGAGCGCTACTGGACGAACCTCCAGGGACGCCTCAACGATACCACCTGGGACGGTTACGCCGGCTACGAGGTCCGCGCCGTGGGCGCGATGCTGCGGCTCGGTTGGAAGTCACGGGCGCTGGCCCTGTTGCAGGCGTTTCTCGCCGACCGCGAGCCGCCGGCCTGGAATCAATGGCCCGAGGTGATCTATCGGGACCGCCATGCTGCGAAGTTCATCGGCGACGTCCCCCACGCCTGGGTCGGCGCCGACTTCCTCCGCTCGGCCAGCGACCTCTTCGTCTATGAGCGCGAAGCGGACAGTGCCCTCGTCATCGGCGCCGGATTGGATGAGGCCTGGCTCGCGGACAGCGGCGTCCAGATCGACGTGCACACCTGGTGGGGCCCGCTCCGCTACTCCGCACGGCGTGATGGCGGCTCGGTCCGGTTCCGGATCGAGGAGGGCGTGCGGGTGCCGCCCGGCGGGCTCGTCGTGCGCGCACCGCGCCCTGCCGTACGGCGCGTGCAGATCGACGGGACGGCCGTCGTCCCCGATTCGTCCGGGAGCATCGCCGTGCATCGACTCCCGGCCGACATCCTCTTCGAGTACTGAGCGTGACGCTGGGGTCCGTGCCTCAGGTGCCGAGTGCGCACCTGCTTTCGAACGGTCGATACCGCGTGATCGTCACCGACGGGGGAGGCGGCTACTCGGCCTGGCAGGACATCGCGCTCACGCGTTGGGCGCCTGATCGCACCCGAGACCTCGGCGGGTTGCTGTTCTACCTGCGCGACCTGGGACGCGGGCACCTGTGGTCCGCCGCCTGGCGACCCGTTCCGGGAACGCCGGATCGGTACGACGCGATCGCCGAGCCGGGCCGGCTGGCGATCGAGCGAGAGGAGTACGGGATCGGTTCCCGCATCGAGGTCGCCGTCGATCCCGCACACGACACCGAATTCCGCGTGCTCACCCTGAGCAACCGCACCAGCCGTGAATGCCGCCTCGAGGTGAC
>Ga0153915_10002944_pt1 | contig 15558 bp, 12 predicted proteins | sample Opewatmetagenome_2_FD_107003 | JGI IMG/M metagenome (GOLD analysis project Ga0153915, IMG submission 107003) | Freshwater wetland microbial communities from Ohio, USA - Open water 3 Core 3 Depth 3 metaG | ecosystem: Environmental > Aquatic > Freshwater > Wetlands | place: USA: Ohio, Lake Erie...
AAATTAATCCTGAGTTCAGTCTTAAGCCGGCTGCAGTTAAACTCGGGGAACTTCTCGGCAAGGAGGTTAAGCTCGCTCCTGATTGTATCGGGGATGAAGTTAAGAAAATGGTGGATAAAATGAAGAGCGGCGATGTCCTTCTGCTCGAGAATCTAAGGTTCCACCCCGAGGAAGAAAAAAATGACCCTACATTCTCTAAGAAACTTGCTGAGCTGGGGGATGTATATATAAATGATGCATTCGGAACAGCCCACCGCGCTCATGCTTCTACAGAAGGTGTAACACATTTCTTCGATACCTGTGCTGCAGGATACCTGATGCAAAAAGAACTTGATTATCTTGGTTCGGCACTGAATAATCCGGTGAGACCTTATTGTGCAATTCTCGGTGGTGCCAAGATTTCCGGTAAAATTGATGTTATTATGAATTTATTTGATAAAGTTGATTCTCTCATTATAGGCGGCGGAATGGCTTTTACATTTTTTAAGGCGCAAGGGAAAGAGATTGGTAAATCATTACTGGAACCCGAAAAAATAGATCTCGCAAAAGAAGTCCTTCAGAAGGCGGAAAAATCGAAAATAAAACTTCTGCTGCCGGTAGATGTAGTTGTTGCCCTGGAATTTAAAAATGATTCTCCTGCTGAAACTGTTAAAGTTGATAAGATTCCTTCTGATAAAATGGGATTGGATATAGGTAACGAAACAGTTAAATTGTTCATTAATGAGCTTTTAAAATCAAAAACAATTGTATGGAACGGTCCTATGGGAGTTTTTGAGATGGATAATTTTGCCGGAGGAACTTTTAAGATAGCCGAAGCATTGGCTGAAGCAACCAAAAAAGGTGCAATCACAGTAGTAGGCGGCGGGGATTCTGCAGCTGCGATAAGTAAAGCCGGACTTGAGGATGAGGTGTCGCATGTTTCAACGGGCGGAGGAGCTTCTCTTGAATTTCTTGAAGGTAAGACTCTCCCCGGCGTTGAAGCTTTAACAGATTCGAAATAAAAATATATTTGAAATTAAAGGAATAGTTTGTGAGTAATTATTATCGCCCCGGAGGTTTTGGATTCAGCTTTTTCCCGCCTGTGATCAAAAACCTGCTGATTATAAACGGAGCAGTATTTTTCCTGCAGTTGATTATGCAGGGACTTACATTTCAGGGAATCCCCGGAGCAATCCTGCTTGACCATTGGTTTGCTCTTAATCCGATCGGAAATAATTTCCAGGTATGGCAGCTTATAACCTACCAATTTATGCATGGAAGTTTCTCTCATATTCTCTTTAATATGTTTGCATTATGGATGTTCGGAATTGAAATTGAAAATATGTGGGGTTCAAAAAAATTCTTTTATTATTATCTGCTCTGCGGCGTGGTTGCCGGGTTATTCCAGATATTCCTTACTCCTTTGCTTACAGGACTGGCAGCTCCTACAATAGGTGCCAGCGGAGCTATTTACGGGGTCCTGATTGCATTCGGAGTGGTATTCCCAAACAGGTATATTTTCCTCTATTTCTTCATCCCTATAAAGGCAAAATACCTCATTGCCTTTATGATATTGATCGAATTTTTTGCTATTAGTCCCGGAAGCAACGTTGCACATCTTGCACACCTCGGAGGAGCTCTGGCAGGATTTATTTATATCCTCCTGGATAAAAATACTGACGCTGCTATAAAACATATTTTCAAACGTTCTTCCTTTAAAGTAAAAAAGCCGTATAATCCCTTCGGTGGAATTTCAGATGCATTTAAGCATAAAGATGAGGATGTGCAGGAAGCAAGGTTTTATGAGGTAAAAGATGATGATCATGAAGATAAAAAAGGAGAGATTTCACAGGAAGATATCGATAAGATTCTTGATAAGATAAGCCAGTCGGGCTATCAGAATCTCACCGAAAAAGAAAAGAAGATTCTTTTCGAAGCAAGCAAAAAAATGAAATAAATTATGACCAGGTTCCTCAATAGATCCGGGGTTTTTGAGAATTCAGTGCTGCCTTTGCATAAAGTAATACCTTTAATAATTGGTTGTTTTGTTTCAATCCTTTCGCTGATTCTCATTTCGTGCTCGGATAAAGCCATAGATCATGATAAATTTATAGATGCATATATTGATTTGCACATTGCCGAGGATACCCTGAAGCAGGTAAGCGGAGATGTTCAAAAGATTAAAGAGAGGATACTGGCAAAGCACGGGATGACCTGGAAAGAGTATAATGAAACATTCAGGTATTTTAATGAAAATCCCGAACTATGGGATGCTTTTTATGCAAAGGTTATTGCACGTGTTGATACTTTGAAAAAGATGAAGCAGAAGTAGATTTATATTTTGCAACTGCAATCCTTAAATACGAAAAGGGAACCTCATTATTTAATTTCGCCTTTAACATCTTAAGATCCGTTACTCCGTTTTTTATTTCTCTCAGAATACTTTCATAACTGACTTTCCTGAATAGTTTTTCGATCTCAATCCCGGGTTCGTATTCTATAATTGTTTCTATCTGCATTGAAATTATTTCCTCTGAAAGCTTTCTCATTGAAGCAATTGCTCCCAGATCCATTCCCTTTTTTAGCAGAAGATAAGTTTCCTTAAGATTTGTCGGTAGTTCGGAACTTTCTTTATCATTCTTATCCGACATAGATTTAATGATCTCCAGAAAATCCTCACCCACTTTATTGAACATACGCGGATTGAATCCTTTTATTGATAAAAGTTCATCTCTGCTCTTCGGTTTTTGGCGGGCTACTTCTCTTAATATATCATCCGGACAAATTAAATATGCCGACTGAACAAATTTTTTGGAAGCTTTTGTCCTGACTTCCCTCAGTAAATTAAATACTTCCAGATCTTTTTCGTATCCGGCGCCGGAATCAGCAAGTGTATTCCCGTTATCATCAATGAATAAAAATTCTTCTTCTTTAATCCATAAAGAGTTGCCTTCTTTGTTCAGTGTCTTACGGGTTATGAGTTCCTGTAAAATTATTTTTAATTCATTCATATCGTAATTTCTGCATGAACCGAAAGTGGATAATCCCAGGTTGGAATCCATGGAGCTTCTTCCTTTTAAAATTCCGAACAGAACTTTTTGAGTAGTTTTGCCGTTCAGCAGTCTTATCGTCCTGAGAATTATTTCAGAAATATATTCCCTCACCGATACCGGGACGGATTCTCCGAGTTTGCATCTGTCGCATTTCCCGCAGTTATAATCCTCAACCTCTTCACCGAAATATTTTAGAATGTATCTGAACCTGCATTCATTTGCAAAGACATATTCTACCATTTGATCAAGTTTATGCTGTGAATGCAAATATCCCTCATTTATTCTTTTATAATTGATATTCAATCTCTCTGCAGCTACCCTCTCTGTAATGAGAAATACAGCTTCATTGGAAATAGCTTTTCTGTAAGTAATTATACCAAGGTTATCAAGTGTAATAAGGGATTCATCAATCTCTGCACTGGTGAGTTCGAGATACTCCGTAAGCTCGGAAAAGGAGAAGAATACAGGTTCGGTAAAGATTTTGCTCCCGTATTCGCGCAGTAACAGAAGTACGGTTTCTTTTAGAACATTGTCTGTCACATTTTCAACAAAATTTCTTAAATCATTTTTGTTAAAGTTAATAATGATGGAGGATCTTTTATCAAATTCAGAAAGAAGCTTTATATAGCTGCTTTCTTCAAGATATTTGAGTGCTGAATAGAGAAGTCCTCTGCTGACGGGTCTTTGCGTATATGCCGAGATATAATCTGAATTTACCGGGATCTCATTTTCATTTTTGTTTCCTACGGCTACCTTCCCGTAATCGCATAGGGCGTTATATATATCCTGGATGAGTTTTTTATCAGGATAAGCATTTGACAGAAAATAATTCTGAATAGCCAGATCGGAATCATCATGGAGGAGAAAGATATAAGAATCCTTCCCGTCTCTGCCGGCTCTGCCGATTTCCTGGTAATAATTTTCAATTGATCCGGGAGTATTTAAATGAATTATCAGCCTGATATCCTTTTTATCGATTCCCATTCCAAAAGCATTGGTAGCACATATTACATCTAATTCACCGCTGATAAATGCTTCCTGAATTCTTTTTCTCTCTTCCGGTGCCATCCCGGCATGATAACAGGCGCATTTTATTTTTCGAAGATAGAGGTAGTCTGTTATTTCTTCTGCTTTTCTCCGGGATGACGTATAAATAATCGCGGGAGTTTTATAAACAGAAATAAGCTCGGCGCATCTTTCTTTTTTTCCGGAACCCGGGATAACATTAAGGTGGAGATTATCTCTCTCGAATCCTTTTATAAAAATCCTCGGCTTCTTTAATCCGAGCTGCTTAACAATATCTTTTACAACTTCGGGAGTAGCTGTTGCAGTGAAAGCAGAAACTTTTTTTATTGAAACAAAATCAGCAAAATCTTTTATTTTACTGTAGCTCGGTCTGAAATTATGTCCCCACTCGCTTATACAATGAGCTTCATCGACGAATAAATAATTGGGATTGAGTTTTTTAATCCGTTCGGCAAATAATATATTTTCCAGTCTCTCCGGAGCAACATATAACAATTTGATTTTGCCGAAAGAGATATCCTGAAGCACTGTCTCTGCCTCTCTGAAACTCATTGTGCTATTAATGAATGCTGCAGCAGTCTCTTCACGGTTTAAATTATCCACCTGATCCTTCATCAAGGCGATCAGAGGTGATATTACGATGGAGAAATTTTCAGAGATCAATGCCGGTATCTGGTAGCAGATTGATTTTCCTGCCCCGGTAGGAAGAACAGCAAGAACATTCTCCCCGTTTAGGATTGATGTTATTATCTCTTCCTGTGCCGGCCTGAAATTATCATATGAAAAATATTTTTTAAGAGCCTCGGAGGATGTCATAATCCGAAGATTTAATTTTAAAAGAAATTACAAATAAAAAGATATTTTTTATAAATTTGTATATCTAATGAGAAAATAATATTAAATTGATCAAATTTATACCCCCGCTAAATAATACACAGGAAATAATAGTACACTTCGCTATCCTAAAAATCTAAAGGTCTGATTTATGAAAATATCTATGCTTCTTTTTTCATTGATTTTAGTACAGGCTGCCTTTTCTCAGGTTTCCTACCGTGAACAGATGCTTCAAAATACTGTTTATAGTAATGCTCCCGAACAAATCAAACATTCCAAAGCATTTATAAGGGAATGGAGATTTTTTGAGCAGAGAGCTTATCCAAATAATTTCATACCTGCCGATGCCTATGAAAAATCCATAGAGCAGCGTGATGAATTAAGAATTAAAAATAATTATTCGGATGGAGATGTTACCTGGGTAAGCCTGGGTCCTACACCCGGTGAATATTTTGATTATGGAAAAATTTCTTCACGTATTGTCTCGGGTACTTATGATCCGCAGAATCACGATATAATTTATATAGGACCTGCATACGGAGGTGTTTGGAAATCAATAGACGGTGGGGTCAACTGGGTTCCCCTGACTGACGATCAGCCTTCAATGGCAATGGGTGCAATTGTCCTCGATCCGGATAATCCTCAGATAGTATATGCCGGAACCGGTGAAGCCACATACAGCGGGGCATCATATGCAGGATTGGGATTATTAAAATCAACTAACGGCGGAGCAACCTGGACACAGATTACTGCAGGTTTGCCTGTCCATACCTATTTCTCAAGACTTGTCATCCGCCCGGGTCATAATAATGAATTGCTTGCCGCATTGGGATATAATGGTTTGTATAAAAGTACAGACAGCGGTGAATCCTGGTCGGCACTTCTCGCAGGCCGATGTGATGAAGTAAGATATACGCCTACCGGCGATACAGTCTTCGTTCTTGGAGCCGGAACAGCATTTAAACGATCCATCGACGGCGGAAATACTTTTTCACTTTTCAGCTCGGGCCTTCCTCTCGGTGAAAGAAATCATTTTGATTATTGTTATTCCGATCCGGCTTATATGTATGCGGCAATTTATTCAGCAACTGCCTTCAGAGTATTTAAATCTACAGATTATGGTTTAACTTTTTCACAGGTTTCCCCTTCAACAAATTTTAACTGGGGACAGGCCTGGTATGATATGTATTGCGGAGTAAATCCGGTAAATCATGAAGTCGCTTTTATCGGAACAATCGATGTTTTCCGCACCAGGGATGGAGGAGCTACATTTGAAAATATTACTAATTCTTATAGCGGCGGAGTAGTTCATCCCGACCAGCACTATCTTTTCTTTGATCCGCAGGATCCGAATACATTTTTTGCCTGTAATGACGGCGGTATATACAAATCAACCGATAATGGTAATTCATTCATTAATATGAATCAGAACCTTACTCTAACACAATTTTACAGGATAACAACAAGTCCTTTCCTTTCCAGCAGAATTTTGGGAGGTACCCAGGATAACGGAACCCAGCAAACTTATGCTTCATTGGCATGGGCTGCTGCATTCGGAGGGGATGGCGGCGAAGTTGCGTTTAATCCTTTTGATCAGAATTATATCATCGGTGAAACCCAGAATGGAGGACTTACCCGGACAGTAAACAACGGAGTCAGCTGGATGTACAATGCGATGAGCGGAATTAATCAAAATGAAAATGTAGCCTGGGTTGCTCCTATTTTACATCATCCCTCTATATCGGGAACTTATTATGTTGCAAGACAGAATGTCTACAAATCCACTAATAACGGCGGCTCGTGGTCAGTGATTTCATCAGGATATATAAATGGATCTAATCCTGTTAGTGAACTTGCAATCTCCAAATCAAATCCCAATGTAATGCTGGCATCCTCCGGGAATAAGGTATTCCGTTCTAATGACGGAGGGATAAACTGGGCTAACATTACCTCAGGGCTTCCGAATAAAACAGTATCTTCAATTTATATTCACCCCGATAATGAAGAAGAGTTTTTAGTGGCATTTTTCGGTTTAGGCGGCGATAAAGTTTATAAGAGTGATAACAGCGGAAGTTCGTGGAGAAGCATAAGCGGTGATCTTCCCGACACACCTCTTAATGATCTCTTTATTTATACCGATGATAATGTACATCCGAATACTTATTTTGTAGCAACTGATATCGGTGTATTTCTTACAAAGGATGATGGAGTAAACTGGGTGGAACTGGCAAACGGGATTCCGAATACTCTTGTTCTGCATCTTGATTATTCTCCCGAAACTCATACTCTGAGAGCGGGCACTCACGGCAGGGGGGTCTATGAAGCTTATATCGATTTCTATCTTCCTGTAGAACTTGCATCTTTCAGTGCGTCGCTATCGAATAATGATGTGATCCTTAGCTGGGAAACCGCATCAGAAACGAATAACAGGGGATTTGAAGTAGAAAGAAAATTTAAGAATCAGGACTGGCAGACCATCGGATTTATTGCCGGAACTGGTACTACTTCTGAAATTCATTCTTATCAGTTTAAGGATGAAACTGTGTCATCCAGTTACAGCGGAAGAATACTTTACCGCTTGAAGCAGGTAGATTTCAACGGAGATCATAAATATTCAAACCAGGTGTATACGGATTTCGATTTTATTCCTGCTCAGGTAACTCTCTCACAGAATTTCCCGAATCCGTTTAATCCGTCGACTACAATTAAATATTCAATTCCTGTCGAATCAAATGTAAAGTTAATTATTTATAATTCGCTGGGACAAAAAGTAAGTGAACTTGTAAATTCTACTCAGGCATCGGGTAATTACCAGGTAACCTGGAATGCGGCTGATCTTTCATCCGGTGTATATTTTTATAATCTTGAAGTTACGGATTTGCAGAATCATAGCCTGTTTAAAGACAGTAGAAAAATTGTCCTGGTTAAATAAAAATATTTGTTGTTTGGAATGAGGATTCATTTGGGAATAAAAAACCCGGGTGAATCCTCTCCGGAGTTAAATTGTAGAATTTTTTAACGGCTTTTGGCCTTTGTTTTCATAAGGACACCAAGGGTACAACAACCATATAAACAGCATCTGTGTAAAATTTGCTCCTGATTTTCCCGTCTAAATTCATACGTGATTTTCCCGCCAAATTTTTACCTGATTTTACTGTCTAAATTTATACGGTGAGTTTCACGATGTAGGAATTTCATTTATAAAATTCATGTATAAAATTCGGATAAATTAATGAACATCATAAATGATGTTTCTATGATACTTAATCAAAACCAATCTTAAAATTTCTGACCATAACAAAATAAACAATAAAGGAATTCAGTAATAAAGTATTTCTTTTAGACCTCCCGCCGCTCATAACAATTTTGTAGAAATTTTGTACAGACTTTAATACTCTTGGTTTGCTATGATCAATTTATTGTTGAAATAACCTCAATTAATGACACTTTATTAAGAGATCATCTCAATTTTATTTAAATTTAAGGGAAAGATTATTTAAAATTGACTGATAAAATGGGAATTATTGAAACAAAGGATCTAACTAAGGTATTTTCATCGGGTCAAAAGAAAGTAATTGCTCTGTCCGATTTTAATCTTTCTCTTGAAAAAGGACTAATTTTTGGATTACTGGGACCCAACGGTGCCGGGAAAACTACCCTCATTAAGATATTACTTAGTATAATATTCCCCACATCCGGGGAGGCATTTATTTTTAATCGTAATCTTTCGGACTTCAATATAAAAAAAAGAATTGGTTATTTACCTGAAAATCACCGTTATCCGAATTATTTAACGGGAGGAGAGGTACTTAAATTCTTTGGCAGACTCAGTGGACTTGATGACCTGAATCTGGATAAACGTGTTGATGAACTTTTAGAAATGATGAAGCTTTCCAGGTGGAAAAAAACCAAAGTTAAAACATGGTCTAAGGGAATGATGCAGCGTCTCGGATTGGCTCAGGCGATGTTAAATGATCCGGAACTAATCTTTCTTGATGAACCTACTGATGGAGTTGACCCGATTGGAAGAAAAGAAATAAGGGATATCCTGCTCGACCTGAAATCTCAATCGAAAACTATTTTCCTCAATAGCCACCTTTTATCGGAAGTTGAATTAATTACCGACAGAGTTGCAATCTTAAATAAGGGTAAATTAATAAAAGAGGGTACTGTAAGTGAGCTCACCGAGAGGAAAGAAGAATACAGATTGACGATTGATGTTCTTGATGCTGCTTTTCAAATGCCTGCGGAATATAATGGAGTGGGTATAAACCCACTCAATGGAAACACTTACATTATTAAATCTGCCGACTTGTCGCAGTTAAACCGTTTTGTAGATTTTCTCCGCCAAAATGATGTACTTATTTCAGGAATTGTTAAGGAAAAAAGTACACTTGAGGATTTGTTTATTTCCCTGATACAGGAAGCAGAAAGGGGAACGATACAGTGAGAAACATTTACCTGATCACCCGGTTTACGATTAAAGAGGCAATGGCAAGAAAAGTGTTCCTTTTTTTTGCTGCGATCTCTGTTCTTGCAATTTTGTTAACTGCTTTACTATTAAGCTTTTTTGATACGGAATCAATCATTTCAGTTGTGGGAAATCAGCCGGGGAATAATATGATCTTAAAAAATATTGTTACAACACTGGAAATGATGATTACTGCTCCTTTGTCCGGTTTGTGCCTGCTGCTGGCAATCTTTGCAAGTTCAAGCTTTATTCCTATTTTGCTGGAGAAGGGGACTATCGATCTTTTTTTAAGTAAACCCGTATCAAGAGCACAACTTATATACGGGAAATTTTTGGGTGGGACGATTGTAGTCCTTGTGAATATCGCTTTCCTTGTCATAGGTATCTGGCTGATTATCTCGATTAAATTTTCTTACTGGGATGCTGCGTTTCTCTGGTCTGTTCTGATTATCACCTTTACTTTTGCGGTGCTCTATTCTCTTATTGTTTTATGCGGTATACTTACAAGGGGCTCAATGCTCGGCATGATGCTCGCATATTTTATTTTCCTTATACTGAGTCCTGTCATGGCTTTATTAAATAATAAGGCAGATACGCTGATAAAAAATGATGTTGTGAGGAACATTGTTAAAGGAATCTATTATTTCATCCCGAAAACTTCAGAACTAATGGGGAAAACAATAACAGATCTTGCGACAGGAATGGGAATCGCTGAATTACAGCCTTTAATTTCCTCATTCTTATTCTTAATCTTGATGATGTACTTGAGCATTATTTTATTCAGGAAAAAGGATTTCTAGAATGATCAGGCTGACATTCATATTTCCTTTCCTCTTATTGCTCATATCGTGCGGAACAAAGACTCCCCCTTACAGAATTACAACATTGCAGTGGGAACTGTTCAGTTATCTCCCTTATAATACTGAGTATCTATTCTATTCAAACTTAAATGAACTGAGAAATTCAAGAATTGGATTAGAAAACTCTGTTCCGGATATTTCAAAAAATACATCCGGCAGCTGGTTGAATAAATTTGAAGAAGAAACCGGAGTCGGTATAAATTCTGGTATATCTGAAATAATAATAGCCGGTACAGATGATAACAAACGTATTTTATTGTTTAGAGTTGAAAATAATTACGACCGGGTAAAAAATTATTTAAACAGGAGTCCGGGATTTATTAAAAATGAAATTGAAAACAGGGAAACTTATTCTCCTAAAGAAAATCCTGCTGCTCAGATATATCTTCCCGAAAATTCTATACTTTTAATAACAAGCGAAAAATCTTATATAGAATCTTTATTTCAAAACTATAGCAAAAGACTTAATGAAAATGAAAATTTTATTTCGATAATTCGGAATATTGATAGTAAGAGCCATACCTGGATGGCTGCCGATGATGGTACACTTGCTTCGAAATTATTCTCGCGTCTGTCCGGAAAAGATTCAAAACTTCTTTCTCCAAAAATTTTATCGTCAGTAAATAATGTTACTTTATCAGTAGATTTTTCGGATGGTATACAGGTTGAATCTGTCGTGGGTTGCAGTTCACCGGGTAATGCTTATCTGATTGCATCAGCAGTTGAAGGTGCAAAAGCAATGAACATCCTTTCAGATAAAAATGTAAAACTGGGGAAAATCTTTCATAAAATGGATATTAAACGCGAGGGGAAACTGATTCGTCTTCATCTTCCTTTGACTGAAAATGAATTAAAAGAATTAAAGCTTATTTCAATGAACAATAACCAGGTAATTAAATTTTAAGGTAATTATGTCATCAGAAAAACTGAAATTGGAAGACCTGCTCGGCAAGACAAAAAAATATGATACGCCAGACAGAATAAACGTCGTTAGCATAATTGGTGCAGGTGTGATGGGCCAGGGAATTGCCCAAACAATTGCTTCCGCCGGAATAGATGTAAGGTTAATAGAAAAAAATAATGACCGGCTCGCAAAAGCTAAGACTGCACTTTCAGAATCTCTGGACAGGGAAATCAAAAGATGGTCATTAACTCAATCCGAAAAAAAATCCATACTGAGCAGAATTAAATGGAAAATAAATTTCGAGGATATTGATAAATCGGATTTAATAGTAGAAGCTGTGGATGAAGACCTTGATCTGAAAAAGAGCATCTTCAAAGAACTCGACCGGCTGGTAAAAAAAGATACAATCTTTGTCTCAAATACTTCTACTTTAAGCCTGACAAAACTGGCTGAAAGCACCAGCAGGGAGGATAAGGTTATCGGAATGCATTTCCTGCATCCTGTGCCGAAGATTCCGTTGGTGGAACTTGTAAAATGCCTCCATACATCCAATGAGACGGTTGAAGTAATAAAGGCATTTGCAGCAAGGATTGGCAAAACCCCGGTTGAGGTTTATGAATATCCCGGCTACGTAACTACAAGGGCAATCGTTCCGCTTTTAAATGAAGCGATGTACATCCTTCTTGAAGGTGTTGCAACTGCAAAGGATATAGATACCGCAATGAAACTCGGATATAATTTTGCGTATGGTCCCCTTGAGATGGCTGATTCGATGGGTCTTGATGAAGTCCTTGCATGGATGGAAACTCTCTGGAAGACTTTAGGTGAACCAAGATACCGTGCGTGCCCGATTCTCAGGAAACTGGTAAGAGAAAGAAAGCTCGGAAAAAAGACGGGAGAAGGATTCTATCGATACGATAACAACGGTAGAATCATCGAATGATTTTTATGAATTTTTAATCGGAAATAATAAATGAAAATATTAGTTCTTAATTGCGGCAGTTCGTCAATAAAATATCAGTTTATCGATACGGAAAAACAACAGGCGCTTGCAAAAGGTATCGTTGAAAGGATAGGTATGAGCAGCGCTGTTCTTTCACATAAAAGATATGACGGCGATGAAATAAAAATTGTAGGTGAGATACTCGACCATACAATAGGAATAGAATATGTCCTCGGTGTAATGCTCAGCAAAAATCATGGTGTTATTGAGGATAGAAGTGCTATAGAAGCTGTTGGACATAGAGTCGTCCACGGCGGTGAAACTTTTACCGATTCTGTTTTAATTACGGATGATGTAATTGAGGTTTTACAGGATAATATTGAATTGGCACCACTCCATAATCCGCCTAATATCAAAGGTATAATGGCAGTTAAAAGGATAATGCCCGACACTCCGCAGTGCGGCGTTTTTGATACTGCATTTCATACGAAGATGCCTCCCGAAGCATACCTTTATGGAATTCCTTTTGAGTTATATAAAAAGTATAAAATCAGAAGGTACGGCTTTCATGGTACTTCACATTATTTCGTTTCAAAACGGGCTGCTCAGGTACTTGGAAAAGATTTGAAAGATCTTAAAATGATAACTGCACATCTCGGGAATGGTTGCAGTATGGCAGCGATAAATGGGGGAGTATCTGTTGATACTACCATGGGATTCACTCCGCTGGAAGGTTTACTCATGGGTACCCGCAGCGGCGATCTCGATCCATCACTGATCCTGTATATAATGGGAAAAGAAGGATTGTCACTTAGTGAAGCAGGAACTCTCCTGAATAAACACAGCGGGCTGATAGGTCTCAGCGGTGAGAGCAGTGATATGCGTGAAATTCAGAAGGCAATGAGCGAAGGGAATAAACGTGCCAAGTATGCCTTCGATATTTTTTGCTACAGGATAAAAAAATATATTGGAGCGTATACCGCAGCAATAGGCGGACTGGATGCTTTGGTGTTCACCGGCGGTATAGGTGAAAATTCCTCGATGGTACGTGAATCGGTCTGTGAAGGACTTGAATTTCTTGGAATATCACTGGATAGTAATAAAAATGTTAACCACGAAGAGATGATCTCGACCGACAAATCTAAAGTCAAGGTTCTGAAAGTCTCAACTAATGAAGAACTTGTAATTGCACTCGATACTGAACGAATTGTAAGTGAAATGAAATTGCATGCGGTAAAATAGTATTACGTTTGTTGTATTTTTTATCAGTGGGAAAAATTAATTGAAATTCGATATAAACTTTATTATTCAATATATTATAATTTAATAATAGTTTATGGGAATGATATGGATTTAGGAATAAAAGGTAAGACAGTACTTATAACTGCATCAAGTAAGGGAATAGGGAGGGCAATCGCTGAAGGCTTTGCCGCCGAAAGCTGTAAGGTAGCTATTTGTGCAAGGAACAAAGAGGAACTGCTTAACTTTGCTAAAGATCTGAAAAAACGTTTCGGTATAGATGCCTCATGGAATGTTTGTGATTTAAGCAAACCCAGGGAAATTGAAAGCACAATTGAGTCTGTCCATAAACAACTTGGTACTATTGATATTCTGGTTAACAATTGCGGAGGACCTGCATCAGGATATTTTTCTGCATTTGGAGATAAAGACTGGCAGGAAGCATATGATCAGGTGTTAATGAGTGCCGTCAGGTGCACACGGCTTGTACTACCCGATATGATAGCAAATGATTGGGGAAGAGTGATAAATATTACTTCTATCTCGGTGAAGCAGCCGGTGAATAATCTTATACTCTCCAATGCATTGAGAACGGGAGTAACAGGTCTGGCAAAAACTTTAAGTACTGAATATGCCAGGTATAATATAACAGTAAATAATGTTGCGCCCGGTTATATACTTACTAACCGTTTGTATGATCTTTCAGTTGTAAGGGCAAAAGAACAAAATATATCTCACGAAGAAATACTCACTGCAATGGCTAAAGAAACGCCGATAAACAGACTTGCCAGTCCTGAGGAAGTTGCTTCGGCAGTAATGTTTCTTGCTTCAAAAAAGGCATCATATATTACAGGCGTTACACTGATGGTAGACGGAGGATTGAATAAAGGTTTGTTTTAATAATTTTATTCTATTTAAACACCAATAAAATTAATCCTTCAATCCGGGTACTGATCTCATTTCATAACTGCAATTTATTTGTCTTCCACAACCTCAGCATTCCATTTCCTGTATGTTCCAAGTAATCCCATAACACCTACCCCGGCGAAAGCCAATGGCGCGAGTAGAGGCTTTTCCTTTTCGTTAGCTTCATGAAGCTGTTCTTCAGTTGTGAGATTTACTTCACTCATCTCTTCTACAATATGAAAATATAAACCTGCAGCAGCAATTATAAATGCAGCAAAGAATATAATATGCATAAACCGGACTAACTCAGGCTTCCAATTTAAAACGGTAATTACTCCGGTGATAAATCCGATTAAACTAAATATCGGGGGAATAAAGGACATCGTTTCCTGAGTAAAAGTATTGAAGTGTTCTATAATCGTATCGGCTAAGAGAAATGCAAAACCTGCAGAAGCTGTAAGTACCAATAATCTGTTAAGAGTAAAATTTTTGAACATAGTTAGTCTCCTTATTTAGCAGAAGTTTTTGACTATTTAAAAATACACTTTTCTAATATTAAATGAATACAATTATTTTGTTTACCTCTTTATCTTTTTACTTTTATCTTTATTGTCTGTGTGCATTTATTGTTAAGAATACTTATTTTTGTTATGCACAATTATGTTTTAAAATGAAAAAGTGCATTTCTCTGTTTGTTGCCATTCTTCTTTTTATAAATTCCGGGGGATTTATAATCCTTTTTTATCAATTACAGCAACACGTAAAAAAAGAAATTCTCAGCAGTATCAGGGAAGGGGAATATAATGTAAATGAGGTTGCCCGGTTCGTAATTAGTAAGAAAGACTTAAACAAAAATGTAAATGGATATGTTTGGGAAAATGCACATGAATTTAAATATAGAGGAAGACTTTACGATATAATAAATATTTCGTATAAAGACGATACTGCATATTTAAATTGTGTAAATGATATTACTGAAGAGAAACTGGTAAAGTCATTTAATGATGAAGTAAACCAGCTCGCAAGCGGTAAATTAAACAGCTCAAAGATTAAAACGAGTTTAATCAATCTTATTTCTCAGGCATTATTAAAGAATTCTTCCGGATTATCACTCTGGCAGGATAGCCGGAGATTTCCGGATAATTTTGTGGAAAACATTCTTCTTAGTGAAAGTAAAATCCCCACCCCGCCTCCCAGGCTTACCTGAAAGTTAATTTTTCGTTTTTAATTCTAAATATTATGTATAAAAAATTCTTTCAGGTAAAAAATGAAAAGTTTTATATTGTTTCTTCTTGTTATAATACTACCCGTATCATTTACGAGCGCACAAAATCCGGCACAAA
>Ga0153915_10002945_pt1 | contig 15556 bp, 14 predicted proteins | sample Opewatmetagenome_2_FD_107003 | JGI IMG/M metagenome (GOLD analysis project Ga0153915, IMG submission 107003) | Freshwater wetland microbial communities from Ohio, USA - Open water 3 Core 3 Depth 3 metaG | ecosystem: Environmental > Aquatic > Freshwater > Wetlands | place: USA: Ohio, Lake Erie...
GACCTCTCGCGCGTCCTCGCCGGGCCGTGGGCAGGACAGAACCTCGCCGACCTCGGGGCCGAAGTGATCAAGATCGAACGCCCCGGCGCGGGCGATGACTCGCGCGCCTTCGGCCCGCCGTGGATCAAGGACCGCGAAGGCCGCGACACGAAGGACTCAGCCTATTACACCTCCGCCAACCGCGGCAAGAAATCGGTCACGGTGAACATCGCCAAGCCCGAGGGCCAGAGGATCGTGCGCGAGTTCGCCAAGCTCTCCGACGTGCTCATCGAGAACTACAAGTACGGGGACCTGCCGCGCTACGGCCTCGGATACGACGACCTGAAGAAAATCAACTCGCGGCTGATCTATTGCTCGGTGACCGGGTTCGGCCAGACCGGCCCTTACCGCGAGCGCCCCGGCTACGACTTCATGATCCAGGGCATGGGCGGGATGATGAGCGTCACGGGCGAGCCCGATGAGGCGCCCGGCGGCGGGCCGCAGCGCGCGGGCGTCCCCGTCGCCGACATCATCACCGGCATGTACGCCTCGATCGCTATCTGCGCGGCACTCGCGCATCGCGCCGAGACGGGCGCAGGCCAGCACCTCGATCTCGCGCTGCTCGACTCGCAGATCGCGCTGCTCGCCTATCAGAACACCAACTACTTCGCGACCGGCAAGCCGCCGAAACGCATCGGCAACCTGCACCCGAACATCGTCCCTTATCAGCCGTTCCGCACGAAGGACGGGAGCGTCATCCTCGCCTGCGGCAACGACAATCTCTACCGGAAGTTCTGCGAGGCGGCCGGCTGCGCCGAGCTCGCCGACGATGCGCGCTTCGCCTCGAACGGGCAGCGCGTGGAAAACCGGGCGGAGCTGACGCGGCTGCTGCAGGCGATATTCGCGAAGAAGACGACGCGCGAGTGGGTCGAGTTGCTGGAAGCCGCAGGCGTCGCGAACGGCCCGATCAACGACGTCGCGCAGGTGTTCGAGGAGGCGCAGGTGAAAGCGCGCGGCGTGAGAATCGAGCTCGAGCACGCGGTCGCGGGAAAGCTCCCGCTCGTGGCGAGCCCGATGCGCTTTTCCGCGACGCCGCTCGAGTACAGGCTCGCGCCGCCGGTGCTGGGGGAGCACACCGACGAGACCCTGCGCCGCGTGCTGAAGCTCGGCGATGCCGAGATCGCGCGGCTGCGCGCCGAAGGAGTAATCTGAGCGCGCTTCGATAAGGCTCCTCCTTCCACGGGAGGAGACGGGAACGGATGGAGGAGCCATGGCCGCACCGGGCAATCGGCGTTCCGCAATCGTCACTGCCTGCATCATGGTCGCAGGCTCGCTTGCATGGATCATCGGGATCTCGGCTTCCGGCCTCGAGGGGACGCGGGGCTTTTTCGGCCCGGGGCCCCTCATCGCCGATGCGAACCTGATCCTCGAGGTCGTCCTCGTCGCGGGCTTGAGCTACGGCTTCCTGCTCGCCCGGCGCGGCAACATCGACGCGCACCAGATCAACCAGACGACCTGGGTCGCGCTCAACATAGGGCTCATTGCGCTCCTCATGGCGGGCTCGATGCAGGACGTGAAGATCGCAAAGGCCGCGGACCTCGCCGATTGGCGCATGGGCGTCACCTGGCTGCACGCCGCGGTCGGAACGGCCACCGCCCTCTCGGGTTTGTGGATCGTGCTACAGATGAACGACGTGCTCCCGCGCGGGCTGCAGCTCAGAGGCTGGAAGAACCTGATGCGCGGGGCGCTGGCTGGCTATTGGCTCACGGCGATATTGGGCGGGGCAACCTACTATTTCTGGTACATCGCGTAGGGCCGACCCGGCGCAGGCATCGCGGGGGCTGCGTCGGGCGCCCCTGGAGAACCCTCGCCGGATTCGACTCATGAGAGCCCTGCAAGCGCTGGCGGCGCTGCTGCCGGCAGTCGCGATCGCGCAAACGCCGGCTCCCGGAGGGCAGCGTCATCTCGATACCGAGCTGCGGCTCGGTATCGAGCGCATCGAGCTGCCCGGCAATGAGAAGATGGGGCTCCTCGGCGCAAGCTATCTGTTCGAGGCGCGGCCAGGCCTCCTCGTCGGGCCCGCGATGTACGGAGCGATCAGCGGCGAGCGGGGAGGCTTCTTCACCTTCGGCGCCGAGGGCACGTGGCGGCGGCCTATCGCCCGTCCGCTCGACGCGCAGCTTGGCTTATATGTCGGCGGCGGGGGCGGGGGTGCCGCCCCGGTCGGCGGCGGCCTGATGTGGCGTCCGCACGCCGACCTGCTCTGGAACTTCGGCGGCTACCGCGCCGGCGTGTCGGTTTCGCAAGTGCGTTTCTCGAACGGCGACATTGGCAGCCGGCAGTTCGGGCTCGTACTCAGCATGGATACCCGTTTCAACTACCTGCCGCTGGAGGGCAGCGCGCCCTCGTCCCGCGTCGCAGAGCGTTCGGGCCTGGGTTTCGACCGCCTGCTCGCCGTCGCCGGCGCGTACCGGCCGCGCGAGGGCATGCGGGACAACAGCGGGCAGCCGCTGCAATCGACGATCGGCTACATCGGCGTGCGCGCCGAACAGTTTGTCGCGCCGCCGTTCTACTGGGGCCTGGAAGCGAACGGCGCCGTCAGCGGCGGGGTCACGGGGTATGCGGAGTTCCTCGCCGAGGCCGGCGCCGAGACCCCGGTCGGCGACCGGCTTCAACTCGGAGGCCGCGCCGCGCTCGGCATGGGCGGCGGCGGCGCCGTGCCAGTGGGTGGCGGCCTGCTCCTCAAAGCCGGCGTGTACGGCACGGCGCGCCTGTCGCGCGCTGCCGGCGTGACCGTCGAGGGAGGCTGGGCGCGCGCGCCGCAGGGCGAGTTCAGTGCGCCCTTTGCCGCCGTGATGCTGAACTGGGACCTCGATCCGGCGGGAGCCTCGGCCGAGGCCGCAGGGCCAACCCGCGAAGAGGGCGTGATCGGCATCGAGACCTACCGCGCGGCCGCGCGCCTCGCCCGGCCTCCGCAGACCGTGCAAAACGTCGCGCTCAAGTTCAACCGCTTCGTCGGGGAGTCGATGTATCTGACCGGCCAGGTGCACAGCGCCTGGAGCGGCGAGGCCGGCGGTTTCTCGGTCGGCCTGGTCGGGGCGGGGTACCAATGGCGTCCCGCCGGGCCGTGGCTGGCCGGCGCCGAGTTGCTCATCGGCGCGGCCGGCGGCGGCGGCGTCGACGCCGGCAGCGGGGCGATCGTGCAGCCGATGCTCTACGCGGGTTATCGGCTCACGCCTGCAATCTCGGCGCGCGCCGGCGTCGGGCGGGTCAAGTCGACGCAGGGTTCGCTCGACAGCACGGTGCTCGGCCTCGAGTTGTCGTTCGCCTTCGGCGTGGGCCACCGGAACTGACCGGCCGCGCTCGACGCCGCGTGAGAAATGTGCCCGCAGCGTGGGGTTACAGAAAACTGACCAGCATCCGTGTTGCAATGATGTAGAAGAGCACGGCGAAGATGCGCCGCAGCCACACGGTCGGCAGCCGGTGCGCGGTGGCCGCGCCGAGCGGCGCCATGAGCACGCTCGCCACGACGATCCCGGCAAGCGCCGGCAGATACACGAATCCGACGGTATAGGGCGGCAGGCCCGCCTCGCGCAGCCCCGTGGCGACGAAGCCTATCGTTCCCGAGAGCGCGATCGGAAATCCGATCACCGCGGCGGTGCCGATCGCCTGGAGCATCGGCACGTTGCACCAGAGCATGAAGGGCACGGTCATGAACGCCCCGCCCACTGCGGCGAAAGCCGAGGCCGCGCTGATCACAAAACCGGCGGCGAACATTCCCGCGAGGCCCGGCGGCTGCCGCGAGGCTTTCGGCTTCCGGTCGAGCAGCATGGTGGTGGCGGCGATATAGATCACCGCTGTAAAGAGCGCCGCGAACACCGCCGTCGGGATGAAGCTCGCGACCCCCGAGCCGACCAGGCCCCCCGCGAGAATGCCCGGGGTGATCTTCCAGGCGATGTCCCAGCGGATCACGCCGCGCACCGCGTGCGCGCGCACGCTCGAGACCGAGGTGAAGAGGATCGTCGCCATCGCGGTCCCGACGGCAAGATGCAGGATGTGGGCGCGGGGCAGGTGCTGCGCCTCGAAGAGCATGACCAGCAGCGGCACCATGATCGCTCCGCCGCCGATGCCGAGCATGCCCGCGAAGAAGCCGGCGAACGCGCCGATGGCGAGATAGCCGAGCCACCCCTCCACTAGGAGTCTACGCCCGCTTCGACAGCCACTCGCGCACCTGAACCTGCTGCGCCGCGCTCATGTGCAGCCCGCACTTCGTCCGCCGCCACACCGCATCGTCGGCCTCGCGCACCCATTCGCGCTCGACCAGGTACTGGAGCTCGCACTCGTACAGTCCGCCGCCGAAATTCTCCCCGAGCATGCGTTCCTCGTGGGCCTCGCCGATGATCTCCTCGGCGAGCGTGCCGTGCCGGCGCAGCAGGCGCGCAAGCCACTGCTTGGGCAGGTGCGGAAAGCGTCGGCGGTAGTCGAGCAGCAGCCCGCGGAAGCTCCGCGCGCCGAGGTCGCCTCCCGGCAGGGGCTCCCTGTGCGTCCAGGGGCGCGTTCCCGGGAATCGCCTCGAGAGCTTTTCCATCACGCGCTCCGCGAGCCTGCGGTACGTGGTGATCTTGCCGCCGAACACCGACACCAGCGGGGGGCCGTCCGGCCGCTCTCCGGTGTCGAGCAGCAAGTGGTAGTCGCGGGTCACCTCTGAAGGGTTCTCGCTCCCGTCGTCGTAGAGCGGGCGCACGCCCGAATAGCTCCAGACCACCATTCCGGGCGTGATCGGGCTTTCCGTGTAGCGGCTCGCGGCCTCGCACAGGTAGGCGATCTCCTCGCGCGAAATGCGCGCCCGGAAATCGTCACGCGTGACCGGGACATCGGTCGTGCCGACCAGCGTGTAGTCGCGCTCGTAGGGGATGAGGAAGATCACGCGGCGGTCCGGGTTCTGCAGGATGAACGCATGCCGTTCGCCGTGAATGTGCGGCACAACGATGTGGCTGCCCTTCACCAGGCGCACGCTCGCGGGGATGTTGATGTGGAACATGTCGTGCAGCACCTGGTTCACCCAAGGCCCGGCCGCGTTGACGATTGCGCGCGCGAGCACATCGCGCCGGCCCACGCCGCTGTCCAGCGTTGCGACCCATAGGTCTGCGAGCCGGTGCGCGGAGACGAGCCGCGTCCGGGGGAGTATGGTCGCCCCGTGGTCTTGCGCCGAGCGCGCATTGAGAACGACCAGCCGCGCGTCGTCCACCCAGCAGTCGTGGTAAAGAAATCCGCGCTCCAAACCGGGCCTGAGGCCGGCCCCATAGCCCTCCGCGGTGAGCCGTACGCTCTTCGATTTCGGCAGGGAGCTGCCGCCGCCAAGCAGGCGGTGCCCGAGGCGGTCGTAGAGGAAGAGTCCGGCGCGGATCATCCAGGCGGGGCGAAGATGCGATTCGTGCGGCAGCACGAACTCCATGGGCCAGACGATATGGGGCGCGATCCTGAGAAGCGTCTCGCGTTCGGCGAGGGCTTCGGCGACCAGCCGGAATTCGAAGTGCTCCAGATAGCGCAGGCCCCCGTGGACGAGCTTGGTGGACGCCGAAGAGGTTGCGGAGGCGAGATCGTGCTGCTCGACCAGAAGCACCTTCAGGCCGCGGCCGGCGGCGTCGCGCGCGACGCCCGCGCCGTTGATGCCGCCGCCGATGACCAGCAGATCGTAGCGCTCTTCAGAATCCACGATGAGGGGAAGTCAGCCGGCGCGGTGAGGACACGCCGGATTATAAGGGGAACGGCTCCGGGATCGCCCCGGCCCTGGCCGGCACGCCGGACGACGGTGTGCCGTCATAGCCTGGGCCGGTGCCCCCCGGCGCGCCCGACCGCGAAACGCTCGCGGCGAGCTTGCCGCAATATATGAGCCCATGCAGCGCACCGTCCTCATCCCACTCATCGTCGCCTGCGCCCTGTTCATGGAGAACATGGACTCCACGGTGATCGCGACCTCGCTTCCCGCGATCGCCGTCGACATCGGCGAGAGTCCGCTCGCGCTCAAGCTCGCGCTCACGTCCTACCTGGTCGGGCTGGCCGTGTTCATTCCGATAAGCGGCTGGGTCGCCGACCGCTTCGGCTCGCGCACGGTTTTCGCGAGCGCCATCGTCGTGTTCGTGGCGGGGTCACTCCTGTGCGCCGTCTCGGGGACGCTCGCGGCCTTCGTCGCGGCGCGCTTCGTGCAGGGAGCCGGAGGGGCGATGATGGTGCCGGTCGGACGCCTGGTCCTGTTGCGCACGGTGCCGAAGAGCGAGCTCGTCGCCGCGCTCAATTACCTGACGATTCCCGCGCTGCTCGGGCCGGTCACGGGCCCGGCGCTCGGCGGCGCAATCACGCTCTACTTCCACTGGCGCTGGATCTTCTTCATCAATGTGCCGATCGGAGTGCTCGGGCTCTATCTCGTGCTGCGCCACATCCCGAACGTGAAGGAAGCCGAATTGCCCGCGCTCGACCTCTCGGGCTTCATCCTCTCGGGCGTCGGGCTCTCGGCGTTGATGCTGGGGCTGTCCGCCCTCGGGGGCCACCTCATGCCCGGGGCGGTGACCGCCGCGTGCATCGTCGCGGGCGCGCTGACGCTCGCGGGCTACGCGTGGCACGCGCGGCGCACGCCGCACCCGGTAATCGACTTGTCGCTCCTCAAGCTGCCAACGTTCCACAACGGCGTCCTCGCCGGCAGCCTATTCCGCGTCGGCGTGGGCGCCACGCCCTTTCTGCTGCCGCTGCTGCTGCAGCTCGGCTTCGGGATGGACCCACTGCAGTCGGGCCTGCTCACCTGCGCGACCGCGATCGGCGCGATGTTCATGAAGACTCTCACCGCGATCATTCTCAGGCGCTTTGGTTTCCGCAGGGTACTCACCGCCAACGCCCTCGTTGCATCGGCCGCGGTCGGTACCTTCGCCTTCTTCACCGCGCAGACGCCGCATCTCGTGATCTTCCTGGTGCTGCTCGCCTCGGGCGTTCTGCGCTCGCTGCAGTTCACCTCGCTGCAGGCGATCTCCTTTGCCGAGGTGACGCGCGAAACCATGAGCCAGGCTTCCGGCATCGCGAGCATGGCGCAGCGGCTCGCGCAGAGCCTCGGCGTCGCGGTGGGCGCCTACGCGCTGCAGGTCTCGAGCCTCGCGCAAGGGCACCCCGATTTGGTGGCGGCAGACTTCCCGCCGGCCTTCGTGGCCATCGCGATCCTTTCCGCCGTGTCGCTCTTCTTCCACGCCGCGCTGCCGCCGGAGGCCGGCGCGGAGGTGTCGGGGCACGTCAGAAGGCGATGATGAACGCCCTGCGAGCGGGCGCTAAGCGGCCCTGAACGTCGCCGCGACCACGACGCCTTCACCCGAGGCGAGATTGCGCGCCCGGATCTCGCCGCCGTGGAATTCCGCGATGAGCCGCGCGATGTAGAGGCCCAATCCCAGATGCGGCTCGCCGCCCGTCCGCTCGCCGCGCACTGACACCAGCGATTCGAACAGCTTTCCGCGCATCTCCTCGGGCAGCAGCGGCCCCTCGTTCTCCACGCTCAGCTCAACGCAGCCGGGAGCGGCTCCCAGGGAAATCCGGATCGGCTTTCCTCCCGGGGAAGACTCGGAGGAGAAATCCACCGCGTTCGCAACGAGCTTGTCCAGGAGCTGTGCCGATAGATCGGCCGAACCGTGCGCGAACGCTTTTTCTTGCGGCAGCTTGAGCTCGAACTCCTGCTGCGGGTAGGCGATGCGGTAGCCGTCGACGCAGCCCGCCACTACCGCGGCGAGATCGAAGCGCTCGCGTTCCGATGCGTTCAGCCCCTGCTCCAGGCGAGTCGCCTCGCTCATGCGGGTCAGAATCGTTCCCAGGCGCCGGAGACCCTCCTCGGCGCGCCCGATGTAGATGCGCGCTTCCTCTGCGTTCGGCGAGAGTTTCAGGTTCTCCAGCGACGAGCGCACCACCGCGATCGGCGTGCGCAGCTCGTGCGAGAGGCGCCCCGCCATGCTCTCGAGGTACGCGTTGTACTGTCCCAGCTTGTCGAGCATCGCCGAGAAACTGCGCGACAGATCGCCGATCTCGTCGCCCGCATTCTGCGCGGTCACCAGGTGCGCGAGGCGCCCCCGCGCGTCGATCGCCGTCTCGGCTTCGTCGCGCAGCCGCCGGATGCGCGTAGAAAGCCGCGTCGCGAAACCGAGCAGCACCGCAGCGGCGACGGCGAACGCCGCGAGCGTCATCAGCAGCAGGCGCTCGAGCGCGTGGCTGCGCACCGAGAGGATCGGATTGGTCGTTTCCTCGGCCACCACGGCGCCGGCGACCTCGTCGCCGTTCCAGATGGGATGTGCGGCGGAGATGACGACCGCCTTGCCGTCGGAGGTGCTGCGCAGGCGGAGGCCCGGCCGCCCCTGCAGCGCGCCCGATATTTCCCGGCCGGTGGCTAGAACGTCGTCGGCGATCGCCTCGTCGAAATCCTCCGAAGGCCGCGGGATCAACCAGCCGAGGATGCGCTGACCGAAGCCGGGCGCGTTCTCCGCAGCCTCCTCGCGCCGCAGGCTGCCCGCGAGCGCGAGCACGCGCAGATCGCGCGTCACCACCCAGATGCGCGAAGTGGTTCGCTCGACCGCCCTCAGGATCTCGGCGATTTCCTCGATTTCGCGCCGCTCCGCAGATTCCTCGCGGTCGATGATGGCGGGCCCGGCGCTCTCCTCGGGCTTGGGCTCCTCCTCGCCGCGCTCCGCCGCGAGGCGCCGCAGCTCCTCCTCGGCCTCCCGCCGCAGGTCGTTGTCCCGCGGCGGGCGCGCGCGCATCAGGCGCGGGCGGTCGTGCAGCGCGGTCGCGACCGCGCGCGCGGTCGCGAGAAGCGCCTGCTCCTCGCCTTCCAGAAGGAAGCGCTCCATCTCGCGCACGTACTGGTAGCCCGCGAGAGGGAGCGCGAGCAGCACCAGGGCCACCAGCGCCAGCTTGGCGCGGAGGTTGAGGGTCGGGAGTTTCACGCCTTCCAGCGATAGCCCATTCCGTAGACCGTTTCGATCTGGTCGAAGGCCGGGTCCACGGCCGCGAACTTCTTCCGGATGCGCTTGATGTGCGAGGTGACCGTGCCTTCGTCCACCACCAGATTCGCATCCCGCATGAGGCTTCCGCGGTCCTTCACGTGGCCGGGGAATTTCGCGAGCGTGTGCACCATCCAAAACTCGGTGAGGGTCAGCTCGACGGGCTTCTCCTTCCACGCCGCGGCGAAGCGCTTCGCGTCGAGCGCGAGCGCACCGCGTTCGAGAACCTCCTCCGCCGCTTTCGGCTCGCGCAGCGCGTCGACGCGGCGAAAGAGCGCCGAGATGCGCGCGAGCAGGTGCGGCAGGCTCACGTCCTTGGTGAGATAGTCGTCCGCGCCCAGACGCAGGCCCGACACGGCGTCGAAATCCGAATCGCGCGCCGTGAGAAAGAGGATCGGCAGGCTCGGCGACATCGCGCGCAACTCCCGGCAGAGTGCGTAACCGCCCTCCGGCTCGTCACCCAAACCTATATCGATCACCGCGAGATCGGGCAGGCGCGAGCGGAACGCGCGCATCGCCTCGCCGCGCGCGCCGAAAGGGTTCACCTCGTAGCCGTGCTTCGCGAGCGCGTCAGCGTAGTTCGCCCGGATGGTGGGGTCGTCTTCTACGATGGCGATGCGGCGGGGCATGGTGTTGATTGCCGGTCATCCTGAACTCCGCGAGGGATCTCTTCCGGCACCGCGCGTCAGGAGATCCCTCGGCCTGTGGCCTCGGGATGACAATGCGCGGACTATAAGCGCATCCGCCGCAAAAACAAAGCGGCCGTGACCCGAAGGCCCGGCCGCCGCGAGATCTCCGTCCGCTAGTAGAGCAGATCGCCCTTTGCGCCGATGATGGAGAGATCGACGTACACCGAGCCGTTGTGCTTGGTCGGCGAGAAGTCCACGAAGTACCCGCCCAGGTCGTAGTCGTGCAGCATCTCCAGGCCGCGGATCACGCCCTGCGGGGACGAATCCTTGCTCCTGCGGATCGCTTCCACGAGCAGCTTCCCGGCGATGTAGCCCTCGAGATTGAAATGCGAGGGCACCCCCTGCACCTTGCTGTACTTCTCGAAATTTTCGCGAAATTCCTTGATGAGGGGCATTGTCCGGTTGGCCGGGTTCGGAAACACCTGCGCGATCGCGACACCGCGCGCGAGCTGGTCGCCCGCCATTTTGGTGGTCAGCTTGAAGTCCGTGTAGGACATGCCGTAGAGCGCGGAGGAGAGGCCCGCGGATTTCGCTTCCTTGACGAACGCCGCGGTCGCAAACGGCGGCCCGACCAGGATGACCACGTCCGGCAGCGACTTCTGGTATCCCTTGACGATCGGGGCCCAGTCGATCTTGGGCCCGATCGTGTATTTCTCCACAGCCGCGAGCTTCAGGTTGCGCTTGGCGAGCGTCTCATTCAGGTAGGCGATGACCTGGTCGCCGTTCGGGTTGTTGGTCGCGAGAACGCCGATCTTCCTCTGGCCCACCGAAGTGGTCAGGTCGACCACTTTTTCCAGCTGGTCGAAGTCGCCCGCGCGGAAGTGAAAGAGGTTCCTGCGCAGGGGCATGCGGAAGGACTCCACGCCGGGAATCACACCCAATATGGGGAAGTTGACCTTTTCGAGGACACCGTCCTTGAGGACCTTGTCGAAGTTCGCCGAGCCCACGGGCGGCAGCAAGGCGGAAACCTTCCCGTTCAGGGAGGCGATCAGCTGAGCGGTTTCGTCCGGCTTGAAGTGGTCGTCGACGACGAGGATGCGCAGTTTCTTGCCGAGCACGCCGCCTTTGGCGTTCACCGACTCGAAGTAGACCCGCGCGCCCTCTCCCATTTCCGTGGCGTCCTTGGTCACCGGGCCGGTGTAGCCGGCGACATGGCCGATCACGATCTGTTGCTGGGAGCTTCCCTTCTGCGGCTGAGCACCCGCGTGCGACGCGAATCCTCCCAAGGCGAGTGCCAGGAAAAGCGAACCAGCGAATGCACGGAATGTCACGTCTTACCTCCCATGATTTGGCGGAAAACCGGAAACCGACGTCGGCTGGACGAACAGGCTCGTTGGCTCGTCGTCGGTTTCGAGCGGGCAAACCTTCTCTTACGCCCCGGAATTCGGGGCCTGCGACTAGGGAGCAAGAAGAATGCCTTACCCTGCCTTCTCCAGTAAGGATTGATCCTAGCAGGAGATACCCCTACGGAGTAGGAAAGATTCCCTGGGCAAACCCCTGGGCAGATAGGGAAACGGTCGGCGCAGCCTCCATATTCCCGCCACAATTCTTCGGCAGTCTTCCATTTTCCCCGCCCGGCGATGCCCTTTTCCCGGCCTTCAATGGCGAGCAGGGCCCGCAAGAGGGCTCTTACCGGGAAAAGGAATTCAAATGGACGCAGTCAGCAGCAAATCCAGGCGGCCGATCATCGTCGAATTTCTGGCCACGCTCTTCGTCACCTTCCTCATCGGCGTCGCCACCAGCATCGTGCTGTGCGCTTGCGTGATCCTCATGGCGGGGGAGGCCCGCGGAGCGGAGTTCATGTCGCTGAATGCTTCGGTGGCAGCGTGCGGCAATCCGGGGGAGGAAATCCGGGCGAAGGTGGACGAACTCGTGACGGCGCATCGGCTCGCCACCCAGTACGCGAGCCCGGTTGCCGTCGACCGCATGCCCGCCACGGCCGTGGAACTCGAGACCGGGGATTCAGCGTTCCCGGGCCGGCTGCCCGAAGGCGGGAGCTGCGAAGCCGTTTTCGGCGGCGCGCCGCAGGCCGGCGCCGCGCCGGGCGCATCCGATAGCCGCCTCAAGTTGCTGGCCGGGACGCTCTCGCTGCTCTTTGCCGCGCTGCTTTTCATGCAGGCGCGCTCAAACCGGGAGACCCGCCTCGGACTCTGGCGCCGGCGAAGAAGCTGAGGGTGCGGGCCGCAGACGCCGCGTGCATGGATTGGACGGCCTTCCGATCGCTGACCCCGAGACCGAAGCTTTCTGTGTTTCGGCTGTCATCCGGCAATCGACTGTAGGCGTTGTCCTTGCATTGGAGCTCCGTGAGGGGCATATTTTTTGTTGCTGCTTGGCTGCAAGACCATGAAAATCGAAAACACACGCCGCTTGAGCGACCGGGTTCCCCTAGGCGTCGAGTCAGCGCTGCCCGTGATGCCCGGCCCGGAGTTGCGGACGCCCGCGCGCAAGCGCCGGCGCGGCTGGCGCAAGTTCGCTCTTGCGGTCGCGGCGCTGCTCTTCTTTCTGGGCGTATGGCTGGTCGTAAGGACGTAAGCGCTCAGCTGCCGGCTGCCGTCCCCTCAACGCGCTAGATGACGGCGGCCATGCGCTACCTCGCCTTCACCGACGCGGCCGGAAACAGCTGAATTCCCTCTCCGCGGCGGCGGGCACGCAGGCCCGAGGTTCGCAGCTTCCCTCGCGGCCTGCGGCGCCCGGCCGCTTCGGCATCCCGCGAGGAATCACGAGGGGTCGCGGCCCGGACTCCTTCTGAGCCGTTCGCCCGACGCCTTGTTTCGCTCCCTGCGCATGGCGTCGAATATGACGTCGAGCCCGAACGCGAAGATCGCATCGAGGTTGGCGACGCGCAAATGCGGCGCGACGGCGCCCACGCGGGGAAAGCGCTCGTTCAGGGTGAAATGTTCCAGGCCCACCGGCGTCGCGTCGGGCTGCTGCGCCCGGCTGGCGATGTCCGCCATCCCCGCTCCGCCGACATAGTAGCCGAACAGCCGGAAGAAGCGCGCCGACAGCGCCGGGTCCAGGCCCGCGTCCGCGAGCGCTTCCAGGATCTGCTCATACAAGACGAAAGTGCGCTCGGTGTTGAAGCGACGATTGACCAGCAGGATGAAGGCGTGAGGGTGCCGGATCGCAATCTTCCGGTAGGACTCGAGGAAGCGCCGCAGGCGAAGCAGCGGATCCACTTCGCCACGCGGCGGAAGCTCGGCCTCGTCGAGCAGCCGCTCCATGACCGCGTCCAGCAGGCGTCCCTTGCTCCGGAAGTGATGGTAGAGCGCCATCGCCTCCACGCCCAGGGCGGCGCCGAGCCGGCGCATCGAGAACGCCTCGAGCCCCACCGCGTCGATCTCGCCGAGCGCAGCGTCGACAATCGCTTCGGCGGTGAGGGGCGGCCGCGCCGCGGAACGGCGCCGGGCGGGGAGGGGTCCGGGCTTCGCCGAAGGCTTCATAGAGGCACTTTACACCGTAAAGGCGAGTGTGCCAAACTGGGACCAGGCGACCTTACGTCGTAAAGACACGGCCCCGGGGACTCTTCGGGAGAAGCGCCGCGAATGCGGAAGAACGGATTACGCTGATGATCCCTGCAAGCTATTTCGCGATGATCGCGATCGAGCGCTTCGGCGGCGGCCGGCTTTGGCCCGGGATCCGCTTCCGGAGGACGAAGGGCGCGGTCTTCTTCGTCATGCCGATGACGATCAACGCCATCGTGCCTTGGCTTACATGACCGACGCGCAGATCGAGCAGGCGCGGCGCGCCGAGAGAATCGAGGCGGCCGCCTATCGCGAGCTCGTCGCGGCGGCGCCTGCGGAATTCGTTCGCGCCGTCGGCCTGCGCTCGGCAGAAATCGCGGAGACGACGCTCCTCGTCGCGCCCGGCATTCCCGACACGCTCTTCAACCGCGCCATCGGCCTGGGCGTGCACAGGCCCGCGGCCGGGGCCGATCTGGACGCGGTGATCCGCGCCTTCCGCGAGGCCGGCTGCAGGAACTACTGGATACACCTCGCGCCGTGTGCGGCGCCGGAATCGATCACGAGCTGGCTCGAGGCGCGCGGCTTCGCGCCCCCTGCGCGCCGCAGCTGGGCGAAGATGGTGCGCGGAGTCGAGCGGCCTTCGGAGCCCGGCGGCGCGCTCGAGGTCGGAGCGGCCTTGCCCGAAGAGCAGACCGCGGCCGCGGAAGCGATCCGCGGCGCGTTCGGCATGCCGCCTCCGTTCGTCCCGTGGCTCGCGGCGCTTGCCCGCCGCCCGCGCTGGCGGCTGTACGCCGCGCGCGCGGACGGGCGCGTCGTGGGCGGTGCTTTTCTCTACCTCGAGGGCGCGTGCGCCTGGCTCGGCGCCGCAGGCGTGCTCAGGGAATTCCGCGGCCGCGGCGCGCAGCGCGCGCTGATGGCGCTACGCATCCGCGAGGCCGGCGCGGCCGGGTGCAGCGAAGTCCACACCGAGACCGGCGAGCCCGTCGCGAACGAATTCAATCCGTCGCTCGCCAACATGCAGCGCTGCGGATTCAGCCGAATCTGCTCGCGGCTCAACTACGCGCCGTCCGGCTAGGGGCTCCAACCGCCTTCAGGCCGTTCCTTCCACGACTCGCATGTCGCGCTTCGCCCCGTCGCCCAGGAGCTTCAGCGCCTCCTGGTAGGCCGCGCCGTCGTGCGCGGCGAGCGCCTTTTGCACGCTGTCGAACTCGATCACGACCGTGCGCTGGTTGATTCCGTTCTCGTACACCTTCGTCGGGTTGCCCCGAACCAGATAACGGCCGCCTGCCGCCTGCAGCGCGGGCCCCGCGAGCTTCGCGTAGGCCGCGAGCGCGTCGGGGTTCTTGATCGAGTGGTAGCAGACAATCCAATACGCCTTGGCCATGGCGGGCTCCTCTGTAGGGGGTTCGGGGATGGGCGCAATCATAACCGAGGACGTGCCGCGTTCTGCTACCCTAGCGACCCACCATGAATCAGAGCGAATTCCACGAGCGCCTCGCCGCGCTCTCGCCTGCGAAGCTCAAGGGCATCCGCCGCGGGATAGAGAAGGAAAGCCTGCGCGTCACGCCCGAGGGCGCGCTGGCCAAGACACCGCACCCGGCCTCGCTCGGCTCGGCGCTCAAGCACCCGCACATCACCACCGATTTCAGCGAAGCGCAGCTCGAGCTCATCACCGGCGCGCACACCGGCATCGAGGCCTGCCTCGAGGAGCTCTGGCGCATCCACCAGTTCGTCTACCGCCACATCGGCGAGGAGATCATGTGGAGCGCGAGCATGCCCTGCGGGCTGCCCGCCGAAAGCGCCATTCCCATCGGGCGGTACGGAACGTCGAACGTCGGCCGCGCGAAGACCGTATACCGCATCGGCCTCGCGCACCGCTACGGGCGGCGCATGCAGACCATCTCGGGGCTGCACTACAACTGGTCCCTGCCCGAGGCTGCCTGGCCGCTGCCGGGCCTTCGCGACAGGAATGACGCCTACTTCGCGCTCATCCGCAATTTCAGGCGGCACGCGTGGCTGCTGCTCTACCTCTTCGGCGCGTCGCCCTCGGCGTGCGCGAGCTTCGTCCAGGGCCGGCCGCACGCGCTGGAGAAGCTGGGCGAGGGCACCTTCTACCTGCCGGGCGCGACCTCGCTCCGCATGGGGCGCCTCGGATACCTCTCCGACGCGCAGGACAAGCTGCTCGTCAGCTACAACAACCTCGAGAGCTACACCGCGTCGCTCTACGACGCGCTCACCCAGCCCTATCCGCCGTACGAGGCGATCGGCATCAGGAGCGGCTACACCTCGGGCGACCCCGTCGACGGCTACCGCCAGCTCTCCACCAGCCTGCTGCAGATCGAGAACGAGTTCTACAGCACTATCCGGCCCAAGCGCGTGATCCACCTCGCGGAGCGGCCGTTGC
>Ga0153915_10002946_pt1 | contig 15551 bp, 12 predicted proteins | sample Opewatmetagenome_2_FD_107003 | JGI IMG/M metagenome (GOLD analysis project Ga0153915, IMG submission 107003) | Freshwater wetland microbial communities from Ohio, USA - Open water 3 Core 3 Depth 3 metaG | ecosystem: Environmental > Aquatic > Freshwater > Wetlands | place: USA: Ohio, Lake Erie...
CCCGGTGGCGTGGCGCCCCGAGCCGACCCGGCCGGTAGCAAACCGCTTGTCGGGGCTGAGCGTTGTCGTCTTCGGCTACCCGTTTGCGATCTCGAACGTTGGCTTGCTCGCGGAGCTCGTCACGGCTCCTTGTCCGGTGGCTGGGATGTCAGCCAGTTGGGGGGTCCGGCTGTCCGACGACGCTGAGGAGGAGGGGGTGCGGGTGGCCGCAGTGGACTTCGCCGGGATGCCTACGACGCGGGACGCCGGGGGTTCTTCCCAGTCCCTTCGCCTCTGGTCACCGGAGATGGGGCCACCGGCCACGGACAGGTGGTCAGCGACCGCGCGGCAGGGTATTCTATTGGAGTACTCAAGGGCTGAAGACGGCATGGTCACCGAAGCAACCGGTTGCAACCGTTGTGGTCACCCGGTCCTGTCCGGAGCGCGGTTCTGCCAGCATTGTGGCGCCGATGTCTCGCAGGAGCAGGCCCTGGTGCCTACGTCGCCCCTGGTCACCCCTCTTGGGTCGGGACCCCAGCTCTCCCCGCTGGACCTGTTGCGCGAAGAGACGCTGGGCGAATACGAGATCCTGGCCGAGCTGGGGCGCGGGGGCATGGCCACCGTCTACCTGGCTCATGATATCGCGCTGGGGCGACGGGTGGCCATCAAGGTCATGTCTCCCGCGCTGGTCGAAGAAGGAGTCGCCGAACGGTTCCGGCGGGAGGCGCGCACGGCGGCCTCCCTGACTCATCCGCACATCATCCCCATCTACGCGGTCCGCGAGCGGCCCCACCTGTTGTATTTCGTGATGAAGTTCGTTCAGGGGGCGGCGCTCGATCCGATCCTCAAGAGCCACGGCTGGCTCCCGATCCCGATGGTCCAGCTGATTCTCGCCCAGGCCGCGGGGGCCTTGGGATACGCCCACCGCCGCGGTGTCATCCACCGCGACGTGAAGCCGGCCAACATCATGCTGGACGAGGATGGGTGGGTGGTGGTCACCGACTTCGGCATCGCGAAAGTCTCGACCGCCACCGGGCTGACCATGACGGGTGTCACGGTGGGCACTCCGGCCTACATGAGTCCGGAGCAGTGCATGGGTCGGGAGGTCACCGGGGCATCGGACCAGTACTCGCTGGGCATCGTGGCGTATCAGCTGATCACCGGTCAGCGGCCGTTCAACGCCACCAGCGCGATGAGCATGATGTACGCGCACTTCAACGAGACACCCCGGCCGTTGCGGGAGCTCCGGGCCGACTGCCCGCCCGAGCTCGAGTCCGCCGTCCTCCGAATGCTGGCCAAGGACGCCGCGGATCGCTGGCCCACGATCGACGAGGCGTTCGGCGGATTCCACATCGTCCCGGATGATGCGACCCGGCACAGCCTGGCGGCGCTCGCGCTCTCGAGCGGCAACGCCACGCTTGCGGCTGAGATCAGCACGCCCACCAGCCCGGTTCCGCCGGCGAAGCGTTCCGCGGCTTCGGTCCCGACGGTTCCCTCGGTGCCCCCCCGCACCCCCGCCGGCGGTACCCCCCAGAGAAGCGCAGCGGGGCGGCCGCTCGGGCAGGCCGAAATGGGCCAGGGCCGTGTCGCCCAGTACGGAGCACCGGCCTACCCCTCCGAGCAGATCGACGGCTCCGCGTTTGAGTCCGGGGCGTCCACGCCCCGGCTCACCGGCCGGCACCGCGCCTGGCTCTGGGCGGCATTCACGACGGTGTTTGCGCTGGTGCTGTTCTTCCTGGTGCGTCAACGGGCCAGGTTCGCGGCGGACGCCGCCACGGGGACGGCGGCCATCCCCGCTCCGGCCGATACCACGAAACCGATCGCAGCCGCCGGTCCCGCAGTCGACTCGAATCCAGCGCCGCCGGTGACGCTCGCCTCCCCTTCAAACCCGGCGCCCGCCCCGGCCCCGGTGTCCGTAGCGGAGGTGCTCCTGAGCCCGGCACGGGCGACTCTCGAGACCGGCCGGACCGCGAGACTGCGGCTCGAGCTCCGTGCGGCCGATCAGGTGCCCATCCGCGAGCAGCGAGCCGCCGAGTGGAACAGCTCCGCCCCTCAGGTGGCAGCAGTCGATCCCACGGGGACTGTCCGGGCTCTTGCACCGGGCAAGGCGACGATCACCGCTGTAGTGGAAGGCAAGACCGGCCGCGCGCAAATCGAGGTCCGTGCCCCCGCGGTGCGGGAGACCAGGCCGGCGGCGGTGGCGAGTGTCCTCCTGACGCCAGCGACCGTCTCGGTGCCGGTGGGAGGCAGTGTCACGCTCGCCGCTGTGCCGCAGGATGCGAGCGGTGTGTCACTCGCCGACCGGCCAGTGCGCTGGAGCGCCACCGGGCCAGCAGTGACCGTATCCGAGTCGGGGCTGGTGGTGGGGATCGTTCCCGGAACCGCGGTGGTCCGGGCCGAGGTGGAGGGGCAGGTCGGGAGCGCGACCGTCACCGTCACCCCGGCCGCCGTGGCGGAGATCCGGCTGGTGCCGGCCGGCGAATCCCTGCTGGTCGGCAAGACGCTGCAGCTGGCGGCGACACCGCGAGACGCCCGCGGCGGAGCGCTCTCCGACCGCAAGGTCGTGTGGCAGTCCAGCGACTCGGCGGTGGCGACCGTGTCGGCCGGCCTGGTCACGGCCAGGCACCAGGGGACCGTCAGGATCACCGCGGCCGTAGAGGAGCGTTCGGCCACAGCGGTGATCACCGTGCTGCCGCCTCCGGTGGATCCCGCGGTCGAACGGGCGCGCGCGGTGCAGGAGATCGGCCAGACGCTGGACCAGTTCGTCCAGGCGATCAACGGCCGCAGCGTGGCCGGACTGCGCCAGGCCTACCCCGGCATGTCCTCCACCGAAGAAACCGGCTGGCGGACGTTGCTGGAGGGGAAAACGGTGACGCGGGTCGTGGCCTCGATCGAGCGCGACGACAATCCGAAGGTGAGCCAGGACTCCGCCGAATCCCACTTCCGGCTGCGGCTGCGTCAGTCCATTTCCGGCCAGCCCGCAAAGGACACTCAAGTGGACTACCGCGCGCTGTTCCGGCGCGAGGGTGGGAAGTGGCAGCTCACCCGGCTCATTCAGCAGTAGCGATGGACTTCGCACCTTGTCTGACAAGGTGCGCCTGTGGCTTGCATTGGTCTCTCTCTTTCCCCCTGACGGTGGTGCAATGATGATGCGTTCGGTCCGAGGTCTGGCGGTCCTGGTTGCGGGTGCGGCGCTGAGCCTCTCCGCCTGCAGCAACAACTGCCCCAACTGTCCCGGCCAGCTGTCGGTGGTGCGGGTATCGCCGGGAAGGGCCTCGGTCCTGCCCGGGCGCACGGTGAAGCTCGAGGCGCTGGGGTTGGATGACAAGAACCACCTGCTCACGGTCTCGGGCGTGACCTGGGCGTCGCTCGACCAGGGGGTGGCGACGGTGAATGAGAGCGGGCTGGTCTCCGGTCTGGCCGTGGGCACGGCGCGGATTGTTGCGCAGGTCGAAGGCAAATCCGATACGGGGTCGATCTCGGTGGTCACCACCTCGACCTTCTCGGGTCAGGTCTACCCGATACTCGCCACGACCTGTGCCACCGCCTTCTGTCACCTCTCTCCGGGCCCGCCGCCGAACATGAGCAGCCCGACCGCGGCCTACAACGCGCTGATTGCGCCGGCGGGAGGCTACCTCACTCCGGGCGACACCACGCTCGCCGGCAAGCTGATTCACCGCATCCGGGGAGATACCACTGCAGTGATGCCGCCGGGTGGCGCTCTGATCACGGTGCAGCCGGGGAACTACGACCTCATCACTCTGTGGATCCAGCAGGGCGCGCTCAACAACTGATCTCCACGGGCCGCGATCATGGTCGCCGCCACTTCCAGGACAGAGACCTCAATGTTCGCTCGACGCGCCGCATCGGTGCTGCTTCCGCTGGTGATCCTGACCTCGCCCGCCCTGGCACAAGGGGGTTCCGGCCTGCGCGGGATGATTCCGAACTTCTTCCGGTTCGGCGACTGCTCCCAGCCGTTGTGCCTCAACGCGGCCGTGAACTCCGCCTCTGGGCATGGCGACCACTACATCGGGTCGACCGTCCAGGGGACCAACAACCTGCTGGGCTTCCTGTCCGGCGCCATTGCCACGGCGGTGGCCAGCGTGCCGATCAGCACGGCGACCACCGGCGTGAGCTTCTCCTTCGTGGGCGGTGCGCCGGTCGAGACCTCGAGCTCGGCGGGCCCGATCTTCGGGGAGCGGGTCCAGACCCTCGGGCGGGGGCGGTTCCTGGCCGGCGTGAACCTCACCAGCGTCGACTTCCGGTCGGTGCGCGGCGTGCCGCTGGACAACCTCGAGTTCACCTTCACCCACCAGAACGTCTGCCGGACCAATCCCAGCTGGCAGCCCGGGCAGGCCTGCCCCGCGCCGACGGCACTTGACACCGCGCTCGGCAGCCCGGCGTTCGAGAACGACGTGATCGAGGTGAACACCTCCGTCGACCTCAGCCTGCAGGTGGCCTCGCTCTACCTCACCTACGGCCTGCTGGACCGTGTCGATATCGGAGTGGCGCTTCCTCTGGTGCGTGCCGACCTCAGGGGCGGGAGCGTGGCACGGGTGGTTCCGGGGAGTCTCCCCACCCCGCATTTCTTCGGCACGGCCAGCGATCCCGTCCTGACCGCGGCGTCGGGGGACAACGCCACCGCCACCGGCATCGGAGACGTCGCCGCGCGGGTCAAGATCAACCTGGGCGGCAGCGAGCGGGGCGCCATCGGCCTCGTGACGGAGGCCCGGTTTCCCACCGGCAACGAGGACGATTTCCTGGGGACCGGCAAGTTCGCCATGCGGGTGCTGGGCGTGGTGTCCGCCCGGTACGGCAACTTCTCACCACACATCAACGGCGGCTATCTCTATCGCTCGGGGAAGGAGATCACCGACGCCGTGCTGACCACCGTGGGCTTCGACCAGCTGGTGGCTCCCTGGGCCACGCTTGCCGTCGACGTGATCGGCCAGTGGCAGGTGGGCACCAGCCAGCTGATCCTCCCCGGCCCGGTCACGTTCACCTCGCCTAATGTGCGGCAGGTCACGCCTTCCAACATCCCCGACCGTAACGACAGCCTGCTGGATGGTTCGTTCGGGTTCAAGCTGAACGCAGGCTCGAAGATCACCATCGTCACCAACGCGCTCTTTCCGCTCAACAAGGGCGGGCTGCGCGGCAACCTGGCCTGGACCACGGGCCTGGAGTACCGGATGTAGCAGGGGCGGGTCGGCGCCGGGGCTCCTGCGCCGGCCCTCCGCAGCGAGACGACGTGGCAGTTCCATCTGCAGATAAGAACGAGGGCGACACCAGGCGCTAGCTGCCGGGTGTCGCCCTTCTCATCAGGGACCGATACGGGCGGACTAGCGCAGCAGCTCCTCCAGCCGCACTGCGGTATCGGTTCGCTCGTCACGATACTTCACGACGACCGGGGCGTAGAGCGACAGCCCCATCTCCCGCCCGGGTCCCGAACTGACGGGACGGCTGCCGGGGACCACCACCGCTCCGGCGGGGATTTCGAGCGGCCGATCGCCCTCCCGTCGGTAACTGCAGTTCCGCACCAGGTCGAACACCACCGTGCCGGCAGTGAGCAGCGTCCCCGGGGCCAGCACCGCCCGCTCCCGCACGATGGCGCCCTCGTACACCCCGCAGCCGCCACCGACCAGCACGTCGTCCTCGATGATCACCGGCATGGCCCCGATCGGCTCGAGCACGCCGCCGATCTGGGCGGCGGCCGACAGATGCACCCGTTTCCCGATCTGGGCGCAGGAGCCAACCAGGACGTGCGAGTCGATCATCGTCCCCTCGTCGACGTACGCTCCCGCGTTCACGAACGCCGGTGGGAGGATCACCGTTCCCGTGGCCAGATAGCACCCGTCCCGGATCGAGGTGCCACCCGGGACGATCCGCACGCCGTCCGCCAGCGAGAGCTGCTTGAGCGGCCAGGTGTCCTTGTCGTAGTACGGGAATGGGCCGCCCCGCGCCGCGGGTGCCACTCTGCCGAGGCGGAAGCCCAGCAGGATCCCGGCCTTCACCCATGGGTTGGCGCGCCAGCTCCCGTCGGCAGAACGCTCCGCGGCGCGGATGGTGCCGGCATTGAGCCCGGCCTTGAGCCGCTCGAACGCGCCGAACGCAGCGGCGTCCTCGCCCCGCGGCACGCCCTCGGCGAACCGCTTCAGTGCGGCCTCGAGCTCGACGGTCACGCGATGGCCATCTGCGGAACCGGTTCCACACCCGCCTCCCGGAGCGCCGCCAGGAGCGGCGGCCGCCGATTGTCCGAGAGTGGCACCAGCGGAAGCCGGAGGTGGTTCTGGATCCGGCCCATCGCCGCCAGCGCCGCCTTCACCGGGGCGGGGTTGGTCTCGAGGAAGTTGGCCTCCAGCAGAGGCAGCACCTGGAAGAGGATCTCCCGGGCATTCTCGACCTGGCCCCGCAGGCAGAGCCGCACCAGCTGGCTCATCAGCTTCGGGATTTCGTTCGACGCCACCGAGACCAGCCCGTCGCCACCGGCGGCGATGATCGCGAGCGTCATCCAGTCCTCCCCCGAGAGCACCGCGAATCCCTCGGGGCGGCCCAGGAGCAGGTGCTGCACCTGGGACAGGTCGCCGGAAGATTCCTTGATCCCGACGATGTTGCCGTGCCCGGCGAGCCGGAGCACCGTATCCGGCTTCATGTTGCACGAGGTGCGGCCCGGAACGTTGTAGAGGCAGACGGGCACGGAGGCGGCGTCGGCCACCGCCTGGAAGTGACGGTACAGACCCTCGGGGGTCGGCTTGTTGTAGTACGGCGTGGCGGAGAGCAGCCAGGTCACGCCGAGCGCGCTCATGCGGCGAGCCTCATCCACCGCCTGGCGGGTGTCGTTGTGAGTCGCGCCCGCCATGACCGGTACCCGTCCGGCAGCCGTGTCCACCACTGTCCCCACCACCAGTTCCCGCTCCCCCGGCGCGAGGGTCGCGGCCTCGCCGGTGCTGCCGCACGGGACCAGGAAGTCGATCCCTTCCTCGATCTGCCACTGCACCAGCTTTCGGAGAGCCTCGACGTCAACCGTGCCATCCGGCCTGAACGGTGTCACCAGTGCCGTACCGCAACCCCGCAGCGTCGTCATGGTTCCTCCCCGAAGAGCATCTGTTCGAACGTGAACACTCCGGTACGTCCCTGCAGCCACTCCCCTGCCTGCAGCGCGCCCGCGGCGAAGACCTGCCTGCTGCGCGCTTCGTGCTCCAGCCGGATGGTCTCGAACGGGGCGTCGAAGACCACCGTGTGGGTTCCGGGGGGGTACCCACCCCGGATGCTCGTCACCGGGAACTCCCGGCTCGGGGCTCCCCGCCGGAGCTCGCGCTGGAGGGCCACCGCCGTCCCCGAAGGCGCGTCACGCTTGGCCGCGTGGTGACTCTCGACCACGAAGCCGTCGAAGTCGGAACGCCCCTCGAACCGGCGCGCGAGATCCCGGGCGGCGCGCAGGAACAAGTGCACCCCGGGAGAAAAGTTGGGGCTGAAGAGCAGCGCACCGCCGTGTTCCATGACCATGCGGCTCACCTCTGGCAGCCGATCGAGCCACCCGGTGGTGCCGGAGACCACCCGCTGTCCCAGCCGGGCGAGGCGAAGCAGGTTCTCCGCCGCGGCATCGGGCCTGGTGAATTCGAATACCAGGTCCACGCCCCGGAGCCGCTCGGCCGTCAGCGCTTCGCCGCGGCGATTCTCCGCGGCCTCGATGACGGTCGCCGCCGTGTGGCCGCGCTCCACCGCGAGCTGGGCGATCGCGCGGGACATCTTGCCGTTGCCGACGAAAGCGAGGCGCATGGCTCAGTTCCGCGTTCCGCGTTCCCCGTTCCCCGCGGCACGGGCGCGGGATACGGTTTGTCGTGGCGCGCCGAGTCCGTCCCGTTCGTAGGCGGAACGCGGAACGCGGAACGCGGAGCTCATCGCACGACTCCCCGCTGCACCAGGAGCTCGGCGTTCTGCACCGCCGCCCCGGCAGCGCCCCGGATCGTGTTGTGCGACAGCAGCACCAGCCGGAGATCCAGCAGCGGACAGGGACGCACCCGGCCGACGGTCACCGTCATGCCGCCGCCGCGTTCCAGGTCGAGCCGAGACTGGGGCCGGTCGGGACGCGGATCGTACTCCACCGGCCGGACCGGCGTCGAAGGCAAGGCGGAGACCTCCTCCGGCGCCCGGAATCCCTCGAGCGCGGCGATCGCCTCGGCCGGCTTCACCCGGCGGCTGAAGCCGACGGAAACCACCTCGAGGTGGCCTTCGATCACCGCCACCCGATTGGTGTGAGCGCTCACGGTGAAGGTGCCCTCGAGGATCTTGCGAGACTCCTTCTCGATCTTCTCCTCTTCGCCACCGATGTACGGGATGACGTTCCCCAGGGCGTCGAGCGAGGCCACGCCGGGATACCCGGCGCCGCTCACCGCCTGCATCGTGGCGACGAACAGCTTCTCGATGCCGAACGACTGGTGCAGTGGCGCCAGCGCCAGCACCAGGCCGGCGGTGGAGCAGTTCGGGTTAGCCACGATCCCGCCGCTCCACCCGCGCTCCACCTGCTGCTGCTGGAGCAGGTCCAGGTGCCCGGGATTCACCTCCGGGACCAGCAGGGGGACAAAGGGATCCAGGCGATGGGTCTTGGTGTTGGTCACCACGAACACGCCTGCCCGCGCGAAGGCCTGCTCCACCTCCCCGGCGATCTCGGCTTCGAGGGCAGAGAAGGCGATACGGCCGGGCAGTCCGGGCTCGGCCCGCTGTACGGTCATCGCGGCGACCCGTTCCGGGATCGGCGTCACCTCGCGCCAGCGCACCACCTCGCCGTAGCGCCGGCCCGCGCTCTGCTCCGAGGCCGCGACCGACGCGATCTCGAACCAGGGGTGCTCCTCGAGCAGCCGGACGAACTTCTGGCCGACGGTGCCCGTGGCGCCGAGGACGGTGACCGGGATCTTTGGTGCCATTGCCGACTTGCTCCTTTACTGCACGAATCGTTGATCACACCACAGAGACACGGAGAGCACAGACCCCACGGAGTTCTCCCCGCCACCGCCCTGCCCGTGTCTCTGTGGTTTCTCAGCTACCCAACAGGTCACGCGCCAGCTTCACGTACAGGTCCACGCCCCTCAGTAGGTCCGCCTTGCCGATCCGTTCCTCGCTGGTGTGGGCCACGCGGATGGTGCCCGGCCCCAGCTGGAATCCCTGGCCCCAGGCCGCGTGAAACGGAAGATCGCTGGCGTAGCTGACGACAGTGGTGTCCCACCCGGCCGGCGGCGGTGCGGTGTTCTTGAAATACGGCAGCTCCGTCGGGAAGGTGACCGTTACTCCCGCGGCGGCCTCCGCCAGTACCCGCCTCCTGAGATCGTCCGATGGGCCCACGAGACGAAAGAGCAGCTCCGCCCGCGCGGAAGGGGGGATCACGTTCGGCGCGACGCCTCCCTCGACGATCCCGACGTTGAGAGTCTCCTGCCCGAGCATCGGGTCCCGCGCGAGGGGCAGGCGGCGGAGGCGTTCCACGGTGTCCAGCAGCGGCTCGAGCGCGGAGCGGCCTTCATCCGGGTATCCGGAGTGCGCGGCCCGGCCCCGGCACTCGAGGACCACCTTGAGCGACCCTTTCTGGCCAACGCTCAATCGGTTCTCGGTCGGCTCGCCGTTGATCAGGAATCGGCCCTTGGGGGTGAGCTCCTGCGCGTGCTTGGCACCATCGGAGCCGTTCTCCTCTCCGACCACGAACAGGAGGCCGACCCGCCGCTCGCCCGCCGTCGCCAGCCGCTCGGCGGCGGCAATCATCGCCGCGGCCAGTCCTTTGGCGTCGCAGGTGCCGCGCCCGTGAAGGTGCGTCTCGTCCTCCCGCAACGGGACATAGGGCGGCACGCAATCGAGGTGGGTGGAGAACACCACCTCGGGAGCCTCGCGCCAGGCATACAGGTTCTCCCGGCCGGTGGACACGGGCTGCCGGACCACCTGGTAGCCGAGCCGTCCGAGCAGGCCCGCGAGCAGGTTCACGCCGGGACCCTCGTTCCCGGTGGGGGTTTCGAGTCGCACCAGTTGCCGGGTGAGCTCGATCGGGTCGATGGGGCTATCGTGCATCAGGCGTCAGGCGTCAGGTGTTAGGCATCAAGTGCTGGTTGTCAGGCGGCGGACGTCAGCCGCCAGCCGTCAGCTTGGCTCCGGGAAGGGCCCCAGCCCGCGCAATGACCGGCGAGGGGTCCGGGTCCTGGGCTACCATACATAAAAATGCGCCCCGCCGTGTTTTCGCGGCGGGGCGTCACAGTCGGGCTGGTACCAAACTCAGACTGGCCGTCGCTCGCCGCGTGCGGTCTTGGGCTGCTTGGTGCGCTTCCCGGTGCGCGCGGCGGTGGTGGCAGTCGAGTGCATAAAGATAAAATATCGGCGCGGCTGCTGGGGGGCAAGGGCTAGGTCCGTCCGAAGGCCTGCTTGATGGCCGGAGTCATGAGGTAGTAGACGATGATCCCGCTCACCGCCAGCGTCACCCACCGGTCCGCGAGCCGCGCCGGGCCCAGTACGGCCAGGACCGACCACGCGACGATGACCCCGTGGGTGAGCACGCCGATGGTCCAGGCCCACGGCTTGAGGCCGAATGCCCCGAAGGCGAACACCAGCGAGAAGACCCCGGTCGCGAGGGCGAGGACGCCGAAGATCACCGCTACCAGCCCAACGAGCGCTCCCGCCACCGGATGAGCCCCCGCCGCGAGCCCACCCGCAACCGCTCCACCGATGCCAAGCCACGCGAGCCCCTTGATGACGCCCCACGCGCCGGAGCACAGTGAGAGAATGGCGAGCACCGTGACGCCCAGCGGTCGCTGCATGGGGACTCCCGGAGAGGGACCGGGGAAACCTAGAGAGGAAGCTCGTGCCGGAGAAGCCGATCCGGATCAGACCGGCGCCGCCTCCGCGGCCCTGGCCTCCAGCTGTCCCCGCTCGACGTCCACAAAGTGAAGCAGCGCCCCTCCGACGATGAAGAAGACGACCACGGCCAGGATCGCCGCACGGCTCGAGCCGGTCACCCCGATCACCCGGGCGAACACCCACGGCCCGAAGATTCCGGCGAACTTCTCCACCACCGCGAAGAATCCGAAGAACTCCGCCGACCGCTCCTTGGGGATCATGCTGGCGAACATCGACCGGGACAGCGCCTGGGTTCCTCCCTGAACCATGCCGACCAGGAGCGCCAGGATCAGGAAATGTGTCGCATTGGTCATGTAATAGCCGAGCAGGCTGATACCGGCGTATACGACGAGCCCGACGAAGATGGCGCGCTTGGCCCCGATCCGTCCCGCGAAGCTGCCGAACAGGAAGGCGAACGGAATGCCTACGAACTGCACGATCATGATGGAGGCGATGAGGGCTCCGGTGCCGATGCCGATCTCGGTGCCGTAGATCGTGGCCATCCGGATGATGGTGCCGATCCCGTCATTGTAGATCAGGAACGCCAGCAGCATCAGGACCGCCTGGCGGAACCTCCCCAGCCGCCTGAAGGTGTGGCCCAGCTCCTTGAGCGCGCCACGGATCGCGATGCGGCCGTCGCCGGTGGCGGGTGGCTCGGGAACATCCCGGAACAGCGGAATCGAGAATACCAGCCACCACACGGCCACGGAGAGGAATGCGAGGCGGGTGGGCAGCGTGGTCTGGGATGGTGAAAGACCCGGTCCGGACGGCAGGCCGAACCACTGGGGCCGCTGGATCCAGGCCAGGTTGAGCGCCAGCAGGATCCCGCCCCCCACGTATCCCAGCGCGTAGCCCGCGGTCGAGACCCGGTCCATCTCGTCCGGTCTGGCGATGTGGGGCAGGAAGGAGTCGTAACAGACGTAGCTGGCATTGACCGCGATATTGGCCACCACGAACAGGACTGCGGCATAGAGCCAGTCACCCTGCTCGATGAAGAACATGAGCCCCACGGCAGCCACTCCGATGACCAGCGAGACCGCGAGCAGGCGCTTCTTCACTCCCGCCCGGTCGGCCATGGCGCCCAGGATGGGTGACAGCACGGCGATGATGGCGAGACCGATCGTGGTGGCGTCCGCCAGCCGCTTCGTCGCCACCGCGGGCTCGAGCCCCGCTCCCGCGACCTTCGCGAAGTAGATCGGGAACACCGCGGTGACGATGGTGGTCACCATCGCGGAGTTGGCCCAGTCGTACATGGCCCAGGCGCGGAGTTCCTTCCGATGCAGTCCCAGCCGTTCGAGGATGGTCACGGCCTGTCTCGGTTGCAGGTGTCAGTTCCGAGTTCCAGGTTCCGAGTTCCGAGGGAGGCACGCCGAACTCGGAACCTGGAACTCGGTACTATCTCTTCGGCGCCGCGTACCACGCCCCCAGTCGAGCCGCCAGCGCGCGGGGGGCCAGCCGGGTGGACCAGGCCAGCAGTCGGAAGGGCAGAAACGGAAGGACGTGGCAGTCGTCGCGCTCGTAGGCACGCAGGGCGCGGCCCGCCACCGTCGTGGCGCTCTGCATCGCCCAGCGCGGCGGCCGGACGTTGAATCGGTTGGCTTCGAAGTACGGCGTGTCGACGGGTCCCGGAGAGACGCAACAGCAGCGCACGCCGGTGCCGCGCAGCCCGGTCCATACCGCCTCGCTCCAGGTGATGACATAGGCCTTGGAGGCCGAGTATACCGGCAGCCACATCAGCCCCTGCCAGGCCGAGGTGGACGCCACGTTCAGCAGACCGCCCCGTCGTCGTGCGACCATCCCGGGCAAGAGGCGCGCCGAGAGGTCGGTCACCGCCCGGACATTGACGTCGATGGTTGGCAGATGCTGTTCGGCTGCCATCTCATGGAACCGGCCGGACGGCCCCACGCCGGCGTTGTTGACCAGGTGATCCACCACGATCCCCTGGCGCTCGAGCTCGCGCACAACCCCGGCCGGGGCGCCGGGATCGGCAAGGTCGGCGGGGATGACGGTGACCCGGACCCCGTTCTGGCGGGCCCTGAGCGAGACCGGCTCCAGAGTCTCGACATGCCGCGCGACGAGGACCAGATTGGCCCCCCGCGCCGCGAGGAGGTCGGAGAATGCCTCACCGATGCCGCGGGAAGCACCGGTGACCAGCGCCGTGGTGTCGCGCCACAGGTCGGGCATGAGGCCGGGGCGGGGAGAGTACGCGGTGAACGGTGGACGGTGAACTCGGAACTCGGAACTCGGAACTCGGAACGGTGAAAGCTGTCGCTTCCACGACGGTCCCGCCACTACCAGCCGCCTAGCCCGCCTTCTTCGGCCGGAGCAATGACAGCACCACCCCTCCACTCAGGATCGTGACGATCACTGCCAGCGAGACAAGAGTGGACGGGTGGATCCAGGCCGCGGCGACCATCTTGGCGCCGACGAACACCAGGATCATGCCCACGGCGGGCTTGAGGTAGTGGAACCGGTCCAGCGCGCCGGCCAGGACGAAGAACAGCGCCCGGAGGCCCATGATCGCGAACAGATTCGACGAATACACTACGAACGGGTCACGGGTTACCGCGAATACCGCGGGGATGCTGTCGATGGCGAAGACCAGGTCGCTCCACTCGACCACGAGGAGCACCAGCAGGAGCGGCGTCGCGAACCACTTGTGCTCCACGGTCCGGATGAAGAAGTGGTGGTTCTCATACGCCGGTGTCACGGGGAAGATCCGCCGGGCCAGGCGGACCAGCGGGTTCTTCTCCGGCTCGATACGGGTATCGTCGGCCCGGAACATCCGGAGCCCCGTCAGCAGGAGGATTCCGCCGAAGACGTACACGATCCATGAGAACTGCTGCAGCAGCAGCGCACCCGCGGTGATCATGACACCCCGCATCAGCATGGCGCCGAAGATCCCCCATTTCAGCACCCTCGGCTGCAGGGCCGCGGGGACCGCGAAATACTGGAAGATCAGCAGGAAGACGAACAGGTTGTCGACGCTCAGGGAGAGCTCGATCAGGTACCCGGTGTAGTACTCGAGTCCGGTCCGCGCGCCGATCCGCCACCACAGGTAGACGCCAAAAAGGAGCGCCAGGGCCACCATTCCGGCGCTCCAGGACAGGGCCTCACGCGGAGCGAGTACGTGCGATCGGCGGTTGAGGACCCCCAGGTCCAGGACCAGGAGCGCCCCGACCACCACGCCAAAGACCAGCCAGACCTCCGGGTCGTGGCTGGGCACTCAGCGGCCTGCGACCATCGCCTCGAGCCGCGCCACCCGCTCCTCGGTGGGCGGGTGGGTGCTGAACAGACTCATCACCCCACCCCCCATCGCTGCCAGCGGGTTCACCTGTGCCAGCGGGGCAGCGGCCGGCGCAACCTGCATCGGAATGCGGTGCGCCATGTGGTCCATCCGGCGGAGGGCATTGGCCAGCGGCTGGGGACGCCCCAGGATCTCCGCTCCTACCCGGTCCGCCTCGAACTCGCGCTGGCGCGAGATGGCGAACTGAATCAGCATCGCCGCGAGGGGGGCCAGGACGACCAGGGCCAGCTGGGCGAACGGATGCTGGCCGTCATCGTCCCGCGAGCCGCCGGCGAACATCAGCAGCCAGGGCAGGTTGCCGATCATCCCCGCCATCCCCGCCGCGATGGTGCTGATCAGCATGTCGCGGTTCTTGACGTGGGCCAGCTCATGTGCGATCACGCCCTCGAGCTCGTCCCGCGGCATGGACTTCAGGATGCCGGTGGTCACCGCCACCACCGCCTTCTCCGGACTCCGGCCGGTGGCGAAGGCGTTGGGCTGCTCGTGCGGTGCGAGGGCGACGACGGGCATAGGCAGGCCGGCGCGCTGCCGGAGACGGTCCACCAGCTGGTACAGCTCCGGCGCCTCCCGCTCGGTGACGACCTGGGCGCCGTACATCCTGAGCACCAGGCGGTCGGAGAAGAAGTACATGAAGAAATTCATGCCGAGGCCCAGGACCGAGCCGATGATCAGGCCCTGACTGCCGCCCAGTACCTGGCCCGCCGCCATGAGCAGCGCCACCAGGCCGGCCATCAGCACCGCCGTCTTGAGATTGTTCATCGATCCCTCCAAAAACAGAAAAGCGAGCCTTCGCGGGGGCTCGCCCCCGACGAAGGTCTCGCTCTGGAAGGCGATCCATGGATCGCCAGCCCGCCTGCACCGTGCTGTGCACCCAGGCACAACAGTGTTGACGATGCAGCCGTCCGCCCGCGGGCGGATAAGCTACTCCCCTTCAGAACGCGGGAAACGTAAACCCGGCTGCCGGGGCCGGTCAAATCCGCCGCCTTCCGCGGGCCACTTGGATCGGCGCTATCCTCACGGGCCGGGCACCTCCGCCGAAACGGCGCGCACGTCCAGGCCGCCGTTGCGACTCCGGAAGTGTTCCCGCCAGGAGAGGCCGGTATGCTGTTCGAGTCGCGCTGCCGGAACCAGCAGGGTGATCCGCCAGTGAGGTAGCAATCTTCTGGCTACCTGACCGAGACGGGCATAGAGGTCACGCAGGTCCTTCTGCTCGCTCAGCCGGACTCCGTACGGAGGATTGCTCACCAGGGCCCCGGGCCCCGGAGGGACCGCAAGCGTGGAGAGGGCGGACCGCCTGAGCTCCAGGTCCTCGGCCACCCCGGCGCGGGTCGCGTTGGCGCCGGCGGCGGTGACGGCTCCGGCATCGCGATCCGCGCCGATGATTGGCGCCGGCGCCCGC
>Ga0153915_10002948_pt1 | contig 15548 bp, 14 predicted proteins | sample Opewatmetagenome_2_FD_107003 | JGI IMG/M metagenome (GOLD analysis project Ga0153915, IMG submission 107003) | Freshwater wetland microbial communities from Ohio, USA - Open water 3 Core 3 Depth 3 metaG | ecosystem: Environmental > Aquatic > Freshwater > Wetlands | place: USA: Ohio, Lake Erie...
AGTTATGAACAATCGCAATACAAAATGAACGGGGTTTCGTTATCGCAATATGCAATTCATGCTGGTTTTTCAATTCCTTTAAGCAGCGAGAATTCTATTGACGTAGCATTCCAGTACGGAAAAAGAGGAACGACTGATAACAGTCTTATAAAAGAGACATTTTATAATCTCGATTTCGGTATCAGTCTTGGGGAACTATGGTTCCAGAAGATTGAAAGATAAAAAGTAAAAAGAAAGATTGTAACCGGTTTCACGAAATCAATTCAGGAAACCGGTTTTTTTTTGCCCTTAAACCGGGAAAGGGGAAAATCTATTTAAAGATTTTAATTTGGTAAATAATAAATAACTTGTTAGAATTGAAACAGAAAAATATTGTTTTTATAAGAAATAATTTCAAAAACAAAATAAAGATGCGATATGTTAAATTATTTGAAAAACGACCCTGAAGTTCTTGAAATTGCTAAATTAGAACTAGGAAGACAGGAAAGCCATTTGGAATTGATAGCTTCGGAAAATTTTGTAAGCCTTGCGGTAATGGCAGCAGCCGGATCGGTACTGACAAATAAATATGCCGAAGGTTATCCCGGTAAAAGATATTACGGAGGCTGTGAATATGTTGATATGGCCGAAGAACTTGCAAAAGACAGATTAAGAAAATTATTCGGAGCCGAATATGTGAATGTTCAGCCTCACAGCGGTTCTCAGGCAAATATGGCTGTTTATATGACTTTGCTGAAACCCGGCGATACTGTACTCGGGCTCAGCCTCGATCATGGCGGACATTTAACTCACGGTTCACCGGTTAATTTCAGCGGTATTATATACAGAGCTGTCGGTTATCCTCTTAATAAAGAGACAACCATGCTCGATTATAATATTATTGAAGATATGGCAAAGAAAGAAAAGCCGAAGATGATTATCTGCGGCGCAAGCGCGTATTCAAGAGACTGGGATTATGCCAAATTCAGAGAAATTGCCGACAAAGTCGGCGCATTTTTAATGTGCGATATGGCTCACCCGGCGGGGCTTATTGCAAAAGGATTTTTAACGAATCCTCTCCCTTACTGCGATGTTGTTACTTCTACAACGCATAAAACATTAAGAGGACCGCGCGGCGGAGTAATTTTAATTGGTAAAGACAGAGAAAATCCGCTAGGTATAAAAACCGTTAAAGGGGACAGGCTGAAATTAATGTCGGAATTGTTTGATAGTACCGTTATGCCCGGAATACAGGGCGGACCTCTTATGCACGTTATTATGGCAAAAGCCGTAGCGTTTAAGGAAGCTTTAAGCGATAAATTTAAAGATTACGCATCGCAGGTTATTAAAAATGCGGCCGCGGCATCTGATGAACTTCTTAAAAACGATTACAAGATTATTTCAGGGGGCACTTCAAATCATTTGATGCTTATAGACCTGAGTAATAAAAACATTACAGGCAAAAAGGCCGAAATTGCTCTCGGACTTGCAGGTATTACAGTTAATAAGAATATGGTGCCGTTCGATACTAAGAGTCCTTTTGTTACAAGCGGAATCAGAGTCGGTACGCCGGCAGTTACTTCAAGAGGCATGAAAGAAAACGAAATGAAAATGATTGCCGGGTTTATTAATAGGGCAATTAATAACAGCGAAAACGAAGCTGAACTTGCAAAAATTAAAGGGGAAGTTAAGGAATTATGCTCAAAATTCCCTTTGTACCCTGAATTAGCATAAATTTGAAGAAGGGCAAACGCCCTTCTCTTATTTTAAATAATTAACTTTCCGGAAAAACCGATGGCTGAAGAAAACAGTGGAATGGAAGAAAAAGAAATGTCGTTTCTCGACCACCTTGAAGAGCTGAGGAAAACAATACTCAAATCTCTTTTCGGGCTGGTTATAGGCACTGCTGTTTCCTTTATCTTTGTTGATTTCTTTGTAGATAAAGTCCTTCTTTATCCTGCAAAGATTGCTAATTTCAAGCTCCAGAACCTGAAGCCATTCGGACAGTTAATGATGTATTTTCAGGTGGCTTTTGTCGGAGGTTTAATATTAAGCCTTCCATTGATAGTTTACCAGATTTGGAAATTTATTGCTCCGGCTCTTCACTCGAATGAAAAGAGATATGTTAAAGCTGTTGTATTCTTTACTACATCCTGTTTTCTGAGCGGACTTTTATTCGGCTATTATGTGATGCTTCCGGTTACATTAAAATTTGCGGCAGGTTTCGGTTCCATTTCAATTGAAAACAATTTTGCGCTTGATGAATATATTTCGATAATCCTAAGCATTTTATTAGCCGCGGGGGTTGTGTTCGAACTTCCTGTAATGTCTTTCTTCCTTACGAAGATCGGTATATTAAATCCGAGAATAATGAGGAAATACTGGAGGCATTCGATAGTCGTTATTATGATTCTTGCAGCGTTACTTACTCCCGGTACAGACCCGGTTTCTCAAATATTATTGGCTATACCTTTGGTTTTTTTGTATGAAATAAGTATTTTCGTTTCAAAAATTGCTGAAAGGAAGTCTTGATTTCGAATAAATTATCCGACGTAACACATCCGATACTCGATGAGATAGGACGTTTTGATAAAGAATTTAAAAATTCTATGAAATCAAAAGTCGGCCTTGTTGAACTTGTAACGCGGTTTATACTTCATCAGAAAGGGAAAAAGGTACGCCCTATTCTAGTCCTTCTTTCAGCCAAATTAGCCGGACAGATAAGCGAAAGAACTTACAGAGGCGCAATCTTAGTTGAGCTTCTTCATACAGCAACATTAGTTCACGATGATGTTGTGGATAATGCAGAGAAAAGAAGGGGCTTCCCTTCAATTAACGCGGTTTGGAAAAATAAAATTGCAGTTTTGATGGGGGATTATCTTCTTGCCCGCGGCTTAATGCTTGCGGTTGACGGGCAGGATTTTGATTTTTTGAAAACTATTACAAGTACGGTTAAAAGAATGTCGGAAGGGGAACTTCTTCAGACAAGTAAAACAAGAAGACTCAACATTGATGAACCTACATATTATAGAATTATTTCCGATAAAACCGCTTCGCTTCTTTCCACATGCTGTGAAGTGGGCGCAAGAAGCGTTACCGATGATGCCCATATAATTGAATCTCTAAGAAATTACGGCGAGTACCTTGGCATTGCATTCCAGATAAGAGACGATATTTTGGATTATGTCGGCAAATCATCCATAATAGGCAAGCCGCTTGGAGGGGATATTAAAGAGAAGAAAATTACGCTTCCTCTTATTTACGCTTTGAAAAACAGCTCCTCTGATGAATCGAAGAATATTATAAAAACAATTAAAAACAACCCCGATTCTAAACGGATAGATGAAATTATTGACTTTGTGAAAAAGAAAAATGGAATTGAATACGCAGAAAAAATGTCGTATGAATATTCCGATAAAGCCAAACAGTGTCTTGAACTATTCTCTGAATCAGAGGCAAAAGAGTCATTGAAAAAACTTGTTGATTTTGTTGTAGAAAGAAAAAACTAACCGTTCATTATGCTTACAATTCTTGAAGCCATTCAGTTATCGACCGATTACCTTGCAAAAAAAGGCATTGAATCGGCGCGCACAAATGCCGAACTTATTTTAGCTAATATTCTTGATTGTACCCGCCTTAAATTGTACCTTTCTTTCGACCGCCCTCTTTCGGAAGAGGAAAAAAATAAATACAGGGATGACATTCAGAGACGCGGAAAGTTTGAACCTCTTCAATACATAACCGGGAAAACTGATTTTTATAACCTGGAATTTGATATTACTCCGGATGTATTGATACCGCGCCCTGAAACTGAATTTCTTATTGAGGCGGTTATTGCAAAGTATGGCAAAGATGAAAATATTAAGATACTTGATATTGGTTCAGGAAGCGGAATTATAAGTGTAACGCTGGCAAAAATTTTCTCGAATGCGGAAATAATCTCCATTGATATAAATCCCGCGGCGGTGGAATGTTCCCGCAGAAATGCAGAAAAACATCAAGTAAAAGGGAGCATTTCTTTTGAAATTATGGATATTCTTTCGGATGAAACAGAGGCAAAACTTGCTCAGTTCGATCTGATAGTATCGAACCCTCCTTATGTCTCCCTTGATGAATACTCAGGCCTTCAGAAAGAAATAATTGAGTATGAACCGAAAGAAGCAGTTACCGATTACAGCGACGGATTAACTTTTTATAAAAGAATTATTTCCCTTTCCGCCGGCAGACTAAATTCAGGCGGCCGGCTCTTTATGGAAATGGGAAAAGGGCAGGCTGAAAATATCAGGCAGTTGTTTTCAGGTGATGTTTTTGATGGAATTGAAATTATAAATGATCTGCAGAAAATTGAAAGGATAATCTGCGGGAGGAAAAAATGAGGGCTCTCGTTCAAAGAGTTTCGGAGGCTTCGGTTACAATTGAAGAATCTTCTCATTATAGTGAGATTAAAAAAGGCATTGTAATTCTTCTCGGTATAAAACAGGGGGATACAATTGATGATATCGGTTTTGTAGCCGATAAATGCTGCAATCTTAGAATATTTGAAGATGAGAACCGGAAAATGAATCTTTCGCTTAAAGAAATTGACGGGGAAGTTCTTATAATTTCGCAGTTTACTTTATACGGCGATGCAAGGCGCGGTAACCGGCCAAGTTTTACTGATGCCGCTGCTCCTGAAACTGCAAAAGAATTTTACTTGAAATTCTGCGAAAAGGTGAAAGAGAATTTAGGAAACAATAAAGTTAAAACGGGCATTTTCGGGGCTATGATGCTTGTAAAAATATTCAATGACGGCCCTGTTACGATCCTTGTCGAATCAAAAGAACCGAAATAAATGAGTTTAAATTGCATTCAACTATTTTAATTTTTCTCGATGGCGTCGGCATCGGAAAAGAAGATAAAATCAACAATCCTTTTTTTGCAAGAGAATTTAAAACATTCAGCGGTATATTCGGCGCTGTTCCGCATACCGGCATGCAAAGACTGGAAAAAAACAATATTTATCTTTTCCCTACAGATGCATGTCTCGGAGTTGAAGGGCTTCCGCAAAGCGGAACAGGGCAGACATCGATATTCTGCGGTATTAATGCGCCGGCGAAAATAGGAATGCACTTCGGGCCTTTCCCTCATTCCAAACTTATTCCTGCAATAGAAAAAAAAAGTATTTTTGCAGAGTTTAAATCCAGAGGTAAAAAAGTCTCATTCGCAAATGCTTACCCGAGGATTTTTTTTGACTATATAAAATCAGGCAAAAAGAGGCTTAGCGTTACATCATTGAGCTGTATTTTAAGCGGAGTCAGATTAAATAAAGCGGCTGAACTGAGGGCTGGAACGGCGTTAAGCGCAGAAATTGATAATTACAGATGGGTTAATAAGCTGAATTATAAACTTCCTGTTATTACTCCGGTTCTTGCCGCAAAAAGGCTTATTAAACTGGGGTTGAAACACCATTTTACATTGTTTGAATTTTTCTTATCGGATCATCTTGGGCATGGAAGAAATCCCGAATTGTTTGACCACACATTTTCAGTTCTGGATGATTTTCTTTTTTATATACTTACAAACCTCCCGGAAAACTGCACTCTTCTTATCTGTTCCGATCATGGAAATTTAGAAGATATTTCAACTAAAACGCATACCGGAAATCCGGCGCTTACTATTGCGGCAGGAAAATATTCCTCTTATCTTGCTTCTAAAATCAAGGATATTTCCCAGATTAAGAAATCAATTCTGGAGTTATATATTTGAACAAATATCCGGTAATAAAAATTACGCTGTTTTTTATTATTGGAATACTCGCACAAAAAATTCTGCGCATACAAACAGCAATATTGCTGTGCGCTTTTATTATATCTTTTATGGCTCTTCTTTTAACCATCCTTAAAATAAAATCAGCAGCATTGCCCTCCATTCTTGTGCTTTGTTCTTTTACTCTGCTGGGAGCCTTATGGTACTCTAATTATATATCAGTTCTTAAGCAATATCCATTCCCAAAACAGAAGATTCAGGGGTGTGTAATTTATGGTAAGGTTAAATCGGTGGAATTAATTAAAGAAGGGAGAGTTGTGTTTAATGCCGGCGCCGATTCAATCAGGATAGGATCGGCTGTTTTGCCTGTGCAGAGAGAATTTATTGTGAGAGTATTCAGCGAAAGTTCTTCGGAATTGAAAGGCATATACGAAAAGCTTGAAATAGGGAACTGTTTTTCAGCAAAAGGAACAGTGCAGAAAGCGCGCAACCGGAGAAATCCCGGCGAATTTGACTACAACGAATATTTATATTTTAATAACATCAGCGGTTTAATTTCGGTTTATTCTGCCGGCGATATGCAAATTAAACCGGCAATGGGTAAAAGTATTATAGACTCTTTTAATAATTTTTTCCTTAGAGCCAGAAAAAATATTGATGGGACAATTCAGAAACTGCACTCTGCGAAAGACTGGGGGCTTTTAAGAGGACTTTTGCTTGGCGACTATAAACGGATTGACGAGGAATCGCTTGAAAGTTTTATTAATGCCGGGGTAATTCACATACTTGCTGTCTCAGGGCAGCATGTAGCGCTTATTCTTCTTATTTTCTTTTTTATATTCAACAGATTCAATCCATATATTAAATATTCAGCCGCTTTAATAGGCATTATAATGTTTTTATTTATAACAGGGAATCAGATATCGGTAGAGAGGGCTGTTATAATGGGGCTGTTCTTTATTGCTGCGTCGCTTCTTAACAGGGATAGGAATATATATAACATACTTGCTCTTTCTGCATTTGTAATTTTGCTGCTAAACCCGCAGGAACTATTTTCACCGGGTTTTCAATTGTCTTATTCGGCGGTTCTTTCCATCGTTTATATTTACCCGGTATTCAAAAAAAGAATTGACTGCCTGCCGCTTAAATCGGGTGTAATAAAAGCTTTTATTCTTATAGGTGTTGTATCAATATCGGCGCAAATAGGCACAATGCCCTTTACGCTTTCATATTTCCATAAACTTTCGGTTGTTGCAGTCGGGGCAAATTTCATTATAATTACTTTATCCGGATTTATAATTTACCTCGGGATAATAACGCTTTTTGCAGCGCAGATATGGATTCTGCCGGCTTCAATTTTCGCTTCTGCAAATATGCTGCTTTCTAAAGCCGCATTTTATTTTGTGGATTTATTCGGTAAAAGCGAAGTATCCTTTTTCACTATTAGTCAGTTCTCAGTTTACGATGCCTGTGTTTATTATGCGGCGTTATTTGCAGTAATTTATGTAATTAATAATTTCAGAAAAATGAGGGCTGTCATTCCGGCAGTATGCCTGATATTTGTAAATATGTTCATATTTATGTCGTTAGATAATCATAATCTGGCCGAACCGGGAAAACTAACAATTATCGGTATTGACGTGGGGCAGGGGGATGCGACATTAATCAGGTTTCCGTCGGGGCAAAGCGCATTAATCGACGCGGGCAATGCATATAAAAAATTCAGCAATGGGGATAAAGTAATCCTCCCTTTGATGGAGCGGTGCAATATTGCAGATATTGATTTTGCATTCATAACCCATCTTGATGCTGATCATTTTTACGGAATATTCAGGTTAATTGAAAAGAACAAAATTAAAGCGGTTTATATGCCTTTTCCTGATTCTTTGAATAAAACGGAACAGCTTTTTATAAAATATCTGAAAGATGAAAATTGTCCTGTAAAATTCTTTACTAAAGAAATAGCAGCAATAGGGGGGTGCAGGTTCTACTTTCTTAATCACCGGCGGTTATATAATGAAAGCCAAATTACTTCAAATGATAAAAGCATGCTTTTAAAACTGGTTTATGGAAACAATTCATTCTTCTTTACCGGAGATGCAGGCAGGAAAATAGAAAATAAACTTACCGGGTCGGCTGGAAGTTTCTTAAAATCCGATTTCTTAAAAGCCGGGCATCATGGCAGCCGTAATAGCTCTTCAGAACAGTTTATTGATGCCGTTTTACCCCGGTATGTTCTTATAAGCGCCGGAATTGAGAATAAATTTAAACATCCGTCCTCAGAAGTGGTTGAAAAGTTATTGAATATTAGAGCAAATATCTTCCGCACTGATCAGCAGGGAGCGGTTATTTTTTCTTCCGACGGCAATAATATTTCCCTGTTTGATTGGCAAAAGAAGGAAACTCAATTTATATTTGATCTCTAATTAAAATACATTTTGACTATGTTGATACATACCGGTTATCCGATTAAAAATTACAATTCTTTCCATTTGAATGTTAAAGCAAAATATTTTGCTGAGATAAATGAGGAATCAGACCTTGTTTCACTTCTTACCGATGAAAACTTCACAACCAGCAAAAAGCTGTTCCTCGGTGGAGGAAGCAATATATTGTTTTCAGGCGATTTTGAAGGAATTGTTCTTAAAAACAACCTGAAAGGCATTACAATTGCCGAAGAAACCGAAGAATATGCGCTTGTTGATGCCGCCGGAGGTGAAAAGTGGGACGATCTTGTTAATTTTTGCGTCGAAAGAAAATTATACGGAATTGAAAACTTATCCGGTATTCCGGGAACAGTCGGCGCAGCCCCTATTCAAAACATCGGCGCTTATGGAACCGAGTTAAAAGATGTTTTCCATTCTTTAGAAGGTTATTTTATCGATGGGATGAAAAAGGGATATTTTGATTATTCCGATTGCAGTTTCGGTTACAGACAGAGCGTTTTCAAAGAAAGATTTAAAAATAGTTTTTTTATCTCGAAAGTACGGATTAGACTTTCCAAACTCCATAGACTTCATCTTAATTACAGAGACCTAAGAGAGATTTTTAAAGATCAACCCAAAGAGAATATTACTATCGGAGAAGTAAGGGAATCGATTCTTGGCATAAGACAGGACAAACTGCCCGATCCTCTTGAATTTGGGAATGCCGGAAGCTTTTTTAAAAATCCGGAAATAAGCAATAGAACGCTCAAAGAACTGAGAGAAAAATATCCCGACATAGTTCATTTTAAAGTTGATGAAAATACAGTTAAGATACCTGCCGCCTGGCTGATTGAAAAGTGCGGTTTAAAGGGATACAGGCTCGGGCGCGTTGCAACTCATTCGAAACAGCCTCTGGTTATAATAAATCTCGGTTCCGCTTCATCTAAAGAAATAACCGATTTTGCAGAGTTTATTCAAGCTAAAGTAAATAAGAAATTTAAAATTGATCTCATTCCTGAAGTAAATATTATATAATGTAATAATAATTGAAGAGGGTTTATGGAACAAAATAATTATGAAGAAGGATTAGTAGGCAGGACATGGAAAGAAATTTCGCAGCCTTTCAAAGATTTATTTCATACTTCCCGCGCATTATTCGGCTTGAATTTATCATACCTTATTGAAGGATTTACATATTTCGGCGTTTTAGGTTACCTGACTCTTTATTTTAACGAATATGTCGGGCTGAATGATATTAATGCAGGGCAGATGGTGGGTGTTTTAACAGCGGGAATAACATTAAGCATGCTTTTTCTCGGCGCTACTGTCGATTGGATAGGATTAAGAAAAGCGATGATATATTCACTTTTATTCATGCTGGCAGGAAGAATATTAATTTCGGTTGCTCCTAATATAGGCGTTCCGGGGTTATGGAATTCAGGCCATATTTTTGCGATGTTCGGAATTTTGGGCGTTGTAATCGGATACGGTATTTATATGCCTGCCTGCTATGCAGGAGTAAAAAAGCTTACCACTGAAAAAACTTCAGCTATGGGTTATGCAATGCTGTATGCATTAATGAACCTAGGCGGTTTTCTCCCCGGTATTGTCGCTCCCGGTATAAGACAATCTACAAGTATGCTTGCAGTAATGTGGATTTATGCAATATTCACCGCCGTGGGTATTTTCGTCGTTTATTTTATTATTACAAAGAAAGCTTATACTAAAGCAATTGAAGAAGCAGGGGTTGATAAAAAAGACAGCGGCAAAGAGGATGATGATGAACTGTCAAAAATGAATTTCAATGAAAAATTAAGATTTTATATTAAAAATTTCCCATTGCGCGATTTAAGGTTCTTATTCTTTATTTTCATATTAATTCCCGTACAAACCCTTTTTGCGCATAACTGGCTTACGCTTCCGGCATATTTTAAAAGAGCATTCGAAGGCACAGTAAGCAACTATTTTGAATTTTTTACAAACTTCAACCCGGTGCTTATTTTTATTCTTACCCCTATGGTTACTGCTTTAACAAGCAAAAAAGATACCTATAAAATGATGATCATAGGCACATTTGTCATGGCATCGCCTACGTTTTTTCTTGCAACCGGGCCAAGCCTAACGGCTGTATTTGCCTATTTAATTATTATGTCAATCGGCGAAGCAATGTGGCAGCCCCGTTTTTTGCAGTGGGTTGCTGAAATTGCTCCTAAGAATATGACAGGCATTTATATGGGGATAGGACAGTTTCCATGGTTCCTTACAAAAATTATTACAAGCCTTTATTCCGGATGGTTCCTGATGAATTATTGCCCCGATAAAACAATCCCTTCACAGATGAATACCGGCACAATGTGGCTTATCTACGGTTTCATTGCAATTATTACTCCAATCGGTTTACTGCTTGCAAGAAAATGGATGATAAAAGGATTTAAAACAAAACACGGATAATTTTATGCCCGGTTCAGCGCCGGGCTTTTTTATGAAAAATTTTGAAGATTTTAATTGAAAGCTTCCTTTTCGGGATATTTTCATTTGTATATCTTCCCACACTGTTTATTCATTTTGAGGTTCTTATGAGATATTTTGTTCTGTTTCTATTATGCATTCCTTTTTTTACGGCTTGTTCTTCTTCTTCGCTTAATAGTAAAACTGAAGCCGGGCTTAGAGAATATTCTAAAAAACTTGCCGATAAAATGTTGATTATCGACACCCATTTCGATACTCCTATGTTTCTTCTCGAAGGCAATGCGGATTTTTCGCAAAGCTCCCCGAAGTTTAACTTCGATTATCCAAGAGCAAAGGCCGGCGGGCTAAAAGCGCCTTTCTGGGCCGCGTTTATTTCGCCCGCTTTAAACGACAGCGCCTCTGCTGTTATACAAACCGATGAAATTATTTCTGCAGTGGAAAAATTCTGCGCCGAACATCAGGATAAATTTGAGTTTGTAAAAACTCCCGGCGATATACTTGAAAAATATAATAACGGTAAAATTCTTATTGCAATGGGAATTGAAAACGGAGCCGCTATTCAGGACGACCTGACAAAAATTAAATATTTCTTCGGCAGAGGAATCCGTTATATAACTTTAACGCATGGTTTGAATAATAAAATATGCGATTCTTCATACGATCCTGTAAGAAAATGGAACGGGCTGAGCCCTTTCGGAATAGAAGTTGTAAAAGAGATGAACCGTGCCGGAATGATTATAGATGCGGCGCATGCATCCGATTCTACATTTTTCCAGCTTATCAGGCTGTCAAAAGCTCCCATTATAGCTACTCATTCGGCATGCCGTTATTTTACTCCCGGTTATGAAAGAAATATGAGCGATGAAATGATAAAATTACTCGCTAAGAAAGGGGGAGTAATACAGATTAATTTCGGCTCTACATTTTTAAGTAAAGAGATTCAGGAACAAAATAACAAGAATAAAGAGGCAATTAATAAGTTTCTGAATGATAAAAAGTTGAAACGGGGAGACCCTGAAGCAAAAGAATTTATGAAAAAATACTACGAAGAGAATCCGCAACAGTACGCCGATGTAAAAGATATAGCCGTTCATATCGATCATGTGGCAAAACTTGTAGGAATTGATTATGTTGGAATCGGCTCCGATTTTGACGGGCTGGGGGATTCTCTCCCCACAGGCATGAAAGATGTATCTGGGTATCCGAACCTGATTTACGAACTTTTTAAAATGGGCTACTCTGAAGAAGACATTCAAAAAATTATGGGGGGTAATTTCATCCGCGTATGGAAAACAATTCTGGAATGCGCAGAATAGGAAATGAAAAGGAAGCCGGGTTTATCCGGCTTCTAATCCTCTATTACTACTGCCGTTCCGCAGGCGGTAACCATTAACATACTGCCTCCCTGGCCTACGGTTTCATAATCCAAATCTACCGCAATAACTGCATTTCCCCCTATTGCAACAGCTTGATCGACCATTTCCTGCAGAGCAATTTCCTTTGCCCTTCTAAGTTCATTCTCGTAAGCTGACGAGCGGCCTCCTACAATGTCTCTTATGGAGGCAAAAATATCCTTAAAAATGTTAGCTCCGACTATCGCTTCGCCCGATACTAAACCGATATATTTCTTAACTTTTTTCCCTTCTAAATGATGAGTAGTGGTAATTAGCATAAAAGCTCCCTAAATTATTTGAAAATGTTTCAATTTTATAATCGATAATATAATTAATTTTTCATAAGTTTAAATATTAAATTAAACCTGAATTGATGCTTAATACCTTTATTGAAATAAATCTCAATAGTCTTAAGAAAAACCTCCTGAACATCCGCAGGAAAATAGGAAACCGTAAGATACTTGCCGTTATAAAAGCGGATGCATATGGGCATGGAATGATTGAATGCGCCGCAGCCCTAATGGAAACAGGTAAAAAACGGCCCGATTATTTCGGCGTTGCAACAGTTGACGAAGCCGTCGAATTAAGAAAAAAGACTAATATAAAGCTTCCGGTTTTATGCTTGGCTCCTTTTCAGGCCGATGATATAGAGGAATATAAAAAATATGATATTACCGCTTCGGTTTCCGATGAAGCCGCCGCTGAGCGGTTATTAAAATCCGGCTTGAATTTTAAACTAAAAATTCATTTTAATATAGATACCGGTATGGGGCTTACGGGGATTAATTATAACCGGGCATTCGATATAATAAAGCGGCTTGCAGAAAAAAGAAATATTACCATCGCAGGTATTTACACAATATTCGCCCAGGCCGATAAAAAGGATAAATCATTTTCGTACGGCCAGATTGAAAAATTTAATGCGCTTCTTGCGGAATTGAAAGAGAAAAAAATTGAATATGGCATTGTTCATGCGGTAAACAGCGCCGGTTTTTTTAATCTGCCGGAGGCTTATTACGATATGGTAAGATGCGGCAGCGCGTTGTACGGGTTTTATCCATCTGCGGAAATTGAAACTAACATTAAAATTTATCCGGTAATGAGCATATACACTAAAGTTTCTGTGGTTAAAAAAATATCGAAGGGGGAATCGATCGGATTCGGAAGAACATTTATTGCCCCGCGGAATAACACAGTAGCAACCGTTCCGGTAGGCTATGCCGATGGATTTAAAAGGGCTTTTTCGAACAATTTTTCCGCCATAATTAAAGGAAAATTCTACCCTCAGGCGGGAAATGTTAGTATGGATAGGATTGCTTTTCTTGTTGAAAATGATAAGATTAACCAAGGCGAAAAAGTTGTTCTTTTAGGAAAAGCAGGAAACAAGGAAATTACCCTTTGGGATTGGGCGAAAAAAGCTAATACTATCCCTTATGAAATTTCCTGCTCTATCGGAAAAAGGATACAAAAAAAATTTAAGAGATAAATGTTTTTTACAAAAGAATACATAATGCAGGCAATTTCAAACGCCGCTAATAATCTCCGTTTAAGCTCCGAGAAGATTGAAGTTGTTGCCCTACTGAAAGAAAGGATTTCCAAATCGCCCCGTTTAAATGATGAAATAAGCCTGATGAAAAAAGTAACGGAATTTTCGAAATTTGCCATAAAAATAAATGAGCTAAGCTCGTATGTGGATTCGGGGAAAATTGATTTTTCGAAATTATCGGATAAATTCAAAGAACACAGCCATTATATAATTAAAGATTTATCTTACGTTCTTGATGTTGTTACTCCTCAGCTTGCAAGGAATATTTTCAAAGACATGGATGAAAAACTGATCCAGCTTGAAATTGACCAGCAGGTTGAATTGCAGAAGCTGAAAGAGACTTCAATGCAGGAAAATCCCAAACCGCTTGCCGACCAGATAAAAGAAAAACTGATTCTCGACGATATTGAAGACAATTCCGATTTTATTTTTGAGAATTATGTGGATACTGTTCTGCGCCCTATAAAAGGGCTAGACCCTTTTCTTATTAAACTCCAGAATAACAGCGCAGGCGAAGATGAAATACTTGATGTTATCGAAAAAATGAGGAAACATGCCGAGCTTTCTAAAAAAGTGGGATTTGAAATTTTATGTAATATGCATCTCATTTTTGCAAAAGGGATTGAACTTGTAATGGATAATGAAATTCCGTGTAATTCTGAAATAATAGAGAATTTAAGAGCGTGCCTGATTGTAATTGTGGCGATTGTAAGAAGCAAAGATGTTGATATAACAAATTATTTAACGAGAGCCGAAAATTTCGGCAAAGCGCTGAATTTAATATAAGGACTAAAGATGGAATTATATGCTGTTATAATGGCCGGCGGTGTAGGAAGCCGGTTCTGGCCAAGAAGCAGAGGAAAAAAACCAAAGCAATTGATCAGGATCTTCGGAGAAAATACGATGATCCAGGATACTGTGAAAAGGCTTGAAGGATTGGTTGCAAATGAGAGGATACTCGTTATTACGAATAAAATTCAGAAACTCAGAATAAAAGAACAGCTCCCGCAAATTCCCCCTGAAAACATTATTGACGAACCTTTCGGTAAAAATACCGCCGCTTGCATCGGGCTTGCTTCGGTAATAATTAACAGTAAATGTAAAGATGCCGTTACGCTTGTGCTTCCTTCCGATCATCTGATTAAGGATGTGGAGGAATTTCAGAACAATCTGAAAATTGCCGCCGAATTTGCTTATCAGCATAAAGGGCTTGTTACTATTGGCATTAAACCTACAAGGCCCGAAACAGGTTATGGTTATATTCAGTTCAATGATGAACAGGCCGGAAAGCAGATTCATAAAGTCTTAACTTTTGCCGAAAAACCGAATCTTGAAACTGCAAACAGATTTGTAGAAGCGGGGGATTTCTTATGGAATTCGGGCATGTTTATCTGGCGTGTTGATACTATTCTGAAAGAAATTAAAAAATACCTCCCGGACCTTTACTATGGTCTTGACGAAATAAAAGAAAGTATCGGCACCCCCGATTTTGAAAAAGTGCTTACAAATGTTTACGGCCAGCTTAAAAGCATTTCAATTGATTACGGCGTAATGGAAAATTCATCAAACGTTTACATTACAAAAAGCACATTCGATTGGAATGATGTGGGAAGCTGGGAAGCCGTTTATGAATTGAGTGAAAAGGATATGGATAGCAACGCCCATTTCGGCGATGTTTACACTATAAAAACAACCGGGTCGTACATTTATTCGCCTCAGAAATTTACCGCTGTAATAGGGCTCGAAAATACTGTGGTAATAAATACAAGCGACGCTCTTCTTATTTGCAGCCGCGATAATGTGCAGGATGTGAAACTTGTTGTCGATTATCTTAAAATGAATCAGAAAACCGATTTAATTTAAAACTATTATGAAAAAATTAATCCGCGAAGCCGATGTCTTGAGTTATATTAAAGATGGTATTAAAGAATTAACTATCGACCTGAATACTATAGTTACCCCATCTGCAATAGATAAATTAAATTCTGC
>Ga0153915_10002949_pt1 | contig 15538 bp, 14 predicted proteins | sample Opewatmetagenome_2_FD_107003 | JGI IMG/M metagenome (GOLD analysis project Ga0153915, IMG submission 107003) | Freshwater wetland microbial communities from Ohio, USA - Open water 3 Core 3 Depth 3 metaG | ecosystem: Environmental > Aquatic > Freshwater > Wetlands | place: USA: Ohio, Lake Erie...
ACAGCATATCGCGATTCCTAGGCTCCGCTTCCCTGCCAGCGCTCGCTCGAGTACTCCATGTACTTTGCGGTCGCCGCCGCGACGTCCGCGCCGTAGTAGCGCGTGACGACGTGCAGCGCGAGGTCAATTCCCGAGGTGAGGCCGCCTGCGGTTGCGATGTGACCGTTGTCGACAAAGCGCACGCCGCGTTCCAGATTGACCTCAGGATAGGCCTTCGCGAAGTCGTCCCAGAATTCGTGATGCGTCGTGGCCCGCAGCCCCTCCAGGAGCCCCGCCTTGCCGAGTTGAAATGCGCCGGTGCACACGGACATCGTGACGTCGGTGCCCGCCGATGCGGATCGGAGCCACGCGACCGACTCTTTCGTCGAGTGATGCGCGGGCACGACGATCACGTGAGGCTGCGGCGCGTCGGCGATGCTGAAGTTCGGAATGATTCTGAGGCCGCCGTTCGCCACCTGCATCTCCTTGGTCGGTGCGACGGTGTAAGTCGTGAACGGCATGTGCATCTCGCCATCCGCGCTCGGCGGCATCGTGTCACCGAAAACCTCCCACGCGCCGGCAAGATCGATGACGTTCGTGTTCTCGCCGATCATGAAGGCGACGCGGATTTCCTTCTCGCGCGGCTTGACGGGTTCGATGGCCGCGGCAAGAGCGCCCCGACCGGGTCCGAAGATGCCGATGGAAGCGAGCGCGCCGCCCGCGAGCAGGTCTCTGCGATTCATGTTGCGTACCTTGTGAGAATGTCACAAGAGATATAGACGCGCGCGTGCAGGCAGCCAAGACATTGGCAGAGATTGACGCAGACCTGGCACGAAATGCGTCGCGCCCGATCGATGCAAGGCGGCTAGAGCTGAGCCGGCGGCAGGCGCAGGCCGTGATCGCGCGTCCGCCGCGCAGCGGTCATTGCACGACTTCGTCGAACTGGATGTACGGCATGGCGTTGGTGAAGTTCTTCACGTCCGCGATGAGCTCCGGCGCGTGCTTCGCCTGGGCGGCGTCGAACACATCCTGCGCTCCGACCCAGATGCTGATGACCGCGATATGGGTGGGTGGCGAGCCGTCGGGCGTGCCGACGCCGCGGCGCAACTCGAGCTTCGCGATCCCTTTGCCGTAGAGCCGGTGAATGAGCGTCGCGTGGCTTTTCTTGTAGTAGTCGAAGTCGAACGTGACGCCGGGCTTGTTCGGATAGAGGACGGTAATACAACGCACGATGGCATGCTCCAGTGATAAATTGCGGCTGCCATTGTGGCTTCCAGTTCGCGTCGAGGTCTACTTAAGAGCCGTGAGTCCATCGAAGACACTCATTCTTATACCGGGCCTCCTGTGCGACGCCGCCGTCTGGGAGCCGCAGGCAAAGGGGCTCGCCGACCTCGTCCGCATCGAGATCGCGGATCACGGTCTCATCGATACGCTCGGCGGCATGGCGGAGTCGATTCTCGCGAAGGCACCCCCCCGCTTCGCTGTGGCCGGCCATTCCATGGGCGGTCGCGTCGCCCTGGAGATCATGCGGCGCGCGCCGGAACGCGTGGAGGCGCTCGGGATTTTCGACAGCGCGTCGAAGCCGCTCGCGCCGGGCGAAGCCGGTGAAAAGGAAGTGGCGGGCCGCTGGCGGCTGGCGGCAATCGCGCGCAAAGACGGGATGCGAGCCATGGGGCAGGAGTGGCTCAAGATCATGATTCACCCGGCGCGGTTCGACGATCGCCCGCTGGTCGAGACCATCCTCGCCATGTTCGAGCGCAAGTCGCCCGAGATCTACGAGGCGCAGATTCGCGCGCTGCTTTTGCGACCGGATGCGCAACCCCTGTTGTCCCGGATAGAGTGCCCGACACTCGTGCTCGCCGGCAGAGATGATCTGTGGGCTGCGCCTGAGTCGCACGAGGAGATGGCAGCACGCATTCCCGGCAGCCGGCTGGTCCTGATCCCGGACTGCGGCCACATGGCGACACTCGAGCGCCCGGAGGTTGTCACCGCGGCCATGCGGCGTTGGCTCGAAGCCTAGGACGTCTCGAAGCCGCCACCGCCATGCGCCCGCAAACTGCCACCGCGCATGTCCCATCCAGCCGATTTCTGGACCTCAGCGGCATCACGCCTCTCGCGCGGGTCGCCGTTCTCGCCGGCTTCTTCATCGTTTACACGCTCCTGATCGCCGCCGGGTACGAGCTCAAGGAGAATCTGCGCTCGCTGACCATCATCTGGCCGGCCGCGGGACTGCTGCTGGTCGTCCTGTTCATGATGCCGGTCCGGCAGTGGCTCCTGATCGTGCCGCTTGAGCTCGCGGCGGAGATCCTCGTGGGGATCCTCAACGCCCGTGGTGAGCCAATCGGGTGGTCGGCTCTTTTCCCGGTCGCCAATTTCATTGACGCCGCAACCGGTGCGCTGACGGCGCGGTGGCTGATGGGCGAGGCAACCGTGCCCCGGATCCGGCAGGTGATGCAGTTCATCGGGTCCGCGGCGCTCGGTGCGGCGGTCGGCGCGCTCGCCGGCGCCTACGGCGCGATTCATGTGCTGCCGGACGCGAAGTACCTCGAACAGTGGCAGCTCTGGTGGGCGGGAAACTGGCTCGGTTCACTCACCGTCGCGCCGGTTGCATTCACCTGGGCGATCCGTTGGCGGACGCCAGTCTATGCCGCGCCGCCCGCCCGCATCTCGGAAGGCATCGTGCTTGCGGTTGCGCTTTGGGCCACGACGATCTGGATCTTCTACTGGCCGCCCGGTGGCGCGACCTCGCTGCTGCATTTGCCGTGGGCGCTGCTGGCGTTGCTCGTCGTCTTGTCGTTTCGCATGCCGCCACGCTGGGCGGTTGCACTGTGCGCCGTGGCCATCCTGCTCGCCGTGGCGGCAGCAAGCCGCGGTCTCGGCCCCTTTGCCGCGGACACGAGTCCGATCGGCCGCGTGCTGGCGCTGCAGACGTATCTCGCGACGCTTGCCGTGTTCACGTTCATGCTGACGACGGTCCTCGCCGAGAAACGCCGTGTCATAGATGCGCTCACGCTGAGCGAGGAGCGCTATCGGAATTTCGTGGCCCGCACTTGCGAAGCTGTCTGGCGCGTCGAGCTCGAGGAGCCGATGCCGGTGACACTGCCGGTCGCGGAGCAAGCGAGGTGGCTGCGAGATCATGGCTACATCGCCGAGTGCAACCGCGAGTTCGGCGGCCTGTCTGCGCGCCAGAACCAGGCCGGCGGCGAAACGGAACGGTTGAGCGGCGAGGAGCCGTGGTGGGCGATTTACCTCGAGCATCTGGAAGATGCGGCGCGCCACGAGTACTCGGTCGATGCCCTGCGCTTGTCGTTTCAATCGGGCGCCGAACGTGAGCATTGGCTGGCGTCGTTCAGCGGAGTCGTCGAAGACGGCAAGCTCATCCGGATCTGGGGCATGGCGCGCAACGTCACGCAGCTCGTGCAGCTCACTGAGCGTTTGCGCAGAGAACAGGAGCGCCTGCAGGCCTACGCCCGCCAGCTCACGGGCGCCGAGGAACGCGCCCGGCGTGCGACGGCCGTCGACCTGCACGACGGCATCGGTCAGATGCTGACAGGGCTCGGCATGCAGCTCGAGGCGGCCACATCGCAGGCGACGCCCGGTGTGCGCGCGCTCCTGGAGGAGATGCGCTCAACCGTCCGCAACGTGCAGGAGACCACACGCCGAGTCATTGCGGATCTCAGCCCGCCCGGCCTGTACGAGCTTGGCCTTGGGCCTGCCCTGCAGTGGCTCTCTTTATATATGCGCGGCAAGTACAGTCTGCAGGTCGACCTCGATCTCGAAGTCGATGAGGCGGCGCTCGATCTCGACCTCAGGGTGCTGGTGTTCAAGATCGTGCGCGAGCTCTTGCGCAACGTCGTGAAGCACGCACGCGTCAACTCGGCGCGGGTTTCGCTGGCAACGCGGGGCGATCGCCTGTTCATCGAAGTGCGGGACCAGGGCGTCGGCTTCGAATGGCAGCTCGATCTCTTTGGCGAAAGTGGGCAGCACTTCGGCCTGTGGAGCATAGCCGACCGCGTGCGCAATGCTAGCGGACAGTTCAACGTCGAGACCGCGCCGGGCAAGGGCTGCTGCGTGCGACTCGTGTTCCCGCTGTCGCAGGATGCGCGCGATTGGGCAGCGAAGCGGGCCGGTTGAAGGTTTGCGCCGCCGGATTAAAGCTTCTATCTTGCGCGCGCCATGACCACCAAAGAGAAACTGCTCTGGGCGGCGATCGTGATCGTGCTGGGCGCCGTCGGATTTCTGACGTACCAGTACCTGCAGACGCCGCCGCAAGCACCGCCGACGGCGCAAAAGACCAAGCCGCCACCAACCGCCACCGAGCCTGCCGCGCCCGCGATCGAGAACCCGATTCCCTCTGGCGCCAGCGATGCCGGCAAACCCTTGCCGCCGCTCGCGGCGAGCGACGCCGATCTCGCCGCGGCGCTCACTGAGCTCGCGGGACAGGACACCGTGGCGGCCCTTCTGGTGCGTGAGAGCATTATTCGTAACGTCGTCGTGACGGTCGACAACCTGCCGCGGCAGAAGGTCGCGGTGGAGCGCCGCCCCGTGAAGCCGACGCCGGGACAAACCCTCGTGGAAGGCGACGCCGATGCGGGCGAGGTCGCGACACTCAGCGTGCGGAACTACGCGCGCTACGCGCCATTCGTCAGAGCCGTGCAGGCGAGCGACGTGAAGAAGCTGGCCGCGCTCTACTTTCGCTGGTACCCGCTCTTTCAGCAGGCCTACGAAGACCTCGGCTATCCGGACAAGTATTTCAACGACCGCCTGGTCGCGGCGATCGACGATTTGCTGAAGGCACCCGACGTCGAGGGCCCGATTCGCCTGGTGCGACCGAAGGTGTTCTTCGAGTTCGCCGATCCGACGCTCGAAGCGCGGTCCGCCGGACAGAAGCTACTCATTCGCATGGGGCGCGAGAACTCGGCCGAGATCAAAGCGAAACTGAGAGACCTGCGCGCGGAAATCGCCGGGCACGCGCGCTGAGCTGTCAGCCGGCGATCTCGAGCCAGCTGAGAGCCTCCTCCATCCGGGTCGTGATCTTGACCGGCAGCCCGCGATTCTGCGCGACGGTTTGGCCGAATCGATCCCGATCGACGAGCGGCTCGACCCCGACGATCGCCACCCGGATGACTACGGCGCCGCGCTCCTGGTGATAGAAATGAGTGACGCTCTCGGCCAGCACCTGCCTTGCGTCGGCCACATCGAACTCCCCTGCGGCATCGACGCGCGTATGATCCGCGGCCTTCTTGACCTCGTAGCGGATTTTCATATCTTGCGCGTTCCCTCGAGCAATGCAGCATCCCAGCGAAGTGTGACCCCGAACCGGAGTGCTATCAATGATCCGTGAAGAGCTTGAGCAAGAATCGACCGCGATATCCCCCGAACGCCGCGAATTCCTCGAACGCGCCGCGGCGGCAATGGCGTTAGGAGCGGGTGGACTTACCGCCGGCTCGGCATTGGCGGGCGCCGCCGAACCGGGCACGCCGTCGAAACGCCATCAGACACCTCTGGCCGAAGTCGCCGGGAAAGTCGCATTCGTCACCGGCGGATCGAGCGGGATCGGTCTGGGACTGGTGCGGGCGTTCGCGGCGGCGGGCATGAAGGTGGTCTTCACGTACTTGAACGACGCGCATCGCGACGAAACGCTCGCCTACTTCAAGGGCACTCGAGCGCAGGTGCATGCGCTCAAACTTGACGTCACCGATCGCGATGGCATGCAGCGAGCCGCGGATGAAGCAGAGAACACGTTCGGCAAGGTGCACTTGCTCTGCAACAACGCCGGGATCGGACTGCGCGCCCCAGCGTCTTCAGCCTCGTACAAGGACTGGGACTGGGGGCTCGGCGTGAATCTCGGCGGCGTGGTGAACGGCGTCGCCGTATTCGTGCCGCGCATCCGCGCGCATGGCGAGGGAGGCCATATTCTCACGACGGCGTCCTCGGCCTCTCTTGCGGTGGGCGGCAAGGTCGGCGTCTACGTGACCTCGAAGTTCGCGGTCATGGGCATGACGGAATCGCTGCGCGAGGAGCTGGACGGGGAGAACATCGGCGTGTCGGTGTTCTGTCCGGGTCTCGTGCGCTCGCATATCGTCGAGTCGGAACGCAACCGGCCCGCCGCGCTCGCCAACGAGGGCGCGAAGCCGGCGCCCGCGCCTTCTCCGGCGGACGTCGCCGCGATGCAGCCCTACATGGCGGTTGCGATGGATCCGCTCGAAGCCGGCGAGCTCGTGCTGCGCGGAATCCGGCGCAACGATCTCTACATCTTCACGCACCAGGAATTCGAGACCGTGGTCCGCGAGCGATCGGAAGCCATGCTCGCATCATTCCCGGTCGAGCCGGCGCCGAAAGCGCGCGCGGAAATCGTCAAGACGTACACGCCGGACATCTACCGCCGCGAACGCGATCGCAGGCTCGCCGAGCGCCGCAAGGCGAAGCGCCCATCGAGCTGAGCGTCGCTAGTTCACGATCTCGTCGTACTGGATCACCGGTCGCCCGTTGGTGAAGTTAGGTACGTCGGCGATCAACTCCTTGGCATGCTTTGCGGTCGCCTCGTCGAACGCCTTCTGCGAACCGATCCAGATATTGATCACGGCGACATAGGTAACCGGCGAGCCGTCCTGGGTCGCGACGCCTTTGCGCAGCTCAATCCTGGCAACGCCGCGGCCGTACAGGCGCTTAATGAGCGGAATATGCTTCGTCCGGTAGTAGTCGAAGTCGAACTTGACGTCCGGAGTGTTCGGGTAGAGCACGGTGATGCAGCGCTTCGCTGGGGCTCCACTTCCGGCCTCGGAGACCGGCGCAACGCCGAGCGCCATGACGGCGAGTGCGGTCAGCGCAGCTCCGGACAACAGTCGGGCGATTCGATTCATACGGGTCTCCTTGTGTGGGTTCAGGGCAACACCTCATACGCTAGCGCGAACCGGGTTGCCACAACAGCATGACTTGCGACCGGATTTGCATTGGCCCCTTATGCCAATCCGAGTAATCTCGACCAGAACAGCCGTTGACGGTCCAATGGCTTCCAGGGCACCGCCGACAAGCTAGTGCTTTGATAACTAACGAGGGGGAACCGGGAAATGACCAAGGGACAACGGATTATTACCCGAGGCGCGGCGTCGCTGATCGCGACCCTGATGGGCCTCGCGGGAATTGCCGCCGCGCAGACGCCTACGACGGGCTCGATCGAAGAAATTATCGTGACCGCCCGCAAAGTGCAGGAAAACCAACAGGAGACGCCGATCGCCATCACGGCGTTCACCGGCGAGGCGCTGAACGACCGGCAGGTCTTCGATACCGCCAAACTCACCCAGGTCGTCCCGAACCTGCAGTTCGGCACCAACGCGCCTCTCGCCGGCAACAATTCCTCGTCGCAGATCTTCATCCGCGGCATCGGCCAGACGGACCCGACGTCGACCGTCGATCCGGGGGTCGGGCTCTACATCGACGACGTGTACATCGGCACTGCGGTCGGCGGGCGCATGGGCCTCAAGGACATCGCCTCGGTGCAGGTGCTCCGCGGCCCGCAGGGCACGCTCTTCGGCCGCAATACGATTGGCGGTGCGATTCTCCTCACGACCACCGAGCCTGGCGATCAATTCGGCGGCACGGCTCGCTTGAGCGGGGGCTCGGATAGCCTCATCGATGCCTTTGTCGGGCTCGACCTGCCAATCTCGGATACCTTCAAGCTGCGTTTGAGTGGCGGCCTGCGCAAGCAGGACGGCTACGTGACGCGGACCGATGGAACGGACCTCGGCGATACCAATACCTACAGCTTCAATGCGAAGCTCGTCTGGAAGGCAACGGACAAGCTCACCGGCCGCTTCGTGGCCGACTACTCGAACTCGGACGAGCACGGCAGTCCGCTCGTGTTCGCGGCCATCAATGAGGCGGCCACATTTCCGCGCGTTGCGAGCGCGGACGCCGGGTGTCCTGGGGTGGTGTTCCCGTCCTCCGGGCCCGTCCCCATGATCCAGGACGACCGTTGCGCCAACGATCTGCAGGCGCGCGGCCCGTTCCACAACAACGGTACGGCGCCGCTCACGAGCCAGCTGACGAACTTCGGCGGATCCATCAGCTTCACGTACCAGGGCACGGACGAGATCACGCTGAAGTCGATCAGCTCCTATCGGGGCATCAGCTGGGCCGGAAACCGCGACGCTGACAATACGCCACTCACGATTCTCAACACGCTCTACGACGTCGACGGCTGGCAATGGACCCAGGAGCTTCAATTCATCTACCAGACGCCCAAGGTCACGGGCGTCATCGGCGCCTTCTACTTCGACCAGGGCTCGGATGACATCGCGACGGTCGAGCTGAATCCGCCGCCACCGGGCATTCAGCGCGACAGCGACAACAACCGGGTCAAGAACGAGAGCATCGCCGTGTTCACGCAGTGGACGTTCAACGTCAACGATCAGCTGGGCCTGACATTCGGCGGCCGCTGGACGCAGGATCGCAAGGCTTCATATCCGGACCAGTACGACTTTGCGACGCCGAACGTGAAGCAGGTGCCGCTGCAGTGGTATCGCGACACGTTTTCGTCGGTTACGCCGTCGGCATCGATCAAGTACCGCTGGTCGGAAAGCGCGATGACCTACCTCAGCTACTCGGAAGGATTCAAGGGCGGCGGCTGGAACAGCCATTTCAACTCGGTACTGACGCCGGCGCAGCAGGCGGCGCTGCAGGAATTCAAGCAGGAGGAGGCGAAGACGACGGAGCTCGGCTTCAAGCTCGATCTCGCCGGCAACACATTCCGTTTGAACGGCGCGATCTTCAAGTCGGACTACACGAACATGCAGATCACGTACCGCGGGCCTTGCGCTCCGCCGGTGGCTCCCAACCCGCCCGTGTGCGGAGTTGCGCCATTCCTGACGAACGCCGGCAAGGCGAGCATCAACGGCGCGGAGCTCGAGGCGATATGGGCGCCGCATCCGGACTGGCGTGTCGAAGCGAGCCTCGGCTACCTCGACGCGAGCCTCGACAAACTGAACAGCCCGGTCGATGCGAGTGGCAATCCGGCCGTCGTCCTTCCCCCAGGCCTGGTCGTCGGCAACACCTTGCCCTTTGCGCCCAAGTACCAGGGCCATTTCGGAATCGCGTATACCGCGCACACAAGCAGTTTGCAGATCACGCCGAGGCTCGACCTGTCCTACCAGGACAGGACTTTCTTCGATGTGATCAATACGCCGGAGATCGCCCAGCTCGACAGCGTGACCGTGCTGAACGCATCGGTAGTGATCGCACCCTCCGACGGCCCGTGGAGTGTGACGCTCGGCATCAACAACGCGACCGACGAGGTGTACCCCATCGCCGGCAACTCCTCGCTCACGACGGGCAGCGGATACGCGGAGATCGCGTATGCGCGGCCGAGGGAATACTTCGGCCTCGTGAGCTACAAGTTCTGATCGGAAGTGGATGGCGGGCGCCGCGCTTCAGGCGCTCGCCATCCTGCCGAGCAGCCACTGCATGCACGCGAGGTGCTGCCTGTCGTGGCTCGACAGGTAATGGATCACTCCCGCTAGCGTGACCGTTCCGTACTCCGCGAACGTCCCGCGCCTTGCGAGCTGTTCGGCAGTCACCTGCCGGAGCATCCCCACCGTCTGCACGCGTGCCGCGCGGAAAGCCGCGATCGCGTGCTCCGGATCCGATGACGAGTAGCTGCGCTGACGCGCCAGCTCGTAGCTGTCGAGCGACGCGAGATCGGGTCCTGATTCCTCGAGCATCCTGCGGATGCGCACGTGATAGCCGTCGATCTCGATGTCGCGCAGGTGGCAGGCCTGCTCGAGCGCGGTAAAGCGCTCGCCGGGAATCCCTTCCCAGCTGACGGGCTTGAAGTTCCATTGAGCGCGCGGCACGAGCCGGAACGTGCGTTCGAACTCGGTTGGCATCGTGGAGAGCGACTCGAGGATGGTCGGGGAGAGGGGCATGCCAGGCCATTCTGGCACAATCGATCGGAGAGATCGGAATCGCCATGCCACGTCTCAAGACCGCGAGCACACAGCTCTTCTACCGCTGGGACGGTCCCGACACCGGACCCGTACTCGTGCTTTCTCATGCGCTCGGCGCGAGTCATGCGATGTGGGATGTCAACGTTCCAGCGCTCGCGCGGAGCTTGCGCATCCTGCGCTACGACAGTCGCGGACATGGACTGTCCGATGTGCCCCCGGGTCCCTATGGGATCGAACGGCTGGCGCGAGACGTCGTCGATCTCCTCGATGTCCTCGAGCTCGAAGTCGTGGATTTCTGCGGCCTCTCGATGGGCGGCATGGTCGGCATATGGCTCGGCGCAAACGCCCCCGGGCGCTTGCGCCGACTGGTGCTGAGCAATACGAGCGCGCATCTTGAGCGGCCGGATGCCATGAATGCCCGCATCGAGGCCGTGCGCCGGGGCGGGGGCATGACCGCAGTTGCCGACACCATGCTGGAGCGCTGGTTCACGCCGGGCTTTCGCGCCTCCAATCCGTCGATGATCGGCCGGGCGCGAAAAATGCTGCTCGAAACGCCGCCGAGCGGGTACATTGCCGCCTGCCAGGCGGTGCGCGACATGGATCAGCGCAGCCTTCTCGGTAAGATTGCCTCGCGGACGCTGGTCGTCGCGGGCAAGCGCGATCCGGCGACGACGGCCGATCACTGTCATTACTTGCTCGATCGCATCCGGGGTGCGCGGCTGGTCGAGCTTGAGGCCGCGCACATTGCGAACATGGAAGCCAGCGCGCCGTTCGACGCAGCTTTGCTCGAGTTTCTTGGGGAATCGTAGCTGACCGATGACTGAAGCCTTCATTTGCGATGCGGCGCGCACGCCGATCGGCCGTTACGGCGGCGCGCTTGCCTGCGTGCGGCCCGATGATCTCGCCGCGAAGCCCATTCGCGCCCTGGTGGAGCGCAATGCATCGCTCGATCCGGCGGCGGTCGACGAGGTTCTGCTCGGCTGTGCCAATCAGGCGGGCGAGGACAACCGCAACGTCGCGCGCATGGCGGCATTGCTCGCGGGGCTCCCGGCCAGCGTGCCGGGGGCCACGATCAACCGGCTGTGCGGTTCCGGCCTCGACGCGGTCGCGATGGCGGCGCGTGCGATCAAGATCGGAGAAGCCGACGTCGTGATTGCCGGTGGCGTCGAGTCGATGTCGCGCGCGCCGTTCGTGCTGCCGAAGGCGGACGCTGCCTTCAGCCGCGACGCGCAGATCTTCGATACGACCATCGGCTGGCGCTTCGTGAACCCGGCGATGAAAGCGCGCTACGGCATCGATTCGATGCCGGAGACCGGCGAGAACGTGGCCGCCGAGTTCAAGGTGTCGCGCGAGGATCAGGATCGATTCGCGCTGCGCAGCCAGCAGCGCACCGCGGCTGCGTACGAGCGCGGCTTCTATCGGGCCGAGCTGATTCCGGTCGAGATTCCCGCGAAGCGCGGCGCGGCGACGACGGTCGCCCGCGATGAGCATCCGCGCGCCGACACGACGCTCGAGCAGCTCGCGAAGCTGCCGACGCCGTTTCGAGCGAACGGCACGGTGACGGCGGGCAATGCATCCGGCGTGAACGACGGCGCCTGCGCCCTCATTCTCGCTTCCGAGGCGGCGGCCCGGCGCTTCGGACTGACGCCGAAGGCGCGGGTCATGGCCGCGGCGACCGCAGGTGTCGAGCCACGCATCATGGGCATGGGACCCGCGCCGGCCACGCGGCGCGTGCTCGAGCGGGCGCGCCTGAAGCTCGACGCGATGGACGTGATCGAGCTCAATGAGGCGTTCGCCTCGCAGGCGCTCGCTGTCATGCGTGATCTCGGTCTCGCGGACGATGCGCCGAATGTCAATGCGAACGGCGGAGCGATTGCCCTCGGGCATCCGCTCGGAATGTCAGGTGCGCGCCTTGCGACGACGGCGACATACCAGTTGCTGGCGGGTGGCGGGCGGTACGCGCTGTGTACGATGTGCATCGGGGTAGGGCAGGGGATCGCCGCGATCCTCGAGCGGGCATGAAGCGAAATGTCGAACGGCATTGATTCCGAGATCCGCGGCACGGCGAGCACGCGCGCCGGCTTCTACGGCTGGGCGCTGCTCGCGGCGCTCTGGTTCGTCATGTGCTTCAACCTTGGATTTCCCGCGTACGGCCAGGCGATCATGAACGCCGTCATGCGCCAGACGCTGGGGCTTGATCGCCAGACGCTCGGGATCATCTTCTCCGTCTACATCGCCATGTCGGGTGTGCCGGGCCCGCTGGTGGCGATGTCGGTCAATCGGCTGGGCGTGCGCAAGACGCTCGTGCTCGGCAGCTTCTTCATCATCCTCGGCGCGGTGCTGATGGCGACGTGGGTGAGCGAGTGGTGGCAGGCGGTGCTCGCGCTCGGAATCCTCATCGGTGCGGGTGTTGCAACCGGCTCCGCGCTGCCGTCGCAAGCCGGCCTCGCGCGCTGGTTCGTACGCCGTCGCGCGCTGGCGCTCGCCATTCTTTACTCGGCGGGCGCGATCGGCGGGGCCATTGCGGCGCGGCTGCTTACGAAGGTCATCGAGCACGCGGACAATGACTGGCGCGCGGGCTGGTGGGTGATAGCGGGACTGTCCTCGGTCGCGGCGCTGCTCGCGGCCGTTTTCGTGAAGGAATCACCGGAGGACCTGGGCCAGGTCCCGGATGGCAAGCGCGCAGACAGTGTCGCTACGGCAGCCATTCGACGTGGCGCATTCGTCACCACCGAGGTCTGGTCGGTCCGCGACGCGATCACCCGACCGACCTATTGGCTGATGGTCGTCTCGCTCGTCGGCGGCAGCGGTGGATACTCGCTGTATCTTGCGCAGGGTGTGCCGCACCTGATCGATCTCGGCCACACGCTCGAGGTGGCGAGCTCGTCGATCAGTATCATGACGATCTCGGGCCTCGTGGCGAAGGTTATCCTCGCGACTCTGGGGGACCGGATCGATCCGCGTTATCTCTGGGCCGTGTTCACGGCTGTGTTCGGTCTCGGCCTCGTGCTCATCGTCGACGCGCGCAGCTACGCGATGCTCGTGGCATTCTCGGTGTGTCTCGGCATCGGATTCGGCGGCGGCGTCGTCTGCCTGATGGCGGTGCTCAGCAACTACTACGGCGTGCGCGCATTCGCTTCGCTGTCAGGTATTGCGGTTGCGATCAACACCGGCTTCAGCGTCATCGCCCCGTGGGTGGGCGGATTCCTTTTTGACAAAGGCATGGGCTACGGCGGAACCTTTTATACCGTCGCGGTCTGGTGCTTCGTCGGCGCGGCGGTATTGTTCCTGCTGAAACCGCCCCACAAGAGAGCGGCATAGACAAACGAACGACGAGAGGACGGGGATGACGATAAAGGAAGGAGACTTGCTCTGGACGCCGGGCGCGGAGCGCATCGCGACGTCGCACTTGCCACCGTACATGGCGTGGCTCGCGCGCACGCGGGGCCTCAAGTTCGAGAACTACGACGCGCTGTGGCGCTGGTCGATCACCGAGATCGAAGCGTTCTGGCAAAGCATCTGGGATTATTTTCAAATCCAGTCGTCTGCGCCGGCGGAAAAGGTGCTGGCAAGCCGCAAGATGCCGGGCGCGCAATGGTTCCCCGGCGCACGCTTGAACTACGCGGAGCACGCGCTGCGCAAAGCGCGTCCCGGCAAGGAGGCGCTCGTCCATTTCTCCGAACGCACGCAGCTGGCATCACTCTCGTGGGATGAGCTCGCCGGGAAGGTGCGCATCCTGGCGACCGAGCTGCGCGCGCTCGGCATCAAGCCCGGGGATCGCGTGGCGGCGTACCTGCCGAACGGACCCCATGCCGTGATTGCGCTGCTCGCAACGACCAGCATCGGTGCGATCTGGACGGCGTGCGGTCCCGACTTCGGCACACGCGGCGTGCTCGACCGCTTCGCCCAGCTTGCGCCGAAGGTGCTGTTCTGCGTCGACGGTTACCAGTACGGCGGCAAGCCATTCAGCCGCAAGGAGGAGCTGCGCTCGATCATTGCGGGGCTCCCATCGCTTGAGCGCGTGGTGTACGTGCCCTACCTCAACAGGGACGATCGCGAGCCTCTGTCGGCCCATTGCGTGCTCTGGGACGATCTCGTCGACCGGCCCGCGGTACCCGCCGAGAATTTCCGTTTTGAGCAGATGTCGTTCAACGACCCGCTGTGGATCCTGTTTTCGTCCGGCACGACCGGGCTGCCGAAGGCCATCGTGCACTCGCACGGCGGCATCCTGCTCGAGCAGCTGAAGCTCTTTCACTTTCACATGGACGTGCCGCACCGCGCGCGCATGTTCTTCTTCACGACGACCGGCTGGATGATGTGGAACTTCCTCGTGAGCGCGCTGCTCTCGGACGTGATTCCCGTCCTCTACGACGGCAACCCCGCCTGGCCGGAACCGGACGTGCTGTGGAAGACGGTGGAGCAGTCGGGCACGGAGTTCTTCGGGGCGAGCCCCACCTATCAGCAGATTCTCGAGAAGCAGAAAATCGTGCCGCGCGAGCGATTCGACCTCTCGAAGCTCAAGACGGTAATGCTTGCCGGCTCGCCGGTGTCGCCGGAATGCATGCTGTGGTTCTATCAAAACGTCAAGAAGGATCTCTGGGTGCAGACAGGCAGCGGCGGCACCGATGTCTGCTGCGGCTTTACCGGCGGCGTGCAGACGCTGCCCGTGTACGCGGGCGAGATGCAGGCGCGCTCGCTCGGCATCGCGGCGTTCGCCTTCAATGACAAGGGCGAGAGCGTGGTCGACGAAGTCGGCGAGCTCGTCATCACGCAGCCGATGCCGTCGATGCCGGTGTACTTCTGGAACGATCCGGGCAACAAGCGCTACCTCGAATCGTATTTCCAGGAATTCCCGGGCATCTGGCGGCATGGCGATTTTTTCCGCGTCAACAAGCGCGGCGGCTGCTTCGTCTCCGGGCGGTCGGATGCGACGCTCAATCGCCACGGCATACGCATCGGCACGGCGGAGATCTACCGCTCGCTCGCCACGCTTCCCGGGGTGGACGATTCGCTGATCGTGAACCTCGATCTGCCGGGCGGGAATTTCTTCATGCCGCTCTTCGTCAAGCTCGCGAGCGGCAATCGACTCGACGCCGCGTTCGAGGAACGCATCCGGCAGAAGCTGCGCACGGATTACTCGCCGCGCCACGTTCCCGACAAGATCTATCAGGTCGACGACGTTCCGATGACGCTCACCGGCAAGAAGCTCGAGGTGCCGGTGCGGCGGATCCTGATGGGAGTGCCGCTCGAGAAGGCCGCGAATCGCGATGCCGTCGCGAACCCGCACGCTCTCGACTATTTCGTGAACTACGCCGCCACGCAGCGCGACTATTCGCTCGCTGGCGGCTGACCAGGAGACTCAAATGGAAGAAGTACTGCTCATGATCGGCGACCGCGACGTGCCGGCGTCGAAATCCGCGACCTTCGATCGCAACAATCCGATCTCCGGAGAGACGGCCACGCGCGCCGCGGCCGCTTCGGTGCAGGACGCGCTCGCGATGGTCGAGACGGCGTCGAAAGCGTTCCCGAAATGGTCCGCGATCGGGCCGAGCGAGCGCCGGGCGAAACTCATGAAGGCGGCCGACCTCCTCGAGGCGCGTGCGCAGCAGTTCGCG
>Ga0153915_10002950_pt1 | contig 15538 bp, 10 predicted proteins | sample Opewatmetagenome_2_FD_107003 | JGI IMG/M metagenome (GOLD analysis project Ga0153915, IMG submission 107003) | Freshwater wetland microbial communities from Ohio, USA - Open water 3 Core 3 Depth 3 metaG | ecosystem: Environmental > Aquatic > Freshwater > Wetlands | place: USA: Ohio, Lake Erie...
CCCGTGCTGTCGCCGAACGAGTCCTGACGCGCGTTGATCTTGTCGAGAATCGTCAGGTGGAGATTCGCGATCGGGGTCGGCTCGCGCAGCTCGAGGTGCTGACCGCCGCGCAGCCGGCCGTTGCCGCCGCCCACGAGGATCGTCGGCAGCGGATGTCCGTTGTGCCGATCGCTGTTGGACATGTTCGAGCCGTACAGGAACATCGCGTGATCGAGCAGCGTGCCGTCGCCGTCGGGCACCTTGGCGAGCTTGCCCAGGAACGCCGCGAACCGCTCCATGTGCCACGTCTGGATCTTGATCAGCTTCTCGATGCGCGTCAGATCGTTCGCGTGATGCGAGACCGGATGGAACGAATCCGAGACGCCGATGTGGTTGTACGTGCGGTTGGTGCCTTCGGCCACCATGATGTACGACGCCACGCGCGTGAGATCCGCCTGATACGCCAGCGCAATCAGATCGAACATCAGATCGACCTGCGACCCGAACGCGTTCAGCTCGCCGATTGGCGCCTCCGGCACGTTGATGCCTGACAGATCCCGGCTCGACGCGAGCTGCACGCGCCGCTCGATCTCGCGCACCGTCTCGAGATAGTTGTCGAGCACGACGCGATCGCCCGCGTTCAGATCCTTCCGCAGCGCGCCGATGCGATCGCGGACGCGATCGAGCAGGCTCTTGGTCTGATCCGAGATCGCGGTCCGCTCCGCGGGCGTGTCGCCTTCACCGAACAGCTGGACGAAGACCTTGCGCGGGTTGTACTCCATCGGCAGCGGCGAATGCGCGTCGCGGAACGACAGCGTCGTGTTGTAGAAGCACGCCGAGCCGCTGCACGCGGCCGCCTGCTGCGTGGTCTCCGACGCCACTTCGAGCGACGGCAGCGTCGTGTTCTGTCCGATGTTCTTCGCTACGAGCTGATCGAGCGTGATCGACATGCTCGCGCTGGCCGATCCTTTATCGGGACGCTTCCCACTCAGCCAGGTCGCCGGCGCGAGGCTGTGGACGCCGCCCACCATCGCCTGGTTCTGCAGATTCCCGAACGAGGTGACGTACCGCTTGTGCGGCTCGAGCGACTTCAGGATCGGGCTCAGCTTGAAGTCGGCGCCCGATCCGCTCGGCGTCCACCGATCCATCTCCGGACCGTGCGCCGTGTTGCCCATGATCGCGCCGTGCGGGATGTAGAAGAATCCCATGCGCATCTTCGGCACTGCGGCCGTCTGCGCCAGCGCCGTCGCGGCCGGAATCATCGCGTCGAGCAGCGGCAGGGCCAGCGTGACACCAGCGCCTTTCAGCACGGTCCGGCGGGACAGATGTTTTTTCGTCAGGAACATGGTCAGTCTTTCTTGGTCTCAGCCCGAGCGGAGTCGAGGGCCTGCATGCGGAAAGCATCGCTCGTGACGATGCCGGACACGATCGCGGACAGCCGGTAATCCTGCGCCGCGGCGCGTCGAACCACGGCGCGGACCTGCGGCATGTCGAAGTACTCGAGCTCCCGGCCTACGGCGTACATCATGAGCTTTTCGGTGAGCGCCCGCACGAAAAGATCGCGGCCGCCGAACAGCGCCTCGCGCAGCTGCACGGGACCATCAATCGCCTTCCCATTCGGCAACGTCGTCTTTGCGTCGATCGGGGCGTTGGCCTCGAGATCAATGTCCCGCCAACGGCCGATGGCATCGAAGTTCTCCATGGCGAGACCGATCGGATCGATTACGCCGTGGCACTGGTTGCAGCCAGGCTTCGTGCGATGCCGTTCGAGCCGCGCGCGCAACGTCTTCGGCGCTTCGCCTTTCTGTTGCGAGAGATCGGTGTCGACGTCGGGCGGCGGGGGCGTCGGCGGCGTCCCCATCAGCTTGCCGAGGATCCAGGCGCCGCGCAGTACCGGTGACGTGCGATCGCCGTACGAAGTCCGCAACAGCACGGCGCCCTTGCCGAGCAACCCCCATCGCCGCGAATCCTCGAGCGTCACGCGCCGGAACTGCGGTCCCAGCACCGAGGTGACGCCGTAGTGCCGCGCGAGCCGCTCGTTCAGGAACGTGTGGTTCGCCGTGAGCAGGTCGCCGACGTTCCGGTCCTCAAGGAGCACGCTCGCCACGAACGACTCGGCCTCGACGGCCATGTCGCGCCGCAGCTGATCGTCGAACGTGGGAAACAGATTCGGATCGGGCTGCACTTCACGGAGCTTGTCGAGATCCAGCCACTTGAGCGCGAAGTTGCGCACCAGATTCGACGCGCGCCTGTCCTTCAGCATCCGCAGCGCCTCGGCCTGCAGCGCTTCCGGCGTGTGGAGCTTGCCCGCGGCCGCCTCTTTCAGCAGCTCCTCGTCGGGCCCCTGACTCCACAGGAAGAACGACAGCCGCGATGCCAGTTCCAGATCGTTCAGAGCGAACTCTTGGTTCGCGGGGTTCGCGGGGTTCGCGGGGTTCGCCAGGTTCGCGGGGTTCGCCCCGGGCGTGCGGATCGCGCGGAAGAGAAATTCTGGGCTGACGAGCACGGCGGAGACCACTTGCTCGATTCCCGAGTCAAATCCGCCCGGGCCTTGCCGTCCACGATCGAAGTACGGCATGAGCGCATCGACATCCTGATCCGTGACCGGGCGGCGGAACGCGCGGCGCGCCAGGTTCGCGGTGATGCGGCGGGCGCACGCCTGTTCTTTGTTCGTCTCCCGCTTACAGATAAAGAGCTTCCGCCGGCTCGGCGTTTCGGAGACGCCGGGAGAATTGAAGGGCCCGACGACGTCGACGCCGCCGACCAGCCGCGGCTCCCGGTCGCCGCGGCTGAACGCGTCACCCGGCAGGAAGCCCACGAATTCATCCGATTCGACACGGGCGCGCTCGATGAACGTCACGCCGACGTCGTAGGTGCCGGCTTTCACCTTCACCGGAATGTTGGCGAACCGTTTCATGATCTCGGCGCGTCCGGGCGCGCCGCCCTGATCGACGATCCGCGTGTCGTCCTCGCCGCCCACCGGCTGACGGAACACTTCGCGTCCGTCGACGAAGATGACGAGCGTGTGTCGCGTCTCGATCGCGCGCGTATATAGATCGATACCGATATCCGGAATCGTGAACCGGTACTCGCCGTCCGCGGGAAAGTTGTGTCTGAATTTCATCCCGCCGCGCGTGCCCAGCGGGAGCCCGTCGATGTGATCCGGCTGATCGCCCTCTACCGGCTGGGGATAGTGCGCGCTGGCAACTTTGGGCACCGACTCGCCGACGGCCATTCGCGCCGCGAGTCGCGTGGCGGCGACATATTGATCGAGGAACGCGGGCGAGGTGCTCAGCGCCGCGGCAATGTTCTCGAAGCCCTGGACTTCGATCTCGGCTGGCAGAAGTTTCTCGGCGTCGAGCTCGATGCCAAGCAGATCGTTGACGGCCGTTGCGAACTCAGTCCGCGTCATGCGCTGGATGGGCACGTGGCCGGCAACGCGACCGCCGGCGTGGTTATCGAGCGTGGTCTCCATCCACGAGACGAACGTGTCGATCTCGCGCTCGTCCGGCTGGCGGCTTCCAGGCGGCGGCATCAGCCGGCCGCGCAGCTTGCGGAGTGCCTTTTCCCAGACGTCGGCGTGCGCCGCATCCAGAGTCAGCGCGTCGAACGCCACGCCTCCGGCACGGAGCCTCGAGTTGTGGCAGCCGACGCAGTAGGTATCGAGCGTCTTGCGCGCCTGCGTGGAGCCGCTGCTCTCTTGTCCCAGAGTCGCGGTGGTCGCCACGGCGACGGCGAAAACGATGCAGAGGACGCGCTTCACCGCGGACATGATAGCGCCGCTAAGGACGATAGGGGGCGAAGTCCTGCCGTATGCGTTCGATCACTTTTGGATCGACCACCTGCGTGTCTGGCTTCTGCGGCCCTTTCTCTGAGTACAGCACGAGCTTGACGGACGTGCAGTGCGGCCCGAGCGCCTCGGAATCGAAGATGTAGAGGCCTTCGCGAGTGGCGTCGGTCTCGGACACACGCCGCTCGAGGGTGAACGGATGGATGGGCGTGACCTCGACCTCTCCGCAAAAGGCCTGCAGCCGCGAAAAACCTGGTTTGAAATGCTTGATCGGCGGTAAGGCGACGCCCTGAGTGTACGCAGCGCCGCGGGCGAACTTCGTCCAGACGCTCTCTGCCATCTTCGGCGTGACGCGAACCACGACGACCGGCGGAACGTCCGCAAAATAGTCCGACCAGCCGCCGAAGTCCATGGTTTTCGCGCCCTTGACCAGCACGGGCGTGAGAAAGGCGATGTCGAAGTCGGACGAGGACATCGGATAGGGGCTCAGGCTGCCGACGCGGCGCTTCACCTCCGCGTCGAGCACGTCAGCGGGAAACGGCCGCTGCGGCTCCACGGGAAGGAGCGTGGCGACCGGCCGCTGCGCGGTCTGCTTCGCCTTCTCCGCCGACCTGACAACCTCGCAGGCATCATCGACCGGGACAATGCGGGCGTCCCTGCGCCTTCTCTCATCCTGATCGTCCACGACCGAGGAAATTCCAACGACGCCGCCACGGGTGTTGAAGACCGGCCCGCCAGTGCTGCCGGGTTCGAGCCTGAAGTTGGCCACGCTGCCTTGCGATTCGACGCGGATCACCTCTCCGAATGACACGTCCTTCTGCCCGCGAAGCGGCACGCCGATGGCGACGAGTCTCTGCCCGTCTGCGAAGGGCGGCTTCGACCCGTCCGCGCACTCCAGCGGAACCGGCCGCACTGATGCGGTAATCACGGGATCGATCCAGAGCACCGCGACATCCCGCACGCGATCGGCCACGAGGACGCGCGCCGCCACTTTGGCCGAAGGCGTGAGCTGTACTTCCACCGCCGAGGCGCTGCCGATGACGCGTTGGTTTGTCACGACGAGGCCCGAGGCATCGACGAGGAATCCCGACGCGCGCGACTGCGGCGTCCAGACGGCGACGACGCTGTCCTTCCATTGGGGCAGGAGAAGCGACGGGTCGTTCTCCTTCGGCGCTGCGGATGACGATGGTGCCAGTGCGGCTCCGACCTCCGCGTTTCGAGCGGTCAGTTCGAGGACCACGTCGCGTCCGGCCGTGATGTCCAGCGTCTGCGTCCATTGATAGCTCTTGCCATCGAAAGTGACTGGCTCGTCCGACTCCACCGTGTAGTTTCCCGGGCGAAGCCTGACGTCGGCGGTGCCGTCCGGCGCCGTGACGACGTGCCTGGGTGTGCTGGTGGCCGGATTGTCGCTGATGAGCAGCGCGTGGCGCGGGACGGGCACTGACGCCCGGGCGGCGTCCGTCAGCGTGACCTTGATGTGAAGAACGCTGAGCGGCTGGCCCGACGCGGCGCCGGGCAGGACAGCGAAGAGCGTGGCCAGGGCCAGCGCGCGGAGCATCAAACGACAGCGTCTCCCGCGCGAGCGGTCGATGTCAACGCGTCTGCGCTCACCACATTTGGTGAACTGCCCCGGCACGGTTGCAACAGCGGAACGTCTTCTCGATGCCGACCGTGGAAATTCGCACATGGCATCCCTCGTGCTCATGTCATCGATGGTTACCTGCCGGATTCAAGGGAGCACGACGTTATGCGTCGAATTGGTCGCCTCATCATTTTCATCGCATCAGTTGCCGGCCTGGCGGCGGCGTCAGGGCCGGAGACGGCCTTCGCGCAGCAACGGGGTCGTCCTTCCGCGCCGACGGGCGGCCGTCCTTCGGGATCCCAGGGTCGCGCTCACCCGCCCACGCATCGTTCGCACTCGATCAATCGAGGAAGGTCCGTCTTCGTCGGTGGGTATTTCTACGATCCCTTCTTCGGACCGTATCCGTGGTGGTCGCACGGAGCCTATCCGTACTTCTACTACCCCGAGTACTACGACGACCGCGCCGTCGTCCGAATCATGGGTAAGCCGGACAAGCTGGCCGACAACGCCTCCGTGTACGTCGATGGCTTCTATTCCGGCATCGTCGAGGACTTCGACGGCTTCTTCGAGGGATTGCCCGTGACACCGGGCGGTCACGAGATCGTCCTGTACCTCAACGGGTATCGAACCGTTCGGCATCGTCTGTATCTGTCGCCCGCGTCGACATACAAGCTGCCTTACACGCCGGAGCCGTTGCCCGCTGGCACCGCCAGCGAACCACCAGTCATAGCCGCGCCTGTTCCGGCGCCGCCCGAGGGCACCTTCATCCCGCCGGTGACGCAGCGGCCGGCCCCTCCAGATGCTCCTCGCCAGGAAGCCACGACGGGCGTGACGAAGGGAACACTGGCGCTTCACGTGCAGCCGGGTGACGCCGAGGTACGGATCGACGGCGAGCGCTGGGTGAGCTCCGACGGTGGGCGCTTCGTCGTGCAGGTCCCAGCGGGAACGCATCGCATCGAGGTCATCAAGACCGGGTTCCAGACGTACTCAGCCGATGTCCAGGTCCGTGACAACGAGAGCAGTTCGGTCAACGTGACCCTTATGCCCGAGCGGCAGTGACGAGGCGGGACGAAATCGCAGCATCACGGCGTTTCGCGACGCCGTCATGAAACAAGCCTTCAATTCTCGGTCGGACGCTCGACGTGATCGACGACCAGGACGTCGACCATCTCGGTCCCCGGTTCGAGCTTGAGACCGAGCTGCTCCCGCAGCGCCGTGAAGAGCGACGGCCCGTCGTTCGTTGTCGCGGGCGCGGCCGCGGCCGGCGCATGTGACCGTCGAGAGATGCAGTCCTGGGCCGAGCTTGTCGTCGCGGCGGGCCCGCATGAGCGCGTAGATCGGCTGCCGCCGTGTTTCCATGTGCGTGGCGAGCTTGAAGCGCTCGGCGAGCAGCGCCTGCAGCATCGGCCGCATCGCCTCCCGTGAGGGAATGGATTCGGCCTTGCCGATGACGTCGAAGCGTTCGACGTTCGCCCAATCCGGGACTCCCGCGAGCCTGGAGGGCGTATTGATGCCCCAGGCGAACTGGATGATCGGCCGCAGCGGCATGTTGAGCAGCGTCACGGACGCGTCCCGAAGTTCGTCGTCACCTGCGTCGAACCGGATCTATTCGGCTTGACCGAGGCGACGTCGAACGTCGCGGCCGGGGTTTGCGCGCCGGCGCGCGCCGCGCCAAGAACGTAAGGCGCGAGGAACACGAGCCGTCGACACCAGCGTTTCATGATCGGTTCTCCTTGGGGTGCGGACGACCTTCTCCACACGTCGGGATGATCGGCGACGCGCGACAGATCGAACGCGTCGAGCGCGAGGCCACCGGTCTTCAACCGTCCGTTGTGACACGACAAACAGTAGCGGCCGACGACGGCCTGGGGTGCAAACGCGGCGGGCTGAACGGCACCCGCCGACTGCGCGCGCGCGGTGGCGGCCAGCGACAGCCACAAGCTCAGGCACGCAGCTACACAAGCGCGCATGAGACCTGCTAGTCTACCCGCCGTGTCGTGACGCTGAACAGGCGTTGGTTGGAGGTCTCCCGTTGACTGCACCGTCGTTCGCACGTTGCCTGGCAATTCTCGTCGCCGCCGGTTCGGTCGGGCCGTCAATGGCGGCCTCCGCGAGGCAGCCAGTCGAGCCCGGTTCGTCCCCGCATGCGGCGGTCGTGGGCAAGTACTGCGTCACGTGCCACAACGACAAGAGTCGTACGGGCGGGCTGTCGCTCGAACACCTCGACCTGACGGACGTTCCCAAAAGCGCGGAGACCTGGGAGAAAGCCATACGGAAGCTCCGCGTCGGGATGATGCCACCGCCCGGTATGCCGCGGCCGGCACGAGCCCAACTCGACGGCCTGGCCGCGTACCTTGAAACGGAGCTCGATCGGGCGGCGGTCGCGACACCACGTCCCGGGCGGACGTCCATCCATCGTTTGAACCGGGCCGAATACGCCAACGCGATCAGAGATCTGCTGGCGCTGGACGTCGACGCGGCCGCGCTGCTGCCGCCTGACGACGAGAGCAGCGGGTTCGACAACATCGCGGACGTCCTGACGGTCTCGCCGTCGCTGATGGAGCGTTACCTGTCGGCGTCATGGAACATCAGCCGGCTGGCCGTGGGCAATCTCGATATCGCGCCGAGCACGGCCGTCTACCGCGTACGGCCGGATCTCTCGCAAGACCAGCATGTCGAAGGGCTGCCGCCCGGCACTCGCGGCGGAATTCTCGTCCATCACACCTTTCCTCTCGACGGCGAGTACACCATCAGGCTGCGGCTCTGGCGGAACACGTTCGATCTGATGCGGGGCATGGAAGATCCGCACGACATCGAAATCGCGATGGACGGCCAGCGGCTGGCGCTCGTCACCGCGGGCGGCCGCGAACAGTTCCTCAAGATGGCCGAGAACCCCGGGACATTTGGAACGGAGCTGGACAAGCGGTTGACGGTGACGGTGCCCGTGACGGCAGGCACGCACACGCTCTGGGCGACGACCGTCCTGAAAAGCCACGCCGTTCGCGACGATCTGATCAAGCCGTTCCTGCGCACGACCGTCGACGGCCTCGACATCATGGGCGATCCATCCGTGGATCGCCTGACGATCGAAGGGCCCCACGCTCCAACCGGGTCTGGCGGTACTGCCGCCCGGCGCAGGATCTTCATCTGCAACCCTTCGACTTCGCTCAGGGTTGCCCAGAGCTCGTCGAAGGGCAAACCGACAAGTGCGGCCGACGAACCGGCATGCGCCAGGCGGATCCTGTCCTCGCTGGCGCGGGCCGCGTACCGCCGTCCCGCGGACAGGATGACGGTCGACACGTTGATGGACTTCTATAAGAAGGGACGCGCGGGAGTGACGGGCAGCGGCGCCTTCGATCGCGGAATCGAATCGGCGCTTCAGCTCATCCTCGCAAGTCCGGAGTTCCTGATCCGCTTCGAGACCGATCCGCCGAACCTTGCGCCGAACACGGCGTACCGGCTGGACGACTTCGCGCTGGCGTCGCGGCTGTCGTTCTTTCTGTGGAGCAGTCTTCCCGACGAGCAGTTGCTCACCCTCGCAAGCCAGGGCAGGTTGAAAGAACCCGTCGTGCTCGAGCAGCAGGTCAAGCGAATGCTGGCGGATTCGAGATCCCAGGCGCTCGTCACCAACTTCGCCGAGCAGTGGCTGCACCTGCGAAATCTCAAGAGCTCTTCTCCGGATCTGGAAGCGTTCCCCGATTTCGACGACAACCTCCGCCAGTCGATGAAGGAAGAGACGTCGCTGTTCTTCGACAGCATCGTGCGTGAAGACCGCAGCGTCGTGGATCTTCTGAACGCCGATTACACGTTCGTCAACGAGCGGCTGGCGCGGCATTACGGCATTCCCAACGTGTACGGAAGTCAGTTCCGGCGAGTGGCTGTCGGCAACGAAGCCAGACGCGGGCTGCTCGGCCAGGCCAGCGTGCTCACCGTCACCTCGTATCCGAACCGGACCTCGCCGGTTGAGCGCGGCAAGTGGATCCTGACCAATCTCCTGGGCGTTCCGCCCCAGCCCCCGCCGCCGAACGTCCCGCCGCTCTCGGAGGCCTCGGCCGACGGCAGAGTGCTCTCGCTGCGCGAGCGCATGGAGCGGCACCGCGCCAATCCAACCTGCGCCGGCTGTCACAAGGTGATGGACCCGATTGGTTTCGCGCTCGAGAACTTCGACGGCATCGGCCGCTGGCGGAACACAGAGGACGGCGCACGGATCGACTCGTCCGGCACGCTCTTCAACGGCGCCAACCTGGATGGCGTCGTCGGGCTCCGCCGGAACCTCGTGGCCCAGCCGGAGATCTTCGTCGGCGTCGCAACCGAGAAGATGTTGACCTACGCGCTCGGCCGCGGCCTCGAGTACTTCGATATGCCGGCCGTGCGCACAATCGTCCGGGACGCCCGAAGCAGGGATTTTCGTTTCTCAGCTATCGTGTTGGGAATCGTGCGGAGCACGCCGTTTCAAATGAAAGAAGTGAGAAGTCAGAACTGAGAAGTGATCTCAGTTCATCGAGGCGTTTATGTTTATAGCCAAACTCGCGCTCCCACGACGCACCTTCCTCAAGGGTCTCGGCACGACGCTGTCGCTGCCGCTTCTGGACTCAATGGTGCCGGCGCTGACGGCGCTGGCGCAGACCCCTGCCAATCCTCGACTGCGCCTGGGATTCTGCTTCATGCCGCACGGCGCGGTGATGGCGAACTGGACGCCCGCCACGGAAGGGCCCCTTCAGCTCTCGCCGATCCTGGCTCCGCTCGAAGCGCACAAGGACAAGGTCGTCGTCGTCACCAACCTGGCCCATGCGATGGCCGGCCCGCAGGGGCCGGGCGACAACGGCGGCGATCACACCCGCTGTCCCGCCGTCTTTCTGAACGGCATTCATCCCAAGCGCACGGACGGCGCCGACATTCATGCCGGCACGACGATCGACCAGATTGCCGCTGCGAAGATCGGGCAGGAGACGCTCCTGCCGTCGCTCGAGCTGGCGATCGAGGACTACAGCGGCCTGGTCGGCTCGTGCGACGTTGGTTTCAGCTGCACCTACATGAACACGATTTCATGGCGCACGCCGACGGCGCCGATGCCGATGGAGATCAACCCGCGGGTCGTGTTCGATCGGATGTTCGGAGACGGCGCCAACGCCGAGGAAAGACGCCGCCGGATCGAAACGCAGCGCAGCATCCTCGATGCGGTGACGCAACAGGTCCGGCGTCTGCAGGGCGGGTTGGGCGTCAGCGATCGGAATCGAGTGGCCGAGTACCTCGATACGGTGCGGGAAATCGAACGGCGCATCCAGCTCTCCGAAAAGCGCGCGGCCGAGGACCTCGACGTGCCCGTGACGCCGCGCGGGATCCCCGACGACTTCGTCGAACACACGAAACTGATGTTCGACCTCATGACCATCGCGTTTCAGGCCGACATCACGCGCATCTCGACGTTCATGATGGCCCGGGAGGTCAGCTACCGGACGTTCCCGATGCTGGGCATCTCCGAGGCGTTCCATCCCGCGTCGCACCATCAGAACAACGCGGAACGGCTGGCGCAGCTGACCAGGATTCAGACCTTCCATGTCAGCCTCTGGTCGTACTGGTTGGAGAAGCTTCGGGCGACTCCCGACGGCGATGGCAACCTGCTCGATCACTCACTGCTCCTTTACGGCGGCGCGATGAGCAACAGCAACGTGCACAATCACTCGCCGCTGCCGATCGTCGTCGCGGGCGGAGCGGCCGGCACAATGAAGGGCGGGCGTCACCTCAAGTACCCGGAGAACACGCCCATGGCGAACCTGCTGCTGACGATCCTCGACAAGGCCGGCGTTCCCCAGGACAGCGTCGGCGACAGCACCGGAACGCTGTCGGAAGTGTAGGGATCACATGAAAAAGACGTGCCTGGCCTTTCTTCTGACGATCGCGCTCCCCGCAATCAGTGATGGCGCCGGCGCGGACGCCGCCGACGCGGCTCAGAAGAAAGACATCAGCGCCCTCCGCGCGCTCGTGCAACGCAAGGTCGATGTGAACGCCGCGCAGCCCGACGGCACCACCGCTCTCCATTGGGCGGTCGTCTGGAATAACGAAGACGCGGTCAGCCTGCTGCTCCGCGCGGGCGCGGACGCGAAGGCCCGGAACCGCTATGGCGCGACGCCGCTGTCCGAGGCGGTCACGGCCGGAAGCGCGGCGGTGGTGGACGCGCTGCTCAAAGCCGGCGCCGACCCGAAAGCGCTGACCACTGAAGACGGCGAGACCGTCCTGATGACAGCCGCTCGAGCAGGCAACGCCGACGTGGTCCGGAGGCTCCTCGACCGCGGCGCGGATGTGAACGCGCGTGAGAAGTACAAAGGACAGACCGCCCTCATGTGGGCGGCGGCCGAGCGCCATCCGGCCGTTGTGAAACTCCTGCTCGATCGCGGCGCCGACTGGAAGGTCCGATCGTTCGACCGGGAAACCAAGGTGCCCCGGCTGAGCGCGGCTTCGTCGATCTCCCCGATCGCGCGTGGCGGGTTCACGGCGTTGTCATTCGCCGCCCGTGAGGGCGACATCGAGTCGGCACGCATGATGCTCGACGGCGGCGTCGACATCAATTACGGCGATGTCGACAACACCAGCGCGCTCGTCGTGTCGATCATGAACAAGCAATACAGCTTCGCGAAGTTCCTGATTGACCGCGGAGCCGACGTGAACGTCGCCGGCGGATACGGCCGCACGGCCCTGTACGCCATCGTCGACATCCGGAACGAGGACTATTCCGCGCTTCCGAACAGAAAGACCGAAGATCCGCTTCCGACTCTGGACATCGTCCAGGCATTACTCGCTCGCGGTGCGAACGTGAACCTCGCGCTCACGGCCAATCTTCCCGGCAGAAGCGGCATGGATTCCGGCGACACGACCCTGACCGAAGGAACGACTCCGCTGATGCGCGCCGCGCGAGCCGGCGACACCGCGGTGATTCGTCTGCTGCTTGCCAGCGGCGCCGACCCCAAGGTGACCACCAAAGACGGAAATACGGCATTGATGTTTGCGGCCGGCGTCGGGTATCGCGACAAGAACACGCGCGGCAGCGAGCACGACGCGCTGGAGGCGGTGAAGATATTCGTCGATGCCGGCCTCGACCTGCGCCAGGCGAACACCCGTGGCGAGACCGCGCTGCACGGGGCCGCGGACCGCGGCGCCGACACCATCGTGCAGCTGCTCGTCGATCGCGGCGCCGAACTGAGCGTCAAGAGCAAACAGGGATTCACGCCTCTCGACGTCGCGTTGGGCAAATCCAGCCTGATCCAGCTGCCGGTTCCCAAACCGACGACTGTTTCCCTGCTGCGAAAGCTCGGCGGCCTCGAAGGCAAGGACGTGAAGTGAAACACGGTTCCGTGCTGGTCCTGACGATGGTGCTCGCGCCGGGAGCCGCCATCGCGCAGAATGCATCGCGGCCCCCTGCCGCTTGCGAGAGACTGGCCTCGCTGTCGCTGGCGAACACCGCGATCACACTCGCGCAGGTCGTGAACACGGGCGCGTTTACGGTGCCCGCGAACCCGGCGGGACGAGGTGGCGGCGGCTCGTCTGCACTGGCGGGCACGCTCGGTCCTGTGCCGGACGTGCCCGGGAGAGTGACGGCTAACACGGCGGGTCTGGGCCTTGGGTACAACGGCGGCCGAGGCATCCCGCCGTTCAGTACGCTTCCAGCCTTTTGCCGCGTTGCGGCGACGCTCAAGCCGTCGGCCTCCTCTGACATTCACATGGAAATGTGGATGCCGATCACCGGCTGGAACGGCCACTTTCGCGGCACGAGTCCCAACGGTCTGGGCGGGGTCATCAACTACAACGCGATGGGCGTCGGCCTGAGCGATGGCTTCGCCATCGCAGGCACCGACACGGGCCATCAGGGCGGCGACACCGCCTGGATGCAGATTCCGGACAAGGTGACCGACTTCGCAGGCCGCGCCATGCACGAGACGACGGTCGTCGGCAAGGCGCTGACCGCCGCCTACTACGGGGCCGCTCCGACGTACTCGTACATGATCGAATGCGGCGGCGGCTCGGCTGCGGCCCTGCACGAAGTCCAGAAGTACCCCGCCGACTACAACGGCGTCGTCGTAGGCGGCCACGCCGCGCATCTGACGCGCCAGATCTTCGGGCAACTGTGGCTCTGGACGGCGACACATGCGAACGGCGTCACGATTCTGCCGGCGGCGAAGCTGCCCGCCATTCACGATGCCGTCCTGGCCAAGTGTGATCTGCTCGACGGGGTGAAGGACGGCCTGCTCGAGAATCCGACCCGCTGCACGTTCGATCCGAAGGAAATCGAGTGCCGATCGAGTGACGGACCGAACTGTCTGACGACGCCTCAGGTCGAAGCGGTTCGGAAGATTTACGCAGGACCGACCAATCCCCGGACGAACGAGAAGATCTGGTCGCCACTCTTTCGCGGCAGCGAGTTGGACTGGAGTTTCTTCATCGACTCACCGAGCCCCATCAGCATCGCGACGGGCACGCTGCGCGACGCGATTCTCAAGGATCCGGCCTGGGACTATCGGACGACGCCGGTCGATTTCGACCGCCACGTCGCGCTGGCCGATCGGTCGGACATCGCGCGCGTCAACGCGTCGAACCCTGACATCTCGGCATACGTGCGGCAAGGCGGAAAACTGATTCTGTCAGGCGGCTGGAACAACGCCCTCGTGCCGGCCGGAGCCGTCCTGGACTACTACAACAGCGTCGAGGGCAGGATCGGCCGCGAAGACACGCGGCGCGCGGTTCGCCTCTACATGGTGCCTGGGATGATTGAATGCAATGGCGGACCGGGCACGGACACCTTCGACATGCTCGGTGTCATGCGACGCTGGGTCGAGCGTGGCCAGGCGCCGAACGAAGTGATCGCGTCGCGTGTCGAGCACGGCAAAGTGGTGCGCACGCGGCCGCTCTGTCCTTACCCGCAGGTGGCGACGTACCGGGGCACTGGGAGCACGGACGAGGCGGGACACTTCGTCTGCAAATAGACGGGGTGCTCGCGCAGGCCACCACCAGTGCGTCTCTGTCCAGCTCGACGGCGGCTCCACAAGCGAGGGGCGGCAGGTGGTCTGGGGATTGCAACCGTACTCGGCAACGGCAGTCGGCCACGACGTCTCGTTCGCAGCAACGTCATGACCACTCGGCGCGCTCTGGAGAAGAAGTTCAGCTTCACTTCGGGGTGTTTGAAGAGCGGTTTGAACGCTGCAGGTGGCGGGACGCACGCCCGGCTGCCGCTCTGCGTCCGGCGAGGCCGCCCAACGGGTTGAGCGCTGAGCCGCGGAGCCAGGCGCCGATGATTTGTCCGACGCCCGACTCCGCGCCCACTCGATTAAGATCCGGGCGCTCGGTAGCTGACGGCTTTCTTGCACGCCGCATCCACCTCTTCGATGGACAGAAGAGGTGTCGTTGAGATCCGCACCATGCCAGACGCGTTGACGGCCAGGCTGAGCGCCAGTCCGTTGATGGTATCCGGCATGTCGCAGATCACGATGACATCGTCCGTGCCGAACGTGTAATAGAAGAAATCCAGCTTGCCGCCGAAGCCTTCGAGCGCCTTTTGGACGGCGGCTTTTCGACCGCTGCCGCCTTCCTTGATCAGCCCCTTGGCACCTTCCGCCGTGTACGTGCCTTGGATCAGAAACTTCGCCATTGTCATCTCCTTCAGAGGCAGTCGTTTTGAAACGTGAGCAGGGGCAGGATCAGCCGTAACGCAGCGCAGTCATATGTCGTGTCGCCACTGCCAGTCGTGAAGACTGACGGGCTGTCGAGACCCGTCCAGACTGAGTGTCCGGACGGGACTCGACAAGTTCAAGCGGCAGCTGTTTTCTTCCTCTTCGGATGGTGGATCCGGACTTGCCCTTCAAACGCTTCATCGGGCTTTTCGGGAAGCGAGCCGGCCGACTCAGCCTTGTTCCAATTCGCCGAAAACTTCTTTCCCGCCTCAATTCCCGCCTGATCCTCATAGAGGCTGACCGTAAGAAGGCCGCCGTCATTCAGTTCCAAGACGTAATAGTCCACGAAGCCTGGAATCTGCTCGAAACGAGCAAGCGCGGTCCGCTCGATGTCCTTGCAAACCTGCTCGGCCGTACGGCCGCCCCGCATCGAGTGGTACTTTCGGACTTGTGCGTACATAGTGTGGACTCCTCCAAGCACAGGAACTTGCATACTTCGGTCCAGAAAGGGTCTGTTTGGGGTCGCCG